>Ga0208412_1000306_pt1 | contig 28772 bp, 24 predicted proteins | sample AntDeeMetag02WF4_FD_184758 | JGI IMG/M metagenome (GOLD analysis project Ga0208412, IMG submission 184758) | Saline lake microbial communities from Deep Lake, Antarctica - Antarctic Deep Lake Metagenome 02WF4 (SPAdes) (version 2) | ecosystem: Environmental > Aquatic > Non-marine Saline and... | reverse complement strand
GGATGGCGGCATAAAACACTTTCAAGACCAACTTGATTACAACCTTAATAAAGACTTCGTGGGCCGTGAAAAAATTGGTGATGATGAAAACGATATTACCGATACAGAATATGGAAATGCCAACGTGATGGGCCCGCAGGCCGATAAAGAAAACATCTTGCACGGCACGCACGTCGCCGGGATCATTGGTGCTGAACGCAACAACGGAATTGGGATGAACGGCGTTGCCAAAAATGTAAAAATTATGGTCGTCCGCGCGGTGCCAAACGGCGATGAATATGACAAGGATATCGCTTTGGGAATTCGTTATGCAGTTGACAACGGTGCAAAAGTGATCAACACGAGTTTTGGAAAATACTATTCAACTCATCCAGATTGGGTTCTGGACGCGATAAAATATGCTGCCAAAAATGATGTACTCATCGTCAATGCCTCTGGAAATGAGGGTCAAAATATTGATGATGATGAAAACCACGTTTATCCAGATGACCGGTTGAATTCAAAAATGAAAGAAGTTGCCGACAATTTTGTTAGTGTTGGTGCCTTGAATTATGAATATGGCGAAAACCTGATTGCTTCTTTTTCAAACTACGGGCAGGAAGAAGTCGATGTTTTTGCGCCGGGAAATCAAATCTGGTCAACCACCCCTAACGATGAATATGAGTTCTTGCAGGGAACTTCTATGGCTTCGCCGGAAGTTGCCGGTGTTGCCGCAGTTATCCGTTCGGTTTACCCAAAACTCAGCGCGCCACAAGTGAAAAAAGTCCTGATGCAAAGCGGCTTGATGACCACACAAAAAGTGCGTGTCGGTGGAAGTGAAGGCGAACTTCATCCGTTCAACGAGCTTTCAAAATCAGGAAAAATGGTCAATTTATATAACGCGCTGATTATGGCGAGTAAGATGTAAATTTGAGTTAAATCTTAAACCTTATAAAACACCGCACGGTCTCATTTTTTTGATCGTGCGTTTTTTAGGTTTCAACCAGGGTCCACCTAACAAATAACTTAAGTTTTTTTCGTAAATTTGAGAAATAATGAAATCGATGACTAAAAGAGAAAAACCTGTTCGAGCAAAAGATAAAATTAATGCCGTAAAATTTATGCGGGAACAAAGAAACAGGATTTCAAGAGATATAATGGATTTAAGTCCAGAGCAAATCGTAAAGTACTTCGATAAAAAACGAGGTGAAACGCGGGAATAGTCCGAATGCTAATCCAGGTAATCTGCCTCAAACTGATTTTGAAATTGGCTATTCCCTTTCTTTAAAGAAACATTTTTAGAACTTTCAAACCTGCTTTTTTTCGCAAGGAAATACAGCATAAGTCCAAATCGATTAATTACTTTTCTTATCTTCAAACCCAAAACAGTAAATACTATTTTTATGCGTTATAAATCATTAATTTTTTCAGCCTTAGTGCTTTTTGGCCTTACGGCGAAAGCCCAAAACAGTACAGACTACTGGCAGCAGGAAGTCGATTATAAAATGGATGTTGATATGGATGTTTCCAATTATCAATATACCGGGGATCAGGAACTCAAATACACTAACAATTCCCCAGACACTTTAAACCAGGTTTTTTATCACCTCTATTTCAACGCCTTTCAACCGGAAAGCGAGATGAATGCGCGTTTAAAAGATATTAAAGATCCCGATGGGCGGATGGCCAATAATGTGGGAACTCAGCAAAAACCTGAATATGAAAGCCGCATCAGCGACCTCAATGAGAGTGAAATCGGTTTTTTAAAGGTTCAAAGTCTGAAGCAAGATGGCAAAAGGTTGACATACAAAACTGAAGGGACAATCTTGCGTGTGGATTTGAATAAACCTATCCTTCCCGGCAAAAGCACGACCTTTGAGATGACGTTCAAAGGTCAAGTGCCGGTTCAAATCCGCCGTTCTGGACGAAATAATTCCGAAGGCATAGAACTTTCAATGCCGCAATGGTATCCAAAATTGGCTGAATATGATTATCAAGGTTGGCACCCCGATCAATATATCGCCCGTGAATTTTTTGGCGTTTGGGGCGATTTTGATGTGAAAATAACTATTGACAGCGATTATGTCCTTGGTGGGACAGGATATTTACAAAACCCTAATGAAATTGGTTATAATTATCAAGACGAAGGCGTAAAGGTGCAGCACGACAGCGATAAATTGACCTGGCATTTCAAGGCCCCAAACGTGCACGATTTCGCCTGGGCCGCCGATAAAGATTATATTCACGACAAGTTTACCGCTGCCGATGGCACGGTGCTTCATTTTCTATATCAAGATGACCCAGAAATCAAGGACAACTGGAAAAAACTGCAGCCTAAAACCGAGCAACTTTTGATGTTTTACAATGAGCACATTGGGCAATATCCTTATGATCAATATTCCGTTATTCAAGGTGGCGACGGCGGAATGGAATATGGAATGAGCACTTTGATCACTGGCGAGCGGAAATTTGGTAGCCTTTTTGGCGTAACCGCTCACGAGATGGCGCACTCTTGGTTTCAATTTGTGCTTGCAACAAATGAAAATATCCACGAATGGATGGACGAGGGATTCACGACTTATATCTCAACCTTAGCGGAAGAGAAAATTATGGAAAAGAACAGTGAGAATCCGTTTCAAAGGACTTATCAAGGTTATAATTATTTGGCAAATTCTGGCGCCGAACAGCCACAAAGCACCAACGCCGACCGCTATCAACTGAATATGGCTTACGGACTTGCAGCTTATAGCAAGGGCGCGGTTTTCTTGCGGCAGCTCGAATATCTCATCGGGAAAAAGAATGTTGACAAGACCTTGAAACGTTATTTTCAAGAGTGGAAATTCAAGCATCCCACCCCAAATGATTTCATCCGCGTGGCCGAAAAAGTATCAGGGGCGCAGCTGGGTTGGTATTTACGCGAATGGACAAAAACTACAAACACAGTTGATTATGCCATTGAAAAAGTAAGCGCTTCCGCGGAAAAAAACGATTCAACAACAGTTCAGCTGAAGCGAAAGGGACTGATCCCGATGCCGATAGAGCTCAAAGCAACTTTCACGGACGGGACAACAAAAATGTATTACATCCCATTGCGGATGATGTATTTCCAAAAAGATTTTGAGGGAAAAACTGAAAAAGACTGGGCTTGGGGTTTTTCAACTTATGAATTGACCATCGACTGTTCCAAAGGGGAAATTCAAAAACTGGAAATCGACCCTTCCAAGCGAATGGCAGATGTGAAGCCCAAAGACAATGTTTATAAGCAGTGATTAAAAAGTTAAATGTTAATCGTTATCAGTTAAGGCCTTTCCCGTTGCAGCGAAAACAACCCAAAAACGGTTAACAAATAACTCATCAACGATTAACCATTAACAAATAACAGAATGCCCAGACTCAATGATTCAACCAGATGCTCTAAAACCCGGCGATAAAGTTGCCCTGATTGCCACAGCGCGAAAGGTCACAAAACAAGACCTCGATCCCGCTGTGGAACTTTTAAAAAAACAGGGATTCGTGCCGGTTTATGGCAAAAGCATCGGGCTTGAAAACCATCAGTTTGCCGGAACCGATCAAGACCGCGCTGCCGATTTAGAACAACAGCTCAAAAATCTGGAAGTCAAGGCAATTTGGTGTGTCAAAGGCGGTTATGGCAGTGTCCGGATTTTAGGACACTTGGATTATTCCTTAATTCAGAAATATCCAAAATGGCTCATCGGTTACAGCGATGTCACGGTTTTGCACGCTCTTTTTTATCAACAAGGTGTCAAAAGTATTCACAGTCAAATGGGCACCAATATCGAAACGCGTTCTGAAGCGACGAAAGACACCTTGTTTGGAATTTTAAATGGAAATTTTTCGGAATACACTTGGGAAAACGACCGTTTAAACAGGACTGGAAAAGCGACCGGCGAAATTGTAGGCGGAAACCTTTCCATACTTTTTTCACTTTGCGGAAGCCCGGAAGCCCTTGATACAACAGGAAAAATCCTGTTTCTGGAAGATCTCGACGAATACCTTTATCACATCGACCGGATAATGCAAAATTTCAAACGCAACGGGATGTTGTCAAGTTTGAAAGGCCTCATCATTGGCGGGATGAGCGATATGAACGACAACGAAATCCCTTTTGGAAAAACTGCCGAAGAAATCATTGCCGAAAGTGTCAATGGATTTGATTTCCCGGTCAGTTTTGGATTTCCCGCTGGGCATCAATTTGAAAACCAGGCCTTGGTTTTAGGAAAAACAGTTACCTTAGAAGTCGATCAGGAAAGTTCTTTGCTGAAATACTCTTAGAAAATGGCGCAACACAACGAACTCGGAAAAAAGGGCGAACAGGAAGCCGTGAATTACCTTCAGAAAAAAGGCTATAAAATCCTCGAGCGCAATTACCGTTTTATGAAAGCCGAAGTTGATATCATCACCAGCAAAGATGATGTGGTTTGCGCAGTGGAAGTCAAGACCCGCAGCACGCCGGAATTTGGCAATCCCCAGGATTTCATCAAGCCCAAACAAATCCAGAATTTAGTCAAGGTCCTGGATTATTATATCACAAGCCGTGATATTGATTGCGAAGCCCGTTTTGATGTAGTCGCCATTGTCAAAAATAAACTCGGCACCCGCATTGAGCACTTGGAAGATGCGTTTCTTTATTTTTGAGAAAAAACCTAGTGGCCTAATGCATGTTCAATTTATAACCGATTGCCCTCGCACCCTTTTGAGTATCATATCATTTTGTTTTTTCAATTTCCTCTCAGATCGTCAGAATGTATTGGCTTAAAAAAATTATGGTTTTTTGGTCAAAGGCCTAAAAATTGGTTCATAACTCCGAAGGAAAAACTCCATAGACACTATTTTTATAAGGCTACAATAGAATTTCGGAAAGGTATTATGCCGAAATAGATTTTAAATTTTATGCGGCATTACAAAACTGATTGGTTAAAATTCCATCATTACAGTGGTTCTACCTTAAAAAGACGTATTGAATTTGCATAGAAGCTTTTGAAATAACGAAGCTAAAAACGTGGGCATATATACTGTCAAAGCACCCGATCGCAAATACTCGGGAAGAGTTCATACAGCTATAGGCGACAATTTGGTGAAGGTTTAAAAACGCACCTAAAGGTTTCAATACGCAAATTCATCCCAACCCCAGCCCATCCCCCCCAAGCCTGCTTGGGGGGATGATTGTGCTCTCAAAAACACCAAAGTCTTCCCCAATTGAAATTGGGGAGGCATTCCCCCTCAGATTGAAACATTAATTTTTTATACTATCATCTCATCACTACACTAATAAATCAATAATTCCGACTTTTTTAGCTAATTAACCTTTTTCTAGAGTAATTATATCGTAAAATGTTTATTTTTTTATTTTAAATGCATACAGAACATATATTTATTTATAATTTTTGGTTTTTGATTTGATTAATATATATTTGTTATTTCTAAGTGCATTTAGATAGATCTTTAAAAAATTAAGATGTAGTAAATTTTAACCACTTGGAAAATATTAAACCTAGCTGTCTTGAGCCTTGATCGTCTTTCTTGTATTTGGCGCTAAAATTTTAGCCCCTTTGATTTAACAGCTTGCCAGTGGGGTGGCAAGTCGTTTATACTGATTGACCTTCAGCGTTTTGGGGCAGCTTTTTTTATCCACATTTTTTAATTACAACTTCACCCAGCTATTCAGTTCACACTAACCAAAGCTTATTATCTTTACCCAAAATTTAATTTTGGGCATAATTGAACTCAACAACATCCGCAGTTATGCCTTTCACGGCTGCCTGACGGAAGAAGGCAAGATAGGCAGTGAATACCGCATTGACTTAAGCGTGGAAGCAGATTTACAGCACTCTGCAAAAACCGATGAGTTAAAAGATACGGTCGATTATGTACAGCTCAATGAGATCGTGATGAACGAGATGAAGACAAGGTCTTATTTATTAGAACACGTCGCTGACCGGATTTTAAACCGTGTGCTGAAAGAAATTGAGAAAGTGCAATCTGCAACCGTGAAAGTTTCAAAGATAAACCCACCGCTGGGCGGTGATGTAGAAGATGTGAGTGTAAGCTTATCTAAAAAGCGTAAAACTGTTTTTTAATCCGCAATTTTTCATAAATTTGTAAACTGAATTAAATGGTGCCGTGGCCGAGTGGCTAGGCAGTGGTCTGCAAAACCACCAACAGCGGTTCGAATCCGCTCGGCACCTCAAAAAAAGCCCGATGAATTTACTTCATCGGGCTTTTTATTTAATGCAAATATTATTTATGTCCTGCAAGGTCTTTTTCGAACCTTGAAATACCACTTAAACTCTAAAATTGCGTAAATATTCTTGGTACAATTGGGATAGCTGAAGCTTATCAAATGCAATATTATAGTCGATTTGGTATTAGATAAACCGCCTTCCTTAAAACGGCAAGTCGTCTTCCTCGTCTTTATCTTCTGAGAAATCAGAATCTGAGACCGGCTCAAAATTATCACCGGGGCCGGGTGGCGGTGATGTTTGACCTTTGTCCTTGCTGCCTTCCAAGTTTTCGATTCGCCAGCCATTTAAAGAATTAAAGTATTTAGCTTCACCATCTGGCGCGATCCATTCACGGCCTTGCAAATTGACCCCGATTTTCACTGGTTGACCCACAGAATATTTGTCCAGTAAACCGGTTTTATCCTGCACAAAATCAATGAGCAAGTGCTGTGGATATTGCTCTTCAGTGGTCAACACGAGTTGACGTTTTTGAAAACCATTGTTGCCATATTCTTTGGTCTCGCCAATGACTTTAATTTTTCCTGTAACTTCCATAATTAATTGTTTTTAGATAATAAAATTTTCCACGCGGCTTCAACTTCGTCCTTCTTCAGATATTCCTGAGCAACGGCGTGGATTTTATTCATTGTACTTTTCTCTACTAATTTCCGGTGGTTGTTTTCCTCGATAAAATGTTCTGATTCTTTTGAGGAAGGGCTTTTTTCAAAGGTCGCCAATTTCCCCAGATCATTTCCCGTCAAAACTGGACTGGTTTTAATATTTTCTGGCAATTGATCAACCCCCATTCCGAGATTTGCTTTGGGCTTTGGGATTTTAAACATCCCGTCACGTGCGCGGGAATACCAGCCGCCGCCCATTCTGCCAACAAGGTCGAGTGCTTGCTGGTCGATTTTATTATCTTCATCTATCAACTCATCTGAAATGTGGATTGTCAAGACTTCACAAATAACAAGGCTTCCCGCACCACCTTCTAGACCTGTGTGATTTATTTCAGTGACTTTGCATTCAAACTGAACAGGGGATTCTTCCACGCGAAAGGGTTTCACGTGATCAGATTCTTTCATTGTCAAACCTGCTTTTTCAAATTCATTGACATCGCTGGGATAGTTGGCACTGGAAAGCGACATCTGGTGCACAATATCATAGTTAACGACATTGATGACAACTTCTTTGGTTTCCTCTAAGTTTTTAAGGGTGTCTTTTTCAGAGTTATCGTTCAAACGGCGAACGGGCGAAAAGACGAGGACGGGGGGATTTGAACCAAAGGCATTAAAAAAACTAAATGGTGAAAGGTTGATCTGTCCATTTTTACTCACTGTGCTGGCAAATGCAATCGGTCGTGGGCCCACCGTTGAAACCATCAGGCCATAAAATTTTTTATCGGGTAAATCCTGTGGTTGGATTGATTTCATAGTTTTTAATTTAAAGATTTCAAAGGTAGTCAAAACAGCCAAACAATAAAAAACAGGTGAACAAAAAAAGCCACCCTTTTAAAGGATGGCTTTTTTAAAATTTTTATGCGGTAGAGTGACCGCAATCAACTCAATGTTATTTCTAAAAGTGACCGCAGGCACAAAATATGGCTTATTGAGCCGGGTCGAAGATCAGCTTCCGTTAATAAAACTCAGAACGGTTGTCCTCAATTTCTGCGTTATTTTTCAAGGCCTGGAACAACTGGTTTCTAACCTGTTGATTTTGCTGACGGTTATTTTGGTCAGCAAAGGACTGATAATTGTCCAGTTCCTGAGCTTCTTTTTTGTTGGTCACTTTGATGACAAACACCCCTTTTTCGCCAGAAATGGGCTTGCTCACTTCACCTTCTTTTAAAGCAAATGCCGTGCCCACAACTTTAGGTTCAGCACCGGCGCCGGCAACTGTTGGGTTTTTGAGGTTGACCACTTGTGCTTTCTGTATTTCCTGACCGGAATTTGAAGCAATTTGGCTTAAGGAATTTCCTTTGACCTTCTTTTTGAGCTGCTCTGCCTGACGTTTTTTTCTCAGGATGGGCGTTACTTTTGCCGAGGCACTTTCAACACTCATCAATCCAGCTTTATTTTTTGCCGTAAGCTGAGCGATTACATAACCATCAGATGTTTCAAAACGCTTGATGTCCCCGGTATTTGATTTTTTGTTGAACGCCCATTGAACGATTTTTCGTTGATTTCCCACACCGGGAATATTCGCTTCCATTGATTCAACACCTTTGACCGTTCTTATTTCTTTGTTGTTTTCTTTAGCCGTTTTGCTAAAGCCCTTATCAGAACCGGCTGATTTCTGGAATTTTACCGTTTCCGTGAAAATATCACCGCTCGTTCTTTTACTCGGCTTGATTTCACGTGCTAAGGTAGCTAATTTCACTGCTTTCTGTTTATTGCGGGTTTCTTTTATTAAAACCAACTGATACCCAAACTGGGATTCTATAACCCCTGCTTTCCCCGCTTCATTATTAAAGAGGTAGTCACTGATTTTTGAATCTTTTGGAATATTTTGATAATTGACCCAACCGAGGTCACCACCGTTTGTTGCTGCCCTCGGGTCATCAGAATATTCTGCCGCAAGGTCTGCAAACTGCGCCGTGTCTTTTTCAATAACGTTAACAAGGCTGTCGGCAAGTTGCTTCGCTTGTGATTTAGAACGCGTTATTTCAGACTGCTGCTGGCCTCTTTGCAAATCTTTATATGAGATCAAGATTCTTTTGGCCGCAACGGAATCAGGAATGCTCTTGATACTGGCAACTTTTGAATATTTCCAATAGCTGTCTTCCTTATAAGGACCATAGACTTCACCTTCTGTTATATCCGAAAGGCTGTCGCTGATCTTTGACGGGATTTGGTTCTTAAAAAGGTATTTATTTTGAAAAGGCAAGTCAGAATTTCGAACAAGGAAGGTTTCATAATCTGTTGTGTTCCTAAAACCTTCAACCGTTTTTTTAGCCTTACTGGTTCGGTCATATTCCTTGCGGTCCTTCATTAATTTATCCAAGTCTTTTTTAGTATTATCCTCATCGGCCTGTGAGGGTTTTTCGTTAAAAAACACATACTGGATATCACGGGTCTCGTCTTCTTGAAACTGTTCTTTATGATCGGTCATATAATTTTTGATATCATCCTTTGAGATATCAACTTTTGAAGCACTTGAAAAAGGAAGCATCACAAATTCAAAGCTCACATTGTCGTTTTCCATTTTAAAGAGCTGGCGTGCTTCAGCTTTATTTGTTTTAATGCCGGCCTGCACAAGGTTAAAGTATGCATTCCCTTTTGCCTGGCGGATCATATTTTCTTCCATTGCCCTAAATTGACGGTAACGCTGTGGCGCGGTACTTCTCAAGTTAGCAATGTTCTGCCTGAATAAATTGATGTCAAACATCCCTGCTTCATTTTGAAAAGCCGGGTTTCCCGAAAACTGTTGACGGATCACGTCATTCAATTGTTCATCCCCCACTTTAAGGCCAAGATCTTCAAATTGTTTTTGCAATAAAACGCTGCGCAAAGTAGAATTCCATACCTGGTTAACGGCTTGGTTCGTGCTCATATTCCCCCTGGAATTGCTTTGATAGTTATCCACGCGATTTGCAAAATCTGTGCGGCTGACCTCCTCGCCATTAATAGTGGCGATATTCTCGGAAGGGCCTTCTGGACCGCCCAAATTTTCAAAAACACCGGCCATCACAAAGGCAAAGAGCGCCAAAGCGATGATGAGTATAAGAATAATTGATTTTTCCCTGATTTTACCTAAAACTGCCATAAGCTATTGTAATTCAATTTATTTACCTTTCCTCCGCGGTCAATATCCTGCACGGGATAAGAATGGTTAGTTTTTAAAAGAGCCCCCGTGATAGTTGACTCACCGAATTTCCCTGAACTATTTTACTATTTATTCAATTGGCGAAAATACGGTATTTCCTTAAATAATAAAATAAGACTGTTGAAAAGTTCTCGCGAATTAATTTACTTTTCACAACACACCTGCACCAACTCTATGCGGGTTTCTGAAACTTCCAGAATTTTTATGGCAAAACCATCAATTTCAAGCTCGCCACCCTGTTCCGGGATTTCCTCGGTGTGCTGCACTATTAACCCCCCCAGGGTTTCATAGAATTCACTTTCTGGCAGTTCCAGTTTATAAGTCTCATTGATATAATCAATTTCCATTCGGGCAGAAAACTGAAAGCAATTATCGCCCAGATCTTTTTCGGTCAACAGCACTGAATCGTGTTCGTCTTCGATTTCGCCAAAGAGCTCTTCCACAATGTCTTCAATGGTCATCATGCCGCTGGTGCCGCCATATTCATCAAGGACCACGGCAATGCTTATGCACCTTTTGATCAAAGTGTTCAAAATATCTTTGGCATTCACGGTTTCAGGCACGTGAAAAACCGGCAGCATAACCGATTCAATTTTTTTGGGGTTTTTAAACAAATCAAAAGAATGTATATAACCGATGATATCGTCGTGGCTTTCACGGAAAACCAAGATTTTTGACAGCCCGGTTTCCGTAAAAATGTCAATCAAATCCCCTGGGCTTGTTTCCACTGAAACCGCTGTAATTTCAGTTCTGGGAATCATCACTTCCCGCGCTTTGATATCTGAAAATTGAAGGGCATTTTGAAAAATCTGCACTTCAGAATCCACTTCTTCATCTTCTTCCACGGTTTCTAATTGCTCATCGATATAATTGCCGAGTTCCACCTTTGAAAAAGCAAGTTGCACATCGTCTTCAGAAGTTTTAAAAAATAGTTTGAGCAATAAATCTGAAATCCAGATCACAAAACTCGAAATGACATTGAAGATGACGTAGAATATAAACGCGGGAAGGGCAAAAAACTTCAGCAGGGAATTGGCATAAATTTGAAAAAAAACCTTTGGCAAAAATTCAGCCGTGATTAAAATAACCAAGGTTGAAATGATGGTCTGGGTCAGGATCAACCCACTGTTTAAGAAATAACCGAGAAAAGCGCTGTCAACAGGTTTAAAAGCAGTCAACCATTCCACTAACACATCACCCATAAAAAAACCATAAATAACCAAAGCCACATTATTGCCCACGAGCATTGTGGCAATAAATTTTGAAGGTTTTCGGGTTAAGCGGGCAAGTATTTTAGCAAATATATCATTTTGCTTTTTTTCAATTTCAATATGGATTTTATTGGCTGAAACATAAGCAATCTCCATCCCTGAAAAAAAAGCTGACAAGGCTAAAGCACAAATAATGATGATTATATCTACGTTCATTTATGATTGATTGCGTTTTTCAACGCGTTTTCTGAACCAGCGTTTAAAAAAATACATAGCTATGGCGACACCGCTTAAAAACAAAAACAGGTAAGCCCGGTCGCGCGCCTCATTCCACATCCTGAAGGCTTCATAGCCAAAGAAAAGGGCGACAGCTATATAAGCATATTCGAAATATTTGTAAAACCGCATCATTTCTCAGAATCTTTTATGTATTGCACTCCTTCATTTGAGCGCGAGTTAAAGTTATCAAAATTTTCATTAGCATCAAAACCCTGACCGTTATTCAAAGCCCCGTTTGCCATATTTATAGTGTATGGCAAGTCTGAAAAAACCCAGTTGCGTTCTTGGTCCCAATACAATTGTTTGGCATTTAAAACCGTGCTGTCCGTGGTAATGATTTTCACATTGCCGCGCAAATCAATGAGTTCGGTCTTTAAATATTCAATGCCATAATCGGCAATAACGGTATTTTTTTCGCCTTTTTCATTATAAAATTCAACTTTAAGGCCGTTAGGGAATTCGCGGTAAGGAAACTTGCGGTTTCTGAAATCCAGCATTTTGGGCGTCTTCAAATGTGCCTTCAACTTTCCACTAATTGTATAGTGCAGATCAATCCCCTTGCCACTGGTTTGTGGTTTTGATTTATCGGGATTGAGTTTGCGCACCTCATCCAAGCGGTTTTGACAAGAAAAAAGCATTGCCGCACAAAATAATGCAGCAATGCCTTTTATAAAAAATCTATTTTTAAAATCTATTTTCATCATTAGATGGCCGGTACTGTAACGGACTCCCCAATCCAGCAACCGATTTTAATTGCCTGTCCTTCTTTATAATCAGATTGAAAAATATCTTTTTTAGAAGGTGCTCGGCCGCGGTAACTGCTAGCAGTTTTTGTGGCCCTATCCTTCAAAGAAAGGTCAACTTGGGCAGCGCGGGAAGCATAATTTGCAGCGAGCCAATATACTGCACGTTTGGAAAAAGTATCAGCTCCACAATTGTTAACACTTTTTGCATACATTTCAGCAATGTTTAAATAAGCACTTCCCATTGAAGGTTGCAAATCAAGGGTTTTTCGATAAAATGAGCGTGCACTGCTATAGCTTCCTTTACCTTTATAATAATTACCCAGCTTGTTGTAAACACGTGCTTTGTCCAGCTTATTCGTTTCAAGTTCAGCTGATTGTTTGAAATAGTCCAAGGCCTCGCCCCTGTTCCCTTTTTTCTGCGCGAGCTGGCCGAGGTAAAAGGCCGTTTTTGCAGAAGGGTTTTTATTATGCAAGTTTTCAACAATGGTGAAGAATATATCGCTATCGGCACATTCCTTTTGAGACAGACGGCCAGCGGCACGCTTCAACCAAGCTGTATCATCTTTCTTTTCAACCAACTGCTTTTTATATAATGGGATCAAATTTTCACAATCTGAGAGGTCACCCAAAAGTGAATTCAGACTATTTTGAATACTGTTATAATTTTTTAAGTAGATATCGGCATTGTGCAATGTGCGTTCTTCCGCTGTAGTCAGTTCCGCACCGCTTTCCTGTTTCTTTATAATCGGCTCTTTTTTATCCGCTTGCTTAATTTGTTCTTTTTTGACCTTATTGCTCAATGCGTCATACCGGTCAAAAACAAGCTGAAGGTCTTTATCCCCTTGATTGTATAATTCCAATAAAAGGCGGTAATAGGCATAAAGTGGTTTTGGGTTTGTATAACCATCATCGCTCATTTTCCAAGCCTTGTCAAATTTTTTGTAAAGTTCGGCTTTTGTCCCCATTTTATAGTCAAACATAATCTGGGCATTTTCGGCTGCGATTTCCTGGGCATTTACTTTCTCAGGATAATTTTTAAGGCGAAGTTCATTATTTTTGATCTTTTGTTGCGCCAGCTTCTTGACCTTTGCAGAATCTACTTTACTTTTTTCAGCTTCTTTATCCAAAAAATAATTGAACATCCGCTCTCCATATTGATAAATAGCATAACTCTCCTTGGGACAATTATCAACGAGCTTTCCATATTGTGGCATAGCTGACTTATAATCTTTAATTTTTGCATTCTGTGCAAAAATTTGCAAAGTCCGTCCACAATTGACAGTAGTCGCTGAATCTTGCGCCTGCACAAAGCTTACGCATAAAAGACACAAAACTGCTGAACTTAAAAATTTGAATTTCATAGCTTTAATTTAATTAAATGTTTTTGATTATTTAAATTTACGTTCTCTGAACCACACATCGTTAAAGGATACACTAATGAATAATGATAAAAAATCCTCTTGGACCAATCCAGAATTTGTGGTTCCACGCTGTCCATATTCAACACCGAGATTGATATTGCTCAAATATGGACCGGCAGGCAGACCTAACCCAAAAGATATGCCAAACTCTTCAATATCTTCATTCCTGATGGTCATTCCATTTTCTTGAAAACGCGCGCCTAATCTATAAGTCATGCGGTTAAAGTAGCTCGTAACGTCGTCAAAATCAGGCAAATAAAAACCACCCACCCGATAAGTCTGAGCGTCTTTGAATTCTAAATCCGCCACTTGAAAAGAGCGGTTGTTATAATTTCCCGATGAAATGCTCTGATATTCCAGACCGGCAAACCACTTTTGCGGTTCACCGATCCCCACCCCGATGCGGTATTGCTCCGGCAATTCAAAATCAGTATCGGCAGGGTTCACATTGCGCACCCTCAGCTCTTGCCCACGGCCCCTCACAAGCGCTATGGACCGCGTGTTTTCAGATGTTAAAATTGAAGATGGGCTATAATTTGCCGAAGCTTTTACCTTTAAATTATCTGAAACATAATCGTCATACTGCACGCCAAAGTTAACTCCAAATCCACCGAGGTCAGATTCATTTCGTTCCAAAGTCCCATACTGGATTTGATCCTGGAAAAGTAAACTGCGGTTTTCGATGCTTCCAAAATTGTAGTTCCCTTCAACACCCACACGCAAGTTTTTGCTGACAGTATAACCCAAGGAAAGAAAGAGTTTATTGACCCCGCCTTTTCCTGTATATTCATTTAAAGATTCATCGGTTACTTTGCGCAGTTTGTAACCCACACCTGTATAAGGGACCAAGCCAAAGCCAAAGCCAAATTTCCCAGCGGGAACGCCCAAGGCTACATAATCAATATTTGTGCTGCTCGTTTTATCGGAAACACTGTTTTCCTGAACATCAATAGAAGTGTGACTTGCCCCTAAAGTATAGGTCGTCAATTCTAAATTTCCATAAGAAGCTGGGTTTTGCAGGTTGAGGTGGATACTATCACTCAAAATCCCGATTCCCCCCATCGATCTATTTTCGGTTGTTCCTTTAAATTTCTGAAGGCCAATCCCAAAAAAGGAATAAGGCGACGAAGTGATTTCTTGGGCTTGAGTCCCTAAACCAACGAAGAGTAAAAGAACAACAAGTATATTTATTTTATTCATCAAGGCAATTAAATTCTAAAATTTGGTTCAATCCATTTTCCAAAAAATGAGAAGGCGCAAATATGCTATTTTTTAATCGGTTCACCAACAACTTTGCATCTCCCCCTGTCAAAACGACGTTTAATTTTTTGTATTGTGTTTTAAGCCGGTTAATGTAACCGTCGATTTCAAGGCTCGTTCCCCACAACACCCCTGAATGCAAATTTGTTTCTGTATTTTTCCCAATAATTTCTAAATTTTTATGTGCTGAAGGTTTTAACAGGGGTAATTTCTGCGTAAAATGACTCATTGACCGGTAGCGCATTTTTAAACCAGGTGAAATGGCACCGCCATGGTATGTTTTACCGTTTTCGATAAAATCGTAAGTAATGCACGTGCCCGCATCAATGACCAAAACATTTTCTTTTGGAAAAAAATGTTGGGCTGACGCAGCTAATGCCAAACGGTCTGCACCCAAGGTTTCCGGTGTTTCATATAAATTTTCAAAGGGCAATTTTGTGTGGTCACCAAGGCGCAGCAAAGACAAATTCCCATTCAGAAAAGCCAAGGTTTTAGCCTCTAAATCTGCCGTTTCGGCCGCAATAGCCCGGTCAATTTTATTCTGGGACATCAGCTGCTCAATAGCCTCAAAAGCTTTAGGTTTTGAAATTTTTGTGCTTTCCAAAAGCTTGGCTTTTTCAAATAAAGCCAGTTTGGTAAAAGAGTTTCCGCTGTCGATTATTAAATTCATCAGATGGCAAATGTAAAAAAATCCAGTTTGATATTGTGCAATTCTAAAAATGACTCTATATTTGCCATCGCAAAATGAGGTGCCTTAGCTCAGTTGGTAGAGCAACGGACTGAAAATCCGTGTGTCCCTGGTTCGATTCCTGGAGGCACCACATTTATAGAAGCCCCGAGAAATCGGGGCTTTTTTTTGTTTAAAAATATGCTATTTGATGGGGACTTCTACAGTTTCAATTTGTTTAGAATTCTTATAACCTCAAGCTGCACAGCGTTTTTTATACCAAAAAATTGATCAAAAAGGAACCCCTTCATATTTTAAACTGAGTTTTTCACCAAAGCACTAAATTTTGAAATAAAAAATTTCACACTAAGCCTGCCGAAGTGTTGCATCAACAAATTTGAACTAAAAAATTTGCAATGACAAATTTGAAATAGTTTTACCCATCCCATTGTTTCACCATCCTCTTAATCCGGTCTTCGAGTTTTTCTGAAGAGAGTTTTTCGCACAGTCGGTCGGTGATGATGGGAAATGAAAAAGGTGTGGGCTTTTCACAGGCTTTCCAGACCATTTTTTGATCTTGGATGCGGTCGATGGCTTGGCGCAAGCGGCCCTCTTCAAGTTGGTGTTCAAAAGTTTCGCGGTAAGCTTGTAGAAAAAGTAAATTCCGTTCTTCATAATCTTTAAATACATCAAAAAGCAACTGCGAACTCGCTTGCAAGTGCTTGCTTTTTTTAAGCTTATTTGGATAACCCGTAAAAACCAAACCGGTGATAACCGCAATATCACGGAATTTCCGGCGGGCCATTTCGGTGGCGTTCAGACTGCGGTTGAGATCGTCCATCAGGTCTTTGGACGAAAATAAATTATTGTCCAAAACCTGCTGCATATCTATTTTTTGGTCAGAAAGCAGTTCAAAACCATAATCGTTAAAGGCTAGAGAAAAGGTGATGGGCGACAGCAAACTTATGCGGTAAGCCAATAAACTGCCCAATGCTTCATGCACAAAACGCCCCTCAAAAGGATAAAAAATTGCGTGATAACCCTCGCGCGTTTTAAAGGTTTCAATTAGAAACTCATCTTTATCGGGTACAATGGATTCTAAACGCTGACGCATCAAAACAGGTTTCAGCGCTTTGATTTCGCGGCTGTCGGATTCGTGGTTTGCAGAATAAAGTTCCTCGCGCAGAAGCTTGCTCATTTTTGCCGAAAACGCCATTCTTCCGCCCATCCAACTCGGGACTTTTGTGTTTTTCTTTTTCGATTTTTTAACAAGCACGTCCATATTTTTAGTGCGGATAAGCTCTAAATTCCGTCCGGCAAAGGTGAAGACATCGCCTCGGTTGAGTTTCGAAACAAACCACTCTTCAATGGTGCCGATATAACCGCCTTTTCTATATTTTACCCTCATCACCTCATCACCCACAATCGTCCCGATTTGCAAGCGGTGCCGCATCGCGATGCCGCGGTTCTCGACTTTAAAACGGCCGTCTTCTTCGATGCCTACTTTTTTATATTCATCATAGGTTTTTAAACTTTGACTACCCAGCGTAATAAAATTTAAACACCACTGCCATTCGTCTTTTGTAATGCCTTGAAAACAAAAGGTAGATTTGATTTCCTGAAAGATTTCTTTGGAATAAAAACCATTGGAAATTGCCAAAGTCACCAAATATTGAATCAGGACATCAAAACTCAATAAATGCGGCATCCGGTTTTCCACGGTTTGTTCTTTCACGGCTTGTTGCATTGCCGAGGCCTCGATGAGTTCCATCGCGTGTGTGGGCAGAAAGTGAATGGTGCTCGGCGTTCTCGGCTGGTGGCCGCTGCGTCCTGCGCGTTGAAGAAAACGCGCGACGCCTTTTGGGCCGCCAATTTGCACAATGGTTTCCACAGGCGAAAAGTCAACACCCAGATCCAAACTCGAGGTGCACACCACGGCTTTCAAGGCTTCCGTGCGGATTGCATTTTCCACCCACGTCCGTGTTTTCTTGCCGATACTGCCGTGGTGCATCGCAATTTGACCTGCAAATTCAGGCTTTTTGGACAGCAATTTTTGAAACCACAACTCGCATTGCGAACGTGTATTGGTAAACAGTAAAGTCGAACGCGAGTTTTCTATGACCGGGATCACCTCATCAATCAAGTGCAACCCCAAATGTCCCCTCCAGGGCAAGCGTTCCATCTTTTTTGGGATAATGGATTTCACTTTTATTTCCTTCCGCATTCGCGACCTTATCAAAACGGAATTTTGATAAGCTTCACTTTTCGGCCCCAGCAAAACTTCACGGGCTTGTTCTAAATTGCCGATCGTCGCCGAAACCCCCCAGGTTTTCAATTCGGGCTGAATGGCTTTTAATCGCGAAAGCGCCAGTTCCACTTGCACTCCGCGTTTACTGCCCAAGAGTTCGTGCCATTCATCCACCACGACGGCTTCTAAATTTGCAAAGGCCTTGTCATAATTTTTTGAGGCCAGTAATAAATGTAAACTCTCTGGCGTGGTGATCAACAGATCGGGCATCTTGCGCTTTTGCCGCTGTCGGATTTTTTGCGGAGTGTCGCCAGTCCTGATGCCAACAGTCATTCCAGAGCACATTTCATCGGCAAATCGCTGTGAAGCCCTTTGGATTTCTACTGAAAGTGCACGCAAAGGCGTAATCCACAACGCTTTTAACCCCTTTTTCTTTTTGGTTTTATAATCTTGGTTGTTGCGCAGGTATTCCAGGACAATCGGCACCCAAAGCGCATAGGTTTTCCCGCTTCCTGTGGGCGCATTCAGCAATCCGTTTTGTCCTTTTAGATAAGCTTCCCAGGTTTTTTTCTGAAAAGGGAAGGGCTTCCACCCTTGATCGGTAAACCAATTTTTGGCGAGCTCAAAAGCTTGTTTTTTATTGAGTTTTTTCGACAAGTATTTTTAAAAATTTACTTGAAATAAGTCATTGAAAGGCTTACTATTTCAAATTTATAGATGGATATTTTGTCGTTCTGTGGGATTTGAAATTTCATTTAGTTCAAAAAAGGATTGCTTTGAGAGATCATAAAATAATAGTGAACCCTTTAAATACCGGTTCGGTGAAATTTTTCCTCAGCAATAGTGAAGGGAAGGTTTTGTGCCCGCCTATCGTTAATTTTTTGAAAGTGGTGGCGGGCAGATAGACTATTTTATTTCGGTTGGCACTTAAAATTGCTCGAAGTAACACGAAAATCTGTTGTATCAAATGCCTAAAAAATAACCGAAACCCTTTATCTGATCATTCCCAGATTAATGACCTCTTGTTTGGTCAGGTGGCGGTAACGTCCGCGGGGCAAGTCTTTCTTGGTCAATCCACCATACACCACGCGATCGAGTTTATCAATTTCATAGCCCAGTTTTTTGAAGAGTTTTTGAACGATATGCGGTTTTAAGCTATTGAGTTCAATTCCAATATGGTTTTTGGGGCGGTTTTGGACATAATCGGCCTCTTTTACCCTGACTAAATCATTTTTTAAATACACACCTTTTTGCAATTGGTCTAGATCACCTTCGTCCATTTTTTTGGTGAGCTGCACCTCATAAATCTGCCGAATTCCCTGTTTTGGGCTTCCCAGGTTTTTAGAAAGCGTGCCGTCATTTGTAAAAAGCAACAAGCCCATTGTGCTACTATCAAGCTTGCCAATGGGTGAAAGCCGGGAAGGAGAGGCCTTTATAACCAGGTCCATTACCGTGCGGTTGTTTTTCTCGGGATTGCCGGTCACATAAAAACCTTTGGGCTTGTTCAAAACCACATATTCTTTTCTTTCGGGGCTGATTCGGCGACCGTCAAACTTCACTTCGTCATCGAGTTTTACTTTATGCCCCATCTCAGTGATAACTTCCCCGTTGACTTTTACGTTACCAGATTTGATATAAATATCGGCATCGCGGCGGGAACACACGCCAGAGTTGGCAATATATTTATTCAGACGAATTGCAGCATCGGGGTTCCTGAACTGCTTATCCACTTTAGAAGGACGCGTTTTTTGCCCTTTCCCGCCTTTTGGACGGGCAGGTCCCTTTTTATTTTTATCAAACGGCTTCTGCTTACTCATCTTCAGTTTTTTGCAAAGATAGGATTTCTGTCGCAGGAAGCTTGAAAATGAAACTGAAATTGGGGATGGAAGTTGTAGTGCTGTAAGTTGTATATTGTATAATGTATCCTTGTAAAATGTTTAGCTGAAATTGAAGTGGAGGCTGAGGATGGAAACTGTAGTGCTGTATTTTGTATAATGTATTCTTGTGTAATATTTAGCTGAAATCGAAGTCGAAATGAAAATGAAACTGAAGTTGAGGATGGAAATTGTAGTGTTGTATATTGTATAATGTTTAGCTGAAATTAAAATTGAAGTGGAAGCTGAGGGTCTAAATTGTAGTGCTGTATAGTGTATTCTTGTATGATCTTGGACTGAAATTGAACTCGAAACCGAAACGCTGCACTTAATTTCTCGACGTGTCGAATCATCAAGTTTGAAATCGGAAATTTGAAATGAAAAATTTGAAATTGCCAGAATTGTTTTTCAGCTCGAAAATTCTTATTTTTAAAAAAATTTATATACAATGATCACAAAAACAGTTGATGATGTAAAACAGGCCAGCGACGGCATTAAAGATGGAATGACTTTGATGCTCGGTGGTTTTGGCCTCTGCGGGATTCCTGAAAATGCCATTTCAGAACTCGTGAGAAGAAATATCAAGGATATCACCTGTATTTCAAATAATGCAGGGGTTGATGATTTTGGACTTGGGCAGCTGCTCAAAAAGAACCAAATCAAAAAAATGATTTCTTCCTATGTCGGGGAGAACGCCGAGTTTGAAAGCCAAATGCTCAGCGGTAAACTCGACGTCGAGTTAACGCCACAAGGGACTTTAGCCGCAAAATGCCAAGCCGCCCAACAAGGCTTTCCCGCAATGTACACTCCTGCAGGTTATGGGACCGAGGTTGCGATGGGAAAGGAAATACGCGAGTTTGACGGCAAAATGTATGTGCTTGAAAAAGCTTATAAAGCCGATTTTGCTTTCATAAAAGCTTGGAAAGGTGACCCGGCCGGAAATTTGATTTTTAAAGGAACTGCCCGAAATTTCAATCCGAATATGTGCGGCGCAGCAAAAACCACGGTTGTGGAAGTCGAAGAACTCGTCGAACCCGGCGAACTGGACCCAAACCAAATCCATATTCCAGGCATTTTTGTTCAGCGTATCTTTGAAGGGAAAAACTATGAAAAACGGATTGAGAAACGAACGGTTAAATAATTTGAGAATTTGAAAATGTTTTAATTTGAAAATTGATGAGAGACGATAGAAAAAATATAATTGTAGAAATGACCTTCAATTTTTCACTTGAGATCATTGACTATACCGAGAAGATCACTAAATTGAGAAAGTATGGAATGGCTTCACAATTATTTGATAGTGGAACTTCTATCGGCGCCAACTCCCGTGAAGCTCAAAATGCGGAAAGCACTCGGGATTTCACGCACAAATTTAAAATTGCGGCCAAAGAAGCTGATGAAACCCAGTATTGGCTTGAATTGTATCATGCATCAGTTCACTATCCCGATCCTCCTGATTCTATTTTCGAAACGCTGGAAAGCATTATTAAAATTATTTCAAAAATCATAAGTTCAAACAAAAATAGATAAAACAGATTGGTCCAATCTTCAAATTGACCAATCTTCAAATTAAAAAACTATGTTAGATAAAAACGGAATAGCGCAACGCATTGCAAAGGAAGTCAAGGACGGATATTATGTCAATCTCGGGATTGGGATTCCGACTTTGGTGGCAAATTATGTGCGCAACGATATTGAAGTGGAATTTCAAAGTGAAAACGGAATCCTGGGGATGGGGCCATTTCCCGAAGAAAAAAACGTGGACGCCGACTTGATCAACGCAGGCAAGCAAACCATCACGGCTTTACCAGGCGCCAGCTTTTTTGATTCGGCACTCAGCTTTGGGATGATCCGCGGGCAGCACGTGGATTTGACGATTCTCGGAGCGATGGAAGTCGCCGAAAACGGAGATATAGCCAACTGGAAAATCCCCGGTAAAATGGTCAAGGGAATGGGCGGCGCGATGGACCTGGTCGCTTCGGCAGAGAATATCATTGTGGCGATGCGCCACAAAAGCAAACACGGCGAGTCTAAACTGCTCAAAAAGTGCAGCCTGCCCTTGACCGGCGTTCAATGCGTTACAAAAATCGTGACCGATATGGCCGTCCTCACAATCACTGAAGAAGGTTTTAAACTTCTAGAACGCGCGCCAGGCGTTTCAGTCGAAGAAATTCAAAACGCCACGGAAGGAAATCTTGTGGTGGAAGGTGATATTCCTGAGATGAAGATTTGAGGGCATAAAATACTTTGGCTGTGGTTGAAAAAAATTGACTTTAGGCCATTGATTTTGAATAGTGATTGACTTGCGTATTTTGGATATCAAAAAAATTAAATGTTATTTGATATTCAAAATGCGCAACCTTTAAATTTGACTCAACATATTGTTTTAAAGTGTTTTACAATGGAATTAGGTTCCGCTACGATTTTTTGAAGAAAATATGTATTATTGCGTATATATATGAGTTGGCAATAATTTGAGAGTCACCTCGAAGATATTGCATAAAACCAAGCTTATTACGAATTGCCGTAAAAAACATAACGAAAAAAAACCGAATTTCGAAAAAAATAAAAAAAAAGAGCTATGTCTACATTTAAAATTAAAGGCTCTATTCTAATCGGCGATTGGTTTATAAAAGTGATAGTTTTGTCAAGGTTTTTTGATTGACCGCTGACCGGTACGTTTTCTTTACCGGACACCTGTATGTTCTTTTGGACAAATTTTCTATAAACCACTTGTAGATACCTTCCCTGTTTACAAACAACTGTACTGCATTTTTATTTTTCAAAAGCCTATTGTTTAATTCTTCCAGTTTTATTTTCTTACGTATTATTTGGTGCCAGGTGGCGTAATTGTGAAGGTATTTTGTAGAAACACCTTTTAAAGTATGGTTAATAGACCCTTTAAGGCTTGCCGCCATGTTGTTGACGTTCTGGACATGGTATTCCCCGCCGGCCGTGTGATCAGACGCCTTAAAACTAATATGTTCTAAGTGCTCAGATTTCGCAAATGCTGCAATGCTTCTGTGTTTGTCGGATACCAATACACAATCATCCGAGAACCTTCCGCTTACTTTTCTTTCTATATCAGCTTTTGATAATCTTCCGATGCAGGCTAACGACATCTCTGTAGTTCTATTCCGGTCGGCTGTGATTAACAGTTTAGCTTGAAAATCATTATCCCCGGCACGCTTACTGCCTCCGCGTTTCCTCGAATATTTTAACCCTTTTCGGCCTTTCTGGCTATACAAAAACCAGATGTCGTCAATTTCGGTTATCCCTTCAAAGGATTTGTTACTGGTTATCGCCCCGGTCAATATCTTGTGCCGCCAATCAAATGCTGTTTGAATGGATATGCCCACCTTGTCCGCAATCTTTTTGATCGGATAGTAGGCGTCCAACATCAAAGACTTGTACAATTCAAACTTGTTGGGCATATGTAACCCGTGCAAAGAAGTCCCTGTTTTCGAAGTAAACACCTTAAAACAAACTTTACACCTGTAGTTCTGAATGGCCCCCCGATGGCCATTTTTGATAAACAATTTCGATCTACAGTGCGGACAGTATGCTACAATTGAATCTTGATGGTCGAGTGTCTTATTTGTTGATACCTTCTTCAATTCCTTAAGGACCTTTTGCTTCTCATTACTTGATAGGCTTTTGAATAGGCGTAAGATTTCGTTGCGTGGATTCATGATGGTCATTTTCACTAAGATACAAAAACCAATTGTAAGTTAGAATAGAGCCTTAATTTTTAAATAATTTGTCATTTTAAGTGCAAAATTATCGGCATCTGAGCGTTAATGTTTTTGTTTAAAATCCCTTTGGGCGACCACATTTTGAAGGCTTAAAACCGCTATAACACTTATAAAAAAATATTTGATATCCATCGTTTAGTATATAATTTAGGTTTGAGTTAGAATTAAATCAATCTTTAAAAAATTAACCATTCAACTCAAAAAAATTTACTGTGAAATTTAGGCATTAAAAATAATCAGTCTTTAAACTTAAAATTTTATATTTAACTGAATATTATTTTAAATTTAAGACTTTGATAGGCCGAAAGATAACAAAATTTTGGGTACTAAAATAAATAATTTGAATGAATTCCAAATGTTGCGGTTTTACCGCACAGTTCATTAGTTTTGTAGATATGAAAAATAATTTTGACACGCTTATCGTCGGTGGCGGCGCGGCCGGTTTTTTTACGGCAGTGAATTTAGCCGAGCAGAACTCAGGTCATTCCATTTTGATTTTGGAACGCGGAAAAAAGGTATTGAACAAAGTGAGAATTTCTGGTGGGGGGCGTTGCAATGTGACACATGCTAAATTTGAACCGCGGGAACTCGCGCAGAGTTACCCACGTGGTGAACGGGAACTCTTGGGCCCTTTTCACCAATTCATGACCGGCGACACGATGGCCTGGTTTGAGGAACGCGGCGTCGAGCTGAAAATTGAAGAAGACGGCCGGGTGTTTCCCACCTCTGATGATTCTGAAACCATTATCAGCTGTCTTGTGGATCAAGCCAAGTCAAAGGGCGTTGAAATTAGGACCCAAGAAAATGTATTGGATTTTCACAAGAAAACCAATGGCTGGGAGCTTGAAACTAAAACCAATACCTATTTCTGCGATAATTTAATCATCGCCACTGGTAGCAGCCCAAAAATTTGGAGACACCTGGAAAAGTTAAATCATTCGGTCGTTTCTGCCGTCCCCTCGCTGTTTACATTTAATTGCAAAGATGAGCGCATCTCAACTCTCGCAGGAATCGCAACTCATGCCGAAGTTTGCATTCCTTCTAAAAACCTGACTTATGATGGCCCTTTGTTAGTGACACATTGGGGGTTTAGCGGTCCGGGGATTTTAAAACTTTCAGCTTGGGGCGCACGAAAATTGAATGCCATTGATTATCAATTTGAGTTGAAAATTAATTGGATCCCGGACTATTCCACAGAAAAACTCATTGAGATACTTCAGGGTTTTAAAGCATCAAAAGGCAAAAAACAGCCCAGCGCCACCCCCCTTTTTGAATTACCAAAAAGGCTTTGGCAAAAATTGGTCGCTTCGGCAGGAATTGAAACCAGTGAAAAATGGGGCGACCTCAGCAAAGCAAAAATCCAAAATTTGGCCAAGGCCTTATGTGAAAGCAATTTTCAAATTGATGGCAAAAGCACATTTAAGGAAGAATTTGTCACGGCCGGCGGAATCGAGCTCAAGGAAGTCAATTTTAAAACCTTTGAAAGCAAGCTGCATCCCAATTTATATTTCGCCGGTGAGGTGCTCAATATAGACGCCATCACAGGCGGGTTTAACTTTCAGAATGCGTGGTCGGGGGGCTATTTGATTGCTAAAGCTTTGAGCAAGAAATTAGAAAAAGGGTCATAATGAAAAAAAATTGGTTTTTGATCGGCTTGTTTGTGGCGGTCCTTTTCGCCTTTTTGCTGCCCGAAGGGATCCAAGTTCTTCCATTTGACCTCATCACAGACATTGGCGTCGGGCTTATTTTCTTTTTTTATGGCCTCAAACTCTCACTTGGCGAACTAAAAACCGGCCTGTCCAATTACCGCGTTCATCTCTTAGTTCAATTAGCGACATTCTTACTTTTCCCATTACTGGTTCTACCCTTTTATCCCGTTTTTTCAGCCACAGTGCATGAAAACTGGTGGCTGGCGTTTTTCTTTCTCGCAGCTTTGCCCAGTACGGTTTCTTCTTCGGTGGTCATGGTTTCTTTGGCCCGCGGAAATGTTTCAGCAGCGATTTTCAACGCCAGTTTGTCAGGCTTGATTGGATTAGTATTGACACCGTTTTGGCTGCAACTTTTTATGGATTCTTCAGAAGGTTTTGAAGTGGGCCGTGTAATTTTGAATATGGTGTATCAAATTATTCTCCCGTTGATTGCAGGCTTGATCTTAAGCCCTTACCTCAAAAAAACCTTAGCCCCTTTTTTGAAAAAGTCGGGGATTTTTGACAAAGCCGTTATTGTCCTTATAGTGTATAGCAGTTTTTCGCACGCATTTGCACTCAATATTTTCTCGGAATTGGGCTTTTTGGGGTTCGTACTCATTTTGACTGGAATACTATTTTTATTCACCTTGGTTTATACCCTCTTAAGATACCTCACCAAACTATTTCATTTTTCCACAGATAATAAAATCACGGCAGAATTTTGCGGCGCACAAAAATCCCTTGTCCACGGCTCTGCTATGGGCAAAATAATGTTCCCCGCTGCGCAACTCAGCATTTTTTTGTTGCCCATTATGCTTTACCATGTTTTACAATTGGTGATCATCGCCGTGATTGCTGAACGGTATCGAAAAAAGGGGTGGTGAATGATGTATTTTGTATAATGTATAGTGTAATATGCAAGTCATCAAGTTAAAATCATATTTCGTAACTTTATAAACTCCACTTCATAAATTGTAAATCATATTTCGTATATCGTATATCGTACTTCGTACCTCGTAAATCCAAACTCACAATGAAACTAATTTTTGCAACCCACAACCCCAATAAATTAAAAGAGATTAAGGCGATGATGCCGGGTTTTATCAAATTGGGTTCTTTAGACGACATCAACTGCACGGAAGATATTGCCGAAACGGCAGACACCATTGCGGGGAATGCACAAATCAAGGCCGATTATGTTTTTGAAAATTACAAAGTCGCTTGTTTTGCCGACGACACCGGTCTCGAAGTTGACGCTTTGCAAGGAGAACCCGGCGTTCATTCTGCCCGATATGCAGGTGAGGACAAAAACGACACTGCGAATATGCAAAAATTGCTGCGTGAATTAGATGGTAAAAACAACCGGAAAGCGCAGTTTAAAACCGTGATCGCTTTAAAATCCAAGGACAGAATTCGCTTGTTTGAAGGTATTTGTCCTGGCGCAATAACCCAGGAAAAATCTGGCGAAAAGGGCTTTGGCTATGACCCCATTTTTAAACCTGACGGGTTTGAACAAACCTTTGCCCAAATGAACCAGCAGCAGAAAGCAGAAATCAGTCACCGGGGAATTGCTTTCAGAAAATTAATTGAATTTCTAAAAAAGGCTTAAACAACGGCCAAACAGCCCGATCCCGATAAAATTTAGAAAATTTCATCAGGATCATCCGAGGCCTCGCCGGCAGCTAGACCGTTTGAAAAGAAGGTGAATAAAAAGTTTAAAAACTATTTCAATTTATAGCTCAAGCCTACACCTATAACTTCACGCACCTGAAAAGCTTGAACCGCGTTATCATCATAAATAGTCTGGAAAATAAAATTGGCTGAAATATAGTCGTTCACCTTTAAATTCAGCTTGAAGGTATAATCTAAATCGACATTTTGAGGATCTTCCAAGTAATTGGAATACAGATTTAGAAGGTTTTCCACAGAAACATTTTTCATCAGCTGATAGTTAGCAATAATGCTCAAGGAAGCACCAAATTCAAACCTTGATGCTTCACCTTGATCAACGCCAAAATAATCGCCATCTTCATAACCATCAACAGTAGTGAATTTATCATCGACAAAAATAAAACGCGCAGTGGCCGGAGCGAGGTTGATTTTGAAATTCTCACTGCGTTTATAAAGAACGCCAGGACCAAATTGCAAATATCCCGGTGAAAGAAAGTGCGTGGTTTCCGTGCGCGTGGTCTGTGTATCGACCACATTTCCCGAATCTGGATCCAGGACATCCTCTTCGCCATATTTATATCCCTTTGCAAACTGTGACCTAAAATTTGTGAAAAATGAATAGAAGAATTTAGAGGCATCAATTTGATAACCCGCGATTGAATTGAGTTCCAACAGGTCATTGGTTTTTCTGATGAATGGGTCATCTTTGCCTTTTGCCAATCCATAATTGCCGAGAAATGTTGTCGTCCAGGTAAAACGGTCTTTGTTGTAAATTAAACTATAATTCAAGATCAGGTTTCCTGCATAATTAGAAGTTCCGCCGCCCCGCCATTCTTTATTAAAGGCAGCTTGGTTAAACAATAATAAAACATCACCGGAAGATTGCCAGCCTTGCTTGACCGTGTCCTGTACACTTTCATCGTCCTGGGCTCCAGCTATTTGAATGCAAAGCAGCGCCATGAACAGAATTGACAGCTTTTTCATAAATATTTTTTTTTGGCAAAAGTAAAGTTTTATATAAAACAGGGAAACTGAGTTTGTTAAAGTCTGAATAAATAATAGTAGTCAATGCCCGTTGAGCAGGGAAAGATGTGGTTTAAAGAACAAGCCTTATCTTAATTAAAAGAGATTAAAAAAAAATTACAACTCTCGATTGATCGATAGCAACTCTTCCAAATAATCGCGTTTGTTGGAAAGCCGTGGGATTTTGTGCTGTCCGCCGAGTTTTTCGTGTTTTTTTGACCAGAGGTAAAACAGTTTTGGCTTTGCCGGGTGCAATTTCAGCAGGCTTAAAGTTGAGTTTTTATAGCGTTTAGCTTCATAATCACTGTTGAGGCTTTGAAGGGTCTCGTCAAGACTCCTTTGGAAATGTGCGAAATTATCTGGTGGGGTTTTGAATTCAATAATCCATTCGTGACCACCTTTTTTCTTTCCTTCCATAAAAACCGGGGCTGCCGTATAATCAACAATTTCACAATCGGTCAATTTCGAAACCCTTTTCAGGGCTTCTTCGGCATTTTCAATAATGAGTTCTTCGCCAAAAGCATTGATGTGGTGTTTTGTGCGCCCCGTCACTTTAATGCGGTATGGATTTGTGTTCGTAAAACGCACGGTATCCCCAATTTTATAACGCCAAAGACCTGCATTTGTCGTGATGACCATCGCATAATTGACACCGGTTTCCACTTCCCAAAGCGGAATAACTTTTTGACCTTTGGTGTTATAAGTATCCATCGGGATAAATTCATAAAAAATACCATAATCCAGCATTAACAAAAGCTCATCGCTGTTATTTTGATCCTGGACAGCAAAAAAACCTTCCGAAGCATTATAAATTTCATAATACCGGAAATCATTTTTTGGAATAAGGTTTTTATATTGGTTCTCGTAAGGATTAAAGCTCACG
>Ga0208412_1000305_pt1 | contig 28987 bp, 27 predicted proteins | sample AntDeeMetag02WF4_FD_184758 | JGI IMG/M metagenome (GOLD analysis project Ga0208412, IMG submission 184758) | Saline lake microbial communities from Deep Lake, Antarctica - Antarctic Deep Lake Metagenome 02WF4 (SPAdes) (version 2) | ecosystem: Environmental > Aquatic > Non-marine Saline and... | reverse complement strand
TGGTTCAGCAAGCGTCGGAACGGCGACGACCGTGCCCGACCACCCGGCTACCGCAAACACGGAGACTCCCATCCACGCTCCACTGTGTCGTTCAAAGCGGCTGGCTTCAAGCACGACGCACAGTTCAATCGCGTTCGTCTCTCGAAAGGCCGCAACCTCAAAGAACACCGGTCAGACTTCATCCTGTGCGAGTACCAAACTCGCCCGGATGTTGACCTGACCGAGTGGGACATACAACAAGTTCGTGCCGTCTACAAGCGAGACGAGTGGCGGCTTCAGTTCGTCTGTCGCACCACTATCGACCCGGAACCACCGGGTGACGAGGTGGCCGGTGTTGACCTCGGGATATGCAATTTTGCTGCCATCTCTTTTGGAGGTGAGTCGGTGTTGTATCCCGGCGGCGCACTCAAAGAAGACGAATATTACTTTACGAAGAAGAAAGCCAAGTGCGACGATTCCACGTCCCGAGAGGCTACTCGCCTTGACCGAAAACGAACGGGTCGTCGGACACACTTCTTGCACGCACTCTCGAAAGCAATCGTGGAGGAATGCGTCGAACGAGGTGTTGGTACGCTTGTCGTTGGCGACCTCGGTGGCATTCGAGAGGACGACGAGAGCAGCGAACCTCGGAACTGGGGCGACCACGGCAATCTCGATCTGCACGGATGGGCGTTCGACCGCTTCACGACGCTACTTGACTACAAGGCGGAAGCCGAAGGCATTGACGTGGAGTTGGTGTCGGAACGAGATACGTCGAAGTCGTGTTCGGCGTGCGGCCATACAGACGACACTCAGCGCGTTGAACGCGGGTTGTACGTGTGTGAGAAATGCGACACGGTTGCGAACGCAGATGTGAACGGCGCAGAGAACATTCGGCAAAAGGTACTCCCGAGTCTCGCCACGGCTGGCGATGATAGGGATAACGGCTGGTTGGCACAGCCAGCGGTTCACCTGTTCGACCGTAGTGAGGGTGTTTTCACCCCACGAGAACAGGGCGTGAACCGCGAACCGTAATATCCCAACTCAGCGGCGCGGTGCCGTGGGATTCCCGCGTCTTCAGGCGCGGGAGGAAGTCAATCTTCGTCTGCTTCGGTATCTTCGTCTTCTTCAGCTCCCCCAACTTTCTCGTTTTCTTCAGCTTCGACCCCCTCCACTTCCTCGTTGAGTCGTCGGGTGATTTGGCCTTTCATGGCGTCCATCCAGCCTTCGATTTCAACGATTCTCCGAGGAATTGGAATTCCTGTGATATCCATAAGGTCATCTCGAACCCGCTGGATACGTTGTGGTCTCATACCGGTCTTTTCCCCGCTGCTCCATTCTTCGTGTAGTTCTTCTGGTGTCATGTTTTAACCTTGTTAGTTACCATCCAGCGTCGGACTCGGATCAATGGTCTGCGCCCGGATGCTTAGAGAAACGAAGATCGACGTTCTCCAAACACGCGCCCCCATCTCCCCGGATAGGTCGTGAATCTCTGGTAGGGATATTACGTCGTATCCGGCTTCCCCGCGTCGTCGTTCATGGAAGATCCGTTTCACTTCTCCAACGAGACCACCGTATCGCTCTGAGTTTCCGTCATCGTCACGAACCCCCCACATACGAGTCCGGCCATTGATGTTGCCCCCATCCCCGGTTGACCGAATATCGATATCAATACGGCTATCAACCCGCTCTTCAACCCAATTGAACGACTGTGGTTCAGTGTGGGTTGTCCCGCCGTCTTTCACAAAAATCACGTCGCCCTCGTTCAGCTTGACGCGCCTTCGATTCGGGTCAGATTCTTGATACACCTTCGGCTTCGGAACATCCTGAATTCGCCCATCGATGCTTTCGTGCCAGTTCTCTTCGATGGTGCTTTTGACGTATCCGAGATCATCACCCATATTATTCGCCTCCTGAATTCAGCTTGTTACGAAGCGAATCTCGCCCGTCTCGAACCCATGAGACAGCGGGGATTCCGGGGTGGTCTACGGACTGGAAAAACACCAGATCTCCCTCTGTATGGGAGAATTGTTCTTTGACCTTCTTCGGTGCATCGGGCCATTCGAAAGCCAGCACATCACTTTTACTTGCTGAAATTTCGTGTGGCTCTGCACCGAATTCGTTGTGGATAGCTCCTACGTGGTTGTACCCGAAGTTCCATGATCGGGATTCTTCATCCCAATACGGTTCAACCGCACTGGCGGCGATTCGGTGAAGACCACTCTCTTCGGTTCCTTGCCTACCAGCACGATCATTGGCTCTTCGAAGAAGTTTCTCCTGTGAGTCGTTATACCAGTAGTTTATAACGTCTTCCAACAAATCTTTCTGACGGTGTTTCAGTTCATCCGACAGTGAAGACGTGTTGGCGTTTTTGTCATCGATGGTAACTTCGACCCGCATTAGAACGGCTCACCCCATTGAAGCTCTTTGCGCTCCTGAATGATCCGTTCAGCATCTTCTTTCAATTGCTCGGCGGCCCGCTCAGATGCAGGTGCAGCATCAGTACCCGGAACGTTCATGGTGTACTGATCTGTCATGATGATATCCGCAGCGGCTAACTTTGCACACGCCTGTCGGATCTGTGGATCTACTTGATTTTTCCCGTAGCGATAGGAGATTCGTATGACGGCCTTGTTCTGCCATACAATCCGCCTGTAAATGTAGAGCATACCCGAACCGGCGTCGAACCAGAAGTCCCCGTCACGGCCTTGCTCTCGGCCTGTGTCAGCAACCCAATCTTCCCATTGGTCCCCGCCCCAAATTTCGAGCTTGTCGCCCTGTTCAGGATCAAGGGGAGTCCTGATATCTCGTTTGCCCAACTTGATCGGTCGGCCCGTCCAAAAGTTGTACTGTCCGGAGAGATCGTGAATCTCATCCTTGACTTTGTTGTTTCTCCACGAATGGCCACACTGCCGATCAATGTAAGCCGACCACTCTTCGATCATCCGGTTGACCTGTTTCGCCGTAGGAGTGGTGTCTTTCGTGAAGCCGTTGTTACTTTCTAAGCCTTGAAAGTATCTCTCTACATCCGTAGGCTCACAGTAGACGTTCTCCGTGTCGAATTCAATCTGCATTTTTTAGTTACTTATCACCCGTATTATCGTCTCCCTCTTCGCTATCCGCCGATCCCTTCTCCGAATTATCACCCGTATTATCGTCTCCCTCTTCGCTATCCGCCGATCCCTTCTCCGAAAGATCTGGTACTTCTCCCTCGTGGTTTAGCCGCGAGATGAAGTCACTCGGTTCCGAACCGTTCTCTTCCAGATATTCGTCTACCTTGTCAGTTTTCACTTCATCGGTAGTACGAGCAATCGCACGAATTACGACGATAGCGGAGTTGAGTTGATTGTTCAGTTGATAGATCCGACCTTTCTTCGTTCGGATCTCAATGATCAGGTACGCGAGGACGATCAGCCAACCGAATTCAGGGTAATCGAAAATTGCCTTGTATATCAACTCATACGGCATATTTATCCCCCCTTCATCGTCGGATTTTGAAATGTCATTAGACTATGTTAAAGCTCTAAAGATTACGTGCGTTCCTCGTAAGGGTACAGATCGCTTTGGAAACTGTACCGTGGCCCGTTCCATCCACTGGTTGACACGTAGGTGCTGACTTCAGCCCCACCTGTCGATGAGTACGATGTGATGTTTGCTCTGATCGAGTCGATGGGGAAATTGTGGTCACTGACGAATGCGACGTACACATTCCCATCTTCTTCGCTTTGAACGAAATCATCCACCGAGACCGAAACCGAGTTGGAAGTCGCTGGTGCGCCACTGTTCAGAGGGGCGTAGTGTTCTTGCGACATAGAGCCTTCTACCCGCACATCAAGCGTGTCACTACCGGGGTCAAGCCCAACAGCGACCACGTACAGTCCAACGGTCCCATGGCCACCCGTGCGAAGCTCTTCGCCGGGGCCTGTGGAGGTCGCGCCTTCGTGACTTCTCTCTGCGATAGGGCGACTCATGGCCGCCTACCGACCCATGACCATGACCTTCACAGTGGCGTCAACGCCAGTTGCTTCCGTAAGCTCCTGTACGCCCGCCCCACCAGCATCCGTGTCGGTCTGTTGGTATAGTCGGATAGTCTCTGCGTTGTAATCGTAGTCGGCAACAAGCCCACTACCATCTGCAACGTTAGCGTCCACGAACTGGTATCGGTGCATTCCTGCATCCGAGGGGCCGAAATCTTCCCCACCATTACTGTAGGTACTGATTTCAACGTCCGCGAACCGGACTTTCATTGCTCCTGCGAATTCTGTCCCGCCAATGTCTACGTTATCGATTGCCATATTTTACCTTTGTTCTGCAAGTTCCGCCATTTCTGCCACAACCGGTTCCAATGCCTCTTCCAGTTCTTCCTTCGGAGCGTTGCCTTTCACTTCGAGACCGAGAGCCGAGACCATCTTCTGCTTCTGACGGTACGATAGATCCATCAGGGCGTCCTTCGCACTGGAAGCAGGCCCGCTGATCTGTCGTAAAATTTCACCTTGAGCCGTCCACTCAACTTCGAAGATATCGTTACCTTCGAAGTATTCAGCATCTTGAAGACTCTCTACAGAGATCGGAGTCGGAGATCCGCCCATTGGATTGCGGAATCGATAGATCTCTCCTGAAGGACAACGCCTGTTGTCCGACCGCATGGTTCCCGCGTAAGTGACGTTTGCAACTTTCATAATAATGTTATTAGGGTTTAATGCCTAATAGGGGTATCCCTTATTTCAGGTCGCGGATCTTCGCTTGTGCGGACGGGTTGACACAGGTCAGTTCGCCAATGGTGACGTACATTCCCTCGTTGCCGAGACGGTTGAGCGAGAACGGATTCCCGTCAACTTCAGTACCCGTACTGTAGAACTGCGTTGGCAGTAGGGTTTTGATGTACATGGTCGAACTGTCGATCAGGTAGACCCGACCGATACCGTCCTTCTCAACATCCACGGACTCGAAGATCGGGATGTTTTTGTAGGACTGAACGGTGATTCCAACGTCTCCACCGGGGTTGGTCTGCACACCGTTGAGACCGACTTGAACGCGCTCTGCCTCAAGTCGCTCTTTCCCACCGACTTCATCCTCGATACGCTGGTAGGTATCGTGGTTGGTGAGGAAGAAGTAGTTGTCATCGGTGACAGGGTTCTTGCCGGACGACTCCTTGATCGAGCGGATAGCGTCGTCAAGGTGGTCAATGACGAACGTGCGGTTCGAACCGCCGTTGTGGATGACGTTCGATTCGAACTCGTTGTTGTCGCGCTGGAAGCCGTAGATATCGGCGTCATCAGGCGACGAAAGGATGTTTTTCGCCTCTTCCGCGTCGGAGATGACACGGTCGATGGATTCGAGATCCATGCCAGCAGGGGTATCAGCATCGTCAGAAAGCTGAACGTTCAGGTGCTTCGGGTGTTCACCCATACCGGTCTGGTGTTCCGTGCCAGTACCGTACCAGCGACGGAGGAATTCGAACGGGTTGTCGAGATCATCGTCGTCCGTGTCAGCGAGAAGCTGCTTCGCTTGCGACACGTCGAAGTTGTGAGCGATAGTCTTCGGCGTCTGTTCGAATTGATCGAATTCGGGGTGGTCGGTCTCCGGAAGCTCACTGTTCTCCGGAAGGCCACCGCTGCCCATGGCGTGACCATGCTCGTTGATGATACGCTCACCAGACTTCGTCCATGCTCGGTTCTCAAGGAGAGCGAACAGGTTTGGCTCGGAGTTAACGAGCGAGAAGACTTCGGACCCGTAGACAGCATTCCGAACACCACTGTCGGTGGTCAGAAGACCGTCGTCGGCTTTGCCGAGTTGCGACCCGCCCTCTGTCTTCGACGTGTACTCCGGCACGAAGCCGTAGTAGTAGTCGATCATGTCGTAGACAGTACGGATGTAACCGTCTGCCTTCTGAACCTTACCGGGGGCCGTACCGTCCGGACCACGGCCATGGGTTTTGTAGAAGCCGTTGCCAACGCCACCGCGCTCAAGCTGGCGTTTCTTCATGAACTTGCGTGCGGGCTTCGACTTCATGAGCCGCTGTTGTTTCGAGAGTTGTGCTTTCGTCAGTTCGTATGCGTCTGCGTTTGTTGCCATTATGTGTATTACTCTTTAGTAGAAGTGCGACAGAGCCGGGCTGTCGTTTCCAGTGTTTCCGCTCTCTTCGTCGTAGGACTTCTCGGTATTGCCAGATGGAGTATCCGCGCCACCGGCCTTCGAGAGACCCTTACCCGAAAGAACCCGTTCAACAGCGGTGTCGATATCAGCCGATTTCTCGGCCTTCATATCTTGCTCTTCAGGAGGCATATCTTCGCCACCTTCGTCAAGATACTCTCGAACGACTTCCCACACATCAGCGGGGAGACGCTCTTCGAGATCATCGTCGCTGTAGCCAGCCTTCTCTTCCTCTGGCTCTTCGAATTCCTCTTCTTCAGGAACAGGAACTTCCTCTTCCTCTTCGACGGGAACTTCCTCTTCGACGGGAACTTCCTCTTCGACGGGAACTTCCTCTTCGACGGGAACTTCCTCTTCCTCTTCTTTTTCGTCGGGAGCGGAAACCTGCCCCAACATATCCAGAATCTCGCCAGCATCGAGATCGGGGTAGTACTCCGATAGCTCTTCTGCGAGACTGGATTCGTCTTTCTCGGCTACTTCGTCGGGAACAGGAGCTTCCTCCTCTTCAGGCGGGAAGTCGTCATCCTCTCCCTCTTCCGGAAGTTCCTCTTCGTCTTCATCCTCTCCCTCTTCCGGAAGTTCCTCTTCGTCTTCAGGATCTTCCTTCTCGGAGGTAGCCATCTTCTCATCAACGATACCTTCAACATCTTCTTTCGTTGCGAGTTGCCCATCGGGGAGCTTGTCGTCCAAAATGGACTTAAACTTATGCTGAAGAGTCTTCATGCTGAAGTCCCCTTCAGGCTCGTCGCTTTCTTGTGGTTCTTCTGTCATAGATTTCGTGAGTGCTTTCTTTGCAATCGAAGCGACCGCGCTCACCGATGGGTCTCTTCCAATACCCGTATTGGAATCATCGACTGACTTAGCGGCTGTAGCAGAAGCAGTCTTCTTACCGGATTCTTTGATGTGTGCAAACTCGGCCTTCTGATTCATCCCGTCTTCACAAATTGTCACCGCAGAGAGATCCAGATCAACGATATCGTTATACGAAGTACCGTCGTTCTGAATCTTCTTGCGGGTGACAAGTGCTTCACCGGAGATCGAATAAGAGTCAAGTTCGCCAGCCTCGATTCGCTCACGTGTTTCTTGAGCTTGCCGAGTATCGCCAAAGATCTCACCTGCTACATACAGCGCGGGTTCCATACCGTCAAGTTCGAGAACTTCGGTTGGGAAATCTTTGCGTGTATAGGTTTTCCCATCCATCTCGATCTCAACTTCCTCTTCCGTATCGAATCGCTCAAGGATACGTCCTACAAGCTGATCCGAATGATCAAGCGAAAGTCTCGCTCTCTTCAACAGTTGAGGAAGAGCTTTTGAGAGAGCCTTAGCATGGATCTTGTCTCCTTCTTTGTCAACAACTTCAACAGACGCCGCGCCCCAAATGACAAAGTCGTTCCCTGCTTTGAAGACGACTGGCGACGACTGAACCGTTGCGCCGAAAGAAACTTTTTCGAAGCCACCCGATTTAACGAGCTTGTTACGTTCAGAGTCGGTGAACGGCCCACTGGTAGATGAAATCGCTTTTCGCACAACGTATCCATCTACGTCGTCGGATTCGTCTGCGTATGAAAAAACCCGTGCCCGATCTTCGTCAATGTCGTTCTTCTCCATCAACTGTTCAGTTGCCTTACTAAGATCGATGGACATTACTTGACACCTTTTCGAAGTTTTGTTGGATCATTGGTTTTTTCAAGTTCGCATCCGCAATCCGGACACTCATCTGGCTCCGAGGATTTCCCTCGAAGCAATGATTTGCGAACCCGAATCGTTCTTCCGCACTGTGGACAGGCCATATAATGGCTCTCACAGTACCATTTTATAGACCACATTAAAAAGGTTCCGTCAATACGGGTATTGTTTCACCTTCAAAATTGAAGTATTCAGCTCAAACCCGTTATTGCGTTACAGTCTTATAGAAAACTAAACCGCAGGCTCACAATTATGGTGAAAACAGAAAGGAGCGGTGAATTGAATTCGGACGTTCAACGAAGGACTGCAATGCGGTAGTACTTGCCAGCACCAGCACCGGGATTCTCGCAGACCGCGTAGGTGTCATTCGCATTTTCTTCACCCCACTCATAACACGCTCGCTCTCTCGCACGAATTTTGGCCAGTTGTGGGCTGCTTGCTTTCGATTTGTTCACATACAGGATCATCGAATCGTCGTTCTCTTTGATGATTTGAGTCATTATCGCGCTCCTGCGTCAACGTATGGCCATTCTCCGAGATCAGCGACAGTCGCCCATTCGGTGTCATCTTCGCGGCTACCTTCGACACAGACCAATTTGACTTCTTTGTTTCCCGGGACTTCACAGATCTCCCACGTCGAACCCATGGGTGCGTATTCGTATTGAGTGCCGACTTCAGGATTGTTGTTCATTTTTAACCAACCTCATATGTATATAGTGGTTATAAGCTTATAAGACTTCTGATACGGGTATTATCCGAACGTGAAAAGGAGGGTTACGTCAGTTCAACTTACGCCAGTCGTGCTTCTTCGTGGTCTGCCGAGTGGCGTTCGTTCCATTCGTCACGGGCTGCGATAGCCGCGTGACCTTCCGGGGTGACTTTGTAGAAGTTCGTTCGCTGGTCTTTCGAACCCTTCTCCATCAGCCCTTCCGAGATGAGGGAATCGAGGTTCGGGTAGAGGCGACCGTGGTTGATATCGCCTTCGTAGTACTGGCCCGCAAGTCGGGCAATCTGCTGGCCGCTCGGTCGTTCTTCGTTGGCTGCGATTCGAAGCAGGTCTCGCTGGAATCCGGTTAGGTCGTACATAGTTACTATCTCTTGTGAATCGGTCATCATCAGATGACCTATCACAAACTATTGTATTCGCTATAGGGTTGTAAACTTGTTGGATTAGGTTATTGAAAACAGTGAACTACCCCACCCTACTCGCTCACGACTGACGCCGTTCGCTCTTTGAGGGTGGGGCTTACCGCCTGCATTCAGCTAAACCTATTCGTTGAATTATACTATGGGAAGAATGTAAATTCCGACTATGGATTCAGGAAGCGGTATTCGGCCCGGACAAATGTATGGCGACAATTGTAGTGACAAAGGAAGCTGTCTACACGTCCCGGAGTCCCACCGTCATCGGCGTACTTTTTGGCCTTCTCCATGAGAATTTCCTTCAACACGCTCATTTTGACGTGGCCACCACGACTCTCGATTTCCTGTTTCGTCTCCGTGCATAGCTTCGTGGTATGGCTATCATCGGGGCCAGTCCAATACACGTCCGGATCTGCCTCATTCGCCTTGTATGCCATTTCTCTGGCTTTGTTGAGTACTGCACCGACTTCTGTCCGAACGATAGTCACCGACTGTTTGCGTTCCAGTCCTTCGAACTTATCGATCAACCGCTTCGAGATACTATCGATAGACCACCCATCGGATTCGGTGAGTGAGTCCGTGATGATCTTTTGAACTTCGAGACCGGCGAGATGGGGGATTCCGCTGTAATCGTAGTACATCACGCCCGACTGTGAAGCGGCTTGCTTGACGTAGGAGCGGACGAATTGAGGGACGTTATCACCGAGTCGCCACATGTTCGGTGCTTTTTCAATATCCTCAATATCCTTCCAGATCTGCTTTTCGACTGCTTCCATGAGCAGATCATCGACCTTCTCAAAATTCTCGGCTACCTTCTGCATCGTCCCTTCTCGGATTTCGGTAGGTGTCTGAAGATCTGCAACTTTGACGAATCCCTTTCGTCGTTCGTTCTCTGCGAGATCCTTCGAGACATGATCTGGATATGGATTCATCTCGAATAGTGAGTCCGATGGGTTCGATTTGTGGTAATCTGCTATTTCCTGTTTATTCTCGTTTGATGGATTGAAGACTTTGGTGTAGGTTTCGAGGATATCGGGATGCTTCTCGTAAAGCGTTTCAACAGTCTGTTTACTCCCGAAGGTCCGTTGTAGGGTTTCGTTTGTTGCAGCTAACAGTTCGTGTGCGTTGATTGCTGCATAGTTGTCCCGAATGGTGTATTCGTCGGCTTCTTCGCTATTCTCCTGAATGCGACTCCACCCGTCGTTAATCGCATCCATCAACTCCCGAACTTCGGTAGGCGGCTGTTTCCCTTCGACTTGTGTAAGGTGGAATCGTTCATCGTTGGGATTCGCCTCAATGAACGTATCTTTCTCGGAGTCGTACTGCATCATGCTCCGACGAATAGCTTCTCTGTCAACACTGTACCCGTATGCGTCGGCTACCATATGAGCATACTCGTGGTTGACGGTTCCTTGTCTCGCGCCCGTACCGAGATTGAGCGCGGGCCTCTCTTGTGACGTACCCGCCGTCAGTACAATGTGAGAGCGTCCGGGCATTGATTCTATTGCCTTAATGTGGTCCAATACCGTTTTGGACACTTCTTCGCTTACAGTTGAATCTGCGGCGTTCTGTAGGTAGCCACGAATCCATTCTTCCTTTCGCTCATTATCAGCACGGAACGGTAGCCAGTCGATGATCTCCTGTGTCGTTGACTCGGCGGGGTTCGGTCGATCTCCGATTGGATCTCCTACACCTTCGATAACACCCGTATCACGGATATCATGAACTTCGCCGTCATCAAGAGAGACGGATATCAGTGTGTAGTCGTCTCCAATGTAGATCGTATCGGAGAGTGTGGCTGTTCGATAGCCACCGAGATCTTCGTCGTTGATCAAGATCTTCTGCCCTGATTCGAGATCGTTGAAATCTTCAGGTGGATCATTCCACTCATCGGGGTCTATCGACTCTTCTTCTTCGGGTTCCGGTTCGGGTTCGGGGTCCGGTTCCTCTTCTTCAGGGCCTTCTCGAATCCCATCGATTGCGCTGGTATCGAATCCTTCGAACATCCCACCATCCGTCGTGTATCCGGGTTCGTCTCCGGTGAGATCTTCTTCGACAGTAACGAGCGGTTCATCCCCACTCATATACACGCTCGCATTGTACATCTCGCCGTCTACGAGGATCTGTTTACCGTCAAAATCACCGTATCCCATATCATCGGTTACAGTGCCCCACTCACTTTCACCATCATCGGAATCGTCGTCAGTTGATTCGTTGGAATCAGGTGTCCAATAAGTACCCCCACGTTCACCAGTTTGAGCTTCGTAACCCTCTGGTATTTCGTCAACCGAGTCAACGTATCGTCGTTCCTTTTCTACGTTATGTTTGGCAGCTTTTGATTCAGTGTGGACAGGAGAAGTCGAACCGCTATCATCGGAATCCCCGCCAGTGTCGTTACCAGCATCGGAATCGATGATAGGGGTATCTTGCTTTTGTCGCATGTTTCCGCCCGGTTGTGAGCCATTTTCCAGAGTCGGATCAAGGTCGTTGGTGGGTGCTTCCTCGCCCTTGTTGTAAGTGTTCCGAAAAATTGAACTGACACCTTCAAGAATGGATTCTTTTTCCGAAGAAGCGTCACTCGAATCGTTCATTATAACCTACTGAACCTGTCCAACAATAATTGCTTGCTCTTTTTTCTGCGCCGGACTCGGTTCTTCGTATACCGAGAACGTAGCAGGGCCAGTTGAGACAGCGATTTTTGTCCCCTGTGTCTCGGTGTCAGTTTTGTTCGAAACAGTTCCACGAACAGGACCACACCGTGGTACATCCAGAATGATCTGGTTGCCGACTTCGAGTTTGTCGATGCTGGTTTTGCCGAGTTGAGACAGGATCTCACTCGAAAGCGACCCTTCTTCCGAGATACAGCCGACGTATTTCTCGGAGTAATCATCGTTGTACGGAGTGATATCGTACTCGTTGGCCCCTGTATCGACTTTCACGTGAAGCGTCCCGGTCCATGCGTCTTCTTTGCCAGTGACTTCCCCAATCTTCCCACCGTGGAGTGGGGTATCGATCAGGACCACGTCGCCGGACTTGAGATCGTTGAAGCTCTTTTCTTGATCGAAGCGGTGTGAGAGATCGAAGTTCTTCAGTTCGAATGCCTTAGCCGTCTCGCCGTCTTCATCTTCGTCTTCTCGGTTCTCACGTGCCTCATGGAAGACGTTGCCAGTGCCATCCTCGTTCTCACTGTCGCCCTCGTTTTCGGCGTTCTCGCGGGCTTCGTGGTACACATCACCGGTCCCGCCTTCGTTGTTCTCACCACCCCCAACGGATTCTGGATAGTGTTCAGCGGCTTCATCAGCAACGTTTTGAGACCCACCCTCTTCGTCGTCCGACTTCGACAGATCGATAACCTGTGGTTTTTTATCAGTCATTGTTTATATGTCACCTTCTTCATCCCGTGTCTTTTCACTTTTGTCTTCTCCACTGATATTTCCGAGTGGGGATGCTACCAGTTGCGGGCCGTTGAAATGATCCAAAATGTACTCTTCGTCATCCAGATCGATACCTCTGAATATGTTATCGATGTACGGGGCTTCTGAATTCACCTCACCGTTTCGAATGACAGCGATTAGCTCGTACTCCATACCTTCCAGTTCGTATAGACCAATGATCATTCTCCACCCCCACGGAGGAATTCGATGTTCCCCTGTATCCGCTCGCGCTGTTCTTCGTATGGTATCTTGCTGAGTATCGATTCGATTTCTTCGTCGCTCATATTTTGTGCTTTCTGGTATACTCTCTGCTTGACAGTCGCCCCCAACTTCGCTTTATCAGTGTATCCTTCGGCGTCTTCGTCGGCTTCGATATCCATTTCTCGAAGCGTGTGGATCATCCCCTGAATGACTTTGTTCTCACCTCTACCAGTGAGATCTGTTGTGGAGTCATCGAAATCGAATACATGGGGTTTCCCCTCCGAATCGACAATCAAGTTGTCGCCGTGCATATCGGATTCGCCTATCAGTACCAGTGTACTCATGAGATCCAGTGCTTCCTCTCTGTCGATCTTTTCGATCAACTCATCGTCTGCTTTGTAGAGAGTCGTTCCTTCGACGCCGACACTGCCCATCCATTCACCCTCGTTGTAGTAGTGTTCAGGGACGTTCTCGCTGTTCAGTTCGGACAGTATGGTGTAAGCTGTCATGGCGTTTTCTGCATCTTCAACCGGGGATGTTTCATCCCGTGACCCACTGTTCCCGACTGCTCGGATAAACGCTTTACTACCATCGAACTGAGCGATTGCCATTGAATCAGCCGCTTTCCCGCCTCTGATACCCATATCTTCGAACGTTTTCAGTTCGTTTGCCAAACTCGGATTCAGGTAATCCGGTGCGTTATCATCGATCTCGAATGGGGTCTCCAATCGATTTTGCTCGGTTTCGTAGTACAGTCCGCCCTGTGGTCCCTCTTCAACCGAAACGCCATCAGGGGCTTCATCAGGGTTTTGTACGTACCGTCTCTTTTTGTGCAGGAGATCGAAGATCTGCTTTCCAACAGTATCCTCTGATTCCTCTTCATATCTCCAACGAGGGTCTGTGTCTTCGAGTTTGATTCGCTCTGTCATTGTTGGAACCTCCGTGCTTGCTCGCCAACTTCTTCGATGTTCCATGATCCGTCATCAAGCGTTTCCGGAGTATGGATATTATCGGGAGATATCGTCTCCACCGATTCCTTTTGAACCACCAGTTCGTTCTCGTTTGCATCTAAGAAGCCTGTGTGAGATGAAGCCCACACATCTTCAACAGGTATTTCCTGTTCAACGACAACTCCACCGGGGTTTTGAGCATACGATTTAGCGTAGGTCAGTTCAGTCGTGTAGGATTCGACCGCCCGGCGTTCCCATTCGATCTCTTCACCCGCTTCGGCGGCTTCGATCAGGGAGTGACCTGCATCCCCGTAGACACCACGGTAGACAGTGATACTATCGCCGTGGATCTCTCGAAGTGTATCCTCGGTGTGTTGCTTGTACGCTCTCACCGCGTCCATTTGAGCATCGGAAACCTCGGTCTCGGTGACTTGCTCTTCGTCTTTCAGGAGATTCGTGTTCCCGGTTTCCGCCATGACAGTTTTCCATAGCGGGGCCATATCCTCCGAGAAGAAATCAAGCGGCCACGTCTCCATGGCCTGTTTCGCCAGTTGACCGGTTTCTTCGTCAACCGATTCCATGAACTTCTGTTGGGCTTTGCCGGGGAAATCGAAGTCATCGTCCCAACTGTAGGTCATCTTGACTGGATTCTCGTAGCCATCGATCTGCTTTGAGACAGCTTGCTCAACATCTCCGAGTACCCGATTAATGTATCGCCCGCTTTTCTCATCGGCAATTCTGTCGCCCAACTCTGCGAGATCGACCCCTTCAACAATCCCACGGGAGATGACTTCTCCAACTTCATCCAGACTCCCCAATCCGATCTCCGAGATCAGGTCATCAGCAGAAGGCGACTCACGGCTGTCGTCGTCGCTCTCCGATGGTTTTTGGCTTTCTTCGTAGTAGTACCCTCCTTGTGGCCCCTCTTGCACAGTGGCCCATTCAGGAGCTTCAGACGGATCGTTGACGTAGTTGGGATTCTTCACTATCTTCCCAATGGAGATCTTCTGTGTTTCCGTCCTACTGTCGCCAGTACCCGTATCGTAGTAGAGACCACCCTGTGGGCCTTCCTCAACATCCACACCTTCGGGGGCTTCGTCGGAGGAGGTAACATAGCGGCGTCCCTTCTCGGTTCGCTCATCACGTGATTCGACAAGCCAATCTGCATCTGAACGGATATCTATCACGTCACGCCCGCTCGTATCGTCGCCCACTGTATCATTTTTATCCAACATAACTTCGAGTTGCTTTGGAATCGAATCGAAGAGATCGGGATTCTCCTGATACACGTCGGATGCTTCCAGCTTACGCCGGAGTGCTTTGGCGGCTTCAGGTTTGTCCCGGTGTCGGATGTGAGTAATGAAACTGTGCAACGCCGTCGTCTTTGTCCCACTGTCTTCATCCTCAATGTCCCGTAGGTGTGCCGCTACGGGGTCTTCCATCAATTCTCTGAATGTAACATTAGTTTTTGATACGTATAAGTCACCCGGATCTACGGACATATCCCATCCAGCGACGTTGGTCTCACCCTCGCTGTAGTCAGTCATGGCCCGAACGTCGCCTTCCATATCAAGCAGTGCTTCGGGAGTCGATAGCACATCACCGACTTCGAACTGCTTTCTGGCGACAATACCCTTATCGTAGCTATTGGCCATTTGCTGATCAGTGGTCCACGTGGCGACAGGGTTATCTTTGATTACGAGATCATCAGTCGAACCCTCGGCAAACCGATCTAACAGTGTATCGTAGAGCGGTTCGACAACGTGGTTCCCCAACCCACGGTGAAGCGTGAATTCGTCCCCGAAGTTCTCCTGCATGAACTTTTGAGACGCTTTGGTGAAGACTCTCGCGGCTTCGACTTCGGCTTCGGTTGGATCATCCGAATCTTCGAAGTCACGATCATCCATGTGTTCATCGGTTCGTGGTTCACCAGCGATACCATGCGCTGCTTGCATAGCCTTATCAAGCAGTTGGCCACCGGTCGAAGTGGTCACGGCTTTGATCTGATAGAAGGCGTCTTCGATATCTTCGAAACCACCTTCAGGCGAAGCAGCGTGCCACTCTTTTAGGAATTGCTCTTTCTCGCGGTCGTTGAGCCGATCAAGATCTCGATCTTCGTTCTCAACTTCCCACTGAATATCCCACCCATCGGGATTCGGTTCTCCGGTAGGTTCCTGATAGACTTCCTGTTGAACAACAGCTTCGGAATCGGTGAACGCTCGTACTGTATCGTCGTCTGAAAACAGATCTGCGTAGTCGTTTCCAGTGAGTGTTGCGTATGTCCCATCTTCGAATTCAACGTACCCGGCATTCGGCCCCATTAGCGTCGTAGGGTTGTTCACCACGTCTACAACGGTGAGATCTTCAACAGGGTTGTTATCGTCATCGTAGAATCGGAACGTCGTTCCGGCGAAATCCTCGGCCTCCAACTCACCAACGGGTGAAGTTGTCGTCTCAACAGGGCGATTGTATGGGTCGTGTGTCTCTTCTGCGGGGCTTTCCTCGGTAGAGGTAGTAGACGATTCATCACTCTCGGATGCTCCTGCGGGGGGCTTGTAGCGGATCTCATCACCTCTGCGCCACCGAGTCGCACCACGGGGGCCAGTTTCTTCTGTCCACCCACCTTCGTCTTTACGAACCAGCCGAGATTTCGCTATCCGTTCGAACGAGAGAATACCCCTATTATTTAATTCACGCTTCAGTATCGAAAGGTAGCTGGTGTACTCACTGCCCTGATCGTAGAGTTTTTTGTACAGGTGAAACAGAGTGAGTGGCGATTCGGCTTCTCGGTACTCGGCGGGGTTCAGTGAGACTTCGCCGTTTGACTTCGTGAGAGATAGATCCGGATCTGGAATACCCATATCAACCAGATCTTGTCGGGATGGGTGGTCGGTCGGATCAACCCGCATTTTGTCAAATTTCCCTGCGTCAATGACGGTCGATGTTTGGAATGGAACTTCGTAGTAGTACTTGTTATCAACGGGGGCTGTTTCGTCTCCACGGTGGGCTGTCCGCCCTTCGGGTACGTCCGATTCGGATTTGACCCATACCCGATAGTAGTCTCTGATCTCAAGCTGTTCGCCGTCTACCTCACAGTAGCCGTTCCCCGAACCACCCTTCTCCTTTTTGTTGCCGTACTCGGTACTCGAAGCCAGATATCTCGGTCCATCAAACCGATTTAGAAGCTCTTTTTCGTCCCCTCGAAGTTTCTCTGGAACCAGTTGTTCGAGAGCATCCCCACCATCGACAATTTCGCCATTTTCGATCTGTCCGATGGGTTCGAATTCAAGCGAATCGTCTTTTAATTTGTAAATTGTAATCATAGCTATGATCAGGGCAGTGAGTACATTGACGTAACTACAGTGTCATCACTAATTAGTTCACCGCTTTTCAATGCGTTAATATTCGTTTCGAACACCTCACGCATTTCTTCGTCATCGACACTCTCCAACATTTCAGAAGCGTCGTTGTACTCGAACCATTCTTCAACATAAGAGATGATATCCTGCTTGAACTGTTGGATATCATCGTCGTCGTATGGTTCGTACAGGTCGAGTTTAACAGACACTTCGAAGAGCTTTCCGAGAGTGTTTTCGATGGAACTTCTTTGATCTGTGAGATCCGTTCCAGCGAGATCGAGATCGATGGTGGTCAGTTCGTACCCACTGTAGGTGCGATTGAGGAAGACGTTCTGTTCGTGAGCATCCCTATTACCGATCATGAGTGTAGCCAGTGAATGCTCTAAGTAATCGTGTTTGTCCATATCTACACGGTCCAAAAGATCTCCTACAGGAGTTCCTTCTGCTTCGGCTACAGCTAAGAATTCGCCTTCCTCGTAGTGATGTTCCGGAACCGTGAGACCAAAAGCTTCAAGGAACTTAGAGGATTGTTCAGCCGCTCTCATTTCGTATTCATCTTCGCTTGAGCCAACCCTGTCGTTGACATTTGTGATGAACAGGCGGCGGTCATTCGGCCCCATATCAGCGACCCACATGGATTCAGCACTAATCCCGCCGCTGATACCCATCTCGTTGAATGCTTTCATTTCCTCCGATTTTTCAGGATTCATGTTATCCGGTGCAGTGATTTCTTCGGAATATGCCGTCCACGGAGCATTCGTGTCGTATTGATCCAGATACTCGTTCAATTCCTTTATATCGTTCTCATCACCGTTGGCTTCGATCCATTCTTTCGCACCGTCTATCCATTCATCAGCCGACATACTCCACTCACTGCCGATATCGGATTCTTCTACGATTCCGTGATACGCCTCTTCGGGGAGAGATCTGTAAACAGCGACACGGGCTACACTGTCATCCATCCACTTCGGCTCTTTGATGTTGATCTCGGCGTCAGTACCCGTATCAAGCGTGGTCTGTGTTTGATCTTCGGCCCCTTCTTCGACTTCACCGGGGGCTTCTTCGCTGTAGACCACATCACCGGTTTCGCTGTTCTGCCACCCCATCCCACCGCGTGGCCCCTCGTAACGAACCCATCCCTTATCCATAAAATCCTTATGGATGGATTTCAGGCGTTCGGCGTCGTGTTCTTCGACAATAGCCCGTCCGTTGGCCACGATATCATCTTTGTCACGCTCGTAGAGATACGGGTGTTTATCGATAGCGAGATCGACTGCCTCACTCACCATGGATTCGTCTTCTCCCCGCGCCAGTGCGAGACCGATGAAGGCTTCCAGCGGCTTCGTCTCACCGATTCCATCACCAGTTGTGGCCGAACGTACTGCTTCGGCCTGAATCTGCGTCTCGGTCGCCTCTCCGTTTTCTGGTAGGAACGAATAATCGACGTTGGCGATACCCGTCCCAAAGAAAACTGTCTTCGGTCGTTGGAGATCTTCTTCCGGAACCCCGTTTTCGTCTGTGGGAACCCGGATCTCACGCCAGCTTTCAGTCTCGAAAACGATCTCATCGTCTAAGATCTCGGTAACACGCCCGTCCCATTCGTGTTCCTCCTGATTGCTTCGGACCTTGTATCCGACCTGTAGATCATCGGCCTGTGTGGGTTCCCACAGCCGCGTCTGATGGATACCAGCATCGTCTACGGCTTCTTGATCTACATCGTTCGGATCATGATCATCGTCTTCAGCAGTCGGTTTGTTTGGCTGGTAGCGAACCGATTGGGCGTTGGTACTTCTCCACCCCTCACCCCCACGGGGACCGACATACGGAACCCAATCTTTCTCGGTCTTCTCGGTGTTGTCTTCCATGTCCGAAAGCCATGTTTCAAACGATTCGAACATGGCCTTTTCTGTCGCTTCGATTATGCTTTTTTCATCACTCATAGTTCAGGCCCTCCATACTTTTCGTAGATAAACAATGCTTCATCTGATACCTCTTTCCCCATAGTGATTGCTAATCCCACTTCAGCGACAACTTCGAGTGCGTTACTTGCGCCGTAGGTAGACACATCCCGCTCCATGATCTCCTTCTCGGATTCGTTCAGCGGCTTGTTTAGTAGTTCATCGAATATTTCATCGACCGACCATTCATCTTCGAGTAGTGCTTCTACGTGTGCCGCGTGCATGGCTTCGTGGGCAACGAGATCTTCAACTGTCTCACCTACAGAGAAGTTTTCCGAAAGATCATCCAGTTGCTCTTGATTCATCTGCCGGGGGTTCAGGAGAACCTGATCTGTGTTCGGGTCGAATCGCCCCAACGTCCCCTTTTCATCCAGCACCTCTATACTCGAAATCTGCCTGTCAAGGCCGAGATCGGCAACACGCCCCAACCCACTGTTGATCGACTTGATCGATTCTGCGGTGTATCCGTTTTCTTCAGTGATATTACCCGTATTGAGATGATCCGGGAGATCCGGCTTCTCTGGATACTCACGCTCGTAGTTCTCCCACGGCTTTTCCATCGACGGGGTCGCATCCCCGATTTCAGCAGGGATGTGTTTACGATCAATCAACTGTTCCCGTTCGACTTCGACAGCATCGATTTCCGTGATATTGCCGTTCTGATCCTCAAACTCTACGAAAATCGAGTCACCACCGTCTTCAACACGGGTATCATCACCGATTCGATACCACCCGTCTTCCATATCTGTATCTTCCGAGAAATGGATATTGCGGATAGTACCTGTATCAACCGATGACTGTTCCGAGACAGTTGTGGCGACTCCATCGATCTCGGCAAACGTGTTATGGACTCCTTCGGAATCGAAGTACTGAACACCACGGGCTTCCCCCGCTTCATCCAGCGTGATTACCTCACCCCGGAACGAATATTTCCCACCGGAGAACAGACCGTTATCACTCGAATAGGATTCGAAATCAATAGACTCGAACCAATCAGGATCTCCTTGCGATTCTTCGGGTTCTTCCTCCGTTTGCTCGGATTCTGTTTCACCCAACGCTTCTTTGACTTCGTTGGGAATAGCGTCATCCGAAAAGTCGCTCCACTCACTCTCACCAGTTGCTACTTGATTGGCGGGGTCATCCCATACACCGAGCATAGACGTTTCGCCTTCGCCAGTCTCATCGAATCCCATAACCTCCGGGGTGAATTCGTAGCCAACACCGTCTTCTGTCATAACCCGATATCCACCGGACTCTTTATCAGCTTCGACAACGATAGCGGTGTCACCATCTCCCTGTAGTTGGAATACGTCAGTCGGGATTTCAACGATAGAACCGACTGAAACCTCTCCATCTCCTTCCCAATAGTCGTATTTATAATCACTCTCATCGAAGTCTGCGAGAGCTTGAACAGCTTCTTCGGGGGTATCTACACGTACACGGGGGTCGCCAGTAGTGAGCGCAATATCCGTATCACTGGATTCTTCGCCACTCTCACCTGTACCCGGTTTCTCTTCCTGATAAACGACTTCATCGCTTTCCGAGTGTTGCCATCCTTGCCCACCCTGCGGCCCCTCGTAAGGAGTCCATTCTTTGATGACTTCAGAAGCAGCCTTCGCAATACTCTCTTTGATATCCATATTACTGGTGTCGTTGGTATCCATATTACTGGTGTCGTTGGAGTAGCTGTTGGGTGTCAAGCATGATTTTCGACTTCTCGGATGGAACCCCGCGTTCGACGGTCACACCCGGTAGATCTGCCAGCACCAACACAAGCTCTTCCATTCGCTCTTCGGATCCGATCTCGGCGTGTTCTTCGATAGAGAGAATGCCGGAGTCGTATTCGTTGCCTTCATCTTCGGCCCACTTCCGCGTAGACATGGCCCGAAGGAGGCGTTCGAGTAGCTGGTTTTTCCCGTTGTACCCCGTGAAGAGATCTTCGTCTCGGATCTCGGCAAAGCCAACCGGGATTCCGCCCCATTTAACCGAAACTCGATCAGGGGTATCATCTTGCCAGTCGGACTTGTAGAGTGGGAATTCAGCGGCGTAAGAGTCTAACCAGTCTTCTTGTTTAGTAGTCAGTGAAGAGACCGTAACCGATTTGGCGATTTCCTCTTTGATCTCGTCTCCGGCTACAGATCGCCTACGAGACGAGCTTGATTTAGAATCATCGCCGCGTTCGCCTCCACCCATTCTTCGCTCTCTTCCTCCTTCATTTCGTCCAAAATCTGCTCTTCCTCTGGCGTCCTCTTTGGCGTCTCCCCATTGGTCTGGCTCATAATATTGGTCTGAAACTGTGTATTCTTCTTCAGGGTCGTAGTACATAAACACTACGTCTGGCGTCTCGTACTCTTCGAAATTCCACCCATCCGGTGCGTAATCGGGGTTGAATTCCATCCGTCCACCCTCCTTGAATCCGTGGTCTTTGTACAGCTTTCGAAGGTAGCCGTTGTAACAGTCCAACGTGCGCCCGCCTTCTGCGATAGCCTTGTCCAACAGTTCTTCACCGATTCCTTTGGGACCGGTGTGGTTGAACAAGTTCTGAATATCCCCATCGGGACTCACAGAGACCCCCGCGCCACCTCCATCCGTGGTGATGAGCGTATGGTCTTCCAGTTCTTCGGGAGTGTGTGCAGTGAGAAACGCGCCCATTTCAGGCTCTTCTTCGATGAAGTTTGAAACAGTGCTGGCGAAGTCTTCCGGCTCTGCGATTTTGACTTCTCGGTTCTCTTCACGCCCGTTGGATTCAGCTTCTTCTTCCGGTTTTTCTTCCTGCGGTCTCCCCTCTTCACGGGAGTCTTCGGATGGGCTATTACTACCTTCTTCCTCGTAGTAGGTTCCACCTTGCGGACCTTCGTGGAGATCGACACCGGGTGGTGCATCCGATGGGTTATTCACGTAGGTCCGCTTGCTAAAATCCTTTCCGAAGACTACCTCCGTAACCGAATTCGCGGTTTCGTAGTCGTATCCCATCTGTAGGAGTGGTTGGAGAATCGAAGTCGGGTCGAACCCTTCATCTGCAACTTCTTGCAACTCTTCGAGTAGCTGCTGCTGATCTTCTTCACTGACACCTTGCTCGTTTAGTGCAGTTTGGAGACGTTCGCCTTCGGTCTCACCGTCTTCTGAATTCGGGCTACTTCCGTCATCCGGAGAAATCGCTTCTTCGTAGTAATACCCTCCTTGTGGCCCTTCCTCTACATCAGCACCTTCGGGAGCTTCCGAAGGATCTCTGATATAAGTCCGTTCTTTGGCGAACTTCTTTGCAACACCGACAACCTCGTTCAGTAGTTCTTCTTTCATTTCGATTTTACCTTTGTTGGTATCTGTATTAGGGGTATCTACGATTTTGTATTGATCTCCCTCAACTGTCTCCACTGTTGGGTCCGGAGTTTCGCTTGCAAGTGCGGCGAACCGCCCGATATCCATATCACTCATTGAGGGTTGCCACCCATCAACTCATAGAGATATTCCGTAGAGCCACGTCCCTGATTCGTTTTGAGCCACTTTCCGTAGTGGTCTTCACAGAGATCAGAGAACGATTTGCCATCGTCTTTGGCGTACTCTTCGATGGTGTCACCGTTCATTCCTAAGTGTTCGAAGTTCGAGTCGTAGGCGACCTTCGCTTGACTCAGAAGCCGCTTCTGCATATCCGCGTTCCCATCATTCATTTGGGACTGGATATGATCGAAGATGTTGATGACTCCACCACGTGCGCCACCATAGGTAGCGTTATGTGTACCTGCGCCATCGGAGTATGCGATTTCATTGCCCTGTGTCGGTTCATCAGGGCTGGCTGGCTCTCCACCGACCGTGTTGGCCTCTGGTGGCCGTCCACCTTCAGGCCCGGTCTGTCCCGCCATGACTTCATCGAACGGACTGCCACCCCCATCACCGCCCTCTGGTTCGCCACCCATACCACCCATGCCACCCATCATACCGCCCTCTTGTTCAGGTGATTCGAGGATACCGGCTTTGATATCGGCGTCATTGGCAGTAGTCCACTCAACATCTGCACCAACCTGTTGGGCGAGTTGAGCGTTTTTAAGCTCCTTGCCGATTCGTTCTGCTTCGGCGTTTTCGTCTTCCTCTTCGATCTCGGCAATGGACAAGTCCCATCCTTCGACCTGAAGCTGGCTCAACATAGCCGGGATGAACGAGTCTTCGAAGACAGTCTTTAGTCGATGTGCAGAGCGATTGGAAACGATAATCTCCATCGACTGTGAAAGCCCCGAATTCTGTGGGGACGCTTTCTGGAAGACAGAGGTTACACCGTACTTAGCCGAGATACGGTCAAGGAACCACTCTCGCATCTGCATATGTTGCATCTGCGCTGGATCTTCGAGTAGCGGTTGCCACGTCAACGGCTGGCCAGAGCCTTCGGTATCATCAATGAACGTCGGGATGTGGTGTGGGTCATCCTTCAGCTTCTCGAACTGGCCGGTGTTCCATGATCGAACCGATTCCGCGTTGGTAGATCGGATGATCATAGCTCCACGTGGAGCGCGGCGTTGTTCGTAGGCTGTCTGATACCACTTGTCCATCTGTTCAAGAGTCCGACACTCTTCCCACAGCGTGATGATCGGACTAAGGCCGTAGAACTTCGATGGTTCGTATTCGCTGGCGTGTGTGAATTCCCCACGGATGAAGAATTCTTCAGCATCTCCACCCGGAGCTTCGACTTGTTCCGCGTATGCACGGTAGGTCTGATTCCCACAGCTATCGCACTTTTGGCCATCCTGCTGTGGGTGGTAGTGTTCATCGGTCGCTCTACACGCCGGACAGATCCACCACTTCTCACCCATGTTGCCCTCCTGATCAACCGAGTACCGCATTAGTTCAGGGGGAGCGCGACTGACACCGGTCAAATCCCAATCGATGATCTCGCCGTGGTTGTTCAGAATGTAGTCACGTTCGAAGATCATCCAGCCGTCATCGAAGGACTGAATATCCCATGCGACTTCCTTACACACTTCGAGGAACGTCTGACCCACCGAATTCTGTTCATCCCCGTCAAGGAACTGATCAACACGCCCTCGCTCGTTGATCTCATCGACGAATTTCTGAGCGCGTTTCTTTTCGAGTGCGTCGGGTGCATCGAATTCACACATTTCGTCGCACTCCGGACACACTCGTTTCTTGTCGAAATCGAAATCCTCTTCTTCGAGATCATCCCCGGCTTCACCGAGTTGCTGTCGGAATGGTTCGTAGGTATCGAATTCCTCATGGCACTCGTTGCATTTGGCAACGTACTCTTTTTCCCACTCTGCGAAGCCACGGCGGAAGGTCTGATTGACCTTCTCTTCGATTGCGTTGTTTACAAGAGCCTGCTTCTGTCGCATTTCGTAGATCCACTTCGGGGAGATACTACGCTCGTAAGGGGGTTCTGGTGCGGAACTATGCCCACCCATACCGCCAGCCGCAGAAGGATAGCCGAACTTTTGAAGTACTCTTACAACGCCATTTTCAAATGACTGCTTTGCTTTTCTAACGGGTGATTTGAGATTTACCATTTATTTACCATGCACTGTTGACAGTTTCTTCGAGTGATTTCATTTCATCGAGTGTGATATTCGGCCCATTATCCAGAGAGTATGTCAGATATCGCAAGGCGTCAAGGCCGTGGTCATCTGCCTTACGGGGAACCTCTTCGTCGTCGTTCTTCCATACGTAAGAGGGAATTTCATCAACAGTTTTCGTCGGGCTGTCATCCAGAACGAGTCTGTTATCTGGTTTATGCACGCGAGATCCGACCATGATATACAGCCGGGGCCGCCCACGGTCGTCTTTCCGGAGTCGATTCTTCACCGATTGAATACCAGCGTTTACGTCTTTTTTCGCGTTGGCAGTGTGGACGCCTCTTCGCTTCAGGTTCTCGTTACCTTCGGCGTCGTGGTCTGCAAACGTGTTTTCGAGATGCCAGTCGTCGTTGGTTAGCTCCTCGATCCGCCGACCTGCATCTTCGACAAGTAGTTCGGACTGGTACAGTTCACGGAACAGCACCAGTTCGTCATCCGGTGACAAAGCCCACCACTGACAGACAAAGGGATTGTTATACCCAAAGTCGATAGAGCGGTAGACACGCCAGCCCTCCGGTGGATCAATCCAAACAGAGTCGGGTTCGTCATTGTAATCCCATTCTTCTGTTCGCTTGATATCCCACGTGCCGAGAGGGGTATCAGGGTTTGCAAGGTAATCAGCCGTAATCAGGTGGTCATCTTCAGTGTACTCACTGTAAATGATACCTTCTGCACCAACCCATTTGCCGAGGAAGTACCGTTCGTAGTACATCCCCGACAGGTTCTTCTCCATCCGTTCGACGTAGGACTTCGGAACGTATGGGTTGTCTTTGACATTCATGCGAATCGCATGAGCGTCCTGCTGATTATCCGCGTTGAAGAACAGCTTGTACATCCAGTGTTGCGGGGATGCAGGGTTGGTCGCCGTGAAGATCTGCTGGAAGGGGACAGTGTAGAACGTGCCACCTTGCCGCGTTCCCTTGTATCGGAGACGCCCCTGAAGCTGGTTCCATTCACCTTTGGACAGTTCGGTTCCCTCATCCACGAAGATCCAGCCATACGAGTGTGACCCGATCTTACGAGGCAAGTCGTCGTCTGACGTTGACTTTCCGGAGTCAAGGCCGTGATAGTGGATTTCAGAGAGAATCGGTTTGCCGTTATCGTCGTATGAACCCGTGTAGTGTTCGATGACGTGTTCCCCCTTGTTGTGATTGTGGATGTGAGAATCCGGAATCACTTCTTCAAGAAGCGTCTGCTTGATCGTAGACGAATACACGTCAGAGAAGTGTTTACGAACGATGAGACCCCGGTTGCCGGGGTACATCATGTTCATGAGATATCCTTTTTCGTTGCCTACCCGTGACTTACCAGCACCGAAGGAGCCTGAAAGCAACACTTGATCAGAAGTACTCATCATAAATTCCTTCTGTTTGGGTAACGGTTCGAATGAACGTTCCTCTAAGTTACCCGTATCAGCAGATGGAGAGATTTTGAATCACCTCCATTACAGGAATTCTAACTTCACCAAATTCGATTCCGCTGTGGTGCATCGGGCATACTTTCATCCCACGATCTGAAGAAAACTCTCTGTCACACGTTGGACAAAAGTTCTCTCCTGCCGAATTTGGCGCACTCATTGATATGGCTATTATAGTCTTTTAGGTGCTATAGCTTATTACTTTTGCCTAAAAGCTTAATAAGATTATAGAACTATAATCAGTTGTCTTTGTCGTCGGACTCTTTTGATTCAACGAGGATTTCGTCTTCGTTTTCCTCTAATTCGACAACCGGAGCATCTTCGCGCTGTTCCTGTTCGGGGAAGTTTGCATCTTCCATCCCACCCCATAGTTTGATCTCGGTTCGGGTCTCGTTGACTTCGGATTCGATTTTGTCGGGTTCTTCGAGTCCGAGTAGATCTTCGACCTGTTCGACAGTCTGACGCCATTCGTTCATGAGCGTCTTCATGTCATTATCGACCTTCGGAACCTCCTTGAACTTATCAGGGACCGGAACAGTGAATCCGACTTCTTTTTCGTCATCGATGGTCATCCCTTCTCGGTTCATCGTGACCTTCCCTCTGACGTTCTCATAACGGTGTGAGACAACCGCAGGACGCTTTTCTTCTTCCTTGAGGCTCATCATACGCTCAAGATTGTCAAGCCGATCAAGGAGCTTCATACCGAGCTTCATCCGGGTTCTGGCTTGAGCTTCAGCCAGTTGGGATTCTACTTCTTCACCGATCTCGGTGTTGTTGATGTATTCGCTGACAGTCGAAACGTTGACATTCAGGTAGTCACCGATTTCTTCGACGGTCCACGGATCATCGTCGCCCATCCCATGGAATTTCGCAAGTGCGACTTGTACACGGGTGTCTTTTTTCCGGAATCGGGGACGGTCTTTCTCTTTATCGGGTAGTTCGGATTCACTCACTGGAAACTCACTTAATAGGGTTATTACGTCGCATTGGTATAGATTTACCGCTGGTGATCGGGTAGGGGGAAGGGAAGGAAGTGCCGGTCAGAGACCGACAGCGAGGATTGAGTTGGACGATTAGGATGGTCGTCTACCCTCATAGGGGTATTATAACCACCTCCTTATAAACTTATCGTCCCATACAAAATAAAATGCTAAGACTTATAATCCTATAATTTCTATAGAGTTGTTATGGAAGTAACCGTAGAAGAAGCTACCGAGAATCCCGAAATGGTTGTTATTCGGGCCGCACGGAATGACTATAAATCTGGTTGGGTTGGAGATCAAACTCAGACAGAGACACTTGCTGAAACCGTTGATGATGAGTTTATTAGTATGCTCAACGGCGAAATACAAATCGAGAAAGGAGATGTTCACAAGAAAGAATTCCTCCAACATTTGTTAAATAGAGGGCATTTCGGCCCGTATGAGCATATAAACATTACATTCATGGTGAAAGGTGTATCCCGATCTCTCATGGCGCAACTCACGCGCCACCGGACAGGTATTAGCTTCGATATTCAGAGTCAACGATATGTTGATTTTGCTGGTGTTCCTGCCAATACTCTTGTTGTCACACCAAAATCAATCACTGACGTTCGATCCGGAAACCGAAACCCGGATTCAAAAGATATTGCTACGATTCTGGATGAGAACGGACTTCAGTCAGAAACGGAACTTGAGGAAGCGCGAAAACGAATCTTTTCAAATTCGATTGAAAATTCGGTAGCGTCGTACAACCGATTACGAGATCTCGGAGTCGCGCCTGAAGACGCACGATACGCACTTCCTATTGGTTCGAAGGTAAATATCTACTTCACTCTCAATGCTCGAACACTGCTTCATATAGCCGATATGAGAGCCGCTGCGGATGCACAGTGGGAGATCCGGGAATTCACTGAAGAAATATTAGAACTGACTAAAGAGTGGATTCCAAACACTATGGAATACTACATGGAAGAAATGATTCACCGGAAAAATCGGCTGGCCCCATAGATGGAACGTCCGTGGGCCAACAAGGAAAAATTGAAGGAATTGTATATCGGGAAGGGGATGAGTACCCGCGAGGTTGGAGATGAGTTGGGCTGCTCGAAAACTACAGTGCGTCGATATCTCCATCGGTTCGATATTGAAGTCCGTACACCAGACAATGAAAAACACCCACGATATCAAATGCTGGGAGACGGGCGTCGGTACATGATTTTCCGCCATAACGATCATCATGTCTACGAACATAGGCTACTGGCGACACTCAAAGTAGATGATTTGGATGGCTTCGATGAACTGGAAGTCCATCATAAAGTCCCGGTGAAGTGGTACAATACGCTTGAGAACGTCGAACCCCTCACGCCAGAAGAACACCGGAAGGTGCATAGGGAGATGAACAATCAGATCAAACAGGAGACCGAGATCGAACAGACTGTTGTCACGGAACCGTCCGAATACAGTCCATCAGAACTCGGTGAACTGGCCGCGAAAGGAGTTGAAATCGAATGGTAGACGCAGATAATATATCGATAGAACAGACGATGCAAGATCCGAGCGAAGTATATACCGATCAGCGTGAAGTGTTGCAGGAAATCGGGATGACCGAAGAGGAAGCTGAAAAGATCTACAAGGATGTTAAAACACAGATCATGCTTGCCTCACAGGAAGCCGGACAAAAGTACAGTCAAGAGACCATCAACGCACTGACGAATGTCGCTGTTGCCTCACAGAAAAGAGAAATGGAGCATATGAGACAACATTCAGACGACACTATCACCATCAATCTAAGCCGTGTGATTCTAAATTTGGTTATGAGTATCACATTACTCGTAAACGTAATTTACGTCTACAACACCTATCCCGATCTTTTAGGTTTTAAAATTTTGAATGTGTTAGCAATACCGGTATTATTATACTGGCTTGCAAAGTAACATTAAATACACATGACTGAGCCGATTAGCCTTTGGCTACCTGAATCGAGGAGAAAGCCTCGCGCTTCAGCGCGAGGAGGATGTCGAAAATACGGGTGCGACAATGATGTAATAATCAGTTTCGGTATCAATAACAACTGGATGATCATCACCGAGATCCCAGCGAGATAATGTATTTTCAAGTAGGTAAGTTTCGTCTACCCCCAGTACGGTTAAA
>Ga0208412_1000292_pt1 | contig 30073 bp, 30 predicted proteins | sample AntDeeMetag02WF4_FD_184758 | JGI IMG/M metagenome (GOLD analysis project Ga0208412, IMG submission 184758) | Saline lake microbial communities from Deep Lake, Antarctica - Antarctic Deep Lake Metagenome 02WF4 (SPAdes) (version 2) | ecosystem: Environmental > Aquatic > Non-marine Saline and... | reverse complement strand
GTACGATGCAATTCCGAACCGTCGCTGTTATCGCGGTCGCACTGCTCGTCGCGCTCTCCGGGTGTAGCGGCCTCGGGGGATCACAAGCGGACGAGCCGTCGAGCGAAGATGATACGGAGTCGCTGAACGAGAACGAAACGGGAGCGAACGGATCCGACGACGACGCCGATTCGGACGGATCCGGGGAAGACACGAACGACGGCGGAGACGACACTGCGAACGCGGAGTGGAGTCCGCCGGAGGAACCGAACCGGCCGATGGAAGACAAACGCGGGGATCGAATCAAATCGATGACGTTCGTCGACAAAGAGCCCGCAGCGAGCGGTGACGGCTACTCGAACTTCAACCTCGAGGTCGTCGCCAACACGAGCATGGAGAACGTCGATCCGCCGGAGCACGGTGACGTAGAGGGTGAGCCGTACTTCTTCGTCAAGATCAACGAAGACGAGCAGAAACTGATCGAACGCACGGGCGAAGTCCGCATGGAAGAAAACGGCACGTTCCACATCGACGTTCGTCCCGCTGGGATCGAAGAGTTCGGGGCCGGCCCGCTGACCGTCGAGGTCTACCTGATGGACGAGGACAAGGACTGGGACGACATCTACGCCTCCGTGGGCAAGAACATCGAGTACAATCCGGAGACGGAGACCGACGACTCGGCTACTGACGACGAGACCAATGAGTCGGCTACCGACGACGGGTCCGATGATTCCACTACTGACAACGAGTCCAACAATTCTACGGATTCCGAGACCAGCGAAAAGTAACCGCTAAACTGTTACCACAGCGCTTCAAGACGCTCAGTTCGTTTCGGTCGGATCGACACCGGGCAGCGTGATGAGGTTCTCCCGGCCGATACGGAGCTTCTCGATATCGTCGTCGTCGTCCATTTTCGAGAGCAACTGCGACACCTTGGCGTTCGACCAGCCCGTCTCTGAGACGATGGTGGCCTGCTTCATCCGGCCGCCGTTTCGCTCGAGCAGGCGGAGGACGCGTTCCTCGTCGCTCAACAGCTCCGGATCGATGTCGTCGGCGACCTGCTCTTCGAACTCGAGCTGGGTTCCTGCCTCCGTTCCAGAAGTACGCGATCGGGACGAATCGGCTGCTCTGTTGGTCATTGCTTCGGATCCGCCGTCCCCATCGGCTGTAGAACGAGCGTGGGCGTCATTGGTGTTATTGCGGCCCTCGAGCCACGTGGGCAGTCCGATCGATGGAAAGCGATTCGACGGGGAGGGGAACTCAACACCCTTCCGCCGCGCAAGGAGGTAACCGACAGCAATGACGGCCCCCAATCCCAGAAGCGCTACGATCAATATTGCTGCGCTCGAGGATCCCGAATTATTTCCGGCCCTGATAGTTATCTCGAGCCCGCCCGAATCGAACTGATGTGGGCCGTTCCAGACGAGTGCTCCGTTTTCGGTTCCAGTTGGCGCATTGACGAACCCGTAGCTGTTGTCTGGGGGTTCAATAACGAGGCGTTGGCCGTTACTCAGCGTCTGAAATAGCGGTCCGTCGTCCGTCTGTAGAGCATCACCGGCGTAGATCCGATCATTCTCGACCGTCGCAAAATTCATCCAGGTAAACGAGTAGGAAATGATTCCGACGCGAACGTCGTCGTTGGTGTTTGATCCGCTGTTGACAGTTTCAAGTCGTTCGATTCGAGAGGAACCCCAACTCGCGTTTCTGATCGACATTTCGCGCCCGGTCGATTCAGATGCAGAATCGACACTGCTGTGGAATAGTTGTGGACTGAACGGCGCATCGGTTCGCCCTTCGACGACCGCATCCGCGTACTGGTTGAACCTATCGGCCTCGGAATCATTTGTTACGAGAAACCGACTTTCTATCGTCCACTCCGCAGTACCGTCGTTAGTAATATGTATCCGAATTATTTGTCGAGTGTCTGGATGTTCGAACGGCTGTGTCGCGACCGACGGGGACGGGACGGTCTGTGATTGCTCGAGTGCTGGGGAGGGAGTGGGCGACGCTGACGGGGACCGCTCGACAGCCGTCGGCGCGGATACCGGCGGTGTGGCGGCCACTCCCCCCAGCGTCGTTGAGGCGAGGAGGACCGTGAGGGCGAGTATGGCGGCAGTGGTAATCCGCATGCGTACCAACAGGTGGTTTCCCGGGGGAAAAAACCCTTTCCATCGGAAAATAAAACGTTACTGCCGGTAGTGAACGGTCTATACAGAAGTGAGTGCGTCTAAAATCGTCGTATTTAACGGAGAATCGTAGGACGACCAGTTTTTGTATCAGGAGCGCGTACGGTTGTGCGATGAATAACGTGACGCCTGCCCTCTTCGCGTTACTCGTCGTCCTTTCGTTACCCGTGATGACCGTCGTCGCAGCGGGGCCAACCAACGGGACGGACGACGGGAGCGATACTACGCTTCAGCAACAGATCTCTCCGCGAGTACTGCAGACCGAGATCGCTAACACGACGAACCGGCTCCAGCTTACCGGGACCGTAAGAAGCGAGTACACCGAGTATCGCCCCGGCCTCGGAGCGGCGCTTGCGAGCGCCGACGACGAACTTCGCATCGACCACGAACAGTACACTATCGTTGAGGCGGAGTTCAACAGTGCGACCGCCGAGGAACGGGAAACGATGATCCAGACGGCGTATGAGCAACTCAAGCAACGCGGCGACGAACTCGAGCAGCGCGAACGCAAAGCGGTGAAACAGCACGCGTCCGGCGATCTCTCGACGACCCAACTACTACAGACGTTATTACGAAACCACAACGAAGCGGCAGTACTTTCCGACCATCTCGACGAGTTACGTGCCCAAGCGGATCTCGTATCGGGCTATTCACTATCGTCCAGACAAACTCGTGTCGATAAGAACGTGTTCGGCTTCCACCGGACGCCGCTTCGAACGAGCCTCGAGCGACTCTCGGAAACGTCGACCGGGAGCAGCCATCGTGACGTGGTCGTCTCGACGTCACAGACCGGGTACAGCATCTCGATGATGGAAGGAAGTAACTACGTCGTCGAGACGACTCGATTCGATAATCGGAACGAAACGGCACCCGACCAGTTCGAAGATTTCGAGGCGTTCGAACGAACGATGGAACTCTACCCGTGGGCGGCCGAGCACGGATCTCCACATCTGCAGGATAACAGTCCCGACCATTACTGGACCGAAATCGGCCACGATCAGGGTCGCCTCGAAATTTATCTCGACAGCGGTACTGGAGACGTCTACCGAGAGGTACAGGAATTCACCGCACCGTCGCTCCCCTCCGAGGAACTCGGGCCGTGGGAAGGTGATAACCTCAATATGACGATGAACAGGACACCGACGAACGGGCCAGTGAAAGTAACCGTGACCGATCAGCAGACCAACGAACCCGTGAACGCGGTCGTCACGTTCGACGGTGTCGAAGTCGGTGAAACCGGTGGAGACGGAACTCTGTGGGTCATTCCGCTGAACGGCACGCACACACTCGAAGCAGAAACGTCGAATGGAGTCGTCAACTCGACAGTTACGCGCTGAGACCCGGCAAAAATCTACGAGAGGGAACGGTCGACGCAAGCTGAGTTCAGGTTTTCGATGACGTTTTGATCGAATGTTTATACGGGAAGAAGCGTCCAAAGCGCGACGTGAATCGGGAAACAGACCGTCACAAACTGCTCCCCCAGCCAGGCGAGGCACGCGCGATTAGCCCAATTGTCGGCGTCCTCACACTGGTCGCACTCACCGTCTGTCTCGCGGCCGTCGTCGTGGTCGGCGTCGGCGCGTGGTCGCTCGAGTCGCCCGGGCCGACCGCGAGCTTCGAACTCGCGGCCGATGGAAACGACTCATCGATCACGATCGAGCACGTCGCGGGTGACGCAATCGACGTCGAGGCGCTATCGGTAACGATCGCAGTCGATGGCACGGAATTGGACACACAGCCGCCGATTCCGTTCGTGGGTGCGAAGGGATTCGACGGCGCGCCCGACGGCCCGTTCAACGCGAAAAGTGATTCGACGTGGACGGCAGGGGAGCGGGCCGGCGTGTCGATCGCCAACAACAGCCCGACGCTCGCGGCGGGCGATTCGGTCACGGTCACGCTCACCATCGATGGGCGACGGGTGGCTCCCCTCGAGACGACGGCGACGTGACGAGGGCTGCGATGGCCGCTTGATCACTCCGGTGCGCGACCGATCGTCGTGATGGCGACGTCGGGATCGTACGACGGTCCCATGAACGCGTGTTTCACGTCCTCGAAGCCGGCGGTTTTGAACATGCGATCGGCCTCATACTCGTCGTAGAAGAGCATAATCGAGTCGGCCACCAGCTGACTGACGACGTTGTCGGGGTAGTTCGGTCCGACGACGAGCACCTGTCCGCCGGGTTTGAGGACACGACGGAACTCCCGCAATGCGAGGATCGGGTTCGGCCAGTACTCGATCGAGCCGGAGGACCAGACGACGTCGAACGTATCGGTCGCGAACGGCAGCCGCTCGGCGTCGCCGCGGTGGAAGTGCACCGGCGGCGCGCGGGTGCCAAACTTCTCGTACGCCTGTGCGAGTTGGTGTTCGCTCTGGTCGAGCGCGTAGACCTCGTCGACGTGTTCGAGCAGCCCCTCGGTCGCGAAGCCGGTACCGCAGCCGACGTCGAGGACGGTCATGTCGTCCTCGAGTTCGAGCAGCGAGAGGGCCTCGTTTCGCATCTCCGCGTTCCAGATGAAGGGGTTCACCCGATCGTAGACCCGTGAGAGGTACTTGTAAAACAGTCGGGCACGGGCCTTGTTCTCGAGAAGTCCCATTTGTGACGAGTTTCGGTCCGATCGCCATATGTCTGCTGTTCCCGGCGCTCCGAACGTGATGTAAGTATATATTACCGCCCGTTTGGACCGGGTCGCGCTGAGTTAGTTTCGCAACTACCATATACGCGCTCTGGCAAACGTCCGACTGCTTAGAGTATGCCGAGGCCACAGGTTCTCGAACGAATTAAGTCGGCGGAAGCGGAGGCCGACGAGATCGTCGCACAGGCAGAAAACGACCGCGACGAGCGAATAGCCGAGGCCCGGGAACGAGCCGAGGAGATTCGCACGGAAGCGGAACAGGAGGCCCAAGAGTTGACGGAGCGCCGCCTGGAGGACGCTCGCGAGGAGATCGATGCGGAGTGCGAGCGGGTCCTCGAAGAAGGCGAACGCGAGCGCGAGGCGCTGGCCGAGCGCGCCCGGGATCGGGTCGACGAAGTGACCGACCACGTCGTCGAACTGTTCCAGGAGGACGTCCATGCTCAGACCTGAGCGGATGAGCAAGGTCTCGGTGACCGGGTCCAGGGGCGTCATGCCCACGGTTATCGAGACGGTTCACGAACTGAATCTCGTCCACCTCTCGGACTACGACGGCTCCTGGGAGGGGTTCGACAACGGCGACCCAATGGCGGGTGCCGAGCAGTCCTCCGAGAAGTTGGTGACCGTCCGCGCCCTTGAGAGCACCCTGGAACTATCGGCCGACGAGGCCGAACCGGGAACGCTCGAGACGGGCTGGGAACAGCGACTCGAGGAAGTCCGGACGCGAGTCAACGAACTCGACGATCGCCGCGGGGAGATCAACGAGGAACTCCGGCAGATCAACGAGAAGATCGACCGCGTCGCTCCGTTCGCGGAGCTCGGTATCGACCTCGACCTGCTGTCGGGGTACGAGACGGTCACCGTCCTCGTCGGCGAAGGCCCCCTCGACGAGGTCGAGGCGGCCGTCGACGCGTCCGAGGATATTCGGGCGTTCGAGACGTTCACCGGTGGCGATATCGTGGCCGTTGTGGCCGCACCCACCGCGGACGCCGACGAAGACCCGATCGACGATGCGCTGGTCGGTGTCGATTTCACCCGTTACGAGGTTCCCGACACCGAGCGGAGTCCGGACGACTACGTCGACGAACTTGAGACGCGCAAGCGTGAACTCGAGTCACGTATCGACGAGATCGACGCGGAGTTCGACGAGATCAAGGGAGAGGAAGCCGCATTCCTCCTGCGCGTCGAGGAGGAACTGACCGTCGAGGTCCAGCAATCCGAAGCGCCGCTGCAGTTCGCGACAACCGAACACGCGTTCGTCGCGGAGGGCTGGCTCCCGACGGACGAGTACGAGCGACTCGTCACCACGCTGAACGACGCCGTCGGCGACAGCATCGAAGTCGAGGAACTCGTGCGAGCCGATTACAACGATGAAGGGTATCCGACGCACACGGAAGACGTCGACCACGGCGGACCCGGCGGCTCGGACGAGACGACTGACGAGGAGGAACGAGAGGCTGCGACTCGAGAGGTGGCCGCCGACGGTGGCACGACGGCGACCGGTAGCACCGGCGTCGTGACGATGGTGGACGAACCGCCCGTCGTGCAGGACAACACCGGTGCGGCGAAGCCATTCGAGTTCCTGCTCAGGATGATCGACCGACCGAAGTACAGCGAACTCGATCCGACGATATTCCTGCTGTTGACGTTCCCGGCGTTCTTCGGGTTCATGATTGGCGACCTCGGCTACGGGATCCTGTACACGGCGATCGGATTCTTGCTGTACAGTCGCTTCGACAGCGACGTGATTCGGAGCCTCGGTGCGATCGGGATGTGGGCCGGCGGCTTCACGATGCTGTTCGGTATCCTGTACGGGGAAATCTTCGGCATGCACGTCCTGGGAGATATCCTCTTCGGCGGCTCGCCGCCGATGCACAAGGGTCTCCAGCCGGTGTACTCGAAGTACAGCCAGACGTGGCTCATGCTGAGCGTCCTGCTCGGTCTGCTCCACCTCACCGTCGGCTACATCCTCGGCTTCATCAACGACATGAGCCACGGTGTCGCCGAATCCTACTTCGAACACGGGTCGTGGGCCCTGCTCATGCTCGGCTTCTGGGCCTGGATCTTCAGCCGTCACGGCGTCGGATCGGCGCCAGAGTACGACGGCCCGAAGCCGTCGTTCCTCTACACCTCGCTCGGTAACGGATCCGAGGCGGCGTACGAACTCGGCTTCACGGGCCTCCCAGCCGAGGTTGGTCTCTACATCGGCATTCCGGTCGCGGTGATCGGGCTGGTGACAATGATCTACGGCGAGGTCCGACACTACGGCGTGCTCGGGATCATCATCGGCGGCCTCGAGAGCTTCAGCGTCCTCGGTGACGTGCTCTCGTACCTGCGGATCGCGGCGGTCATTCTCGCGAAGGCAGGTATGGCGTTCGTCGTCAACATGCTGTTCTTCGGGGTGTACGTCGTCGAGACGGAGTCCGGTGCCGAGTGGCACTTCGGAACGAGCCACGCGCCCCAGTACATGCTCGAGCAGGGAACCTATCACGGCCACGAGGTAACGGAGGTCATGTTCAACGGCCTGCTCCACGGCGGGATCGGCACGGCCATCATCGGCGTGTTCATCCTCGTCCTCGGCCACATCGTCGTCCTCCTGCTCGGTGTCACGAGCGCCGGCCTGCAGGGGATCCGCCTCGAGTACGTCGAATTCTTCAACAAGTTCTACGAGGGCGGCGGCCGAGAGTTCAGTCCCTTCGGCCACGAGCGCGCGTCCGACGACGACTGAGACGACCGTTTACGTCTCGGCTCACCGTTTTCGCTGCCGTCGATCGACGAAGAACGTCGACGCTGCGATATCGACCGCGAGCGGCTCGTCGGCGGGTGTGGCTCACGGTTGATTTCGATCGAGAGACGAGTGAACGAGTGACACTGACGAGGGGAATCGGAAAATGTAATATCCTTCATGCAGGGGGTTCAGCGGCTACACGACGGGATTCGGCAATATGGTTTGGGAAGTTTTATGAAGACGGTGGGGAGTAGTAGAACTTGTCCGGTTTCAAAACCACAAGAGAACACGTAATCATGATGGAAACTCTACCTGACATCGCGATCGCCATGAACAGTCTCGCAGAGAACGCCGTCCTGCAGCAAGGCGGCGGCCCGTCGATCGAGCAGGGGGCGGCCGCTGCACTCGGTATCGGTCTCGCAGCGATCGGCGCAGGGTATGCGGAGCGCGGAATCGGTGCCGCAGTCGTCGGCGCGCTCGCCGAAGACTCCATCTCGCCAGGTATCGGGATCCTCCTGACAGTCCTGCCCGAGACGCTCGTGATCTTCGCGCTGGTCGCGCTCTTCGTCTAAAGCGTTCTATCGAACTTTCTTACTATGAGTCTGGATACAGTCGTTGAGGACATTCGAGAAGAGGCTCACGCGCGTGCGGAGGACATCCGATCGGAGGGCGAAACGCGCGCCGAAGAGATCGAGTCGACCGCCCAAGCAGACGCAGACGAGATCGTCGCCGACGCCGAAGCCGACGTCGAACGCGAGATCGAGCAGTTGCGCGAACAGCGACTCTCCAGCGCGAAGCTGGAGGCGAAACAAAAGCGCCTGGAGGCACGCCGTGACGTCCTCGGCGAGGTCCGTGACGCGGTCGAATCGGAACTCGTCGCACTCGAGGCAGACACCCGCGAGGAACTCACACGCGACCTGCTCGACGCAGCGAGCGCCGAGTTCGACGAGGGCGACGACGTCAACGTCTACGGTCGCGACGAGGACGCCGAACTGATCGAGTCGATCATCGACGACTACGACGGCTACGAGTACGCCGGCGAGTACGACTGTCTCGGCGGCGTCGTCGTCGAGAGCGACCAGTCCCGCGTCCGAATCAACAACACGTTCGACTCGGTGCTCGAGGACGTGTGGGAAGACAACCTCCAGGAGATCAGCAACCGACTCTTCGAACAATGAGCGCAGGTGCCTCAAATCCGGAATACGTGAACGCTCGCGTTCGGTCACGCCGAGCCACGCTGTTCGCGGACGAAGACTACCGCAAGCTGATCCGGATGGGGCCGAGCGAGATCGCGCGGTTCATGGAAGAAACGGAGTACGAGCGCGAAATCAACGAGCTCGGAACGCGGTTTTCGGGCGTCGACTTGATCGAGTACGCGCTGAACCGCAACCTCGCGAAGCACTTCGACGATCTTCTGGAGTGGTCGAACGGACGACTCTACGACCTCATCGCCCGGTACCTCCGGAAGTTCGACGTCTGGAACATCAAGGTGATTATCCGCGGGATCTACACCGACAGCGATCCCGAGGAGATCCGGACGGACCTCATCCGCGCCGGCGAACTCGACGAGCGGACGATCGATCGGCTGGTCGAGGTCGACGAGATCGATGACGTGATCGAGCTACTCGACGGATCGATATTCGGCGAGCCGCTGGCGTCCGCCACCGAAGCGTTCGAGGAGACCGGTGCGCTCATTCCGCTCGAAAACGCGCTGGACCGAGCGTTCTACGAGAACCTGCTCGCAGACCTCGGCCGGCCCTACGAGGGGCCAGAGGCGAACTACGTCGAGTTTCTCGAGGCCGAAATCGACTTTCGAAACGCTCGGAACGCGTTGCGTCTCGCACGGAGCGGGGCCGACCTCGATCCGGCGAGCTACTACATCGAGGGCGGCGTCCTGTTCAGCGAGTCGGAGCTAAGCCGACTCATCGGCGACTACGACGCGCTCGTCGATCACATCGCCGAAAACGGCCGCTACGGCGACCGGCTCTCGGACGCGCTCTCGCGGCTGCGAGAAGCTGATAGCCTTATCCAGTTCGAGCACGCACTAGACGCTGCGTTGCTCGAGTACGCGGACACGCTCTCGAGCATCTATCCGACCTCCGTGTCGGCCGTGCTGTCGTACATCCTCGCGAAGGAGCGCGAGGTCGAAAACATTCGCGCGATCGCACGGGGTCGCGAAGTCGGCCTTTCCGAGGACGAAATCGAAGAGGAGCTGGTGATTCTATGAGCCAGGAAATCGCAGTCGTCGGCAGCCCGGAGTTCACGACCGGCTTTCGCCTCGCGGGCGTCCGCCGATTCGAGAACGTTCCGGACGACGAGAAGGATGAACGGTTAGACGACGCGGCGATGACTGCCCTCGAGGACGAGGGCGTCGGCATCGTCATCATGCACGACGAGGACCTCGACTATCTGTCGCGGAACGTTCGACAGGACGTCGAAACGAGCGTCGAGCCGGTCGTCGTCACCATCGGCAGCGGCACCGGTGGCGGCGGCCTGCGCGACCAGATCAAACGCGCGATCGGGATCGACCTGATGGACGAGGACGAAGACAGCTAAACTATGAGCCAGGCAGAAGACATCGAATCCGTCGACGAAGACGGTGTAATCGAAAGCGTGAGTGGTCCCGTCGTGACCGCCACGGACCTCGACGCCCGGATGAACGACGTCGTCTACGTCGGCGACGAAGGACTGATGGGCGAGGTCATCGAAATCGAAGGGAACCTGACCACAATTCAGGTGTACGAGGAAACCTCCGGCGTCGGCCCGGGCGAACCCGTCCAGAACACGGGCGAGCCCCTGAGCGTCGACCTCGGACCCGGCATGCTGGACTCCATCTACGACGGCGTCCAGCGGCCACTCGACGTCCTCGAGGAGAAGATGGGGACCGCGTTCCTCGACCGCGGGGTCGACGCCCCGGGGATCGACCTCGAGAAGAAGTGGGAGTTCACCCCCGAAGTCGAAACGGGCGATACCGTCGAACCCGGCGACGTCGTCGGGGTCGTCGAAGAGACCGTCACGATCGACCACAAGGTCATGGTGCCCCCGGACTACGAGGGCGGCGAAGTGACCACCGTCGGTGACGGCGAATTCAACGTCGAGGAGACCGTCGTCGAACTCGACAACGGCGAGGAGATCCAGATGCACCAGGAGTGGCCGGTCCGCGAAGCCCGGCCCGCCGGTGACAAGGAGACGCCAACCGAACCGCTGGTGACGGGCCAGCGCGTGCAGGACGGCCTCTTCCCGCTCGCAAAGGGCGGGACGGCGGCGATTCCCGGCCCCTTTGGCTCCGGGAAGACCGTCACCCAGCAGCAACTCGCCAAGTGGTCCGACGCGGACATTGTCGTCTACATCGGCTGTGGCGAGCGCGGCAACGAGATGACTGAAGTCATCGAGGACTTCCCGGAACTGCCGGACCCACAGACCGGGAACCCGCTGATGGCCCGGACCTGCCTCATCGCAAACACGTCGAACATGCCCGTTGCAGCACGTGAGTCCTGTATCTACACGGGAATCACGATCGCGGAGTACTACCGCGACATGGGCTACGACGTTGCACTGATGGCCGACTCCACCTCGCGGTGGGCCGAGGCCATGCGGGAGATCTCGAGTCGACTCGAGGAGATGCCCGGCGAAGAGGGCTACCCCGCGTATCTGGCCGCTGCGCTCTCGGAGTTCTACGAGCGCGCCGGCAAGTTCCAGCTAATTAACGGCGGCGAAGGATCGATTTCGGTCGTCGGGGCGGTCTCCCCGCCGGGCGGCGACTTCTCCGAACCGGTCACCCAGAACACGCTGCGTATCGTCAAGACGTTCTGGGCGCTGGACGCCGACCTCGCGGAACGTCGGCACTTCCCCTCGATCAACTGGAACGAGTCCTACTCGCTGTACAAGGACCAACTCGACCCGTGGTGGGAGAGCAACGTCGCCGGCGACTGGTCGGACACTCGCCAGTGGGCGGTCGACGTGTTAGACGAGGAGGACGAGCTTCAGGAGATCGTCCAGCTCGTCGGCAAGGACGCGCTGCCGGAGGACCAGCAGCTCACGATGGAGGTCGCACGCTACATCCGTGAGGCCTGGCTCCAGCAGAACGCGCTCCACGACGTCGACACCTACTGCGAACCCGAGAAAACCTACCGGATGCTCGAGGCTATCAAGACGTTCAACGACGAGGCCTTCGAAGCGCTCGAAGCGGGCGTCCCGGTCGAGGAGATTCAGGACGTCGACGCTGCGCCGCAGCTCAACCGGATGGGCACGGCCGAGGAGTGGAACGAGTTCATCGACGACATCGAGAGCGACCTCGCAGACCAACTGCGCGCACTGTATTAAACAATGAAAGAGTACCAGACTATCACGGAAATCAGCGGTCCGCTGGTGTTCGCCGAGGTCGACGAACCGGTCGGCTACGACGAGATCGTCGAGATCGAGACCGAGGACGGGCGAACGCTGCGCGGCCAGGTGCTGGAATCGAGCGAAGGGATCGTTTCGATTCAGGTGTTCGAAGGGACGGGCGGGATCGACCGCAACGCCTCCGTTCGCTTCCTGGGCGAGACGATGAAAATGCCCGTCACCGAGGATCTGCTCGGACGGGTGCTCGACGGCTCCGGGAACCCGATCGACGGCGGTCCGGAGATCGTTCCCGACGAACGACAGGATATCGTCGGCAAAGCGATCAACCCCTACTCGCGGGAGTACCCCGAAGAGTTCATCCAAACCGGCGTCTCCGCCATCGACGGCATGAACACGCTGGTTCGGGGCCAGAAGCTCCCGATCTTCTCCGGCTCGGGGCTGCCCCACAACGAACTCGCGCTCCAGATCGCCCGACAGGCGACGGTTCCGGAGGAAGACGAATCGGGCGAGGGCTCGGAGTTCGCAGTCATTTTCGGCGCGATGGGAATCACGGCCGAAGAGGCCAACGAGTTCATGGACGACTTCGAACGCACGGGCGCACTCGAGCGCTCGGTCGTCTTCATGAACCTCGCGGACGACCCCGCAGTCGAGCGGCAGGTCACGCCGCGACTCGCGCTCACCACGGCCGAGTATCTGGCCTTCGAGAAGGACTACCACGTGCTCGTCATCCTGACGGACATGACCAACTACTGTGAGGCACTGCGGGAGATCGGTGCCGCACGCGAGGAGGTCCCGGGACGCCGTGGCTACCCCGGATACATGTACACCGACCTGGCGCAGCTCTACGAGCGCGCGGGTCGAATCGAGGGCAAGGAGGGGTCGGTCACGCAGATTCCGATCCTGACGATGCCCGGCGACGACGACACGCACCCGATTCCGGACCTGACCGGCTACATTACCGAGGGCCAGATCATGATGGATCGGGACCTCAACAGCCAGGGGATCGAGCCGCCCGTCAACGTCCTGCCCAGCCTGTCGCGGCTGATGGACGACGGAATCGGCGAGGGCCTGACCCGCGAGGACCACGGCGACGTCTCCGACCAGATGTACGCCGCCTACGCGGAGGGTGAGGACCTGCGCGACCTCGTGAACATCGTCGGTCGCGAGGCGCTGTCCGAGCGGGACAACAAATTCCTCGACTTCGCCGACCGCTTCGAGTCGGAGTTCGTCCAGCAGGGGTACGACACCAACCGCTCGATCGACGAGACGCTCGAGGTCGGCTGGGACCTGCTGTCGGACCTGCCAAAAGAGGCGCTCAACCGGATCGACGAGGACCTCATCGCGGAACACTACCGCGAAGACGAGTCTGAGGCAGCCGAAGTCACGGCCGACGACTGATCAGATTCGAAAAATTCGTTTTTAATATTACAGCCCATTAGTCTAATATAAATCCATTCCAACCGGAAATTTATTTACCATCTAGAACATTATTAGAAATAATATTCTTCCCCTGGGGTTTTTATAGTCCTACATTTCTTTTTATTAATATATAGTTCCCGAATCGTGTGATAATCGCGACTGCTACATTCCAGTGCGGCCTACTAGTTGTATTATTTGTTGTTATTTATTCTCTATAAATATCATTCTTAGTAATAGAAGATTTTATTATATTCACACTTGTATGTTGACTCGTCTATGTCAAAAGACAATAGGTTTAGTCGGCGTAAAATGATTAAGACCAGTAGTACAGCAGTTGCTGGATTTGGTGCGATTAGTCTAAGCGGATCAGTCGCCGCACAAACGGATGAACAGTCGAGTGACTTCCAAGCTGAGAATTACGTTGAGGGAGAAAATTATATCTACAGGCGAGTACGAGACTCGGAGACGGATATGTTGTTACGGTTTGACTTGGAGAAAGGAGAAGCCAAATTTGCCGAAATTAAGTCCCAATCAGATCCACAGGCACTCTCTACAACATCGACGAGCGATGATCCGTTAAAAAAACAGACCCGCTCAATGACAGCGGCATCTGCTACTGTATCTATACAATCATCAAATAGAAATGACGGAATTGAACCATCAAAGATTGTTGATGCGACTCAGGGAGTTCAGACTCAATCAAGCGGCATAATCTTCCAAAAAGTAGATGTTGCTACGGACCACCTTGGGGACTGTGGCTCTGTTGCCTATAATAATCACAAATACTACCATGTAGCAATGGAGTTAGGTGACTACAATTTCGACGATTTAGGGGATGCCGTCGCCTACGGAGTAGTCTGTGACGCACTATTTATTTTAGTTGGATCAAAGTCAAAGGCACTGAAGAAAATACTAAAGAAAATGGCAGATACACCGCTAATTAGGGCAATTCCAGACTCAATCTGCTCCTTTATATTTGGTACTGTCCTTGATGGTATTTTCTCCGGTGGCGACGGCACATTCGCACTTTGGGACATAGATAAGAACGGGTGGGTAAACGAACCGAAACTTGCTGTCGGTGGATCGAGTCTCTATGACCCAAGCCCAGAATATATGCGTGATAATAGAAAAACGAATGAATACTTAGGGGTCCACACAGGTGCGTTTAGATAGATAATTATATATCTAATATAAATTGTTCTCTTAGGCTTCCTTCCGCACAAACCTCCTTGAATACCCGTCAGTTGTTATGTTAGTTTTTGGCCAATATAGTGTTTTATTGATGTTGTTAAGATATAAGTAGCAAGAATACATACTAGTTAATACAATGAGCAACCTAATCGGTGCATTTTTTGTTGGTATCGTCTGGGGAATCTGCTTATTCGCATACACAACATTCTTAGATATGGGTTCGATATCGTTTCTCCACCGACATAAATATCTAGCTACAATTTCAGATATTCTAATTGTCGGTGGAGGAACAGGCGTAATGCTCTATTTAACAGATAGCTACTTTTCGTCATTCGCATACGGCCTTGCAGGCCTTATACTCGCATCAGTCGCCAGTACTATTGTTTGGAGAATATAATTGCTATCGGAAACAATTATACGCGAGTCTCTTTAGCTACACATCCACTCCGAACTCACCGATGAACTGCTAATGACACGGCTAGAGCCCAGAAGTGCGAATTTCTGCAGTAAGAGTAGGAGGACAGAGATTAGATATTTGAGCAGGGATAACCAAGTTCGCCCGTTCATGTTCTGTCCGAGGACGGAATTGGCTCAATTTTCAGTCATTCTGTCGCTTGAGTTTTCTGGCGGCCGTTTCGGAGTCACCGGAACCGATCAACCATACCGTATGTCGAACCACCCGCAGTATTCGACGATTAGTGCCAAGTCGGTGAAACGAACGATTTTAGCACCATCTATTTGTCATAAGCTAGTGGTCGAAAAAGTACTCACCAACGAGCCCACTATCACGTATGACACTGACCGCTCAATCGACGACACCCTCAAGCTCGGCTGGGACCTCCTCTCGAACCTGCCGAAGGCGGAACTCAACCGGATCGACGAGGACCTTATCGCGGAGCACTACCGCGAGGGCCGTCTGTCGTTTACGCGCCATCGAGACCCGCCCGGTTTCGGCGCTGTTCGATCGCCGCGCGTACTCCCTCGGGGTCGTCGATCGCCGAGCGATCACACCGGAGGTCGATCCACGATCGCTCGAGGACGAGGTTCTCGTCGGTCAGCGATACGCTTCCGATGTCGGTCCAGGGAACTAACCGCGTTCCGGTCGGCCCCGCGGCGACCAGTCCCGCCTCGTGGATGCGGAGTTCGCGGCCCGTCCGTGACCCGCCCAGATCCACGTCCAGCCGATCGAGCCGCCCGCTGGCCTCGAGTCCCTGAACGAGAAAGAGGAGACCGAGCAGGAACCACTGCACGGTGAAAAAGCTGATTTCCCGAGTGACGAAACCGAGCGCGAAGTAGCAGATGGCGAACGCGTACAGACACAGCACCCGGTTGGGCGAACGCCACTGCCAGGCCGCGACCGGGTCGTCGGGGGTGATCGCCGCCACGTACCGCGTTCGGGCCATCGTGGCGACGACGGCCGCTCCGAACAGCGCGGCGGCTGTCGCCAGACCGCTCGCGAGTGCGAGCGCGATCGGTATCGATGGCAGAAAGACTGCCGCGAGCGCTCCCCCCGCGAATGCGACCGCGGGGACGAACCACGCGGCCGTCAGCCGGCGGCTGCGACCCGTTCGCTCGGGCAGTCCGTCGGCCCTCGCCCCGAGGGAACTGCCGACCACGAGCCCGATCGAGAGGGTCGTCGGGACGGTGGCGACGAGGACGCCGCTCGAGGCGTTCAGGGCGACGCCGGCGACGAGCGCCGCGCCGGTCAGGACCGCGGTGAGGTAGACGCCGATCCCGATCCGGAAGCCGGTGTCGGGGGAGTCGAAATCGTCGGGGAGCGAGACGTCGCGGGCGGCCGTCGGAAACACGAGCCAGGCTACGGAACGAGAGGCAATAAAATGTCACTGTATGCGACAAACCGAAACAACCGTATGCTCCGCCGATGAATCGTGGTATGTATGCACAAACCACTGCTCGTCCCGGAGTTTCTCGACCGGGCGCGGACGCACTACGGCGACGACGAGGCGGTGGTCGCCACCACGGGCGAACGGTTCACGTACGACGAACTCGGCGAACGGGCCGATCGGTTTTCGGCGGCGCTCCAGGAGCGCGGGGTCGAGAAGGGCGACCGCGTCGCCGTGCTCGATCCGAACACGCACTACCACCTCGAGGCGGCCTACGGAATCATGCAGATCGGCGGCGTACACACGCCGCTGAACTACCGGCTCACGCCCGACGACTTCGAGTACATCCTCTCGGACGCGGGCGTGGACGCGATCTACGCCGACTACGATTTTGCCGACAGGGTCGAGCAAATCCGCGACGAGGTGCCGACGGAGACCTTCATCACGAACGATCCCACCGAAGTGGACGGGGGTGAGGCCGGCGAAGCCGGGCGATCCTCGTCGGACTCGTCCGACGGAGAGTGGGAGAGTTTCGACGACGTGCTCGAGGACGCGGGCACCGAGTACGACCGCCCCGAAATGAGTGAGGACGAGATCATCACGATCAACTACACCTCGGGGACGACGGGCGATCCGAAGGGGGTCTGTCGCACCCACCGCTGTGAGACGATTCACGCGTACCTGCTGGTGGCCCATCAGGAGATCACCGACGACGACACCTACCTGTGGACGCTGCCGATGTTCCACGCGAACGGCTGGGGCCACATTTTCGCGGTGACGGGAATCGGTGCGACCCACGTCTGCACGCGCGGGATCGACGCCAGAGAGATTTTCGAGACCGTTCGATCGGAGAACGTCTCGTACATGTGCGGCGCGCCGACGGTGCTGAACATGCTGGTCGACTACTACGAGGAGAACGACCCCGAGACGGTCGGCGACGAGGACGTTCGGCTCGCGACCGCCGGCAGCGCGCCGCCGGAAGCAACCATCCGAACCGTCGAGGACGAGTTCGGCTGGTACCTGAAGCACGTCTACGGCGCGACCGAGACCGGGCCGCTGATCACCACCTCCGACGCCCGCCGGCGCTTCGATGACGACAGCGACGATCGGTTCCGGATCAAGAAGCGGCAGGGACTGGCCTATCTCGGGACCGAAATCCGGGTGGTCGACGAGGACGGAAACGACGTCCCGCGCGACGACGAGACGCTCGGCGAGGTCGTCGTCCGGGGCAACCAGATCATGGAGAAGTACTGGGAGAAGCCCGAGGCGACCGAGGAGGCCTTTACCGACCGCGTCGAGGGCTACTATCACACCGGCGACCTCGCGACGATCGACGAGAACGGCCTGATCGCGATTCAGGACCGGAAGAAGGACATCATCATCTCGGGCGGGGAGAACATCTCGAGCATCGAACTCGAGGACGCGCTGTTCGATCACGACGCGGTCGCGGACGCGGCCGTGATTCCAGCGCCCAGCGACGAGTGGGGCGAGACGCCCAAGGCATTCGTCGTGCCGGCGAGTGGCGATCCCGACGATCCGGGCGTAACGGAGGGAGATCTCGAGGCCTTTACTCGCGAGCACCTCGCGGGCTACAAAGTAGTCCACAGGGTCGAGTTCGTCGAGGAACTGCCGACGACCGCGACGGGAAAGGTCCAGAAGTACGAACTCCGCCAGGAGGAGTGGGAGGACGAAGAGCGGATGGTCGGACAGGGGTGACGCTCGAAGCCGGCGCCCAGCTAGGGATCGGACCCGACCGGTCCGTGTCGCTACGGCGTTCTATATAGGTCAGTAGTCCGAACATAGCAACGGATTAGTAGGTTTTGGCGGATTCTCGAGTATGTCCGACCCGACAGGGACGACGCGACGAAAAGTGCTTTCGAGTGGGGTTGCCGCCGGGACCGTCGCGGTCGCGGGCTGTCTGAGCGATCTCACCGGCGGGGGGAGCGGCGAGACCTACACCGTCGGCCACGGCGAGTACGAGACCGAGATCGACTCCTCGTCGTTCCCCGACGAACTACAGATCTACTGCGTCCAGACCGGCTGGTCGAACTGGGGAGCCGTCATGGAAGCCTTCGAAGAGGAGTACGACCTCCCGCTGTACGACGCGCAGGGCTCCTCCGGTGAGGCCCTCGAGGACATGCGGGCCAACGCCCGAAACCCGACCCACTCGGCGTACAACGGCGGCTACTCGTTCGGCCTTGAGGCGATGAACGACGACCTGACGACCGACTACAAGCCAGCCAACTGGGACGTCGTTCCCGTCGATTTGAAGACCGACAACGGCCACGTGACCGCGACCCGCCAGATGACGACCGCGGTGACTTACCGGGCCGACGTCTACGAGGAACGGGGACTGGACGCGCCCGAAACGTGGGAGGACCTGAAACATCCCGACATCGCACAGGATCTGGCGTTCACACCGCCCCACACCGCCAACGGGCAGGCCTCCGCGCTGTCGGTCAACCGGGCCTACGGCGGCGATCTGGATACCCTCGATCCGGTCATCGAGTACCACGAGGCGATCGCCGACCACGGCGCTGACTTCCGGCGCAACGTGGAGGGGCCGATGACCGCCGGCGAGATCTCGACCGTCGTCGAGTACGATTACACCGGGCTGAACCTCAAGTACAACAACGACGAGTTCGACGAGGACCAGATCGAGGTCGCGATCCTCGAGGGGCCCGACGGCGAGCCCGGCGCGATGAACGTCCCCTACGGCTACGCCCTCTTGCGGAACGCGCCCAACCCCGAGGCGGCAAAGCTGTTCATGGACTACGTCCTGACCGAGGAGTGCCAGGAGCTGTTCTTCGACGCCTACGTCCGCCCGATCCGGGCGAATGAGCTCGACCAGCCCGACGAGTTCCCGGACCAGTCGTCCTACGAGGCCGCGGGCTTTACTGTCGACCAGGAGACGCTCGTCGAAAATCAGGAGGGCATTCAGGAGGAGCTCGTCGACCGGACGCCGCTGCAGGGAGCCCAGTGATCGCGGATGTCAGTCCGGAAATCGGCGACGGCGTCGGTCCGTCGAGTCGCGTCGCTGGCGTCGACGACCGCCCGTCCGACGACCGAACGCGAGCGCGAGCGCCGGCGGATCGCGGTCCTCTGTCTCCCCTTCTTCGCGCTCGCGATCGTGGCGGGGTTCGTCCCGCTGGCGATGCTCGTCCGGATCAGCTTCGCGGAGGACACGATCTGGATGGAAGGGTGGTCGCTCGAGGCCTGGGAGGCGCTCGCGACGACCCCGGCGTACCGGCGGGTCGCCTGGAACACGCTGTGGTTCGTCGGGCTGGCGACGGGAGTCAGCGTCGCGCTTGGGGTCGCCGTCGCACACGCCCTCGAGAAGTACGACTTGCCGGCGGAGCGTGTCGTCGTCGCGGCGGTGTCGTTTCCGATCGCGCTACCGGGGATCGTCGTCGCCTACCTCATCACGGTCCTGCTCGGCAACCAGGGAGTGGTCACCAACGCGATCGCGACCGTGACCGGCGCGAGCGCGTTCGATCTCGCGAGCGCGACGGCGATCACCGGCCTCTTTCTGGGCTACGTCTACTCGCTGTTGCCGCGGGCGACGATGGTGCTTCGGGGCACCTACGCGGAGGTCAACGCGCAGGCCGAGGAGGCGGCCCGCACGCTCGGTGCCAGCCGCTGGGAGACGTTCTATCACGTGACGCTCCCCGAGATCAGGCCCGGCATCGCCGCCGCCGCGATCCTCACCTTCCGCTCCGGCCTCGCGATCTTCGGGACGGTACTCATCCTCCAGAGTCACAAGGTGATCACGCTGCAAATACACAACGAGATCAGCGTCGGCTCGTACGCCCCCGACGTGGCGGCCGCGATCGGGCTCGTCTACGTGGTCTTTATCGTCGCGTTCACGTTCGTCGGGCTGCGGTTCGTCGACGACGACGCGGTGGAGGTCTGAGATGACCGGGGACGCGTCACCGCGAGCGGACGGCGGCTCGACCGCAACCGGGAACTCGGACGCCGCGTCGACGACTCGTCCCGACGGCGGATCGGTAACGGCGTCACAGAACCGACGGTGGTCGCGGTCCGGCAGGGCCCTCTCGACGCTGCTCGGTCGTCCAATCGTCGCCGGCGTCGTCGCCGTCGTGACCGCGTTCCTGACGATTCCGGTACTCGTCGCGTTCGTCTCCTCGTTCGCGGAGAGCGGCAGCGGCGTCCTGCCCACGGGGTTCGTCACGTTCGATCACTGGCGGAAGGTACTCGGATTCGGCGATTACGGCGTCCGACAGAACGCGATCCCGGGGCTGACCTACAGCCTCCTGATCGCGACGGGCGGGATGGTCCTGAACGTCCTGATCGGCGTCCCGATCGCGTACGCGCTCGCGAGATACGACTTCTACGCCCGGGACTGGATCAACACGTTCGCGATCTTGCCGCTCGTGCCGGGGCTGATCCTCGGGATCGCCTTCATCCAGACCTACCCCGAACACGGTCGGTCGTCGCTAGGACTGCTCGCCGGCTACTGTCTGCTCAAATCGCCCTACATGGTGTTGACCGTCCAGAGCTCGTTCCAATCGATGGATCTGGTCCGGCTCGAGGAGAGCGCCCGATCGCTCGGGGCCTCGTGGCCCCGAACCGTCCTCACCGTCATCGTCCCTCAGGCGAGACGCGGGATCGTCGCCGGCGCGATCATCACCTGGACGCTCGCGGCCGCGGAGTTCAACTTCACGCACAAGGTCGCCAGCGGCAGCCCCGATCCGTTCGCGATGTTTCTCTATCGCAACATCGCGACCAACGCCTCGTACCTGCAGTCGGCGGCGGCGGTGTCCGTCTACTTCCTGATCGTCGTGGCCGCGATCGTCGTCCTGCAACTGCTCGGCAAACGGGGGTTCTCGACCGCACACCAATGAGACACGCTACGAACGGAGTACGGCGTCGAATCGCTCGCACACCGATCGAACGAAGCGCGCTCGAGGGTGGTGAGCGCCCGTGAGCGACGTCACCCTCGAGTCGCTGACCAAGGCTTACGGCGACGAGGTAGCCGTCGACGGGATCGACCTGACGATCCGGGACGGTGAGATCCTCGGGGTCGTCGGCCCCTCGGGCTGTGGGAAGACGACGACACTGCGGACCATCGCCGGCTTCGAGACGCCGACCTACGGCCGGGTGCTGTTCGACGGGGTCGACGTGACGCACGTCCCACCAGAAGAGCGGAACGTCGGCCTGGTCTTCCAGTCCTACGCCCTGTTCGACACCATGACCGTCCGCGAGAACGTCGCGTTCGGGCCGAAGATGCAGGGGGTCCCGAAGGCCGAGCGCCGCGAGCGGGCCGACGACCTGCTCGCTCTGCTCGACATCGCCGAACTGGCCGACCGGCGGCCGACGACGCTGTCGGGCGGCCAGCAACAGCGGGTCGGCCTCGCGCGGGCGCTCGCGATCGAACCACACGTCCTCCTGCTCGACGAACCGATGACGGGGTTGGACGCCGAACTCAAGACCCGGCTGCGCGACGAGATCGGCGAATTACTGGCCGACCTCGAGGTGACCGCGCTCTACGTCACCCACGATCAGGAGGAGGCGATGGCGATGTGCGATCGGATCGCGGTGCTGGCGGACGGGACGCTCGAGCAGGTGGGATCGCCCGCCGAGATCTACCGCCGGCCCGCCAACCCCTTCGTCGCGAACTTCGTCGGGAGTTCGTCCCTCCTCGCGGGGGTCGCCGAGAACGGCCACGTCGATCTGGGCTTTACCGAACTGCCCGTGGCGGCCGAGACGGACGGCTCGGTGCAAGTCGCGGCCCGGCCCGCCGCCTTCGAACTCGGCGAGGGACCGATCGAGGCCAAAGTGACCGACGTGACATATCTCGGAGACCGAACCCGGCTCACGGCGACGCTGCCCGACGACACGACCGTGACGCTGCATGCCGACGGGATCGACGGCTATCGGATCGGCGAATCGATCCCGCTCTCGATCGACGAACAGCGGGTCCACATCCTCGAGTAGGCGGTGTCGCGAGACCCCATCGAAAAGAAACAATGGTCATTCGTCGCGCTCGCTCCGATCGAATCCAGCGGATCGATCCTGCTCGTCGTCGCGAACACGGCCGTCGACAGCCGTGCGACGGCTGTCGACCGATCGACTCCGGTCGCGGGCCGAACGCGACGGCTCTCGGCCACCGCGATCTTTCGCGATCCGTTCCGCTTCCCGCCGATCCACGACGGTCGGATCCGACGTTTCCCGACTGATCGCCAGCCACAGGACGAGCGAGATCGCGAGGGAGACGAGGAGCAGGATCACGACGGTGACAGCCATTTCTCGGTCGATACTCGAGAGTCCGAGCACAAAAGATTTGTGAGCTGATACGAATAGAGCACATATGCGAGACGACAATCGCGGCTGTCCGAAGTGTGGCCACACGGAGACGGAGATCGACAAAATTTCGACGACCGGGAGCGGCCTCTCGAAGCTCCTCGACGTTCAGAACCGTCGGTTTCACGTCGTGAGCTGTACGAGTTGCGGCTATTCGGAACTCTACAAGGGCCAGTCATCGGGCGACATGGTCGATCTGTTTCTCGGGTAGCCCGACCCTCGAGGTCGAGTTCCCGCCGTTCGGCGGCGAACGGTGCGCGGAAAACTGTAAACAGTTATCCGGCTGGGGGAGCTAGCCCCCCACAAGATGGCCAACGACGTCAAGCCCACCCGCAAGAACTTGATGGCGATCGAGGATCGCATCGAGCTCTCCGAGCGGGGCCACGGCACGCTCGAGAAGAAACGCGACGGGCTGATCATGGAGTTCATGGACATTCTGGACAAGGCCCAGGACGTCCGCGGCGAGCTCGCACAGGACTACGAGGCCGCCCAGAAGAAGATCAACATGGCCCGGGCGATGGAAGGCGACGTCGCGGTCCGCGGTGCCGCGGCGGCGCTACAGGAACACCCCGAGATCACCACCGAATCGAAGAACATCATGGGCGTCGTCGTGCCCCAGATCGAATCCTCCAAAGTCACGAAGAGTCTCGACCAGCGAGGCTACGGGATCATGGGCACCTCCGCCCGTATCGACGAGGCCGCCGAGGCCTACGAGGACCTCCTCGAGAGCATCATCCTCGCCGCCGAGGTCGAGACGGCGATGAAGAAGATGCTTCGCGAGATCGAGACCACCAAGCGCCGCGTCAACGCCCTCGAGTTCAAGCTCCTGCCGGAACTGTACGACAATCAGGAGTACATCGAGCAGAAACTCGAGGAACAGGAACGCGAGGAGACGTTCCGCCTGAAGAAGATCAAGGAGAAAAAGGAAGCCGAAGAGAAGGCAGAACGAGAGGCCGAGGCGGAGGCCGAAGCCGAAGAAGCCGAGGAAAAACAGGACGAACTCGAGGAGATTCAGCCGGACACCGCCGCACAGTCTCCGACGAGTACCCAGTGAGGCGTACCAGCTGACTCGCTCGGTCGATCGACCGAACGTTCACCCGCTGATTAGATCTCCACGGCCCGTTCAAAGTGCGGTTCGTTCCCGATTCAGTTTTCCGTCCGCGATTCAGTTTCCGGCCCTGACGAGCACCGCAAAGATGTACCGTCGGACGCCGCGTTCGGGTCCGTCCGTCCGCACCGTCTGCTCCTCGAGCCGATCACAGCCGAGACGCAGACCGATTCGCGACCCGGATGTCTCACGCATCAGCGACCGGTTCCCGACGGACCCGAGCGTGAGCCGGATCTCACGCTCGACCTGTGTTCGTCGCTCGCGACGGACCGGGTCGCCGATCGAGTTCGAGCAACTGCGCTATTGATCGAGCCAACGCGTCGAAAAGCGAAGTGTGCTCCGACCCGATGGGACGGACCGATCGAGCGCGGACCCTCGATGTCGGGACCGGCTATTTCCCGGTCGGCCGCACGTTGTTGCTGATCGCCTGTTTCACCTGCAGTGCCGCGCTCGCGGCCAGCCCGCGGGCGACTTCGTCGCGTTCGTCCGCGGTGATGACTTCCTCGGGGGCCGCCTCCTCGAGGTCGGGCGTGAAGCCGGCACTGATCGCGTGACCGACCGGCGGTCGGACGGCGACGGTGACCTGCGGGCCGGTCATCCCGGTCGAGACGTCGGCGTCGACGACGTATTCGTTGGGAAGGAACTCGCGTGTACGGGCCGCGATCCGCGAAACGTCGCGGTGGAGCAGTCGTTTCTGTGCGCTCGAGAGGTCCGGAACGTCCGCCGCTGCACGCTGCCCAGCACCAGTCTCGCCCGGTAGCCCTGCGTACGGCGTATTTCCGTTCATGAGAAGTGTGTACCCGTAGCAATGCGCCGCCGGGTCAAAAGGGTTCGCCTTCGGTCAATCCGAGAGGATCGGCTCGCTGTCGCCGTATACTGCGAGGACGACCGCCGTCGTGTACCGACCCGAATCGGCCTGCCGACTCTCGACGGCCGCCCGCGGGTCTGCGAACTGCCAGTCGCGAAGTTCCTGTCCCGCGGCCAGTCCCTCGCGAACCCGGCGTTCGACGGTTTCGCGATCCATCTCGCCCGCGGTCTCGTAGAACAGGCCCGGGCCGTCGTCGACCGATTGCACCCAGGCCAGCGCCGCGCTCACGCGACCGGGGCCAGCAGTGGTGGCTCGAGCCTCGACGACGGTCAGGCGCTCGCCGGCGGGGCCGAGGTCGGGGGCGGTGCCGACGGCCTCGACGCGGGTCTCGGCGGGAATAACGGAGGAGACCGAGACGAGATTGTAGTTCTCGACGCCGGCCTCGGCGAGGGCCGCGTCGTAGGAGGCCATCGCCGTGGGTGCCGACGCGGCCCCCCAGACGACTCGAATCGTGCTCATATTCGCTTTCGGGGACGAGCGGCGTAAGGCGTTGCGATCCAGTCCCGATGCGGAAACGGATCGGTTCAGTGGCCGCGAGCGGAGCCCGAAGAACCGAGGGCTCTGCGAGTCGGGGGGGCAGGCAACTCACCGACACTCACCGCGAGTGAGCGAAGCGAACGAGCGGGCCGACGACTGACCCGGAGCGAATGAAGTGAGCGGCGGGGAAAGAGGAGTGCTTTTAATCGAAAATTTACCGAGGGAGCGGCGAAGCCGCGACCGCAGCGGAAAATTCCGGTTCTATTGATAGAAGTAACCCGCCGACGAGACCACGTCGCTCGAGTCGTCTTTTTCGATCTTCTCGAGGGCGTCCGCGAAGTCCTGGTGGGTGACCTCGTTGCGGTCGTTGCGGATGGCGAACATGCCGGCCTCGGTGGCGAGACTCTCGATATCTGCACCGGAGTAGCCGTCGGTGTCGGCTGCCAGGTCGGCGAAGTCGATGTCGTCGGCGACGTTCATTCCGCGGGTGTGGATTGCGAGGATCTGCTCGCGGCCCTCCTCGCTGGGTTCGGGTACTTCGATGAGGCGGTCGAACCGGCCGGGACGCAGGATGGCGCGGTCGAGCATATCGAAGCGGTTGGTGGCGGCGATGATGCGGATCTCACCGCGAGCCTCGAAGCCGTCCATCTCCGAGAGGAGTTGCATCATCGTCCGCTGGACCTCGGCGTCGCCGGAGGTCTTGGACTCCGTGCGACGAGTCGCGATGGCGTCGATCTCGTCGATGAAGATGATGGCCGGTTCGCGCTCGCGGGCCATCTCGAAGAGGTCGCGAACGAGCCGGGAGCCCTCGCCGATGAACTTGCGGACGAGCTCCGAGCCGGCCATCTTGATGAAGGTGGCGTCGGTCTCGTTGGCGACGGCCTTGGCGAGCATTGTCTTGCCCGTTCCCGGCGGCCCGTAGAGGAGCACGCCGCTGGGCGGATCGATCCCGACCTCGTCGAACAGTTCGGGCTCGGCGAGGGGCTGTTCGACGGCTTCGCGGACCTCGCGGACCTGCTCGTCGATACCGCCGATGTCGGCGTAGGTGACTTCCGGTTTCTCCGTGATCTCCATCGACTGGGCGCGCGCGTCGGTCTCGGTGTTCAACACCGTCTGGATCGCAAAGGAGTCGTTGACCGCGACGCGGTCGCCCGGCGCGACGCTATCGACGATCCGAGCGGAGACGTCCGTGAGCACCTCCTGGTTGTTGCCGTGCTGTTTGACGATGACTTGCTCGTCGTCGAGGACGTCCTCGACGGTGGCGATGTACAGTGACGAGCTCTTCAGCGTCTCGTTTTCGCGTTCGACGCGGTCGACTTTCTCCCGGAGGCGTTCGCGGCGGTCCTCGGCGTCGTCGAGCTGGGCCGACAGCTTGTCGTTGACGTCGACGAGCTCTTCGTAGTGCCCGCGAAGCGCCTCGAGCCGCTCGTCGTCGGGGAGGTCGGCGTCGATATCGCGGTGAGGTCGGTCGGGAATAGACGGGCTTCGAGACATCCTGATATACGCCGTTAAGATAGCGACAGTAAATGTGCCTTTGGGTCCCGGAGGAATTTCTGTCGGTTGGCAGTACAGTCGACCCGGCTATGGCAAGCCACCGGGGAAGAGCGCAGCGCCGATCACTCGAGCAGCGACTCGAACTCCTCGAGGCGCTGGCCGTAGGTCTCGAGCGCGCGATCGATCGGTTCCGAGGAGCTCATGTCGACGCCGGCGATCCGCAGGAGTTCGAGCGGATATTCCCGGGAACCCCGGCGGAGGAACTCGAGGTAGTCATCGGCGGCAGACTGGCCGTTCTCGAGGACGTCATCGACGATCGCGAGCGCGGCGGAGATACCCGTCGAGTACTGGTAGACGTAGAACGCGCGGTAGAAGTGCGGGATGCGCATCCACTCGGTGGCGATGCGGTCGTCGATCACGGCGGGCTCGTAGTACTCTTCCTTGAGTCCGCGATAGACCTCGTCCAGTCGATCGGCGGTCAGCGGCTCGCCCGCTTCCTCGAGGCGGTGGGTCTCGTGTTCGAACTCCGCGAACAGCGTCTGGCGGTAGAGCGTCGAGCGCACGCGCTCGAGGAACTCGTTGAGGACGTGTTTCCGGAACTCGGGGTCGTCGACGGTCTCGAGGAGGTGATTGGTCAGCAGGGCCTCGTTGACCGTGCTGGCGACCTCGGCGACGAAGATTTCGTAGTTCGAGTAAATGAAGGGCTGTTCCTCCTTCGTCAGTTCGGAGTGCATCGAGTGACCGAGTTCGTGGGCCAGCGTGTACATCGAGGAGATGTCGTGCTGGTAGTTCAGCAGGATAAAGGGCTGCGTGTCGTAGGTTCCCCCCGAGTACGCGCCGGATTGCTTCCCCTCGTTCTCGTAGACATCAACCCACTGGGAGTCGAGTCCGTCGGCAACGCGGGACTGGTATGCCTCGCCCAGCGGCGCGAGCGCGTCGACGACGTACTCGGTCGCCTGCTCGTACTCGAGGTCCGGGCCCTCGTCGCCCGTCAGGGGCATGTAGAGGTCCCACATCTGCAGGTCGTCGACCCCCAGCGCTTGCTCCTTGAGTTCGGCGTGGTGATGGAGCTTGTCGAGGTTGTCGTGGACGGTGTCGACGAGCGTGTCGTAGACCTCGACGGGAACGTTTGGCCCGTCGAGGGCGGCTTCGCGCGCCGTGTCGTAGTTGCGCGCTCGAGCGGTCTTGACATCGGCTTTGACACTGTTCTTGTAGCTGGCAGCGACCGCGTTTCGGACCGACTCCCACTCGTCGAAGTAGCCCTCGTAGACCCGCTGTCGGAACTCGCGGTCGGGTCGCTTGAGCAGGTTCGTGACGTTGCTCTGGGTAATCTCGACCGCCTCGCCCTCTGGATCTTCGACCGTCGGGAACTCCATGTCGGCGTTCGAGAGCATGTTGTAAACTTCGCCCGTCGCACCCATTACCTCGCCGAGATCAGCCAACAGCGCCTCGACCTCGGCCGAGCGCGTGTGGGGTTTCATCCGGAGGACATCGTCGACGTAGTGATCGTAGGTCTCGAGGTCGGGCTCCTCATCGACCATCGACTCGAACTCCTCGCGGGTCAGCTCCTGGATTTCGGGGTCGATGAAGGAGGCGGCAGACTGGGCGTCGGCCGCCAGCGACTGCGAGCGGGCCGTCAGCGCCTGGTACTGCTGGTTCGTCGTATCTTCGTCGCGGCGCATGCGGGCGTAGGCCGCGACCGTCGATACCTCGCGCATGATCTCGTCGCGCAACTCGAGCGCCTCGAAGAGGGTTTCGGCGTCGTCGGTGACCCGCCCCTCGTAGGACTCGAGGTCGTCGACGCGTTCGGCGACTGCTTCGTAGGCGGACTCCCAGTCGTCGTCGATCGCGTAGATGCTCTCGAGGTCCCAGGTGTACGCCTCGTCGACCTCGGAGCGCTCGGGGACGGAACTCATATCCCGAATTTTGAAACGGAGGAGGTAAAGGGTATCGGACGCTCTCGCGGACGCCTACGTTTCCGCGTCGACCGCAGTCCGGACGACTCGAGCGACGCCGAGCATCGCGACGTACGTTCCGACGAGAACGAGTAAGACGAGCAAGATGACACCCAAAATGGACGCACCCGCCTCGGGATGGGTCCGTAGCGGTGACGTGAGACGGAGTCCGAAGAAGCACACGAGCACGCCCGCAGCGACGCGGATCGACGCACGCCAGTAGGCGCCGTACTCGTCGGGCGAGAGGTCCATGCGCCGACGTGTGTCCGCGCCCGTGAAAAACGCTCGTACACAGCAAACCAAGGGCGGGTGATCCGAACGCTCACCGCTCGACTACTTCCCCGTCAGCGTATCCCGTCGGCCACCTGTCCGACGACTCGAGCCCCGGTTTGCCGGTCAATTCGGCGACGCTCGAACACCGCTCGAGCGCTCTCTGCTGCCGCGTCGTCGGTCTCGAACTCGAGACTGGGGTAGTCCACGTCGGTCAGCACGAGCGGCTCCGGCGGCGCGGGTGCGATTCCCTCGTGGCCGGGCAGCGGGTCGGGATCGAGGACGCGGTCGATTTTCGCGAGCGGGGCGTCGCCGGCACCGACATTGCGAGCCAGCGAAACGAGTCGGCGGACGAGTTCGCGGGCGAAGCCGTCCGCGCTGACGGTGACGAGTAGATAGTCGCCGTCTCGGACCGCCTCGAGCGACGGCGAGCGCTCGGTGTTGTGGTCGTCCGGCGTCAGGTTGTACACGTCGTGGGCACCCGAGAGCGCTTCGCAAGCCGCTCGGAACCGCTCGTCGTCGAGAGAGCGATCGGGCGTATCGTTGTTCGACGGCGGAGCTTGCGGTGCATACAGGTGATAGGTGTACGCTCGACGATTCGCGTGGTGTGTCGCGTGGAACCCCTCCGGTGCGTCGGCGGCCGCCCACGCGCGAACGTCCGCGGGAAGTTCGGCGTTCAGCGCCCGCGGTGCGAGCCAGTCCGGGGTCTCGAGTGCGATCGTCTGGGCGAGCGCGGAGACGCCCGCGTCGGTCCGGCCGGCAGCGGCGTAGCCCGCGGGTTTGTCGGCGTCAGGGGCGAGAACCTCGAGTGCACGGAGCGCGTCGAAGATCGTATCCTCGACGGTCGGGACGTCGGGCTGGCGCTGGAAGCCGTGATAGCCCGTGCCGTCGTAGGCGACTCTGAACGCTCGGAGAGGCATTTGGTCTCGAGTTGATCCAGCGCGGCCAGCGGGTTATACGGTTCGTTCATATTCGGAGTCGCTACTGACTGCACAGTGCAGGGTAACCACGTTTCACTCCAGACCGACCATCAGGCATGCCGTGGCGCGCGCTGTCGACCGTCCGAACGAGAGTGAGGGCGGTCGATGACCTGCGCGAGGGATGAGCGAGCGACGCCAGGAGCGAGCGAATCGGCTGGGGAGGGTGTGGCGATTCCCTGTTGCCACGATAGCAGGACGCTTTGTCTCACTCAATTCCATCAGAAACGCTATTTCATTCACACGGCTATTGGACGGCCAAGTCATCCCTCAGCGTC
>Ga0208412_1000289_pt1 | contig 30177 bp, 28 predicted proteins | sample AntDeeMetag02WF4_FD_184758 | JGI IMG/M metagenome (GOLD analysis project Ga0208412, IMG submission 184758) | Saline lake microbial communities from Deep Lake, Antarctica - Antarctic Deep Lake Metagenome 02WF4 (SPAdes) (version 2) | ecosystem: Environmental > Aquatic > Non-marine Saline and... | reverse complement strand
TCATTCGCGAGGTATCGATCATTGCCGTGCGCGGCCGCGACGGCGAAGTGCGCTTTTACCCGATGGCGGAAAACCAGCACGTTGACGGCATTCTGCGCTATTCCATTGCGCCGCTGCCGGATCTTGACACCGGCGTGCAGCAGGCGGCCGACGGCTACATCCGTGCGTTGCTCGACGAGCTCGATTACGTCGGCGTGCTGGCGCTGGAGCTGTTCCAGACCCGCGACGGCAGGCTGCTGGCTAATGAGATGGCGCCAAGGGTGCACAATTCCGGCCACTGGACGATGGACGGCGCAGTCACCAGCCAGTTTGAAAACCACCTGCGCGCGGTGCAGGGGCTGCCGCTGGGCGAGACTCGGGCACTTTCGCCCACCTGCATGGTCAACGTGATTGGCCAAGAGCCAGAAAGTGCGGCGGTGCTGCACCTGACCGATGCCCACCTGCACCGTTACGGTAAGGCCGAGCGCGCCGGGCGCAAGCTTGGGCATATCAACCTGGTCGCGGAAAACCACGCCGCACTGCAAGAAAAGCTCGATACTTGCGCGACATTATTACCCGATGCGCCCGCGCCGGCATTCAGCTTTGTGCCGTAACGACTTTACGATTCGCATCTGATGGTGAAAGGCGTTACATATAAAGGCCAAGCCTTCGAACACGCAAGGCCACACTATAAGAAAGCTGCGGTGCCGCCCGACGCCCGCTACGCCTGAACGTTCCGCGTTCGGGCGTATCTCTGGTGGAAAACCGCAGCACAGGAGCCTGTATGCCGCCGATGTCGTCTTTTGTTGCCGGATCGGAGCTGTGCGGTGAGTTTCGTGGAGATCACGAGCAGGCGATTAAGCATTTACGTAGCGAAAAAGTCCACTTGCTTTACGAGAACCTCTGGCAGCCCGTCATTACGAGTGTGGTTGCCGCTGGGCTATTGACGATTACCTTGTGGCCGGTGGTGCCAGCCGCCACGCTGTTTGGCTGGCTTGGCGCGCTTTTCGCCGTTTCTGCGCTGCGTCTTGGTCTTGCGCGCTATTATGCGCGTCTCCCCAAAGCGCAGCGTCAGCACCCGCGTTGGCTGTGGCGTTTTGCCGTAGGGGCACTTGCGGCGGGTTGCGTGTGGGGCGCCGGTGGCGTCTTGCTGTTTACGCCCAATCACCATGGCCAGCTGGCGGCGCTATGTATTGTTATCGCCGGTATTATTGCCGGCGGTGTCACTACGCTTTCTGCTATTTGGTGGATAGCCGCCTGCTTTTCTGTGCCGATCATGCTGCCGCTGCTGGCGCAATTTTTCTGGATGGGCACGTCGCTTTCCATGCTGCTGGGCACAATTCTCGCGTTTTTTCTTGGGCTGATATTGCTCACCAGTCGTCGGTTAAGCCGTATTATCCACGCGAATATTTATCTGCGCGTGAGCATGGCGGCACGCGAGGCGCTGCTACAAGAAAGCGAAAATCGCTATCGTTCGATTTTTCAGCATTCGCCCCTTGGTGTGCTGCATTTCAATCGCAAAGGGCGTATCACCGACTGCAATGCCAAACTGCTGGACGTGCTGGACGTGCTGGACGTGCTGGGCGTTACTCGCGCTCAGGTCATCGGCTATAACCTGCTGGGTAACGATGCCGATCCGGCGGTTGGCCGAGCGATCAGGCAAACATTTAGCGGTGGTGGTGCGGGTTACTACGAAGGTACCTATACGCTGCCCGATGCCAGTTCTGGCACGCCGCTGCGGGCTTTTTTCAACGTGGTGCATAGCGCCTGTCATAAGCAAGTCGGCGGTATCGCCATCATTGAAGACTTTACCCAGCGCAAGCGTCAGGAAGCGATTATTTATCGGCAGGCCTACTATGATGCGTTGACTGACTTGCCCAATCGGCGGCATTTTATCGAAAGCGTACAGGCACTGTGGCAGAAGATGCCCCCGAGCCAAGGAATGCTAATGTTTCTCGACCTTGATCGCTTCAAGCTGATTAACGATACCTTGGGCCATGCGGCGGGGGATGATTTGTTGATTCAAGTCTCAAGGCGTCTGGAGGGCAGCATTTGCCATGGCGATACGGTAGCGCGGCTCAGCGGCGATGAGTTCGTGTTGCTGGCCCTGTTCGATGACACGATTGCGGTGCCGGTAGAGGATCAGGCCGCCGCCTATGCCGAGTGTATACAGCGTGAGCTTGCAGTGCCGTACCGGCTTGAAAGCCGCAGCGTCGATGTGACGCCAAGTATTGGTTATACCTGCCTTGATACGCGCATAGGCGATCATGAAGAAGCACTCAAGCAGGCGGATATCGCTATGTATCGCGCCAAGACGGCGGGACGTAATCGGGTATATTGTTATCGTCCGGCTATGCGGGAAGCGTTGCAGCAGGCGGCGGCGCACCATACGACGCCGGAAACGACTCAGTTGGTTCAAGATCTCAATCAGTTTTAACCGAGACGTTCACGTGTCAGAAGGCGCGAGAGTAAAGGGGGATGAAACAGCAGGATTGAAACGGCTTGAGGGGTACCGTAAAAAGCCCGGCCCTGATGCGATGCGTCAAGGCCGGACGGTATAACGAGACGTCTTACGTGCTGTCAGGCCTTACGATTCATCAAAGTAGCGCGCCTTGATCTCGTCGTAGGTACCGCTGTCTCTCAGCGCTTCCAACGCCTGGTTGAATTGGTCGGCCAGGTCTTGGTCGCGTTTACGAAATGCCAGGCCAAACCCGTCGCCAAAGTACTGCTTGGGCTCAGTCAGCATTTCGCCGATGACCTTATAGTCGCGGTTATCGCTTTCCAGGAGCGTCGACTGGCCGACGGGATAGTCGAGAAAGACGATGTCCAGCCGCTCGGCTTCCATGTCCAGCACCATGTCGTCGGCGGTGGAGTAGCGGTTGACGTCAGCGACGTTGCCGTACATGTCGGTGACGTAATTATCCTGCAGAGTGCCGCGCTGAACGCCAATGGTCATGCCGTCGAGGGATTCTTCAGTGGCTCCAGAAAGTTCGCTTGACGACGGGGCGAACCAAGCCGAGGGCGGGGTGAAGTAAGGCTCGGAGAAGAGTACCTGCTCGCGGCGCCTGTCGTTGATCGTCATCGACGACATGATGGCGTCATATTTGCGCGCCATCAGCCCGGGGATGATGCCGTCCCAGCCCTGTACGATCCATTCGCACTCGACCTTCATTTCGGCGCACATGGCGTTGCCCAGATCGATATCAAAGCCGGTAAGCTCGCCATCCGGCGTGCGAAATTCCATGGGCTCGTAAGGGACATCCACGCCGATACGAATCTGGTCGTCGTCGCGTGCCTGTGCGCTGGTGGCGGCCACGGCAAGGCTCAGAAGGGAAAGAGATAGTAGTTTTTTCATTGTAGTCTCCAGGCAAAGGGGAGTCACCGCAGACGGTGATCCCGTTCAACTTACCCCAGCAAAGCGCCGAGGCAAACCTTTTCACTCTTTGGTGTTCATGTGACTAGCCGATACCTGTCGGTTACGTCATCGGCCTTAAGTGTGCGAGCAGCCTTTTCTCCAGAAAGCGGAAGAAATACAGGATGGCAAAGGTCAGGCACAGATAAATCGCCGCGACGAACAAAAACGCATCGAATGGTGCGTAAAAGCGTGCGTAGACAAAGCGCGCCGCACCGGTCAGGTCCATCAGCGTCACCACGCTGGCGATGGCGCTGGCGTGGAGCATGAAGATGACCTCGTTGCCGTAGGCCGGTAGGGCACGGCGAAACGCACTGGGCAGCACGATGCGTCTGAGCGCCAGCGCCGGCGACATGCCGTAGGCGCGGGCGGCCTCGATTTCGCCTCTGGGCGTGGCTTTGATCGCGCCGCGGAAAATCTCCGTGGTGTAGGCCGCCGTGTTGAGCGTAAAGGCGAACAGTGCAGGCACGAAAGGCTCTTTGATAATTGGCCACAGCCAAGACTCTTGAATGCCCTCCACAAACACCACGCCGTAGTAGATCAGATAAAGCTGTATCAGCAGTGGCGTGCCGCGAAACACATACGTATAGAGGAAAATCGGCCATTTGATTATGCCGTGCCGCGAGCTACGGCCAATCGCCAGCGGCACCGCCATCACCAGCCCGATGATTAGCGAGAGAAACACCAGCTGTACGGTGGTTACTAGCCCGTCGCCGTAAAAGGACAGCGTTTGCAGGGTGAAGATGCTGTTGTTGGCGAGCAGGCCATCCAACCGGTCGAGAAGCGCTTGCATTAGTCCATCTCCCCGTAGCCGATGCTGTAGCGTTTTTGCAGACGCGCGAAAAGCCACTCCGAGACGCTAGCGATCAGCAGATAGATGACGGCAACCACTATCATGAAGGTGAACGGCTCGCGGGTGGCTTTAGAGGCCTCGGCGGCGATGCGCACCATGTCGGAAAGGCCGATAACCGAGACCAGTGCGGTAGTTTTGAGGAGCACCATCCAGTTGTTGGAAAGCCCCGGCAGCGCGTGGCGCATCATCTGCGGAAAGCGAATGCGCCAGAAGACCAGCCGGTCGCCCATGCCGTAGGCTTTGCCGGCCTCGATTTGGCCGTGTTCCACGGCCATGAAAGCGCCACGGAAAGTTTCGCCCATATAGGCGCCAAAAATCAGCCCGATGGTGACCACACCTGCCACGAACTCGTTGATGTTGATAAAGATATCCACACCCGTGGTGTCGTAGAGCCAGTCGGTCAGGACGTTGACACCAATTTGGCCGCCGAAGAACAGCAGCATCATCAGCACCAGGTCAGGCACGCCGCGAATCAGCGTGGTATAGAGCGTGGCCAGACGGTGGGCGACCACGCTGCGCGACATCTTGGCGCTGGCAGTGGCAAGGCCCAGTACCAGGGAAAGTGCCAGCGAGAGCACGGCAAGCGACACGGTAACGCCGGCACCTTCCAGCAGCCGCGGGCCGTAGCCCTGTAAGTCCAGCATAAGTACGTCTCCAGAGGTCCGTGTTCAGCGTTAATACTGTTTGTTAGTACTGTTTATTAAGTGCTGCTCAGCGTTAATACTTGGGCGCCAGAAACTGCTTCAGGCGCGCTGACTGCGGGTTATTCAGCACGTCGGCGGGCTTGCCGGCTTCTTCCGCCAGCCCTTCGTGGAGGTAAATCACCTGGCTTGATACGTCGCGGGCAAAGCCCATTTCGTGGGTGACTACCACCATGGTGCGGCCTTCGTCGGCCAGGCCGTGCATGACCTTGAGCACATCGCCCACCAGCTCGGGGTCGAGGGCCGAGGTCGGCTCGTCAAACAGCATCACTTCTGGGTCCATCGCCAGCGCACGGGCAATGGCGCCGCGCTGCTGTTGGCCGCCGGATATCTGCGCCGGGTAAGCGTTGGCGCGGTGGCTGAGCCCAACGCGCTCGAGCAGTGCTTCGGCGTGCTCGATGGCTTCTTTGCGGGGTTTTCCCAGCACGTAAATCGGCGCTTCGATGATGTTCTCCAGCACCGTCATGTGAGCCCAGAGGTTAAAACTCTGAAACACCATGGATAGCTTGGCGCGCATGCGCACTACCTGCTTCCAGTCGACAGGTTCGCGGCCTTTGGCGGTGTTTTTGAAGCGAATGGTTTCGCCGTGGACGATCAAATCGCCTGCGTCGGGCTGCTCCAGCAGGTTCATGCAGCGCAAAAAGGTGCTTTTGCCCGAGCCGGAGGCACCGATCAGGGTGATCACATCGCCCTTATGGGCTTCAAGCGAGAGCCCTTTCAAGACATCCGTATCGCCAAAGCGCTTGGTAATGTTGCGCACTTCAAGAGGAATGGGCGTGTCGGCCATAGCAGAGGCTCCAAAACAGGGATTGCCGCAGCAACCTTAAAGGTCAGGGGTGAGCGCATACGCCCGAGGCGGCTGGCACAAAAAAGGAGGCGATTTTAACAGGCCGGCCTAGTGTAAAGCGTCTCATGCCGACGTTTTATTTATTCGACTTTAGTTTTAGTCTCGGGCGGCGGTGCAGGCGCGACTAATAGCGCCGCCCGGGCACCGATTTCAACCTGTGCGTTGGGAAACACCACGTGAAGCGGTGTGTGCGTCACCACCGTATCTCCCGCGCTAGCGTCGTGTGCTAGCCGTGTTCCCGGGGCAAAGGCGGTGAAGTTGGGAATCGCGTCGGCGAAGCATAGGTGAAAATTAATGCTGTGGCGCATTAGCTCGTGTTCTACCTGAAAAAAAGCCATCTCGCTGGCGGGCGCTTCAGCAGGGGGCTCGCCTTGGCTCAGCGCGCTTAACAGAGCAAGCATGGGCGCCAGTGCTGCCAGGTCGTTGTGCCCGAATGCTGCTACCCGGCCAAGCTCCAGAGTAAAGGCCTGAGCGCCGTGATAGTGCTTGCCGTAGTGGGAGAATGTCCAGCTGTGCTGATGCTGATGCAGCACCGCCTGTATACCGGCACCCGCAAGAAAACGCCACTGGGCGGAGCGTGTTGACGCAGCCGCGTAGGGCGCCACCGCAAAGCGTGGGTACAGGCTTTCGCGTATGGCCGTGTGCAAATCATAGTGCAGCGGTGTAAGGCTTGGGTGACGCGCGTAAAACGCATCGACCTGCGCCATGAGCTCGCGCGCGCGGTCGGGCTCGTCGCCGTGGGCGTCAAGATCGCGCTGGAAGAGCCGGTTAAGGTTGGTGTCGATGAAGCGCGCGCCGGCGCGCAGCGCAGGCAGGTTGCCAAGGATAATCAGAAGCGGCGCGCCGAGGCGGACGGTGCCGGCTTCAATGGCACAGAGCAGCTCGCCGATAAGCTCTACCGGCGCGGTTTCATTGCCGTGAATGGCAGCGGAAAACACGCAGGCGTGCGCTTGGTCTGTATCAACGGTGGTACAGGCGGAGGGCACAAGCTCCAGCACGCCGGGCGCGTGCAGCGTATAGCGACCCGACGGCAGCGTCCCCGATAAGGCGCGCGGCGGGGCGCCGTCAAGCGTCCAGTCTAGCCATTCGTTGAGCATGTAGCGCTCCTTGTTCAGTCTGTCGCCGTTATATGGCGTTTGTTGTCGTTGTTATGGCTTCACTCTTGCGCGACGCAGGCGGTGGCGCAAGCGCGACCGTCGTTGCGATGAAAAAGCCGGTGCATAGATGAAAGCAGACGAGGTCGGAGAAAACCGGAATGTTAAACCTTGGTCTAATGCGCTGTTTTGCTTTATTTTTATAATAAATGGTGTTGTATCCCGGTGGTTGGTGCCACATTAACTTTTTTGATTCTCTCAGGAGTCAGCATGGCGCGCCCTGAATTGTTGGAGCAAATCTATACCGTGGTAGCGCAGATCCCGCCAGGGCGCGTGACTACCTACGGGCGCGTAGCGCAAATGACCGAAGGCGCTACGCCGCGCATGGTAGGTACCGCCATGCGCAAACTGCCTGACGGCAGCACGCTGCCCTGGCAGCGGGTGGTGTCTGCTTCGCGCCGGTTGGCCGACCACGGTGGTGCTGCGCGTCAGCGCGAAAGGCTGGTAGCTGAAGGCGTTACCTTTGATAAGGCGGGGCGAATGTCTGCGGACTTGCTGTGGCCGTAAGACAGCGCCATCGACTGAACGAGCATAAAAAAGCCCCGGCGATGGTAGCCGGGGCCTGCATTTAACGTTGCCGTTCAGGCGAGGGGTGGTTTATTCCTGCGTCACGGCGGAATCGACACCGTGATCTTTGTCACGGCCGTCCTCTTCGGGGAGCATGCCATCGGGGCTCATTTCGCTTGAGGTATCGTTGGCGCTTTCGGTGTTTTCCTGCTTGCTGACTATCGGCTCGTTGGGGTCAACGGTGCCGTGTTGTCGCGTTTCTGGCTGTACATCACTCGCATCGTTCGAGGAGCTTGTGCCGCCTTCCGGATTAACGGCGTTTTCGCTGTGATTGCTGGCGAATGCCATGCCGGAAAGTAGGCTGAATGCACCTGCGACTGCTGCTGTCTTGAGACCGTGTTTCATTGTCATCTTCATAGACACCTCGTGTCGTGCGGTTGAAAGACTCGTCCGTCGATCGTTATTTGCCTAGCAGTCTGTCGGACTTTCCGCCGCACCGTGAGATACTAACCGCTGTCACCCCGAACTGAGAACATCGCCATGAGCCGCTTTATCCCTGTGGACCGTCAGACCGATTACTTACTGCCGCCTTCGGTAGACGAGTGGTTGCCGGATGGCCACTTGGCGCGGTTCGTCGTCGATGTCGTCGAGCAACTGGACCTCTCAGCCCTGACTCGGCGTTACGCGGGCCGGGGCTCCAAGGCCCATCATCCCGCGGTACTGCTGAACCTGTTGGTCTACGGCTACGCTACCGGCGTGGTCTCCAGTCGCAAGATTGAGCGTGCCACCTATGACTCGGTGGCGTTTCGCTATTTGGCCGCCAACACCCACCCCGACCACGACACCCTGGCTACCTTTCGTCGGCGTTTTCTGCCGGAACTGGAGCAGCTGTTCGTTCAAGTTCTGCTGCTGGCCCGAGAAATGAAGCTACTCACGCTCGGCACCATCGCCTTGGACGGCACCAAACTCAACGCCAATGCCAGCAAGCACAAGGCATTGTCATATGGTCATGCCAAGAAACTGGAGGCGCAGTTCAAGGCTGAGGTGAAGGCGCTGACCCAGCGGGCTGCATCGGCGGACAAGGATGACGCGGCCGACGGCATGGATATTCCTGCCGAGATAGCCCGGCGTGAAGCACGCTTGGAAGCGATCGCCGTAGCGAAGACCAAGATCGAGGCTCGGGCCAAGGAGCGTGAGGCCGCTGAAAAAGCGGCCTACCAGGAAAAGGTGGCACGGCGTGATGCGCAGCGGAAGACGGGAAAGAAACCTCGCGGACGTGACCCTGAACCGCCAACAGGTGGCCCGCGTGACAAAGATCAGGTTAACCTTACTGATCCGCAGTCACGCATCATGCCGGTCACAGGCAAGGGCTTCGATCAATGCTATAACGCCCAGGCCGCAGTCGATACTGACAGCATGCTGGTGACTCATACCCATGTCACCCAAGCGACCAACGACAAACAGCAGGTCATGCCGCTACTGACGGCGTTGGCGAGACTCCCCGCACCGTTAGCAAAACCAGACCACTTACTGGCCGATACCGGCTACTTCAGTGCTGCCAATGTTCAAGCCTGCCACGACCACCGTATCAAGCCTCTGATAGCAATGAAGCGCGATGTCCACCATCCCCCGGTCCTTGAGCGCTTTGCCGCTGACCCGCCTACTCCAGCGAGCAAGGAGCCTGTTGAGCAAATGGCACACCACTTGAAGACACAGGCGGGGCGAGCGCTTTACGCGTTGCGTAAACATACCGTGGAACCGGTCTTCGGGATCATTAAACACGTGATGGGGTTCCGGCAGGTCTCGCTGCGAGGGCTGGAGAATGTCAGCGGTGAGTGGCGGCTGGTCACCATGGCATGGAACATTAAACGGATGCACCGGTTGGCAGCGGGCTGAGGCGCGTAGCGCTCAGCCGGTAACGACGGATAATCACCTCGCAGAGTAGAAGCCGAGGGGCAGGTTAAGGGTCATATACCATCACCAACATAAGGGATGGTTGAAAGACCTACGTCTCAATGCCTTTATCAACATCAAGTCCGACAGACTGCTAGACGTAATATTAACCATAAATGATACAGATATTTATTCAAGTACAGAGTTTGCAAAAAATAAGGCTTCACGTTTATTGCTCAAAGCTCAGCGCAACGTCTAGCAACTCTATACCGCTTTAGTCTGTGACGCGCGCGTTTTGTTCCCTTATTTTTTGCCTGCCGGCGGCCTGACGACACTGATTTGCTCCGCGCCGGTGTCCATATCGGGGCTGGCGAGGGGCTATACGCGCCGCCCAGGATGTCATACGCTTGTTTGAAAAAGGCGTTAGGAGATCGTGATGACTGCATACCCCCAGCTGTTTCAGCCGCTCAGGCTTGGCTCGTTGACTCTGGCCAATCGCGTGCTGATGGGCTCCATGCACACCAATCTGGAAGAAGTGCCCGGCGGTTTTGCACGCTTGGCGGCGTTTTATGCCGAGCGTGCTCGTGCCGGCGTTGCGTTGATTGTTACCGGCGGCATTGCGCCGAACGCCGAGGGCGCGGTGTTTAAAGGGGCCCACGCGCTGACGGATGAAGCGCAGCTGTCAGAGCACCGGCAGGTGGTAGACGCCATACACGCCGAGAATGGCCACGTGTGCATGCAGATTTTGCATGCCGGGCGCTACGCCTATTCCCCGGAGTTGGTCGCCCCGTCGGCCATTCAGGCACCGATCAACCCGTTTCCCCCACGGGCGCTTGGCAGTGATGAGGTCGAACAGCAGATCAGCGACTACGTGCGCTGCGCCACTCTGGCCCAACAGGCCGGCTACGACGGCGTGGAAATCATGGGCTCAGAGGGCTACTTGATTAACCAGTTTATCTGCCGGCGCACCAACCAGCGCGACGACGCCTGGGGCGGAAGCTTTGCCAACCGCACCCGCTTTGCCGTGAACGTGGTGCGTCGTATCCGCGAGGCCACGGGCGCTAACTTTGCGTTGATCTTTCGGCTGTCGATGATTGATCTGGTGGAAGACGGCAGCACCTGGGAGGAGGTTGTGGCACTTGGCCACGCCATTGAGGCTGCCGGGGCGGATGCCATCAATACCGGCATTGGCTGGCACGAGGCACGCGTGCCAACGATTGTTACCAGCGTGCCGCGGGCGGCCTTTACCGCCGTAACCCAGCGCATGAAAGCCGAGCTTTCGATCCCGCTTATCGCCACTAACCGGATCAACATGCCCGACGTAGCCGAGCGCGTACTGGCTGATGGCCACGCGGATATGGTCTCCATGGCGCGCCCGTTTCTGGCCGACGCCGAGTGGGTGGCCAAAGCACGCGCCGGCAACGCCGATGAAATCAACACCTGTATTGCCTGCAATCAGGCCTGTCTGGACCACACCTTTGCCGGCAAGCTGACGTCGTGTCTGGTGAATCCGCGTGCCTGCCACGAAACCGAGCTGGTCGTGGAGCAGGCGCAAGCGCCCAGGCAGGTGGCCGTGGTAGGGGGCGGGCCGGCAGGGCTGGCAACAGCCGTTACCGCCGCAAGCCGCGGGCACCGCGTGGTGCTTTTTGAACAGCAAAGCGCGCTTGGCGGGCAGTTCAACTATGCGCGCAAGATTCCCGGCAAAGAGGAGTTTAACGAAACGCTGCGCTACTACCGCGTGATGCTCGATAAGTACGCCGTCGAGATTCGTCTGAACACCGCGGCTGATGCGAAGACCCTGGCCGGCTTCGATGACGTCGTACTGGCCACTGGCGTACGCCCGCGGGCCATTGATCTTCCCGGCATTGAGAAGGGGGTCGAGGAAGGCAGGGTGCTGTCTTACGCCCAGGCGATTGAAAACCCCGAGCGGGTCGGGCGCAACGTGGCGATTATCGGCGCCGGCGGCATCGGCTTTGACGTCGCCGAGCTTTTGGTCAATCAGGCGGCCACCGCGCTGGATATTGACGCCTGGTGCCGCGAGTGGGGCGTGGACCTGGGCGTTCACGCCCCGGGCGGGCTGCAAGCCCCCGAGCCGCCGCGTGTTCCCCGTAACGTGGTGATGCTGCAGCGTAAAACCACCAAGCCCGGGAAGGGGCTAGGTATCACTACCGGCTGGGTACACCGCGCGACGCTGAAAAAGCACGGCGTCACCATGCTGGCAGGCTGCGACTACGACAAGATCGACGCCTCGGGGCTGTACTTCCATCGTGACGGCCTGGCCGAGCATCTTGCGGTGGATACCATCGTGGTCTGCGCCGGTCAGGAATCGGTGCGCGGGCTGGCGGCGCCGCTTACGGCGCGCGGGGTGCACGTCATCGGCGGGGCGGATGAGGCAACCGAGCTTGATGCTAAACGTGCGATCGAGCAGGGCACTCGCCTGGCCGCCGCTCTTTAACTCGGGTGTCGGGCATTAAGGAGGCATGAAAAAGCCCGCCGGCAAACTGTTAAGGTCGCGGCGGGCTTGTGCGGGCATTGGGTAAAACGCGCCGGGCGTTAGCCGGCAGAGGTCCAGGACTGGCACCAGCCGTTGGGCTCTACGCTGTTCTGCGGGAACAGCTGGCAACCTTGGTTGTCGGCGTTGTAGAACATGCAGTTGGCGCAGTGTTCGCCTTTTTCAAACGCCGGGTGGTCGCTGGCCTCACTGGCCTTTTCTACGTAGTTCAGTGCTTTGGCATTGCTGGATGAAGGATCCAGACGGGGAAGCGTTTGGGCAAAGGCCGTCTGGGACAGGATGCCGGCGCCTAGCGGCAGGGCGGCAAGCCCCAATACGCTGGTGCGCATAAAAGCGCGTCGACTCTGATTAGCCATGGTGCCTCCTGGTTTCTGGCTGCGGGTCACGGTGATCGAGGGTGGTGATCCACCCTATTTGCCGCCTCTTTCGGGCAGTTTCAACCGGCATGCTAGCGTAACTGCACGGGCTGTGCGACCGGCTTTTTGTAAGACACCCGTGATATCTGCCGTGTAGCCGGTGGCGCAAAGCTGCGCGATATGCCGGCGCGCTGATATACTGACCTTTTCATGCGACGATCGTTTCAAGACGAGTGCTTAGGGGGTGCCATGCAAAACGCAGTCATTTTGATCAACACCGAAAAAGGCCAGGTAAAGCCTGTGGCCGAGCGGCTGGCCGACGTTGACGGTATCAGCGAAGTGTATTCGACCTGCGGCCGCTACGATCTGGTGGCGATTGCCCGCACCCGTGATTTTGAAACACTGGCCGAGCTTGTCACCGAGCGGCTGAACGCCGTCGAGGGCGTAAGCGATACGGAAACCCTGAACGCGATGCAGGTGCATTCGCGCCACGACCTGGAAAGCATGTTTTCCCTGGGCTGGTAGCGTTTTCCGCGCGGTGATCACGCACTGATTGTTGCCGTTGTTTTGCCCTTTTTCTTTGCCGTTAACCCTGCCGTGGGAGTTTGACTGTGGCCAAGCCGCTTTTGCGCTGGCGACGACAAGGACGTCGCCTGGGTATTTCACTGCTGTTCGTTATTGCCGGGGCGGGGCTGTGGCAGTTTCAGGAGCGTCAGTACCGCGACGACTACACCTGGATGGGCGTGCCCACCTGGGAAAGCCTGACACCCACCAGTATGCATCGCGTACTGCGCAACGATGGCTATCTAGTGGGCTGGTCAGACGTGCGCGTGGGCGCCCTGTGGGTGAGCTATCAGGTGCACGCTGTGGAGGATAGCCAGATTGGCGGGCGCCCGGGCTTTAAAACCGATTGGCGCACGTTATGGCCGATCAAGACAAGCAGCTATTTCAACAGCGGCTATGACCGCGGGCATTTAGCACCCAACTACGCCATTGCCGCGGTGCATGGCCGCGAAGCGCAGGTCAATACGTTTTTGATGAGCAACATGCTGCCGCAAACGCCCGAGCTGAATCGTCAGCTCTGGCAGCGGCTGGAAGAAGCGGTGATGGATCATTTTGCCCCGCGTTTTGAGCGGCTGCAGGTGATCAGCGGGCCCATTTATCCGGAAAACTTCATGGATAACGTGTTTAACCGCGTAGGGCTGGTGGAAGTGCCCAGCGAGTTTTACAAGATTATTGTCGCGCCGGATGACGAAAACCCTCGCGCGCTTGCGTTTGTCATGCCCCAAGACGTCAAAGGCAGCGAGCCGCTTGACGACTATGCGGTCAACATTGATGAGATTGAAGCGCGCACGGGGCTCAACTTTTTCCCGGATTTATCGCCCGCGATGGAAGAAAATCTCGAAGGGCAGCTGCGCATAAAAGGCTGGGCGCTCGACGACGTGGCGCGCAAGCCGGGACGCTTTCAGTAGCGAGAAAAAGAGGGTGCAGCGAGAAATACAGAGGGGATAGTGAAAAAAGAAAGATAAGAGGGAGTATAAATAAGGGATATAAAGAGGGCTATCAAGACACAAAAGCGACACAAGATGCGCGACGATCACCATGAACTATATATCATCAGCCATGGTGCCCAGAAGAGGACTTGAACCTCCACGTCCATACGGACACTAGCACCTGAAGCTAGCGCGTCTACCAATTCCGCCACCTGGGCGCATCAATGCTTGTCTTGCCTGTTTTGCCGGTCGTATTCGTATGGTGCCCAGAAGAGGACTTGAACCTCCACGTCCATACGGACACTAGCACCTGAAGCTAGCGCGTCTACCAATTCCGCCACCTGGGCGAATACAACCTTGTGCACCAATGCATTGTTCGCAGCGCTATTCATGCTGTCAATCAATGAATTGGTGCCCGGAAGAGGACTTGAACCTCCACGTCCATACGGACACTAGCACCTGAAGCTAGCGCGTCTACCAATTCCGCCACCCGGGCAAGTGGCGCGTATATTACCCGGGTGGCGGTAAAATGCAAGCATTTTTAATGCGCAAGGATAGGGCAATAAAGCGATTAGTCGTCGCAGCGCGGCATTCGGCGGTTGGGTGATTGCTCGCGCAACGCTATACTGTATTCATGACCAAACAAACACCCTATTTCGTCAGCGCCGCGAGCGCTGAATTTCGTTGCTCGCGGCGCGTCGCGTCTGCCAAGCTTCTCCGCCTTCCATGCACGCCTTCAAGGATGCTCACCGCATGAAAGAATGGACGTTAAGTGATGACGCGCACGCTAGCCGTGAAGCGCACAAGTACCCCAATCCGGCGCCCAGCCGTGAGTACCTTCTGGCCGCCCTTGAGACCTACGGCAAGCCGATCAACCACGACAACATGAGCCGCATGCTGGGTCTTGAAGATGAAGACCTGCAGGAAGCGGTTCGACGCCGCCTGGCGGCCATGGAGCGTGACGGCCAGGTGCTGCGCAACCGCGGCGGCGCCTATGCGCTGATCGACAAGCTGGATTTGATCAAGGGCAAGGTGCTTGGCCACCGTGACGGCTTTGGCTTTTTGCTCCGCGACGACGGCAAGAAGCCCGATCTTGTCATGCCGCCCCGGCAGATGCGGCGCGTTTTTCACGGCGACTATGTGCTGGTGAGAGTCAGCGGCCGCGATCGGCGCGGTCGCGAAGAAGCCACTATCGTTGAAGTGCTGGCGCGCAATACGCCGACCATGGTGGGCGTTTATCGGCGCAATACGCCCGAGTTTGGCGTGATGATTCCGGAAAATCCGCGCATCACTCAAGAAGTCATCGTGCCGCACAGTGTCTGCGGCGGCGCGCAAGACGGGCAGGTTGTCTCGGTTAACATCACCCAGCAGCCGGCTACCCGGCTGCAGCCGGTGGGTGAGGTGATTGAGGTGTTGGGCGAACGTATGGACCCGGGCATGGAAATCGATATCGCCATCAGAAGCTACGAGATTCCTGCCGAGTTTCCGCCCGAGGTGATCGATCAGATCGCAACGATTGCCGCCGAGGTCACGGAAGAAGACAAGCAAAACCGCATTGACCTGCGCGACGTGCCGCTGGTGACCATTGACGACGAAACGGCCAAGGACTTTGATGATGCCGTGTGCGCCTGGCAAACCGAGGCGGGCGAATGGAAGTTGCTGGTGGCCATTGCCGATGTGTCGCACTACGTGCGCCCCGGTACGCCGCTGGATGATGAAGGCCGCCGGCGCGGCACCTCGGTGTATTTCCCCGGCCAGGTTGTGCCGATGCTGCCGGAGCTTTTATCCAACGGCCTATGCTCGTTGAACCCTGAAGTGGATCGGCTGGTGATGGCGTGCGAGATGAGCATCTCCTCAGCCGGCGAGCTCACTGACTACCGCTTCTATGAGGCGGTGATGAATTCCCACGCGCGGCTGACCTATAACAAGGTCGCGGCGATGCTCGACGGCGATAGCGAAGAAGGAGCGGCGCTGCGCGACGAGCATAGCGCCCTGGTCAAGCCGATTAAGCAGCTTCACGGGCTTTATCAGGCGCTGCGCGAAGCGCGTAGTAAGCGTGGCGCAATCGAGTTTGATACCACCGAAACGGCCATCGTTTTCAATGACGAACGCAAGATTGAAAAAATCGTGCCGCGCCGCCGTAACGATGCCCACAAGATGATCGAAGAATGCATGCTGGTGACCAACGTGGCCACCGCACGTTTTCTCGACCAGCACGACTTGCCGGCGCTTTACCGTATCCACGAGAAGCCTTCGGCGGAGCGCCTGGAAAAGCTGCGTTTGTTCCTGAATGAGCTGGGGTTGACGCTACCCAACGGCGACGATCCCACGCCGCAGGACTATCAGGCGCTGCGTGCAAGCGTCATCGATCGGGCGGACGCCGACATCATCCAGACTGTCATGCTGCGCTCGATGAACCAGGCAGTGTACTCGCCGCAAAATGAAGGCCACTTTGGTCTGGCGTATCAGGCCTATGCGCACTTTACCTCGCCGATCCGCCGCTATCCTGACCTGCTGGTGCATCGCGCTATTCGCTCGGTGGTGCGCGGCCCGCGCAAGACCGACACCGTACTGCGTGCAGAAGGCGCGCCGGTGCAGCCGCCAAGCCTGTGGTGCCCCTACACCTTCGAGCAAATGCTGGAGATGGGGGAGCACTGCTCGATGGCCGAGCGCCGCGCTGACGACGCCACCCGCGACGTGGAAGGCTGGCTCAAGTGCGAGTTCATGTCCGACAAACTCGGCGAGACGTTTGACGGCACCGTGGCATCAGTGACGCAGTTCGGGCTGTTTGTGCGGCTAGACAAGTTTTTCGTCGAGGGGCTATTGCACATAACCTCACTGCCCTCGGATTATTACCACTACGAAGCGGAAAAGCACCGCCTCAAGGGCGAGCGTAGCGGCGCGACGTACCGGTTGGGCGATAGCCTGAGCGTACAGGTGGCGCGGGTCGATATGGATGATCGTAAAATCGACTTTAGCCTGGCCGATGAGCGCCCACCGAGCCCGCCGCGCCCATCGCGCAAGCGCCGTGGGCCGCGGCGGGAGTCATCAGCGGCCAAAGGGTCGTCCTCGTGAGTGCTAAAGCTTCCTCTGCACGGCGTGGGCCGCGCCCGCCGGAAGGGCTGGATCACGTCTTTGGCGTGCACGCCTTGGAAAGCCTGCTGGAACGCGGCGAAGCGCCCAAGGAGTTATGGGTGCAGCAGGGTGCGGGAAAGCGTCCACAGGCGGTAATACGTCGGGCCAAAGCCGCGGGCGCCAGTGTTAAAGAACACCCGCGCGAAACGCTGGATCAGCTCACCCAGGGCGCGACACACCAAGGTGTGGTGGCCTTTTGCCCACCGCTTTTACCGGAAGGTGAAGCCTCGCTGATGCTTAAGCTGCGCGCCTGGCAGGCGGCGTCGCCGCCGCTTTTTCTGGTGCTTGATGGCGTTACCGACGTGCACAATTTTGGCGCCTGCCTGCGCAGCGCCGATGCCGCGGGGGCCCACGGCGTTATTGTGGCGAAGGATAAAGCCGCACCGCTTAACGCCACCGTGCGTAAGGTGGCCTGCGGCGCGGCTGAAAGCGTGCCGGTGTATCAGGTCACCAACCTGGCGCGTACGCTCGCGGCATTAAAGGAGGCCGGTGTGTGGATTACCGGTACCGCCGGTGAGGCGCGCGAAAGCGTGTACGATATTGATCTGACAGGCCCCACGGCGCTGGTCATGGGCGCCGAAGCCAAGGGTATGCGCCGGTTAACCCGCGAAGCCTGCGATTACCTGGCTAAACTGCCGATGGCAGGAGAGGTCTCGAGCCTCAACGTTTCCGTGGCCACCGGTATTTGTCTGTTCGAGGCATTGCGTCAGCGACGGCTTGCAAGTTAATCGCCGTTTCTCTAGAATACCAGCGCCCGTTTGTGTAACAAGCGGGCGCTCTTTGTTCTGCTTGATGCCTGGCGGTTATCGCATAGTTATCGCGTAAGTGCGGCCTGTCGGTGCATCTAGTTTAACTCCTTGCTTCCTGTGCGTGCGCGCTTAACGGAAGCTGTCAAACCGCAAGGAGATTCCATGCGTCATTACGAAATCGTGTTTATGGTCCACCCGGATCAGAGCGAGCAGGTGCCGGCCATGGTCGAGCGCTATACGGGCATCGTCACTGAAAACGGTGGCACCGTGCATCGTCTCGAAGATTGGGGTCGTCGTCATATGGCCTACCCGATCAACAAGATCCACAAAGCCCACTACGTGTTGATGAACGTTGAGTGCGAAGGCGAGACGCTTGAAGAAATCGAAAGCATCTTCCGCTTCAACGACGCCATCATCCGCAGCCTGGTACTGCGCTGCAAAGAAGTCGTTACCGAAGCGTCGCCGATGATGAAGCCGGTTGAAGAAAAGCGCCCGCGTCGTGACGACAAGCCGCGTGACGACAAGCCGCGTGATGACAAGCCGCGTGATGAAACGCCCAGCGCTGAGTCTGCCTAAGACGCACTGGTCGGAACCAGCCGAGGTTCTATTTACCGCACGTATTAAGGAGCTACTCCATGGCACGTTTTTTCCGTCGCCGCAAGTTTTGCCGCTTTACCGCTGAAGGCGTCAAGCAGATCGACTATAAAGATCTGGACACGCTGAAAGCCTACGTCACCGAGACTGGCAAAATTGTACCCAGCCGCATTACCGGCACCAAAGCACGCTACCAGCGTCAGCTGGCAGGCGCGGTCAAGCGCGCGCGCTACCTGGCCCTGCTGCCCTACACCGATAGCCACCAGTAAGCCGCTCACGTCATGCTGGCTTTCGCCCGATGGCTGATGCAGCGCCCGGCCTACGCCGTTGGCGCAGCTGCGCTGGCGTCGCTTGTGCCCTGGCTTTTTTGGCTGGGTGCGGCGATTGCCGCACTGGTCACGTTGCGTAAAGGGTTTATCTCGGCGCTGCCGGTGATTCTGGCCGCGGCCATACCAGCTGGCTGGTGGTGGACTCAAGGCGACGTTGTGCCCTTGGCAAGCGTGCTGCTGGTGACGCTGATGGGTGTGGTCCTGCGCGAGCGTATGCGCTGGGGCGAGACGCTAATTGTGGGCACGCTGGTGTGTGCCGGCATGATTCAGCTGGGCATTTTCAGCCCGCCAGGCGGCACCGAGGCTATGCTTGAACAGCTGCGCGAAAGCTCAGCCGAGTTTGACCGCATGCTCACCGAGCTTGGCCGCCAAGACTACGACACGGCGTTTCTGGCCGATCTGGTGGTTGGCGGTGTTACCGGCCTTGTCGTGCTGCTGGCAGCGATTATCTGCCTGGCGATTGCACGCGGCTGGCAGGCCGGGATTTATAACCCCGGCGGGTTTCGTCAAGAGTTTCACGCGCTGCGCTTGGCTCCCCGAGAGCTCGGCGTGCTGATAGGCCTTGGGGTTGTCAGCATGCTGTTTGGCGTCGCGGGATTTGCGCTGCTTGGCTGGGTGCCGCTGTTAATTGCCGGCGTGGCGCTGGTGCACGGTATTATTGGTTTAAAAGGGATGAATGGGCTGTGGCTCGCGGCATTTTATTTGCTGCTGATTACCACTTGGCCCATGATTCTCATTGTGCTGCTGTTAGGGCTAGTTGACTCATTCGCGAACGTTCGCGGACGTCTTGCCCGCAGCAACTGACAAGAGGTTTACGAGATGGAAGTCATTCTGCTCGACAAAATTGGTAAGCTGGGCGGCCTGGGTGACAAAGTCACCGTCAAGCCCGGTTACGGTCGCAACTACTTGGTGCCTTACGGCCATGCCGTGCCGGCGACCAAAGACAACATCGCTGCTTTTGAAGCCCAGCGTGCCGAGCTCGAAGCTCAGGCCGCCGAGCGCAAGGCTGACGCCGACGCGCGCGCTGAGCAGCTCAACGAAATTGAGCTGTCGCTGGTCTCCAAAGCCGGTGTAGAAGGCAAGCTGTTCGGTTCGATTGGTCCGCGTGATCTGGCCGATGCGATTTCTTCTGCCGGTTTCGACGTCGCCAAGAGCGAAGTTCGCATGCCGCAGGGGCCGCTTCGCCAGACCGGCGAATACGACATCGATCTTCGCCTGCACACTGAAGTCCATGCCGTGGTACGCATCATTGTTGTGGCCGAGTAAGCTATGACCGGGTAAGCGGCGCTGCATGCCGCTGACTCAGACGATGTGAAAGGGCGCGGGGGAAACATTCCCTCGCGCCCTTTCTCGTCTCGGCACAGGGTCGTCTCTGGCGTTATGCTAACGCGACGCTATTGACCTATTCGCTTAATTGCCAAGGAGCATTTCCATGCAGGACGCCATGCAGTCCGTGCCGTCTGTGGATCAGGAAACGGCGGCGCTAAAGCTACCGCCGCATTCTCTTGAGGCCGAGCAGTCGGTGCTGGGTGGGCTGATGCTCGACAATCAAGCCTGGGAGCACATCGCAGACCGATTGACGGCGGATGATTTTTATCGCTACGAGCATCGCCTGGTGTTCAACGTGATGCTCCACCTTGCCGAGGTCGGCCAGCCGCTTGACGTGGTGACGCTTTCCGAGGGGCTTGAGGCGCGCGACCAGCTGGACTCCGTTGGCGGGCTTGGCGTACTGGCCGAGCTTGCGCGTAACACGCCTTCGGCCAGCAATATCCGTGCCTACGCCGACATCGTGCGCGAACGCGCCACGCTGCGAAAGCTGATCCGGGCGGCCAACCAGATTGCCGACGGCGCGTTTGCCTCCCAGGGCAGGCCGGCGGATGAACTGCTCAACGAGGCCGAGCGGCTGGTGTTCCAGATTGCCGAGGAGCGGCCCAAAACGGGCGGCCCGATTGGCATGAGCGACCTGCTGACCAAGGCGGTGGATCGCATTGACGAACTGTTTAACCTCAAGGGAGAAATGACCGGGCTGTCCTCGGGTTTTCGCGATCTCGACGAGATGACCACGGGATTGCAGCCATCGGATCTGGTAATCATTGCCGGCCGCCCCTCAATGGGCAAGTGCATTATGGCCGGGTCGCGGCTAGTGGATCCAAGCAGCGGGGCGCTGGTGACCATCGATGAGCTGGTGGCGCGTGAGCAGGCGGAGTTGATGACCCTGACCGACGACTTTCGGCTTGAGGCATCCCGCGCGTCGGCTTTTGTTGATGATGGCGAAAAACCGGTGTTTAAGGTGCGCACAGCGCTTGGACGCGAGATCTGCACGACCCTGACACACCCGTTTCTGACCGGCAATGGCTGGCAGCCGCTGGAACGCCTGAGCGTCGGCGACAGGGTGGCGGTGCCTCGAACCCTGCCGATATTCGGACAGGAAAATCTTCCTGATCATCAGGTCAAAGCGCTGGCCTACCTGATCGCCGATGGCGGTACCACGCAAAGCTGCGCTATGTTCACCAATACCAATCCGCGGCTGCGTGACGATTTTGCTGAAGCCATTCGTGGTTTTCCGGGCATGGATTGCCGTCTGGTGGAAAGCCGTGCACGAACCCCCGCACTGCGTGTCTCCCGTGAGCGCCAGAAGCTGGCTCGTTCGCGCCAGGTCTTTGGCGAGGCGCTGCGCGCTTCGCTGGCCCGTGGAAAAATGACCGGTGAGGCTCTGGCAGGAGCTTTGGGAGTAAGCAAGGCTTCCGTTAGTGCTTGGTGCAACGGGCATACCATGCCCGCAGAGGTAACCTTTGGCCGGCTTTGTCATCTGTTGGCGATGCCGCCGACTGCCCTCGGCGTTGGTGACTATGCCGAGACAGCCAAAAATGCGACCAATCCGGTGCGGCGTTTTCTTGAAGGCCATAGTGTCTGGGGAAAACATGCGCCGGAAAAACGCGTGCCGGCGGCTATCTTCCGGCTTGAGAGAGCGCAAGTGGCGTTATTTCTCAACCGTCTTTTTGCCTGCGACGGCAGCGCTTTCATTCAGGCCAACGGCCAGGCCAGGGTCAGCTACGCTTCCTCAAGTCGCGAGCTAATCCGCGAGGTTCAGCATCTGCTGCTGCGCTTCGGTATCGTGGCCAAAGTGCGTGAAAAAGCCAGCCGCTATGCAAGCCCGACCTGCTTGCCATGGGAGCTGGAGGTTCTTGATCGTGCCAGCCTGGAAGTTTTCGTTGCAGAGGTCGGTATTTTCGGCAAAGAGGAGCGTCTGGCCTCGGTGGTGGATTGTCTGAAAGAGAAACGCCGCCATAGCAACCGGGATAGCCTGCCCGAGTCGGTCAATCGCTACGTGCATGCGGTCAAGGGCGAGCGCTCCTGGCGCAGCCTGTTCGAGGCATCCGGGCGCACGCTGCCGGCAGGAGGAAACCTTCACCTTAACGGCCTCAGCGAGCGCTGTTTGTCGCGCGCGCGCGCGGCCGAGTTGGCAGATGTGCTGGATGACGACTATCTGGCCAAGCTGGCCGCGTCTGATCTCTACTGGGATGAAATCGTCGACATCACTCCGCTGGGTTGGCAGCAGGTTTATGATCTGACCGTGGACGATACGCACAACTTTATTGCCGAAGATATCTGTGTGCATAACACCACCTTCGCCATGAACCTGGTCGAGCATGCGGTGATTTCGAATGATAAGCCGGTCATGGTGTTTTCCATGGAGATGCCGGCTGCATCGCTGATGCTGCGGATGCTGTCATCGCTTGGGCGCATCGATCAGACCCGCGTGCGTACCGGGCAGCTTGAGGATGAAGACTGGCCGCGGCTGACATCAGCGGTCAACCTGCTCAAGGACAAGCAGCTTTTTATCGATGATACCGCCGCGCTTTCCCCCAACGAGATGCGCTCGCGCATTCGCCGTGTGGTGCGCGAACACGGCAACATGGCGATGATCATGATCGACTACTTGCAGCTGATGCAGATACCCGGTTTTTCTGAAAACCGCACCGGCGAAATTTCAGAGATTTCTCGTTCGCTCAAGGGGCTAGCCAAGGAATTCGACTGCCCGGTGGTCGCGCTTTCTCAGCTCAACCGCTCGCTGGAGCAGCGCCCCAACAAGCGCCCGGTGATGTCCGATCTACGTGAGTCGGGCGCAATCGAGCAGGACGCCGACGTTATCGCCTTCGTTTATCGCGATGAAGTGTATAACCCGGATAATCCTGATAATCAGGGGATTGCCGAGCTTATTATCGGCAAGCAGCGTAACGGGCCAATCGGTACCGTCCACATGGCGTTCATCGGCAAATACACGCGCTTTGAGGACCTGGCACCGGACAGCTACGGGGAGACCTTCGGCGGCTGACCCAGACGTCGGCGCGCTTGAGACTCGCCGGCGAGCACGTATAATGCCCAGCCTTTCACAGCCGGTTCTTGGAGAAAAGAGCAGGCTGTTAAGCACCAAGGCCGGTCAACCGGATAGTAAAACAAAAGTAAAATAGCAAAGAGGATAGAGGATGGCAGGTGGTTTTCGACGCGGTAATCGTACGCGCATCCCCAAACTGGAAGCCCGCGGCGAACTGGAAACGCTGGAACGCGAAGGGCCGTTCAAGGAATGGTTGGGCATGCCCGATCTGTACCGCTATGCGTTGACAGTAGACGGTGAAGAATACAGCTATCAGACCGAAGACGGCGAGCTTCCGGTTGTCATTGGCGACCGAGTGGTGTTTCGCTACAAGGAAACCAAGGCCGGCAAGTGGGTAGACCGCAACTCGCTGGGCAAGGCCATTGATCCGTCAGAGTACCAGTAGCCAGAGTTCAATAACGGCGGGTGAGAGAACACACGACTCTTAAACTGTTGTTGTACAGGACGTATTTTTATATGACGTTTGGCATAACTTTCTGCTGCCGATTTTCTCAGAAGTGCTATCATCTGGCATCGTTAACATGTCGGATTCAGGAGAATAGCCATGAGCGCAAGCGTAGCCAAGGACCAGCCGGGTGAGGGCCGTCTGAGCCATGCCCAGAGCGATCACCCCCCCATTGCACGCGCCAAGGTTGGCGTGGTGCTGGCCAATCTAGGCACGCCGGATAATACCGACTACTGGTCGTTGCGCCGCTATCTGAACGAGTTTTTATCGGATCAGCGCGTCGTCGACTATGCGCGTTGGAAGTGGCAGCCGATTCTGCAGCTGATTGTTCTGACGCGGAGGCCCTTTGTCTCAGGGAAAGCCTACAAAAGCATCTGGAACACCGAAAAAGACGAAAGCCCGCTGCTCACCATTACCCGTGCACAAACGGAAAAAGTCACCGAGCGCCTGAAAACGCTTTACGGCGACGACGTGGAAGTGGACTTCTGCATGCGCTACGGCAATCCGTCGACCGACAGCGTGCTTAAGCGATTGGCGGAAAAGGGCTGCGAGCGCATCGTGTTTTTCCCACTGTACCCACAGTACGGCTCACCCACTACCGCCACGGCCAACGATCAGGCATTTCGCAGCCTGATGAAGATGAAGTGGCAGCCGTCTATTCGCACCGTGCCGGCGTATTTCTCGCATCCCAGTTTTCTGCAGGCGTTAGCAAGCTCGGTCACGGAGGTATACGAGTCGCTTGACGGGCGGCCCAGCAAACTGGTGGCCAGCTACCACGGCGTGCCCGAGCGCTTTTTGCTCGACGGCGACCCTTATCACTGTCAGTGTCAGAAAACCACGCGCCTGCTGGGTGAGCAATTGGGGTGGGAGAAAGGCGAGATTGATACCGTGTTTCAGTCAAAATTTGGGCCGGAAAAATGGGTGGGCCCGGCAACGGTGGACCATGTGGCAGAGCTTGCCAGGCAAGGGCATAAGCACATTGCCGTCATATCGCCGGCGTTTTCCTCCGACTGCGTGGAAACCCTTGAAGAAATTCAGGAAGAAATTCACGACAGTTTCATGGCCGCCGGCGGTGAGACCTTTACCTACGTTCCCTGCCTGAACGACCGCGACGACCATATCGGTGCCCTGGTCGCTATCATCAACAATGAGCTGGGCGGCTGGCTGACGTAAAGGCGGTACTTGACGTGGCTGGCGTCATCGGCTTTTCAATGCTGAGGATTTACATGTTGTCTTTCACGAAAGGGCTACTGGCCTTTCAGCCGAGTGTTAACCGGCCTGTATTAAAAGCGTCAGGCATAGCCCGCGCCGCGTTTCTCGGGCTGTTGCTGGCGGCCGGTACGGCGCAGGCAGAAACGGCGCTGATGACGGAGGTAGATAGCCAGACCGCACTGCAGCCAGAGGCCGGCGAGCATCATGCCAGCTTTGAAGCCTGGGTTGCCGATTTTCGCCGCTATGCTGCCGGGCAGGGCGTCAGCGAACGTACGTTGACGCGCGCGTTGGACGGCGTTCGTTTTCGCTCAAAAATTATCGAACATGACCGCTATCAGCCGGAGTTCGTGCGGCCGATTTGGCAATATCTGGATACCGCCGTCTCTAGCACCCGGGTGAATACCGGGCGCGAAAAGCTCAAAGCTCACCGCGATACTGCCCGCGAAATGGAGCGCCGCTACGGTGTGCCGGCCGAGGTGGTCGTGGCGATCTGGGGGATCGAGAGCAACTACGGCAGCCATTTCGGCGACTTTTCCACGTTGGATTCCTTTGCCACGCTGGCCTTTGAAGGGCGCCGGCGCGACTTTGCCCGCGGCGAGCTTCTGGCCGCGCTCAAGATCATCGACGCCGGCGATATTTCAGCCGAACAAATGGTTGGCTCTTGGGCCGGCGCGATGGGGCATACGCAGTTTATTCCCTCAAGCTTTGTGGCCTACGCCGTTGACGGCGATGACGATGGCCGCCGCGACATCTGGGACAGCATCCCCGACGTGATGGCGTCTACCGCCAACTACCTGAAACGCGCTAACTGGCAGCCGGGCCAGCCCTGGGGCACTGAAGTCCGCCTGCCGGACAGCTTTGACTACGCACAGACCAGCCGCCTGAGTACGGCGGAATGGCGCAGTCAGGGCGTGTGCGCGGTCGACGGCGCGTTGCCAGAGTTTGCCAGCGCGGCGTTGATTGTTCCTGCGGGCGCCCGAGGCCCGGCGTTTCTTGTGGGGCCTAACTTTCGCGCCATTCTGCGCTACAACAATGCCACCAGTTACGCGCTGGCCGTAGCCAAACTAAGCGACGCCATTGCCGGGCGCGCGGGCATTAGCCAGAGCTGGCCACGCGAAGAGGCGCCGCTGACCCGCGACGACGTTACCACGCTGCAGCGCCTGCTCAATCGCGCCGGTTACGACGTGGGCGGAGCTGACGGTATTATGGGGCCTAACACTCGCCAAGGGCTGCGCGAGTTTCAGCGCGCCCAGGGGCTGACGCCGGACGGCTTTGCCACCCAGGCACTGCTCAAGCGGCTTGAAAACGCCTAGACGCCATCGTAAAGCGCTGTGTTTCAGGCCGGATCAGGAGATGAGGTGTATGAAAAAAATCGCAACATGGTGGGCCGCAAGCCTGATGCTGGGGCTGCTGTTGAGTGCCGGCGCGGCCAGCGCAGACGACTCGCCCAAGGTGTTTGGCTGGGTAGAGAAAGCCGAGCTCAAGCCTTGGGACATCAAGGTCAAGGCCAAGCTCGACAGCGGCGCGCTGACCTCCTCTCTTGATGCGCGCGATATCGAGCGCTTTGAAAAAGACGGGGAAGACTGGGTACGTTTTCGCTTCGAGATGGAAGATGAAGAGAGTGGAGAGACCGTTAGCGAAGACGTCGAGCGGCCGCTTTACCGCCGGCTTGCCGTGCGTGGTGCCGGTGGCCGCGACGAGCGTCCGGTCGTGCTGCTCAACCTGTGCGTAGGCGATACCGTTTATGAAGAACAGTTCAGCCTACGCAACCGCGGTAAAATGAATTATCCGGTACTGTTGGGCCGGCGCACCATCAGCCATCTGGGGCATCTGGACGTGCGCAAGACCTTTGAACACGATGCCGATTGCGGCGAGGATGCCAACGTTGTCGAGCACGAGCCGGAAGACGATTAGGCGCCTGTTGGCCTCTAAAACAGCCGTGCCAGCAGGGCGGTAACGGCGGTTTCTACCCGCAGAATGCGTGGTCCCATGTGCATACCCTCGCAGCCGGCGGCGAGGAGCTGCTCTATTTCCCAGTCGATAAAGCCGCCCTCGGGGCCAACGGCCAATAGCGTCGGTTCTGTAAGCGCCCTGGGGCAGGCCTGGGCCATGCCCGGGTGGGCGACCAGACCGCGCCGGCCGGCGATAAGCTCGGGCAGTATATCTTCCACAAAGGGGCGAAAGCCGCGCCGTAGCGTAACGCTGGGCAATTGGGTGTCGCGCGCCTGCTCAAGTCCCAACACCAGGTGCTGGTGGATCTTTTCCGGCGTTAGTTCCGGCGACTGCCAATAGCTTTTCTCTACGCGCCGGGTGTGCAGCAGGGTGATCTCCTTCACCCCCAGCGCGGTGACGTGCTCAAGAGTACGCGCAAGCATGCGCGGGCGGGGCAGGGCCAGCACCAGATGCACGGGCAGCGCCGGCGGCGGCGTCTCGGTCAGCGGCGCAAAATGGAAGGTCGCTTGGTCAGCGCTTAATACGCTGAGCTCGGCCTTGCCCATCCGCCCGCCGGCAAGGCCAACGGTCAGGTGCGTGCCGGGCGTGGCGCGGTGCACCTCACGCAGGTGGTGCAGGCGGCGTGGGTCACGCACTACGGCGCAGCCTTCGGCGATGACGTCCTGCGGGCTGAGTAAAATCAGATTCATGGTGGCTAAAACCGTGGCATGGTGGATCAGTCGCTGCGTGTGCAGGTGTGGCGTTTGGCTGTGGCATAATACCTGCCTGCCACGCGCGCTGCGAATGCGCCGCGGGTCACGTACCGTTCCATGCCGGCGCATATCTGGCCGAGTGAATCCCTAGCCAAGAAGGAACAGCATGAAGGTTTTATTGATAGGCGGCGGTGGCCGCGAGCACGCGCTGGCGTGGAAGCTGGCGCAGTCACCAAGCGTTGAGCGGGTGCTGGTAGCGCCGGGTAATGCCGGCACCGCAGCCGAGCCAATGCTGGAAAATGTCGCCGTGGCGGCGACCGATATCGAGGCGCTGGTGGCGCTGGCCACACAAGAGCAGGTAGGGCTTACCGTGGTGGGCCCCGAGGCGCCGCTGGTCGAAGGCGTGGTTGACCGTTTTCAGGCAGCTGGCCTGCCGATTTTTGGCCCCAGCCAAGCAGCCGCCCAGCTGGAAGGCTCCAAGGCGTTCGCCAAGGACTTTCTGGCGCGCCACCGGATTCCGTCCGCCGCCTATCAAACCTTTACCGCCGTGGCGCCGGCGCTTGAGTACCTCGCCAAGGTCGGCGCGCCGATCGTGATCAAGGCCGATGGCCTGGCCGCGGGCAAGGGCGTGATCGTGGCCGAGTCCGAGGTTGACGCCGAGGCGGCCATCCGCGACATGTTGGAAGCCAATACCTTTGGCGATGCCGGCGCGCGGGTCGTGGTCGAGGAATTTCTCGCAGGCGAAGAGGCCAGCTTTATCGTCATGGTCGACGGCGAGAGCATCGTGCCTATGGCCACCAGTCAGGACCACAAGCGCGCCTTTGATGGCGACACCGGCCCCAATACCGGCGGCATGGGCGCCTATTCGCCGGCGCCGGTAGTCACCCCAGAGGTGAACGCGCGTGTGATGGAGCAGGTGATCGTACCCACCGTGCGCGGCATGGCCGCCGAGGGCAACGCGTACACCGGCTTTCTGTACGCCGGGCTGATGATCGATGCCGAGGGCAACCCCAAAGTCATCGAATACAACTGCCGCTTTGGCGACCCTGAAACCCAGCCGATCATGCTGCGTTTAACGTCAGATTTCGCCGAGCTGTGCCTGGCCGGCGCCAAGGGCGCGCTTGCCGGGCACGATTGCCACTGGGACAGCCGCGCCGCGGTGGGCGTAGTAATGGCCGCCGGCGGCTACCCTGGTAGCTACCGCAAGGGCGACACCATCACCGGCATAGACGCGGCGGAGCGAGGCGGCTGCAAGGTGTTTCAAGCCGGCACCGCGCACTCGCCGACAGGCGAAGTGACAACGGCAGGCGGGCGCGTGCTGTGCGTCACCGCCCTGGGTAGCACCGTGCTAGAAGCACGCGAAGCGGCCTATCAGGGGGTAGAGAGCGTGCACTGGGAAGGGGCGGAATACCGCCGCGATATTGCTCATCGCGCCATCGTGCGGGAAAAAGAACAGGCCGCCCGAGCCCAGGCGCGAGGCACCTGATGTCACGCGAATATCCGGTTATCGCCGTCACCGGCTCATCCGGTGCCGGCACCACCACGGTGCGACGCAGCTTTGAACGCATGTTTCAGCGTGACGACGTTCACGCGGCCATGGTCGACGGCGATGCGTTTCATCGCTACACCCGCGATGATCTGCACCGCATGTACTGCGCCGACCCCGAGCGCTACGAAACACTGTCCCACTTTGCCGTCGAGGCTAACCTGCTCGACCGGCTGGAATCGCTGTTTATGGAATACGGCGAGCACGGCAACGGCGACTATCGCCACTATATTCACGCCGAAGACAAGCAGAAAATAGAAACGGGCTATCAGGTGGGCACCTTTACCGAATGGCAATCGCTGCCCAGCGGTACCGATCTGTTATTTTACGAAGGGCTGCACGGCGGGCTGGTCACAGAAGACTACGATATTGCCCGTCACGTCGATCTGCTCATCGGCGTTGCGCCGGCCATGAACCTTGAATGGATCCAGAAGATCGACCGCGACACCAAGATGCGCGGCTATTCTCAAGAAGCGGTGATCGACACCATTCTGGGGCGCATGGGTGACTATGTGCGCTATATTCAGCCGCAGTTTTCGCGCACCCATATCAACTTCCAGCGTGTGCCCACGGTAGATACCTCAAACCCTTTCGAGGTGCAGGATATTCCCACCGACGGTGAATCTTTCGTGGTGATCCGTTTTCGTGAGCACTCGCGGGTCGATTTTCCGTGGCTACTGGCGATGATCCACGGCTCTTTCATGACGCGCCCGCATACGCTGGTGGTGCCCGGCGCACGGCTGGCACTGGCCATGGAGCTGATTCTGGGGCCATTGCTGCGCCAGCTGCTTGCCGAGCGGCGCTTTCGTTAATAGCCGTGAGCGCCCGTTTTTCCGCGGCGCTCTAATGGCACGCGTCGTTGAAAAACGCTAATGTATCACTGAATAAGCGCGGTGAGCCGCGCCATTGATTATCGCAAGGAGGGTGTTATGGACTGTTTGTTCTGCAAAATGATTGAGCGTGAGATCCCGGCCGACATCGTTTATGAAGACGAGCATGTGCTGGCGTTCAACGACATCAATCCTCAGGCACCGACCCATGTGCTGATTATCCCCAAACAGCACATTGCCACGTTAAATGATATTGAATCAGCCGACTTGGCGACGGTAGGACGCCTGCAATACGTGGCGGCTCAACTGGCTAAAGAGCAGGGCTTTGCCGAAGACGGCTACCGCGTGGTGATGAACTGCAACGAGCTGGGCGGACAGACGGTTTACCACATCCACATGCACCTGCTTGGCGGGCGCGAATTCACCTGGCCGGCGGGCTGAAGAGTAAAGTTACGGCATAAAACAGCAAAGGCGCCCAATAGGGCGCCTTTTTTACCGGCACATACCCTCGCGTCATGGCGAACGTAGTGAAGCCATCTCGGGGTTTGCTTACCGTGCCACCGCGGGTATGAGATCGCCACGTCGCTAC
>Ga0208412_1000288_pt1 | contig 30372 bp, 27 predicted proteins | sample AntDeeMetag02WF4_FD_184758 | JGI IMG/M metagenome (GOLD analysis project Ga0208412, IMG submission 184758) | Saline lake microbial communities from Deep Lake, Antarctica - Antarctic Deep Lake Metagenome 02WF4 (SPAdes) (version 2) | ecosystem: Environmental > Aquatic > Non-marine Saline and... | reverse complement strand
CGTACCAGAGGTACGCAAACGCGAGGTGACCCAGTGGTAACACGGTAGAGGGGTGGCAAGGCAGGTGGTTAAGAGTAGCTGTTGACACCTCTTACGACACAGTGACTGACACGAAGACGCATAAAACAAATTTGGGTACCCGGAGGATCATGAGGTGGCTGAGGCGCGGCTACCTGGAGAATTTGGAGCAGATTGGGTCGTGGAGGCGATGGATGGGGACTGAGCGCGGGAGAGTGGGTCATGTCATCGCATGTTGCTAGCCTTGAGTACGAGCACGAAGACTCCGGGGACACCCTCACCCCACTGGTTCCGCTGTTAACGCAGGCCAACTGGGAGTGAGTAAATAGACGAACCGCCCCGTGAGGGCTACCAGTGGACGCAGTGAGGTGAGCCTCCCAAAACGGAACTCCGTGATACCGATGGTACTCCACCCCACCGCTTCCGCTGTTAGCGGACATCCCTGAGAGAGGTGCGCTCGCCCACACACCCCATCGGTTCCGCTGTTAGGATAGAGCACGGGTCTATTGACGGACCCAGTAGAGTGCGCCAAAGACGCAGATGATTCTGAGACATGGTGATACGAACAGCGGAAGCGGTGGGGTGGGTGTGTCGCGTCGCTACCCGATCGGGATCGAGAGCTGGCGCGTGGACGTTGAGTATCCTGAAAATCGGGATAGGACCGACCGCGACTGGTGGGAGAGATTGGGTGAGACGAGGCGGCTGCGAGATCAACGGACAGAGGGTGAATCAGAGGCGATTCATCTGCGAGGATCGCGTGCAGAATGTGAACGTATTATTCCTATTCTCTCCCCGTAATCATGTACTCCGCTCAGTTTCGACAATGGCCACACTGCGCTGCCGCCGAAAGTCCTCGTGGGATTCGTCGTCCACACTTACACCGAGGGCCCTCTGATGTCTCTGACATAGATTGTCTATCCAACTTGACTCACATAACTCTTTCTCAGGTGTTTCGGTGCCGACACAATCGGGTTGTTTTTGTTGATCCTCATACAGCTTCCGCATATGCAGGATCAGCGCGTACTGGTGACTGGCGGTGCCGGGTTTATCGGCTCGAATGTGGCGAATTATTTGGCGCGTAATAACGACGTAATCGCTCTCGACGACGAATATCTCGGCACCCCCGACAACCTTTCTGAAGACGTCACCTACCACAACCAGAGTGTCGTCGACGACGATCTGCCAACAGATGTCGATGTCGTGTATCACCTTGCAGCGCTGTCGTCGTACGCGATGCACGAAGAGGATCCGCAACTCGGTGCTCGCGTGAATGTCGAGGGCTTCGTCAACATTGTCGAGCAAGCGCGCCAAGACGGGTGTGACACCGTTGTGTATGCATCGACGTCGTCGATATACGGTGACCGGACTGAGCCATCTCCCGAGTCGATGGAGGTTGCGGTCAATACCGGGTATGAAGCCTCCAAGCTCGCTCGCGAGCAGTACGCCGAGTACTTCGCGAACCACTACGACATGTCGATGGCCGGGATGCGGTTCTTCTCCGTGTATCAGGGCTACGACGGCGCCGAGGGTCACAAAGGCGAGTACGCCAACGTGATCGCACAATTTGCCGACGACATCGCACATGGCCGCCAGCCCAAATTGTACGGCGATGGTACCCAAACACGCGATTTCACTCACGTTGACGACGTCGTGCGGGCGCTCGAAGTTGCTGGTGAAGCACAACTGACCGGCATTTACAACGTTGGAACGGAAGAGTCGTACAGCTTCAACACGCTCGTCGACATGCTCAACGAAGAGCTTGGCACCGATATCGAGCCAACCTACGTTGAGAACCCAATTCCGGAGTCAGTGTACGTGCATGATACGTATGCCGACATTACGAAGCTCAATGCAGAAACCGGGTGGGAGCCACAGATTTCGTTTGCTGAGGGACTCACGCAGGTGTGTACTCCGTATAAGTAGGCACCACTCAACGTGATGATTTAGGACCGTAATGTGAGTGGTGTGACCACTTCATAATAAATCGAATATTATCTGTGATATACGGCAGTAGCTTGCTGCGTTAGGATAGGCTCAACGCGGACACGAGATGGTCCTGAGAATGCCCAATGTAGCGGGGTTCATCCGTACTGTGACGGATGTAACACGGTCGGTGAATTCGCGCTATCAATTTGTAGAACAAGTTTCATATATGTGGCCGCTAACCGATGTATAACTGCAAATTCTAGAAATATGGCCTCTACTACACACCAACCACCGGTTGGACAGAATGGAACCGTTGCTGATCGCAAGTTGAGCGCTGATGAGCTGCTCGTTGGACAGGACTCGGACACCACTCCTCAGCTGTCTGTGGTGATGCCGACACTCAACGAAGAATCCGGTATTCGGACGTGCATTGACTGGATCAAAACGGCGATCGAAGAGCTACAAGTGCCGACTGAGATCATTATCAGTGACAGCTCAACAGATCGGACGCCCGAGATCGCTCGCGAGATGGGTGCAATCGTCGTCGAGCCTGACGGGAAAGGGTACGGCTACGCGTATCGGTACGCCTTCGAGCGCACGCGCGGTGCGTATATCGCGATGGGCGACGCCGACACCACATACGACTTCAAGCAGATTCCGCGGCTGCTAACCCATCTTGAAGAGACAGGTGCGGATATGGTGATGGGCAGTCGGCTTGACGGCGAGATCAAAAATGGGGCAATGCCGACGCTCCACCAGTACATTGGGAACCCGGCGTTGACGCGGTTTCTGAATACGTTTTACCGCGCTGGCGTGAGCGACGCACATAGTGGCTTCCGTATCTTCACTCGTGAGGCGTACGAGACGATGGACTGGGAGACAACCGGGATGGAGTTCGCCTCCGAGATGATCATGGACGCTGGCGCCAAAGATCTCGAGATCGTTGAGGTGCCGATCGTGTATCACGAGCGGGAAGGCGAAGAGACGCTTGAGAGCTTCCGTGATGGGTGGCGACACGTCCGGTTTATGCTGGTTAATGCTCCTGGCTATCTGTTCTCGGTACCGGGGCTGTTGTTGACGATCTTCGGCGTTGCGGTTATGACGATCGCACATACTGGCGTGGCGCTCGGTGAGGTGACACTCGGCGTCAACTCGATGATCGCTGGGAGTCTGTCTGCGATCGTGGGTGTTCAAGTCGGATCGCTTGGGGTGTTTGCGACGGTCGCCAGTGACCCGATTCAGCGGCCCGAAGATCCGATCACGTCGTGGATTACTCAGTATGCAACGCTTGAGCGGGGGGCCACTGCTGGCGTCATTGCGTTCGCTGCTGGTGGTGTGTATGCTAGTTGGCTGATCGTCGATTGGGTCCTCAACGGGTTTGGTGCCGTGCCGTTCACGAGTTCGGCGCTCGTCGCGTTTACCGCCGTCGTCGTCGGCATCCAACTCGTGTTCTCGTCGTTCTTCTTGAGCTCGGTGAACTGATCGCGTTCGACGTTCGATCGTGTGTCGGTGACTTCCGGTGGCTTCGTGCGCGGCGTGAATGTTGTAGGGTAGTTTTTCGTGCTGATCGTGAGGTAGATGGCTCAAGAGATCTCTGTGAGGTGTGTCGAGCTGTCTGGGTGTGGGTGGACTGATTCTTTGGGGCGGTATGTGACGCTTTGAGTCGGTGTCTTGTCGTAAGTGTGTTTGTGGAAACTGGCTCTGATCGCAATGTGCCTGGGATACCGATTATTCGTCGGCACCCGTGTTGGAGGCCAAGGAGGAGTGCATACAGCACCATTCCAACGATGCACAGCCACCCGGTGATGAACCGCTTGAACATGGACTGTGCACTATTTGCGGGCACATCACCTCGTTATCTAGTGGCTACTTGGACGCCAGAGGTCGGCGACCCCCTGTTAGTGTGACTGTGGAGGATTGATCTCTTACCACTCGCCGTTGGCTGCGGCTGTGTACGCCTCAAGTGCGTCTGTGGCGACCCGATCCCAGTCGAACTGTCTCGCGTGTGTCTCTGGGTCGACTGCTGGTCGCTCCCCCGTCAGCGCCCGTCTGAGTACTGCTGTAACGTCGGTTACTGTTGCCTCTGTGAGGAATCCGGCTTCACCAATCACTTCGTCTGCAGCGGAGTCAGGGTGGTCTGCTGCGATCACGGTACAGTCGGCGGCCATCGCCTCAGCGTACGTGAGGTCGAAGCCCTCTCTGGTGCGTTGAATCCGGTGGGAAGAGTAAATACAGATCGCCTGACGCAGAAATCTCAACACACTTGATATTTTAATTACTCAATTGATACGTAACGCATTACTGAGCACTCTAGATCGCGCATTGATATACAATTTCTGCATGCTTGGCGACCCAGTCACCGTCGTACAACCAGACAAGTGTGACGAACACTGGTGGACGGTACATCCAGTACGGTGTTGAGGGCCTCCGTAAGGGTGTCAAACGAAGCTCACGAGAATAGTCAATCACAGTTACTGTGTACTCCGATTATGATGTTCCTTGCCAATCTCTGCAGGGTACGGTCGTGCTGAACGCGATTCGGATCTCGTCGCCCTCTGGCGGTTTGCCAACCGAAAGAAAGGTGAACTGGTATGTCGACACTCGATCCAATCGAACCTCGAAACGCACTTGAATTGTACCTCGCGGACAAGGAGGGAACCCTCTCTCAGAGTTCCATCCGGTCCCATCGGTGGCGTGTCTCCACGTTCGTCGACTGGCTCGACGAGCGAGGGACCACCAACATGAACGAACTGACGGGTCGCCTCGTCAAAGAGTACCAACTCGACGGCCGAAAGGCGAACGACTGGGCTCCGTCGACCGAGAAATCGATGATGACCACCATCCGGGTGTTCATACGGTGGTGTGAAGGCATCGAGGCCGTCGAGAGCGGGCTCTCCGAGCGCGTCCAACCCCCGACAATTTCCGGCGACGACGACGTTCGCGACGAGCAACTTGACGCGGAGACGGCTCAAGAAGTTCTGAAAAATCTCGACCGATTCCACTACTGTAGTCGGCCCCACGTGACGCTGGCAGTGATGTGGCATACGATGGCCCGCTGTGGCGCCGTTCGCTCGCTCGATCTCGACGACTACGATGCAGAGAAACAGTCTCTCCGGTTCAAACATCGGCCTGAGACCGGGACGCCGCTCAAGAACAAACAAACGTCCGAGCGCCACGTCGCCATCTCGGAGTCGCTCGCTGACCTCCTCGATGACTGGGTCGAGCTCAAGCGCCCTGCCGTCACCGACGAATACGGTCGAGAGCCACTCATTACCACCACGAACGGGCGCATCGCAAAGGGCACGATATCGGGATACGCGTACAAGTACACCCAACCATGCCGGTATAAACGGCGATGCCCGCTCGATCGGAACCCCGAGACGTGTGAGTCGACCGAGCACGCCAAGGTCAGTAGCTGCCCGGAGTCTGTCTCACCCCACCCGTTTCGGCGCGGATCGATCACGCACTGGCTCCGCTCCGACGTTCCAACCCAGATTGTCTCGGATCGTGCTGACGTCTCTGAAGGCGTTATCGACAAGCACTACGACGAGCGCACTGACCAGGAGAAAATGGAACAGCGACGGGAGTATCTAGAGGACGTGTAGGTGGTTCTCGCCAGCGTGACCGCACCCCACCGATAGAGTTTTTAGCATTCCGTGAAAATTGAAAAACATGGCAGAATCAGCTGTATCACAGTCACACCCCCTTGATACGATGCTGGCCGTCTCCGACGTAATTCGGAACGACCGGCTCGCCCAGCTTTACGCCCGTGTCCTCGAACTTGACTCTCCAACTGTCGAGGAACTAGCGGAGGGCATCGAGAGTTCGACGACAACCGTCTACGAGGATATCAAACACCTCGTGGAGATCGGTCTCTTGGAGCGTGTTACGGAGACGCAGCCGCACCGCTATCGAGCGAGCCGCGTCGATATGACGATTCAGGCCGGCGGGGAGACGTTCCAGATCACTCCGACGCTCCTGGTTGCCCTGGCGGAACGCCAATCGAACGAGAATATCAGCCTTTACATCGACCGCCACGGTGTGAGCGGACTCGCAACGGCAATCGAGTACGCTCGAGCGTACACGCAGTCGAAAATGAACGCCCGGATCATGGCTCGTGAACAGGATATCTCCGTCCTCGAAGCAGAAACCATCCTCCAAGAACTCCAAGAAATCATTCTGGAGGCAGAGCCTGATATCTCGACAAGTCTTGATATCGAGGAGCTTGACGCCGCCGTCGATGAACGCCTGGAAAAATAGTATCCGTGTCAGCGCAACTCTTCCCGTCTGTCGAGAGCCATATCATCGACGCGAACCTCTTCATTCGGTTCGAGCGCCACGACACCGTCCGTCTACTTGAGCGGGCTGTCACCGAGGATGATATCGTCCTTCTCTTGCCCACACGAGTGTACGAAGAACTCACGCCCGAATCCTATCCTCATGGAACTCCCCCGGTTGAGGATGCGCTCGAAGCCGGCTGGGTACAGCTTCTTGAGGAGGTCGACTATTCCAATCCGGTCGTTTCGGCGACAATGGATATCGTTCGCCAGTATATCTCTGCCGCTACCGACCGCCCCGAGCACACGATAGAGCAAGCAGATGCGGAAGTTGGTGGGGCAGCAGCAACACTCCTCGAACAGGGGCAGACAGAATCAATCGCCATCTACACGAATGACCTACCGGCGTTCCGCGGAATTGAGCGGGCACTCTCACAGCACGGCTACGAGGAACCGGTTCAGCTCGTCAAGGCATTCGATTTTTCCAAATCTGTCGAAAATCGGTACCAGTTCTCTGGGTAACTCTCTCCCCGTATTTTCCCCCCGTGAGGCTTGCGAGTTCGCTCATCGAGAATTTCGCTTACGGCTTGTCGATGAGAACATCGAGAACGTCCTGCATCGCTTGGTATCGGAATACCCGATCCTCCGGAAACGGATACTGCAACTCTATCGAGATCGACTCTTTCCTATTAGGCATACGATTCCTATTAGGAAACAGTATCAAACACTGTCGGTGAACTGGTCCAATTACAGCGTGCTGGATTGCGGCTCTCTTGGGTCGGTTTGGCTCTGTTGGACTCCTCTGCACCAGACAAAAGTGTGCTGAAAATAGAGGTGACAGCCGTACGGCGACACACGAACACACCGTGACGCCTCCCGGCCGAGGCAAACTCAGAGGTCCTCGACGTACTCTCGCCGCGCTTCGCGTCGGTCCGACTCGGTGCTCATGTCGTACCACCTTTCAATCGTGTCTGGGTTGGCGTCACACCGCTTCGAGATGACGTCCTCGGTGGGGACGCCGTTGGCCCTGAGATGGGTGATGTACCCTCGACGGACGGGATGCGGCGAGAGGGATTCCGGACAGTCATAGGCGGCGTTGTTCGTCTGTGCGGCGTCACACGTGTCTGGATCCTCACCAACCGGGCAGTCCTGGCCGGTGGCACACGGGCGGGTCCAGGCGTAGACGTACTGGCGGATCGTGCTCTTCTGAAGCCGCCCGTTCCGCGTCGTTACGAGCGGCTCTCGTCCGTTGTCGTCGGTGACGGCGTTCCGGTTCTCCTGAATGTAGCCGTCGATCGCTCGCGCGGCTTCCTCGGAAATGCTGAGTTCGCGCTCGGCGTCGTAGCCGTTCTTCAGCCTTGTCCCTGTTTCCTCCCGGTTGACGACCGCTAGGTAACGCTCATCGGCGTCGTAGTCGTCGAGGTCCAATGCGTAGAGCGTGGACTGTCGGATCCCGGTCTCCGCGAGGATGGCCCAGACGACGTGTGCCTTGGTGAAGGGCCGGTACGTCTCCAGGTGGTCGACGATTTCCTCGGCGCTCTCTCGGGCCAGCCAGCGCTCGTCCTGCCCCTCGTGTTTGGAGAGCGTCGGGAGGATGACGAGCTTGTGGAACCCGTGGTCGAACACGCCACGACGCTCGCAGTACTGGAGGAATTTCCGAAAGGCAGCCAGACAGCTCTTGATCGAGGACGTTGCCTCAAGTGAGGACTCTTCGTGGAGGTAGTTCTGGAACTCGTCAAGTGTTTTGGGCTGGACGGTCCCGAGGTCCTCGATGCCACCTTTCGCGCAGAACTCCTGGAAATACTTGAGTCGGTTTTTGTAGGCTTTAACGGTGTTCGGTTGGACGTCCCAGGGGTTGGTGTCAAGGTAGAACTCGACGACGTCGTCGACCGAGACAGCCCCGGAGAACAGTTGGTCGGCGTTCGGGGTGTTGGTCGTTTCCGAATCAGTGTACGGCTCGGCGAGATTGGTCGGTGAGCTGTTGGTCTGGCTGTTGGTACTCTCTGTTGGTCGGGCAGGGTTGGTGTGGGTGTCTTGGGACCGACCAACCATCCCGGGAGCTGGCGTCTCGGGACCATGGGGCTGCGGCGTTTGGTGGGCATGCTGGCCCGGGTCCGTGACTACTTCCCCGCCGTCAGTCCGGACCTCACGAGTCGGGTTTTCTGCGTCGTTCTCGTGTTGGTCGGGATCGGTCATGTGTTGGTCGGGGTTCTCCGGGGTGTCTTTGGGCCGGTCGAATTCGTCGGAACCGTCGTTTGGGCCGGTCATTCGCCGACCAACTCCGTACGTTGGGGGACTCGGTTACTAGTTCCAATGGGCCAGTGGCCGGGGCGGAATGTCGTGATGGGTCGGTAGCACCGACCATTGATGTCCGGAATTGGCCGGGACGTCGGGTGACGGGTCCGATGTACACCCTTTGTTCTCGTAGTCGGATTCCCCCGAACAGTCGAGCCAGGGAGCTCGAGGAGGGATCCGCCGGGGATTTCCTCGTAGATGGTCGGGGTATTGGCCGGGGGGTGGACGAGCACTCCCGGTCGTCGATGGTCGGTGAATGGTGTCTTTTCGGGCTTGAGTCCAAATCGAATTCGTCGGGTTTGGGCCTCGTTGACAGTTCCTGACCATTTATTCCGGAAGTCAGTAGTCGGGTCGTTCTCTGTCGCTCCTCGGCCAGTATCGGTCACCGGGGATCGACGTGGTGTGCGGGCACCTGAATGGTCGGTCGCGGATGTTGGTGTCACCATGTTCGCTGTCTAGGTAATAGATCGTCCCGGTATGGCAAAGTAGTGATGGATGAAAAAGAGTATAGATTTAGGCAGTAATTTACTAACTATGACTGATGAGCGAGACACCACTGGCGACGAACTGTTCACCGGCGTCGAGGACATCGACGATGACCGGGAGTTAGCGCCGATACTCACGCCCGAAGACCGACCACGCGGAATCCTTTCCCCGACCGACCGGGAGTATCTCTGCGGGCACAAAGAGTACGCCCAACCCCAGACGGATGCGAACCGACGGCAGGCCATCCGCGAACGGGTCGTGAACGGGCTCGAGGACTTCGCGTTACTGAGCGTTCTCCTCGAACCCGGGGAGCGGGAGAAGGTCTTCGCGGAGCTCGGGCAGGAGGAAACCGACGAGGCCCTTGCGTCGATGGTCGCTTTTGCGTATCTCGGGGTTGAGGGGGATCGTCATCGGTTCGAGACGTGTCTCGAGCACGGCATCCTCCAGGGGGCGACTGTCGGCCAATTCTCCCAATCAGTTGGTCGGGCGACCGACGCGGACGTGTCCATCTCGGTCGAGTACGACCCCAATATCGAGGCGCTGTATCAGCGTTTCGAGGACGGTGCGGAACTTGACCGACGCCGAGATTGGAGCGGTGGTTCGGGCCGGGAGAATTGATAGGGACGACCTCGACGAATTGGCCGAGTCGTCTGGGGACTTTCCTCGCGTGTTTGTCGGAAGGAGGTCTGAACCGGAAGATGGAACCGTTTCTAATTGAAATTCAAAATTGATCTATTACTTGATGTCATACCTATTCATCGTGAGGGGTGGGTGGGTCAAGCAGGCCTTTCGCAAATCCCACACTCCACAAGCCTAGCCAGATGTTAATAATTCCTACGTTGGTTCCGATATTGCTAATACTCTGCCATCTCATGCGCATTGCAGCACCGAGAACGAGTATTTCACCCGAAAGTAGTAATAGGGCTGGTACCGCTAAAGGAAGTGCAGTAAACTGAGTACACACAAATAACGAGAGGATAGCTACCGTGGTTATGGTCGGCGCGAAATGAAACCATCTGCCGAGTTCTCTATGGAGGCGAAAAGCTTGGCCTCGACCATAGCCGTACGAGTGCGCCATGCTGCTGAACTGACGCCACGTTGGACGCCGATAGTGCTCAACGACTGCATCTGGTCGAAACAGTAGCTTGTACCCCTGCTGTCTGATTCGATAATCCATCTCCTCGTCGTCGACCGTGACCAGTTGCTCGTTGAAGCCGCCGACCTCCTGGATCACCTTCTTCCGATAAAAGACGTTACATGTCGGGTTGTGCTCAACCTCCGTCGTGGTGTCGTTCGAATACCCATAGCGTGCACCGACCTTGCTGAACAGTTCGAAGAAGTCGCCGACAGACTTGGCCAACGGTGAATCGTCCTCAGGAGTGATATTCGGGCCGCCCACCCCTGCGACATCGGTATCCGTGTCGATGGTGGCTCGAAGTTTCTTCAACCAGTCCCTCCCTACGACGCAGTCCGCATCTGTGAAGGCGATGTATTCTCCATTAGCCTTTTTCATTCCGAGTTCACGAGCGAAGCTGATAGTGCCTTTATCCTCGAAAAATATGCGGCAGTCGTACTCTTCGGCAATTGCAACCGTTCGATCATCGGAGTGGCCATCGACGATTACAACTTCGTACTGGTCCGCTGGATAGCTCTGGTCCAGAATCGACTGCAGACACTTATCCAGCGTGCCAGCGTCGTTGTACGTCGGTATCACCACCGAAACATCAATCATCTATCTCACCCATGATTGTGTCTATGATATCGTCCACAGGCTCCTCCCCATCGAGATACGTCGCTCCGTCTAACCGATCGAAGAAGGTGTCGTACAGGTCTTTCTGCTCTTCGATGTATTCACGGGATGGGATGTCATCTTTTCGCTGTAAAGCTGTCTCGATAGAGATGGTCAAAAAGAAGACGTGGTCTGGCTCTGGGAAGAATCGCACGTACGATTCGTACTTTCTCGACAACTCTGCTGTCGAATACGCCATGTGCCGACTTAGGTGTTTTAATACAGTATCGAACACATACCTATCGAATATTACGTAGTCAGCGTCTAGGTTAAGAAGATATTTCGACCAAATGTACAACGTGTAGTCGAATAGCAAGAGAGCTTCATACAGACTTCTGCTGGTCCCCGACGATAGTACGTTCTTCTTCCTCTCCATCCGAGTGCTATCATCCGAATCGTCGCCCACGTTCTCACCGAAATATAATTTCCTCGCAAAGTACATCGGTGGCCGCAACAAGGTATCCACATATCGACCGTAAATTCGGGACACAGACTTATCTTCCGACTCCAGCCGGTCAGATAAGGCGTTAACGACGGTCGATTTTCCGGCACCGTCAATTCCAGTAATACAGATAACCTTCATAATTCCATATAGAGATTCGAGACAGTGTTCGCGAGTTCAGACCACGAATACTTCACCACCATATCACGCGTTCTAACGTTCTCCGTGGAGATGTCAACCCCCGAGCTGAGCTCCCCTTCGACGAACTTGAAGCCCTCTGATTCGGAGAACATATCAGGTAATCCGCCGAATTTCGTGGAGACGACCGCACAGTTGCAAGCCATCGCTTCAAGGACAGAGAGAGGCACCTGGATACAGTGTTGTTCGTCCTCTGTTGGAAAAACATAGCAGTCGGCTAGCTGGTAGTACTCTTCGATGTTTTCAATGTAGGAGTCGATTACGATACAATCCGAATTCTCCATTTCTCTTTTGATTCCCTCTTCCTGTGCTGTCGAAGGACTTCCGATCACGATCACCGTTCCACGTTCTGCAAACGGCTTCAAACTCCGCAGATTTCGACCTTCTTTGAAGTGGCCAACGTGAAGGAACACAGTATCGTCGACCGGAATGTCGTATTTTGCTCTAAGCTGTCTCTTCTCCGTTGTATCGACGGGTAAGAAACGATCTGTATCGACCCCACAGGGGACCATCGACAGTTCACGACCGACGTTCACCATCGTATCGAGTTGGCCAGAGGAATGGACAAGGAGAAGGTCTGCAGGAAACAGTCTCGCAACCTGCTTCGACACACGGCTGAAACGGGGTTGAAGCGCTGTCGCGACGGTACGAGCCCCGGTATATCTGCCGACCATTTCCAACAGAAATAAGCCCTTGAACGTCGGCCCCGGAATGAGATGGACAAGGTCGAGATCATGATTGCGCAGTTGCTTTAATTCGGTTAGCCCAATTCCAGCCTGAATATTGATATAGAGAACCTCATCGACGCTGGTCTGAAGTGCATCCGCGAGATTGATGCCAAAATTCTTTGTCCCTTCGTCATGCTTTTCAGATTTGATACCAAGTAAACCGACGTTCACCGCAGCACCTGCTCATAGAGTCGACTGTACTGCTTTATTATTTCGGGCCAACTGTGATCTCGCGCCATCTGGAGCGGTTTAGTAGCCACGCCCGTCTTTTTGAACGAGTGATATTCTGATTCGAGTGCGTCAGCGAGAGCATCAGCGTCATCTGGCGTTACTAATTCGACATTGTCGTACCCGTCTGTCGCGGAACGAATAGTAGGAAAATCGCTAACGATAGCCGAAGTCCCCGCCGCGTTTGCTTCGAGGATTGAAAGTGGAAAGACCTCTGCACTCGAGGTTATCGTTGGAAGAATGAATGTGTCGGCAGCTTTCATATAAAGCGACTTTTCATCCTCTGGAACGTATCCTGTGAAGACCATATCTTCGTTCGACTTTCGCTCAAGATCATCAGTTATCGGACCTGTACCTGCCATTATCAATTTGCTATTCGGGTACTGATCGCTGAATCGTCGAAACGCCTCCAGCAAGACCTGTGGTCCCTTTCGCGGGTAATGAGTGTTCATAAACAGAACGATGAAATTATCTGATTCGTGCCCGAGCTTTTCTTTAGCCTGTGCCGATGTCAGGTTGAGGTCGTATTCTGCAACCTCTACTCCGTTCGGTATGACCCGCACCTTTTCTTCGATATCCCCCAATATAGAGGACTCTTCAATGTAGCCACCCGAAGAGACGGTGATACAATCAGCACTATTGAAGATATGCTGGAACAGCTTCTCGTTGTAGAGTTTGAGTGCCATCTTTCGGATTGGGGACCCGTAGGGTACGTAATTTTCTCCTCCGTGGTGAGTTATAATGAATGGTACACCACGTATCTTGGAATACAGGTATCCGGAAATTATCGCGGGTGGAAGTGGAGAATGAGCGTGTACTATATCGATGTCGTGGCGCAACGGTCCAACAGAAAGACCAGGTGCCACTTTTGTCGTATTCACTGTGAAGGCGCTCCCATACCGATGGATAGTTACGTCGTTGATACGCTCCGATTCGTTTCGGAACGACGCCGAGCTCGTGAAGACCTCAGAGTCATACCCGTCCACGTCGGAGAGGCCCTCGACTATCTCTTTCGCCACTCGTTCAGCTCCTGACACGTAATACCCGGGCTTGTCCATATTCTGGAGCTGACCATCGTACGGGTATTGGGTAATGAACGTTCCAATCTTCATATATTATTGAATGTCTGAAGTGTCGTGGACGTAATGCTCTCGGATCTGACGATGCCACAGCTTTCGAAGCATCTCGATCGTATATAACGGGTTCAGTCCCCGCTTGAATTGCGTGTAGAAGCTGGAACGGAAGCGCTTGTTCTGGAATTTCCCCCGAATAGAGCTGAGGATCGTTCGTGAGCTATATCGGTGGGGCACAGTCAGATCGTTGTCCAACAATTTCTGCTGCTCAACGTGGTTCGGTGGGTACAGTTCAAGGACGCGGTCCAGCAACTCCGGTTGTGTCCCGAACGCTTGCTGACTCAACGTGGAGACCAGTGAGAAGAACGCCCCACAAGCGTACTGTAGCCCATTTTCAGCTACGATCTTCTGGAACCTTTCGAAGTCTTCCTCGTCGAACGACTCAAGATAATAAATTGCACCGTAGAACTCCTTGAGGATAAATAGTTGTTCGGATATAGAGTGGATCGTCATGAGTGCGAGGTCGTCTGGGCCCGGAATGAACGGTGTATCTATCTCATCGGTTTCTTGATATTTTATACCATCCCGAATCGTCTCACGGTCAAAGTATATCAGCTCTTGCAAGGAAAACCCTATTTGAAAGTCGATTTCGATATCTGTGACCAGATCTGTGGCGGTAATAGTCGTCGGTGAATAGTCCGAAACGTCGTACTGTCCGTTACGGATAAGTTCCATGATGTCGTCTGTCGATTCTTGGAACAGGAGAATATCGACATCACTTGAATCGACCCAAAACGGGTAAGACTTGACGATCGCGTAAGTGACACCTGATGGAATAAGTTCACAGATTCGTCGAGTTGCCTGCTCTTTACGGTCGATGAAATCTTTTCTGTTCTCCCACTCGGAAGCTAGCGTATCCAGTTCTCCAGTATCGTACAACCTTTTGACATAGAGAGAACCGATTTTGTTACGCCGTGCGAGTCGGTAGAGTTCTCGTGACTCCTGAATAGAATGTGAATCAAATTCCGGTGTGGGATATCCGACTGTGTGGAGTAATTCAAGAGTGGACACAGTTTCATGTCTCTACTGCACTATATTTACTTTTCGAACTCACAATGACATGAAACAGGCTAATCTGTGGCCCGTTGTTCGATTATTTCCCTCATCCGAGCCCTGAATTTCTCTGCCGTGAATTCGATCTCACTGCTCGTCAACTGATCTCGAAGCTCATATTGAAGAGATTCATCAGTCACCACCGTATGCAACTCTTCGACGAGTTCATCGAACGTAGAATAAAGTAACTCGGATCTCTCGTTCACCGTCTCAACCTGTCCCCCGCTATCATGCGCGAACGGCAGCATTCCGGCAGTTCGCATCTCTGCAACCACCATACCGAAGTGTTCGTACTCCATTCCATGGAGTCCGTATTTGTGTGTATTGAGTAGAGTACATAGTTCCTCATGGGGTAAAGTCCCTTCGACAGAGATGTACGGGCGTTCGGACGCTAGCGACCGCACCTTTTCGCAGTACTTCGTCGACTGCAGTCCACCAACAATGTGCAAGTGCGTGTCTACCTTCTGGTTCACCAGCGCGTCGAGTACTCCGATGAGTTCGTCATGACGTTTCGAGGGCACTACCCGTCCGACAGCCACGAACCCGTCTTCTCGCTCCCCCCACGGTTGTGGGTCAAATTCACTAGCATCGATAGGAGGATTGACGACAGTCGCGGCAATATCGTACACCTCCGAGATGATATCTGCCGTCCAACTAGAGTTAGTAATCAGTGTCGTACTATCGTATAGGTCAGGGGCAGGTCTTTCGATTATCCGCTGTAGTCGCCTGCCGAGAGACTGAAGCGTCCCTTCTTCAAGATATTCCTTGGTAGCGACAGGCGACAAAAAAGGGAAGTGGATGTAATTAACCGATGGTGCTGAAGTGGAAAGCTCGCCTTGCGTGCACACGAAAACGTCGTACTCGGTATCCCGTGTCTCCAGATGACGCTTCATAATCGAAGATTTGATGTCTTTGAGTTTAGTAATTGGAAGCGTCCGAACAACAAGTCTTTCGAGTAGTCGCAGAGTAGTATCGACACTCGATGGCAGCGGATTCAAAACGGTGACTCGTTCAGGCTCGACCGAGGTTCCGTGATAGTCGTTCAGTGACTCGAGGTTACACTCCGTAACGGTGAATAATGTCACCTCGTGTCTCGTTTGCACAGCCTGTAATGTATTCGCGAGGACTGCCTCTGCGCCACCACCTGCATTGATATCCTCGTGGACTACCGCAATCTTCATCGTAGAAATTGCATGTTACTCAAATACCCAAATGTTTTCGTTTATCTGAACAAGATCGTACAATTTAAACATTGGCATCGCCCCCTTCCCAGATGTACTGTCCAAGTTCAACCCTCGGTATAAATAATTGTCGTATGACTAACTTATATTTCCATACATGAACATCCTACAGATATCTCCCATACCCGGATATCCACCAACATCCGGCGGTGAACAACGAGTTCATGGGCTTATGAAAGGGCGAGGTCAGGAAGACGAAGTTCATCGTATTTGCCACACACTGGTAGGCACACCGGGTATCGTGACGGACCAGTGGAATGATATCGAACCCACCTATCGAACGTATCGGCACACGAATTACCTATATTCTGCGTTCGGATACCTTTCTTCGCAGTACGGAGGACCTCCTGTTCTGCGTTCTATGTTCTACCAGTACTTCGCACCGAACGAGATCGCTGCCGAGTGCAACTGGGCAGACATCATCGTGGTTGAACATCCGTGGCAGTTTAGGACCGTAGAACGGATGGCCCCCGATAGCATACCAGTAGTATATTCCAGTCATAATGTTGAGACCGATATGTACAAGTCGGTCGATCTACCGCTGGTAAATAACCTCATTTATCGATGTGTTCGTAATATTGAACGATATGCAGTCCAGAATTCAGACCTCGTTGTCACGACCACGACAGCAGATGCAGATAGATTTGGCGAGTTGTTCGGTCGAAACGATGGGTTCCACGTCGCGTTAAACGGTACACAGATTCCAGAAACCAATACTGAAGAACGATATAGGGTAGGCGAGACGCAGGTGTGTGTTTTCGTCGGCAGCGACCATCCACCGAACAGAAATGCTGCGAGACACCTCATAAAGATAGCCCAGAACGGATCTGTCCGTGAAGCGGATATAGAATTTGCCATCGTCGGCTCGGTCTGTAACGGAATCGAAGAAACACCGGAGAACGTAACTCTCGAAGGGTTTGTCGACGATTTGACCCCATTCCTCGCACAGTGCGACATCGGTCTGAACCCGGTCACTACTGGAGGAGGAAGCAATGTAAAACTCGCCAAGTACTTCGCCCATCAGCTCCCGGTCGTGACGACCCCGTTCGGAGCTCGAGGCTTCCCGACGGATGCCTGTATTGTCGATGACATCGACAGTTTCGGTGACGCACTCGTCGAGGTGGCAGCGAACGAGCGTGTCCGTACGGCCCTCAGCTCGAAAGCGAGAACAGTCGCCGAAACTCAGCTTCGATGGCAGCAGATCTCCGAAGAGCTATTCGAACAGCTCCGGAGCCTGATTTAGACGATTTGCTGCTCTAGAACGTGACCATGTGTGAGCGTGGATAAGACCGTTTATATGTGGTGCAAATCATATATAAATCTACGGAAGGTCACGTTGTGAAATGAATATCCTCAAGGCAACGTCGAAGTTGACGGTTGTTAATTTCATTAATAAATTCTTATCACTTGGGGCAATTACTCTGCTGGCTCGTGAGTTGGGCCCGAAGTCGATCGGTGCATATTTCCTTTTTGAATCACTGCTCGTCATCTTCAGAATACCTGCAGATTTCGGGTTTCTCGGGGCTATAGAGAAACGCATCAGTGAAGGAGACGCCTCCAGCGAGTTCGTAACGATGGGGGTCATTCTGAAAACGATTCCACTCTTGATCTGCATTGGTGTTATCAGTATGATATCAGGACAAATCAATACCTATCTCGGTTCGGACCTCGCATCACTTCTCATTATCGGCTTGGTGTTACGTGAGTATAGCGAGATGTCGATCCGCATGCTGACGGGTGAATTAAGGGTCGGAGAAACGGCCGTACTACGCCTTCTCAAACAGACGGTGTGGGTCGTGACAAGTGTAGTTCTCGTATATGCTACATCACTACGTGAGAAGGCGTTAGTCTATGGACTATTGCTCGCATTATTTGTGATGCTGGTAGATGGATGGCGCAGGACAGACACGCCCTTCGGACCGCTCCGTCTCGAACGAGCTAAATCTCTGTGGAGCTACGCCAAATACAACTCTATATCGACAATATCGAGCGTTGGGCATAACTGGCTCGACGTGACGGTTTTGGGGATCTTCTTCGGCCCAGCTGCCGTGGGTATCTACGAGATTGCGTGGCGCATTACCTCTGGGCTTTTGATCCTCCCACAGGCGTTCGCCGAGACACTCATCCCACAGGTCAGTAAGTGGCACTCGAACAACGAATACGACCGTATCGAATCGCTGATTCCGAAGGGACTCGTTATTTCCCTGTTAATCCCGTTACCTGCCTTGGTTGGTCTCTACGTACTTTCTGACGGAGTCCTCGTGACTATCTTCGGGCCCGAGTATCTCGGTGCAGCCACGGCGTTAGTTATTCTTGCCGGTGGACGGTGTATCGAAGCAGCGCATTTCGTCATCGGTCGAACCGTTCACGGTCTCGATAGGCCTGATCTGGGGGCACTGATCGGTGTCATCACCTTCCTCGCAAATCTGATTCTGAACCTCTTGCTGGTCCCACTATACGGAGTAACTGGGGCCAGTATCGCTACTGTTCTATCGTTCAGCATCGGTACGTTGATCCTGACGTTCAAGTTCGCACAGATGGTCGACCTTCGGTTACCGGTCAAGAGTATTGGGTACATATGTATCGCACTTTATGTGATGAGCGTCGTCACTACTGTGCTTCGGACGTATCTCGGAACAGGTACAGCAGCAAGAGTTTTGATAATCGTCGGAATCGGTGCCATCACTTACTTCGTGAGTATCTATCTCCTCGCACCGCTTCGTCAAGAGCTCAAGCAAACTATGCAGACACTGTAACGATTTATCGCTGCAATTTGGCGAAAATCCCGCGTGACTCGGCCGTTTCGAAATCGACGGATATATTATTCTGGGAACAGTTTGCAACGAGTCGGTACGCGTGGGGAGACCGTTCCTTCTCGAACTGCGACCAGTCCCATGCCCCCTTTGCGCTAGCGGGACGCGCCGTCGGTACCGGGGTTGAATCGAAGTAGGGGACGATGTCTGGACGGTAGGTCCAGTATCTCGTCCACTCCGTAATCGAGTCGCGGTCGCCGAGACAGCAGAAGTCGAAATCACGAATGTGGAAATGTCCGGGACGGAGACTGACACTCGGTATGAACGAGAGTTGTCGAGCGGTTCTGAATTCGTCGAAGTCAATTGATCTGGTAAAGGTGATATCGAACCGCGCACAGACGAACAGGTCATAGTCGACATCGGTTCTATTTGCGTATTCGAGACATGTTCTGAGAGCACGGTAGCACCGGTACGAGTAGAAGTTCCGTTTATCTTCATTGAACAGTGATTGTGGGAATTCCTCACACTCTGATTCGAGCAACTCTATGTCGACGACTTGCTCGTACGCCGCGCGTAAGTCCGATAATAACTCGTCAGCGGTGGAGAACTGGTCGTTGTACTTCGCGTCCAGGTCTTGGTTCTTGGTAGAGGTCTGCCGGTGGCTCGTGTTCAGAAAGAAATCGAACCTCCAGTCGTCGTTCGGCTCGATCAGCTTCTCACACAGGTTCGGTGCCGTCTCTCGAAACGTACGAGGGAGGCCACACAACAGAACGGCAACGGACTTCGGTGTCTCAGTAGCGTCCAATGTTGGTTTCTCGTCCATACATGAAGGATTACTCGCAATCGTTCGTGGCCAGTCACGTTCACGATATTCGAGTCGACGTTGCCGAAGCAAGTCGACTGCGTTTTGTGCCTTCTCGACCGGCCACGAGTCGAATGTCAGCAGACGGTTTCGAACGATCAGAGCTGACGGGGTGGTTGCACGGACTTCCGTCCTCGACAACGTCGTCCCGTGGAAATTGGTACCATCGATCGTTGAACGGAGTATCTTACCATCCGAGATGTCTGCATTCTCCAGCGTCGCCCCGGATAGATTGCACCGGACCAGCTTGGCACCCCGAAGGTCAGCGTTCCGGATATCTGCATTGGCCAGATTCGTCTTGAACAGCTTGGCACCCCGAAGGTCGGCTCCTCGGAGAGACGCCCCTCTGAGGTCCGCTCCGGAGAGGTCAGCACTATGGAGGGTGGTTTCACGGAGATCCGCTTTCTCCAGACAGCTGTGCATCAATCGGGCGTCCGCCATATCGACACCGGAGAGCCCGCACTCACGCAGGTTGCTCCCTCGAAGAGACCATCCACGAACCGAGACATCCGACGGGATGGTCGTCCGCGGTAACCGACATTGGTCGAGGAGTACATCGTTAGCTTCCTCGCTCACTTCGGGCTGTGAACAGAGAGTTTCCTGTGGTTTCGTTCCTTTGCCGCCTGCATGCCAGAAGCAGTAATCGGAACCTTCCCATGTTTCCCGAGCGCAGCAATTTGAACGGGAGAGAGCAAGGGCATCATCCGAGATATCGAATACAAATCGACAATACGCTGGTCTGGCCATCGATTAGCGGAACTACACATCGGATTAAAATAACTTCGCTCTCGGGCAGTAACTGGCAATTATACAACATAAACGGAAGATGCCAGCAGATTCCGACCGACCTACTCGATGGCCAATATGCACCCATTACAGAAGAATGATTACTGTCGGTGCCCTAATCAGGACAAGTTTGATGAACGACTTAGTCCGAGCCGTTCGAAGGCGGGTTCCCCCGTCTGTGCTCACGGCAGCTCTGTTCCTCCTTTGTTCGGTCGCAATCTATGCCGTGTGTCTCGCAATTGATCTTAACACAGCCTTGAAAGGAGTGTACGTGCTGCTGGCGTGTACGATGGTGTTACTGTTGTTGCACACGGAAGATATGCAACTATCAAGATTGTCCGAGTTCGAGATTCAGCCGACTCAGGCGACTCGTCTCGTTCTTACCCTCACGGTGCTGTCACTGATCATTGGAACTGCGACAGACGTACTCCTTGTCCCTGTTACGGTGACCCTCGCGCTGGGGAACGGACTGATAGTTGTCCAGATATTCGGTCGAGAACGGCAACGGATCCATCTGTTCGGACAGATACTGCTAATCAATTCGCTCCTCCCGGCGCTGAAGTACCTGCGAACGGGTTTCTACGGTGCCAATGATACACTCAAGCACGTCCGGTACGTGGAGATGCTGTTACAGGACGGTACGCCTGCGTCGATTCCTGAGGTGTACGCTGAGATTCCAGGGTTCCACGTCCTCGTTGGGACGGTATCCGCTCTGACCGACATCCCACCGTATGATGCGCTGATGGTGTCCGGACTGATTTTATTCTCTTTGGTACTCCCGCTTGTTGGGTATATACTCACCACTGTGTTGTTGCAGAACGAGTCCGTGTCCCTCCTCGTTGCCGCCATACTCCCAGTAGTGAGCCCAAACCCGGTATATGCGACCTATCTATTCCCACAGGTTCTCGGGATATTCATTGGATTCTTTATCATCTTCTTGACCTATCGGTCCTTGCAGACGTTCTCGGCTAGCCGCCTGGTAGGACTGGTCACGCTGCTTTCGATCGCAATGGTGGCAGTACATCACCTCTCCATCATAATTGTAGGCGGAATACTGGGATTCGCTATAGTCATGGGAAAAGTAAGCCAGCACTGGAACCCGCACACAAACGTTCCATCTCCGCTACCTCTTATTGTACTCCTCGCGACAGCATTCATATTCTGGATAGAAATTGCATCAGAGTTCATCATCGCACTGGCGTTCGCGATCTCGTCAATAATTGTCCCGAGTTCGTCCGGAAGTATCACGACTAGCCGACACGCGTTCGGATTGCCACTCCCTGAAGAAAGTGTTATAGAAGCAGCGCTGGCGATATTCTCACCTATCGGGCTACACAATATGGTGTTAGCTGTTCTGTTCCTGTTCGGCACCTTCGCGTTCATCTACTCAAATCGACCCGATTGGGACCGTGCATCGGCCTCCCCAATCTTACTGTTCGGAACCGGAGTATCGCTGCTTGTCCTGAAGACTCCGCTCCCTCTCCGGGGGATAGTCCGGATGCGGCAGGCAGCAGTGTTGTTTTTCACACTACTTATCGCACTCGGTGCCTATCATCTTTACAAACGACACAACTGGGGCCGTGTCATCGTTGCTATACTACTCATCACGACCGCACTGTCGGGGCATCTAATAGCAGGAACAGCTATCGTTGACGTGGATGACGAACTCAACCGACAGCAATCGTTCTCCAATTTGGAGTACCAGCAGCTAGAAGCCGAGGCAGGATTCATAAAACGACACACGGACAAGTCCGTAACCAGTGACTGGCTCTCACGATGGATGATGTACCGATTCGGTATCTCGGACCTCCACTGGCTTGAGGTGAAAAACGGAACTATCGCCATGAACAGCGACCTCTTTTTATACCGCAACCAGTGGACGAATCATGAGGTCCTCATCAAGACCACACCATACCGATTTGGTAGCTTCTACATTTCGGATGACTATCTCCACGGAACAATTGATCAAGAAAGTAAGATCTACACCGCTGGTAAGACAGGGCTTCTCTGGACGAGTGAACGAAAAAATCCCACATAACAGCAGTTCACATCTTAGGTAGAGATATCCGATTGGATACAATCGCTACAAAATTTCAGTTTCTCAATTGATGTATACCCGGCTTGGTCGATAAGAAGAATGACTATCACTGTCTGAAAGCGGGTATAGATCAAGATAACCGAGCCTCCCATCAGATTACTAAGACACCCAATGCTCAACATAATAAATAATATTAAAAGCTATAACCACCTACATCAAACAAATGAATAATATCGTATTGGTCACCGTTGACTGTTGGCGGGCAGATTCAGTAACTAATATGCCTCGGCTGCGGTCGGAACTCTCTGACTCGGCGTTCTACTCGGAGGTGACGACTGCATCAACAACCACTACCTGAACATCAACTGCCCTCCTCAACAGTGAACCGCACTGGAACTCGTTACTGGTTCCGACCGATATAGAGAAGACAATCAAATTCGAGCCATCATCGTCTTCGCTCCCCCAATTACTCTCAGAATCAGGGTACGACACCGCCGCATTCATTTCATCGAACCCAAACCTCATCCACTACCGCAACCATTTCGATACGTCTTGGGATGGAACAGGCCGTAGCGGGTTCACGGATACGGGGCCATTCGGTGAATGGCTTGAAAGGGGAAATCGCTTACTACGGTTAAAATCAAAATTGAATGCTTCAGATTCGATTACGAGAGCGAAAGACTGGTACCAGTCAAGAGAGTCGCCGAAGTTCCTGTGGATACATCTGATGGAGCCGCACTTCCCGTACTTCCCGGGGTTGCGTCGAGGGGCCGATGTAGGGTTATTTGATTCGTACAAAGCAAGTGTCAAATATTTCAAGCACAAAGACGACAAACGGTCGGATCACTTTACAACGAGGGAATTAGAAACGCTCCGACAGTTGTATGACAAATGTATCGATTATCTTGATGAACAACTTGTCAATGTATTAGATATTGTGGAAGATGACGCGACTCTCGTGTTCACGGCCGACCATGGCGAAGAGTTCAACCACGGATTAATCGGTCATAACCAGCTCTATGATGAGGTCGTGTGTGTGCCGTTTATTATTGAGTCAGACAGCGACTTCCTGGAGAGTCCGGATCACATCAGGCAGGTGAACATTGTCCCATCCATTGCTCAAATCGCAGGTATTGAACATCCTGCGTCTTGGGAGGGAGTTCCAATAACTGAGGACGATGACCGCGTTGCAGTGTTGGGAACGACTAATTACAATATCGGAGCGGAAGGACGAGCGTCGATTGGCGTTCGAACAGCAGACAGGAAGGTAATCAGACACTACGACATCGAATCCGAACTGAGTACGGGGACGGAGGTGTACGACGTGATCGACGACCCGACAGAACAGAATAACCTCTTAAAAGAGAACGAACCGGGTCCAGAGAAGTTGCAGGCCGTTGAGGAGCGCGAAGAAATAGTCTCGTTCCTCTCATCACTCGCGCAACATCAAATGGGATCGGTGATTTGGGGGCTGACAGCGAGGTGATGAATCGTTTGGAAGAACTCGGTTACAGATAACTGGCGGTCAGTGATATGTTACTGAGAGCAAGAGGTAGACTGTAGTTATGCCGAAAATCCGTCGTGATTATTTTATAGAACTGTCTGCTATCATCACGTCCTGCATGAACAGTAAGATACAACTGATCACTTCAAATCAATATCTCAATCTTAATTCGGTATTGTAATAATGCCATTTAATCTAAAGGTGTATTTTGACAGCCAGTCATCACAGTAATTTGAGGCCCATCTCTAGCACGGTAGCGAGTACAAACTGGGCTACCTATCTAATGCATAAATCTCAACTACATTTTAGACATCGGATGTGGAGACTGTGGGTTCCTCAACGCAGGTAGAATAGATATTAATCATCTGGCTCGTTACCATTCTGTATGATCTCGCCTATCGTGCGGTTAGCGACGCGCTTAAACTATCGATTTGGCATTCGCTCACTGACGAAAGCAGAGAATGGGGTCGAATATCGGACATACAACCTATACGAGAGTCAAGAACCAATGGTATCCGAAATCTTGTCTAATATTGGTAGCAATGATGTCGTCTACGATATCGGTGCGCATCAGGGACGGTATTGTCTCCCGCTCGCACAACGCGCTAAGAGCGTACATGCGTTTGAGCCCCACCCCGTGGTCTTCAATCGGCTTAAAAAGAATATCAAGATTAATAGAGGGGATGTCACGGCTTCGAATCTCGGTGTCGGAGATACCGCGGGTTCTCTGACGTTCTATCATTCATCCGACCCACAACGGAGCTCATTCAATGAGTATAATGCGTCGTATAGCGGCGCAAAGATTGAGAGAACATCCTCTATTGATGTCAAAACTCTCGATGATTATGTCCAGGAGCACGAGCCTCCAGATATCCTAAAAATTGATGCTGAGGGGTTCGGGATAGAGATTCTCCGGGAGGCAAAGAATTAATAAAAGCCAACGATCCCGAGATCTACTTGGAGCTGCACGAGATTGATGATGGCAAGGCTCGTGATGCTGAGTTGCGCGAGTTAATGGATAGCTGGGCTTACTCACTCACCAAACGCAGTGCCGGTCGGTGGACTGTCCACCCTAAAAGCGAACAGCAATGAGCGACTCTATAGCAGAGTCCAAATAGTCATGCGTGCGCTGCGCGAAGCGATCAAAGTCACATCTAAGTCCGGAGTCTTGCTAATAACCGGACGTCATCAGGTTGGCAGACTCATCCCGAGTTCCGTACTCAGCAGGCTGATTTTTCATGCTCTAAAGTATGGCTCCGCTGCGGTGGAGTTGGCCGATCCCATTTTCATTCAGGGCCACCGACAATCCCATTTTATTCTGAAAAGGAGTTCAGAAGCATCATAAAGGAAACGAGAGGGTCAGTGGAAGATTTGGGCACAGTACGGTTCACCAACTTGCATCCTACTCAAATATTGATATAAGAGGCGAGTCTGCGAAGGACGTGGGTCGTCAAGGCCTGCAAGTAGAATAGGACCATAACGGTACCTTCGTCATTATAAGTCACGGATGGTCGGTTCTTGCTTCGACATCATCTACCCAAACCCCGAGATACTCGTTAGGGAAGTCATCTCTGATGAGACGGTCAGTGTAGTATTCTTCGAGCGTCCTGGGCCACATCGCGTCCTTGTAGAATCCCCGGGTATGAACGTCCAGATTGGGGTGGTCCGCTTCGCCATCTCCAAACGCAGAGTAATAAAGCCGGTACCCGACCGAGAACGCGGCGTAGTACGACTCAATCGCGATGTTCTTAAGCAGGGTCTTGGCCTTTTCGTTGAGCGACTTTGAGAGGATCTGCTCCTTCTGGGTAAACAGCCGCCCCAGACGGTTTGGTCGGTAACCGAGACGCCGTAGCTCGCGGTTCTGTCGTTCCTCGATGGCGGCTAACTCTGCGAAGAGTCCAGCTTCGTCTCGCTCGTACTGCTCGATGTACGAAGAGATGTGTTCTCCGGACGTGAGTCCGTACCTGTTCAAGTACATTGCCTGTACACTCTTGCCGAGGTCCTCCGGAAATTCGTCGGTGGCGACGTGGAGTAAACCCCAATCGGGGTCCAGCACAGATGGGCGAACACCCGAGAATGGCCGAATCTTTGGTTCACCATCCCAGTATACGTCGTTAGACATGTCAGAGTAGTGGCATATATTGGAAAGGCCGACGCGGCCGAGGAAGAGAAGCATAAGAGAGGTGTGGACCGACGTGTGTGGCAGCAGCTCTAGAGGATTATAATCGAAGAATGAAATATCGTCGAAGTACTGCGCATCGAAGACGAAGAACTGATCCATCACTCTCCCAAGGTGATAGTCGGGCCGTCTGAACGTCATCCCGTCGCCGCGCATCGCCAGCACGTCATCTGACCCGTCAAGATGATCCGTGAGTCGGAGGAAGTTGTCTTCCTCTAGTGGCCACGCATCTGCGTGAAGGTGCATCACGTAGTCACAGTCGGCCTCAATAGCCGCTTGGCAGGTGAACTTGATAGAGTCGAGGACTCTTGACGTGAGATTTATCCAACCATCGTGTTTTGCTACCGTCGAATCACCTTCATCTGGAGAATATTCGATTTCCCCACCAGAAACGAATTCGTCTATATCTATTGTATCCAGTTTTTTTACAGCGTCCGAGTGCTTGCTACTGACCACGATATAGTACTCTTCATCCCAGTTGTGGCGTATTATGTCAACTAAAACAGCAAGTTCGTCAAACTTGTCATAGAAGGAAATCGCGATACCGTTCACAAGATGCTCAATAAGTGGGTTACAACATAAACCATTCGTCTTTAGTTAAGCTTGGCAGTAATATGCACAGATAAAAACATGCCGAGTAGTATTGAAGCGTACTAATCAAACGAGCCAGACATTGTATCCACTGAAACCAAACAATAAACCGACCCTAGAAACACGGTTTTCTCGCCGTCGCGGGAGTAAATCGGCATGATTCGAGCAGAAACTGGGCCAGAACAGTATTACTGAGAGTATTAACTAAAGACGGATGCAACATAAACATTCCTGTAGGACTTGGTTAAGTGATAATGGACTCTAAAGCACTGAGGGGCCTATTGCAGACTTTCTATTCAGAGAGAATATCGCGTTGCGAATTCTGGATCGAACTCAACCACGTCGTCGGGAGTACCGAGGATGTGGATGTCCGAACGTGGTACGGTCTGAATAGTCACATTGTAATCCTGGTCTATCAGCCAATTATAAAGAGGCGCGATGTATCGCTCGCCGTACTCTATTTCTACCTGTTTCCCTCGCGCTTCAAAGGCCTCTTTAACCGATTCAAACCTGTCGAAGTGATACAGTCCGAGACTCGCAAGATCAGATATCGGAGTCTTCTCGACGACTTCAGTCGCCTGTCCGGATTCGTCAACCGCGACGAAACTCCAGCTACCGCTTTCCGCCTCGAAGACTGGGATGCACCCGTCGCCCTCTAGTACCTCTGGTGAGAGATGTCCATTTGCGACGTATGTGTCGATATTGTAGATGACCACCGCGTCCGCAGGGTCAACGTAGGGCTCCGCTTTTAGCGCCGTAGTAGCCTGGCCCGAGGTTAATCTCTCAATCTCCACAATTTCGAACTTTTCGATTCCGAGGGCTGCACACTTTTCGCTGATAAATGAGCGGGATTCATGTTCCTTACGTGTAATGAATACGAATTCGTGGTCAAAAAAAGCTCGAAGGCTTTCGAGAGCGTATTCGAACATCGTTTGTTCTTTAATTTGTAACTTGTATTTTTCCTCGTTGATGCCGGCCTGCTTGAAACGCGATCCGTTACCGGCCATACTGATGATGACTTTCATAGGGAGGTAACCTCGTTGAATTGCTTGATACCGTGAGCCAACATATATTGTTGCCGCTCTGGGCTATCGTCATGAAGTGGAACCATACTGAGAAAGAGTAAACTCTCGATGAGTTTGATATCTTTGAACCACGCCGGAAACTGCTGCTTCAGGAGACTGTCGAACAGCTGTCGTCGTTCGACGTGCTGCTCATCAATGAAGACATCGTAAGTGACCCCGTCTCCGGACGGTTCAACCGTCGCATCGAACATATCGTTGATGATGAAATCATAGTTTCCAGAGACGCTGTGGCGGATTTTGGCGAGATCGTATCGTGGGTCACCGTAGATAATATGGGTGCCGAATTCTCCTCGTGGGTCGATGAGCTTTACAATACCATTTCGCGGATCGAAGAGGATGTTCGAGAAACACAGATCACCATGGACAACAGTAAACTCGTCAAGATCGAAGAGGTCAGCCTCGCGTAACGCGGATTCTAATCGTTCTCTGATAATGGGAAGCCCTCTAAACGAATCTCTATTGATCCGTACTTCTGGACGGTTAAACAGAGACAGCAACTCCTCGTTCTCGATCTGGGAGAGCCGACGTGTCGTCTTATCGAGGTACATCTCCTCCATCGACGACTGTACGTTCTCTGACGTTCGATACTCACCGAACATCTCGAGCATGGAGAACAAGGTATCGAATATCTGGTTCCAGATGTGTAGCCCGTGGGCACCGTGTAGGTGCAGATCACGAAGCCCTGGATATCCGATATACTCCAGTTCTAGGCTTGCAGACGCCTCGTCGTAGTGAGAGATAGCAGGTGAGAAGTGTTGCAAACCTTCTGGGAGGTTCATATACCAGTTGTACTCTGACCGAAGTGTCTCGGTCTTCTTGCTGGATTTTGTAATCCGGTTCTGCTGGTTTTCGGTGTTGAGGCTATTGAAATCTCTGACGTTCAAGAACTGTTTCTTCGCCTGATAATAGGTATCAAGATGACCGACATCTATCCACTCATTGGCCTCTATGAGATCGTACTCGCGGTTCGAGAGGTATCGACACAGTGCCTGGTAGAACGGGTCTGTACCGTTCTCGTCGTCAGCAAGAGCCACGGACAACTCGTCGCGGTAAGAACTAGGGTCAGAGAACCGAAATAGCCCGGTGAAAACTTGATAAGTGCCGGTGGCAGTCGGATCAAGCTTTGGAATAATTGAATTAATTTTGTTACTGCCATCAAAGCAAGTCCAGCGAATTGGGTTCTGCTCGATAGCGTAGGAGACGAAATCAGCACGACCTTCCGGTTGGTTCGGAACAACAATCGTGTCGGAGAAGTTTACATAGAGGTTAGTATCACTGTCGAATGGATGCTCCCGGAGTATCTCCCCAAGGGAATCGTGGATGGTTTCCCCAAGTGAATTAGCAGAGTTCACTTCAATGGCCGAGGCATCCAACCCTTCTCGATGGATATACTCAGTTATCAACTCGGCTCTTTGGTCACAGGCGATATATGGATGGACGTCCTCATACGATTCAATAATATGATCCAGAATAGGCTTACCGTGAAGAGGAATCATTCCAGTCGGAATCCGCCCGAGGTCAAGTCGTAGCTCGTCTGGAACGAGAATTGCAGATGGTAGTAAGAGTATATCAGTCATAACGGACTCAAATAATTCACGTCGTTATCGTTACTAGTGTGGTTACACTTATCCGGCAACATGTTATCAGCGCTCTTCTTTTTTGAGCATCGCCTGAATTTCTTCGTGCTCCATAGATAGGAACTCTGATGGGCGGAGTGCTTTGTCGTCGACATAAAATCCTTCATGTCCACACCACGGTTTACCTAAATGAATCTCGTCATACGGAACCTCTTTCTCGTCGAGCCATTCGAGCAATACAGGGGCCGTTTCAGCGTTGATTTTTCCAATCCGGCCTTCGTGCGTTCTCATATTCCGAGCGGTGTTGAGTATGATGTAGAACCCCTCGCGCTCATACTGCCGAAGTTGCTCTATAACCTCCTCATCAGCCTCTTTGTCGAGATACGCACCATCGTCTTTTTTTGCCAAAACACCGTCAACATCCATGACGATCCGTTTATTTTCCTTCATGCTTCATTTCTACTCAGCCGAATATAAAAGGTTTCTACTACAGAACTCATTCGCCACACCTTTTAACATATCTGGATTCACTTCTATCTTTCTATGATCGAGTGAACTCAATGGAACTTAAATACCGCTATCAAGCCCGTCTCTGCAATTTCATTCTAAACCTAACAACAAGTAGGTTACTACGCATAACCGTCAGTAGAATGCCTTGTGGTCAAGGCTGTGTTGGAAATCCGAGATTTCCATGGAAGCCACTGTTTCAATGTTTATTCTATGTTGTGGACTGCGGCAGCTAATACGATTTGTGGCGGATACTCCTGTTCCATACCAGTCTCGATAATCGAACAAAGTAACGAAACAAATCCAACCCTGAACAATCTAATAGCAGATGACTTGCCGGGACACTGTCGCGACTGTTAGATATGACTTAACCCGGGTGATCGATATTCGAAAGTGAAACATTAAAGCAGATAGTGCCGACTGAAATATCGGAAATTTATTACCCCTCCGCCCTACAGCAATATCTAGCGAACCGCCAGACAGCGACGAGGGGTGCAACGCTCCGTGACGATCTCTACTCAAACCTCGCCGGAACATTTATATGCAACTCGGCGCCGTCGTGTGGATACGAATCGTCACGTTCCGAGACTGTACCTGCAGGATATTATGACTGCTAGATACAAACCCAATACCCTAACTCACGATTCAACCGTCGACACATACTGCGCACAAACCT
>Ga0208412_1000285_pt1 | contig 30447 bp, 25 predicted proteins | sample AntDeeMetag02WF4_FD_184758 | JGI IMG/M metagenome (GOLD analysis project Ga0208412, IMG submission 184758) | Saline lake microbial communities from Deep Lake, Antarctica - Antarctic Deep Lake Metagenome 02WF4 (SPAdes) (version 2) | ecosystem: Environmental > Aquatic > Non-marine Saline and... | reverse complement strand
GGACAATTTCGTTAAATCGTACGTGTTGCCGCGGAAAATAAACGAATACCGTCTGTTCAAGATCCACGACTGATGCTTCGCTTGATCCAGCCCAGATGACCTACGCGAAGTCGTTGATAACATCTTGTAATATTCGGATAGTCTATATGCACCGTCTGCCTTGGTATGAACTGTCTTAGTCGGGGCTTGCCTTCCAAACCATAGGGATAGCAGACTTACTCCTGTTTGTCATATTTTCCGTGGTTTTATACGCTAACCTATAGTGAATTTCCTAATAGGTAGTTATACTTGTGACACAAATACTCCACGTAAGTGATACTCATCTCGACAAGCGTCAGTACGGACAGGACCTCCGCCGTGCCGACTTCGCAGACGCTTTCGACGCCTCGGTCGACATCGCTATTGACGAGGGCGTGGATGCAGTCATTCATACTGGCGACCTGTTTGACGATCCAACGCCGAGCGTTCCCGCAGTCAATCGTTGCCTCGATACCATCGGTCGGCTGGAAGACGCTGGTATTCCTTTCCTCGCTATCGTGGGAAATCATGAGCGGAAGCGAGAGGAACAGTGGATGGATATCATCAAGCGGTTCGGTAATGCGAAACGGCTCTCGAAATCGCCGACTGTAGTGACAGACGCCAACGGGGACGATCCTGTATCAGTGTACGGAATTGATGCTATACGCTCACCTGAGTGGGACGGATACGACTTCACGCTCGGCGAATCTGAGTCCAACGACCATGTCACTATTCTCTGTATGCACGAGTTGGTTCAGCCGCTTGTCCCCGAACACCGCGGCGACCCGTACGACCTTTCCGAGGATATCCTTGATCGACTGAACTTCCTGCCGACCGCTCTTGCCCTTGGCGACTACCACTCGACGTGTAATGACACTGTCGACGGTGTCAAAGTGTTCTACCCTGGGGCGACCGAACGATGCAAGGTGTCTGAGCGAGGCACACCCAGCGTCTACCTGTTGAATATCCAGGATGGGGAACTCAGCCGTAAAACACGAGCTATCTCCACAGCCGGGCGCGAGAACGTGCCCCGTCCGTTCCTCACAGTAAACATCGATTTCGATGAGACGCACAGCCTTGACCACGCAGCGACCCGCATTGACGAGGATGCCGGCGGAATGAACGACGACATTTCAGACATGGTCGTCGTCGCCCGCCTGACAGGCGCGAACGTGGGCGTTACTGCGAAGGACGTGTACGATTTGATGGCTGAACGCGAAGTGGCGGTTCCCTATGTTGATGACAAACGCCAACCCGATGTGGACTTTGACTTCGATTTTGACGATGAGCAGACGGAGTCTCAGAACCCCGACAAGATGTTAGATGATGCGGTCGGAGGGCTTGAGATATCCACCATCACGACCGAAGCAGATGACCTCGTACGAGACGACACCGTTGATGACGATGACATCCGTCCAGAGATGAACACACACATCCGCACTGAGCAGAAAGAACAGTTCGGTGAGGCGACCCTCGAAGAACGATAATCGATAGTAGATATCACAGACACGACAATGAAATTCAAGACCCTCATTTTAGAGAATATCCGCAGCTACGAGAACGGTCATATCGACTTCGAGGACGGCGAAAATCTCCTCTTCGGGCTGAACGGCGCGGGGAAGTCCACCATCCTGCAAGGGGTGTTCGGTGGGCTGTTCCAGACGAAAATGAAGTACCAGGTCGGCAATGACTTTGATTTACCAGACCTTGTTCGCACGCAGGCTGACGAAGGGCGTATCGAACTTGTCTTCGAGGCAGGCGGAGCCGAGTACACCGTTGAGTGGGTCATCCAGAAAAGCTACGACGACGACGACGAGGTTAACGGGGCCAAGACCAAGCAAGGCTACCCGAAACTCTCCTCGGACGCCCTCTCCGAAGACGTGTCCAGCCTTGGCGACGTGCAGACCGAAATTCAGCGCGTTGTCGGGATGGACGCAGAGTCGTTCGTCAACAGCGTCTACGTCCAGCAAGGCGACATCACGCGCCTCATCCATGCCAGCACTGAAGACCGTCGGAAGATTCTTGACGGCCTCCTTGGTCTGAACCGTCTCGATGAGTACGTCGACCGCATGGAAGACGCTCGCCGTGAGTACAAGAAGGCAAAGCGTGATTCGAACAGTCGCCTTGACGAAACCAAGAAGCGACTTCAAGATCTGCCTGCGGAGGATGAGATCCAATCCCAAATAAACAAGACTGACAAGAAGATCTCGGACATCAAAGGCGACATCGACGATCTCGAATCGAAAATTGATGGTCTTGAGGACGAGCGTGAGACGAAGACGGAGACCCTTGACCGCATCGACGACCTCCAAGTGGAACTCGATGAGACCCGTGACAAGTACGAGGACGCCGAAAGCGACCACGAGACGTACAAGGAAGAACTCCAAGAGGAAAAGGAAGCACAGCGCAAAGCTGAAGATGCGCGTGACGAGGCACAGGAGGATCTTGAAGCCTTAGCCGAGCGGGATGAACTCGCTGACTACGACGTACTGGATGCTGACACCGCCGAGCAGGCGCACCTAACGGCGCAAAAAGAAGCCGAAATGGCTCGCTCAGAACGTCAATCAATCGAGGAAGGGCGACTCAACTCCCTTCAGTCGGACCTTGACCGAGTCGAATCCGACATCGAAGAAACAGTAGACGAAATCGAGTCAAAAGAGAGTGAACTCGACGACGTCCGTGCTGAGGTTGAGTCCGCTGAGTCGCGCAAGTCCGATGCCGAGAAGCGTGTCGAGAGATTCGAAAATGCCCTCGAAAATGACCGAACGACGGTCGCTGATCTTGCGGTGGAACTCGATATCCCCCAAGATGCGTCGGTAGACGACATTGATGAGTCACACATCCCCGAGACAAGGCAAACTATTTCGTCCGAACGAGAGCAAATCGTCGAAAAAAAGAGCCACCTCGGAACTCTACAAGAGCAGGTCGACAATCTCGAATCCGAGGGTGAATGCCCGGTTTGTGGTGCGACAGACGACGCTCATGACATCGACTCGGAGGCGGTTGCTGCAGAGCACAAGGCCAACCTCGAAGCTGCAGAGGAGCGTCTCGCGGAACTCGACGAAGCACAAGAGACGCTTGATGATCTTCGTGAAGCAGTCCGCGACGCGAAATCTACCCGGAACGACCTCGAAGATGCCCGCGGAGAGGTTGAACAGGCCGACTCCGATATTGAAGATGCTGAAGCGCGCGTTGATGAGGTGGAGTCGACGCTGGAGGGACTCCGTGGTGAACTCGAAGAGTACCGTTCAAAGAAGGAGCGACTCAACGACGAAATCGACGACGCGAACGAGGATCTCGAAGACGCTGAAGTCCGAGTCAACAGAGTGGAGACCGTCGAAGAACTGCTCTCAGAAGCAGTCGAACTACACGGACGTATCTCCGAACTGGAATCCGATATCGACCGCCATAAGGAGAACCGCGAGCGCATCGGCGAGCTTCGACGGACGGCGTACGACCGAATGTCCGACCTGAAAGAAGACGTGGAGGAGCTTGAGGCGGAACTTGGTGATCTTGACGCCGAGTCCATCAGAGACGATATCAACGAGATTGACGATTACCTTGACGAATTCCGCGAGACCTTGGATGGAAAAGAGTCCGAAGAGGAGGAGCTTGTCAATAAACTCGCTTCTCTTAACTCGAAGAAGGAGCAGATACAGGAAGAGACCAAGCGCAAGAAAATGCTCGCCAGTCAGCGCGAGTGGGCTAATGAACGCATTGACGAGGCGACAGAGGTCATCAAGAAGTATAAGGAGGTTCGTGGCAAGCTCCGACAGCAGAATATCTACAAGCTGAACGAGTACACTAACGAGGTGTTTTCGGACCTCTACAGGGATCAGTCCTATCGCGGCGTCCACATCGACAAAAAGTACAACATCTACCTCATCGCACAGGACGGTGAGAAACTTAAGCCGCAACTGTCTAGTGGTGGAGAGTCCGGCATACTGAACCTCGCACTTCGGGCGGGCGTCTACAAAATTATCACCGAACGCGACGGCGTCGCCGGTGCGGCGCTCCCGCCATTCATCCTCGACGAGCCGACGACATTCCTTGACTCGGGGCACGTCGGCGAGTTACAGACGATGATACAGACCATCGGCGAGTGGAATGTCCCACAAATTCTGCTCGTCAGCCACGACGAAACCCTCATCGAGAACAGCGATCACGCAATCCTCGTCGAAAAGGATCCTCAGACCGAGACCAGCCGCGTCCGTTCCGGCCATGCGGCGGTCGAGGAAGCAACGAATGACACCGAGACTGAAGCCACCGTGGGCGACACGGCCACCGACGACTGAGCGCCACTCCACTCAGACCGCGTCGCCCTGAGCGGTGAACCCTTATTTGACCCTATCTCTAACTATACAACAGATACGATGGCTGATATCCTTATCAAGCACTTCTATGCGGGTGGTCATGCTTGACCGACATGGACACTTACGGAGCGTTAAATCAGATGTTTCAGGAGTTGGGCCGTGCAGTTGGCGACTTCGACGCCCAACAGACCGTGACAGCTGCAGACGCTATCGCTCACTTCCAGCAGCCGGGTGGGAATGTGAACCTACTCGACGATGACGAATTCCAGATCACCCACAAGCCGATTAGCGAAGTAAAGTCGTGGGACGATCCGTGGCCGACCACGTACGGACTGGATGGTTCCACCACACGGGCACTACAGTTTAACAACGGTCTTCTCGCCGCAGGGAGCGCCGCGAAACTCGGTGTCTCGGGTAAGACAGGCAACGCCGACCTCGCTAACCGAACTACGGCGACACTTGTCGCCCACCACAACGACGACGAGTTTGAGTTACCTGGTGTCGGAGAGACGGGTATTGAACTCCCTAGTGGTACCGACGCCGAAATGCTCCGATTCCCTGCCAGCGACCTCATTAGCCGTCTTGACGACTATCTTGTTGGCGTCTCTCGGACGTATGCCGAGGGAAAACATGCTCGCAAGTACGCTGCCGAACTTGACGGCCCTTTGTTCATTGACGGACCCCTCTACCCGAACCCAGCGTTCAGTTGGATGCTGTTTGAGCAGGCGGGGGAGGGGCCGACGTATATGACCGACAACTGGCCCGAGATAGTAGGAGACATCATGCAGAACTACGTCTCCACAATCGAGATGATGTACGACCGAAACTACCCGCCCATCGGCATCATCAAGACTGGTCGTTCCAGTGCTGCCCTAGATTCACTCCAGACGAAGATTGAAGACAACGACGTGAATATCGAGACACCACTTCCGTGGGGGAGCGACCATCTACTATTCGAGGACGCCTTGTACAACTCTGACGACCGCTACGGTGATAAGGGCCCCATCATCAGCTACACGCCGTGGCTCCTCCAACAGAAGGAGGGAGCGCACGGTGAGTCCGTTGTACCGTTCGAATTCTACGACGGCGTTTCACTGAAGTGGGGCGATGCCAACGAGTATATCCGAGCGTTCTTCTACGTCCGCTGCCCCCAATCCGACTACGTGATGCGTGTGGAGACTCCACACGCCTTCGCCCGGAATGCACGACTTCGAGAGCGTATCACCCGGAAGGCCCTCGTTGAAATCGCCCAACAACAGAAGGAACCTCGTGCAATCACATTCGCCGACCAACGTGCCCGCATCTCTAGAGACGACCGCTTTAACCTTCGAGATGTTATTGAGCAGTTCGCCCAGAACAATCACGGGAATGTTCGCGCTGTTCAAGACTATAATGAAGGGCGCGAGTATGACCGATTTGAAGAGTTTTAGAATAGTGACATGGCTCAGTTGGCAAGACGCGAACCTTCATGTGATATAGTCTCTAATCCGCTTAACAACTAATAAATGACAGAGGATTTCAGTTTGGACGATGCGCGAGCAGAGGACGAGAGGGCTAGCGAAGAAGCAACCGACGAGACTCAACTCAAAGACGCACCCGCTCCCTTCGGTGACCACAATGGCGAGCGCGTTGGTCATATCACAGCGCAAGACAACCCCATCGTCGTTGACCGCGAGGAGTCGGTCATCCGTGCGTTCGTTGACTCCGACTCCCGCGAGGGCGTGCGTCTCGGGAACTATCTTCGAATACCCTATGCGCCGCTTGAAGACGAAGAGTATTCTCGCGCGATGCTCGTCGGAGTGATCAAACGCCTCGAATATGCCACCATTGCCGACATCAATGATAAGCAGGACGGCGGCTACGCAAACCCGCCGGGTGAACATTCCTTCTCCTACGTTGCCCAAATCGAACCTATCAGCATCGTTGAGTTCGATGAGACGGACACGGAGAATCAGTTCACACAGGCGACGGTCGACAAACCACCAAAGCCGGGGGCGAACACGTGTCTGGTCGAGGACCGGGCCTTCCTCCGGTCAGCTCTCCGCCTCCCTGACCGCGGTGTTTTCCTTGGACATATGGCAGTAAGCGGGGACCGGATCCCCACCGAGGAGGAACCGCTTCCGTATTATATGTTCAACCCGAATGCCACTGACGGGAACGAGGACGAGGGCGAGCCCGCCATCTTCCGACACACACAGGTCGCGGGGTCTACTGGGCAGGGGAAGACCCACGGGTCGAAAAACATCCTCCGCAACCTCTCGACAGGCAAAGAGTATTCAATCGAAGTGCCGCCAGAGGAGCAGGATGGGGAAAATGTCGATGTGGTTGAGGATCGACAACGGGCTCTGAACGTCACAGTAATCGACCCCGAGGGCGAGTACGTCGAAATGGGGGATGACCCAGACCCCGAGACTCAAGCAGACTACTATGAGGACGAGTTCCAAGAGATGCTGGAGGAACAGAATATCCTTCACGGGGGACTTGACAGCCCCGACAGCAACGTCGACTTCGGTGTGTACGTCCCGAACATCAACGACACCCACCCCTCTCACCCGAACTGTACGGAGTTCAGTATCCCGTTCGAACTCGTCCGAAGGAATCGCCAACTCCTCTACAAATCCTCGCCCCCAGACCGCACGAAAGATGCCATCAACGATCTCATTACGGAGTACTTCCACAACCACAACGCGCCCTATACCTACGGGGAGTTCTCGAACTTCGCAGATAACATGCTGGACGAGGACGAGGACCGCATCACTGAGAACGGGAGCGTCAAGACAGCCGCCCGCGAACGCCTCGTGGGGCAGTACGAGTTTAACCGAGTTTTCGACAACGGCGACCAGTCGTTGTTCGACCTCACCAGCGAGATGTTTTCTCCGGGGAAGGTCACCATCATACCGACTGATCATCTCCGTGGATCGACCGACCGCTTAGTGGTATCTTGTTTGCTTGCCCATGTCGTCACGAATAAAATCGGCAGCGATGTGGAGTTCCCACATATCAAAGGAACGCCGATGCTCCTCTCGCTGGACGAAGCACACGAGTACCTCACCACACCATCCGACCTCGGATCACGCTCTGGCTACCTCGTCCGGAAGTTCAGACAAGCCGCGAAACGAGGGCGAAAGGACAAGTTCGGGCTCTACATCATCACCCAGACGCCCCAAGACATTGATGAGGACGTTCGAAAGCAAATGAATACCCGCATCTACCTCGGTCTCGAACGCGACGTGGTCGAAAGCCATGACGTGTTCGTCCCGAAGGAGTTCAAAGAGGCCGTCACTCAATTCAACAAGGGCCAGATGGTTGTCAAACAGCCCGACGTACGGGCAGTCGAAATCAAGGGCCTTCCCGCCTGTCTCACTCATCACAGCAACTGAGTCTCAAATCATCATAACAACAGAACATCGATTATCCATCTCTGGGAAAGAACTCCGTGCTTCGTCAGATGAAGCCGATGTTCTGGCGGAGTTTCGAAGTTTCCGGAAGGTACCCCTCGGCTGCGGCCTCGCTCGCACGGTCAGCATAGTAGGTAGTAATGGGTAGACGAGCAGTTGAGTTCATCGCACCGACGTGGGACTGGCTCAGTAGGTAGACTTGCGCAGTCAACGTTTTGATGTCAGTGTCGCCAGCCTTGCGCTCGACTTGGATAGGCTGAGGAAGTCCCGTGTTTGAGCTCGTCGCTTGCGACTCGGGGTCACCGAATGTAGCGAGGATAGCTCTATTTTCCTCGCGGTTGAGTGCGGCAATGCCCTTGTCGGGTATCTTGGCGACGCCGTCTGCGAGGTTGAGAACGCGCGCTGGCGATTGCTTGCGAATCTCGACAACATCGTAGTTGATGTCCATCGATTCTAACATCTCCTCTACCTGATCGAGATCCTCGCGCATGAATCCGTCCCGGTGGATGACGATGCGGTCTGGATATTCGCCGTGTTCCTGCTTGTACCCCGCGATCGATTGGCGCGTGAGATTCTTCAGCTCTTTCGGCGGCACCTTTTCACCCGTCTGGGGTTTCGCAGAGGTATACCCGAGGATAGTACCGTCGCCGTAGATACTCGTCGTTGAGGCGGCGATATGGACACGTTCGTCGGTATCTCGCGGGTAGCGATGGGATACGTCAATTCCGATGAACAGATCCGTCTCGCCTGGCATTGCATCCTCGGTTGTAAATGGAATGCCGCCCGCGGCAGCGACCAATCCCAGCGCGACGTTCGGAAGCGCGTAGCTGGTGGCGAGCGTGTCGATATGGGCCATCTGGCTATCAACACGCCTCTGGCGGAGCGCTTTCTTCATCTCGTGATAAATGTCGCTCGCGCTACTCTCACCCATGCTGAAATCCGCCTTCGGCAGGATGACACACGCGGCAGAGTACTCGTGGTCATCGGGTACGTCAACCAGCAGGTCGGTATAGATCTCATCAGCAGTTTTGAACGGGTCGTACTGCACCCGATTAACCGCTTCAGGACCCGCTCCGATGTCCTTGAGTTGCTGATCGAGGTTTTCCCACCGCTCAGCGTGTGGGCCCGCGCTCGGATGGACGAGACACACCGAGAACTCCTCGGGGGCTTCGTACACTTCATTGTGCTTCACCCGTCGCGGATGGTCACCAGTTTGCTCCTCGGCGAACTGGAGGATGTGGGCGTCGGTCTCAAACAACCGCGACATCTCCCAAGTGTCATCGCCATTGACCGGTGTTGCGTCAAACGAGAGAGTCGCCCCTCCTAGCGGAATGACCGGCGGAAGATTTTCGACGAAAGTTGTCGCCCGATTGAGACACCGTTGGGCAGATAGCCGCGTCTTCCCGCGAGTCGCCTCATTAAATCTCGGGGCAAACGCCTTCACGTTCTGCGGGTGACCCTGTAGGGCGAGGAGTCGCTGGGGGTAATACTCGGTGTTGTGCGAACCCTGCTTGGTGACTTTCACTACCCGCCGGTCAGCACGAGCGATTTCTTTCAGAACGCGGTCGGGGATCCGTTCTGCTCCCTCGTGGTACTCAACGACGCTTTGATTACCCATATCATCGATACTCTCGTTGACCGTCTTATCCATTAGCTCGTCAACGAACGCCCCTTTCCCGCTCTGCTTGTACGTTACGTTGACGCGGAGGCCACGATAGAGCTTATCGAGATCGAATTTGTCGAGGGTGTACTCAGAGATGGTCTTGTGCCGGAAGTCAACCGAGAGATAGACGACGCCAGCATTCGTTACCGATAGCGAGAGATTCCATCGTTCGTGCAGGCGGAAGTCTTGTTTCTGGATAACAGGGCGCTTTGAGAGGACCGTGTCGATGCCTCGAACCTCATAGTCACCATCCAGAATGCGACGGAGTGAGGCGTCGATGAGCCCCTTTGTGACAGCCTTGTCACTATAATCGGTGTAGTCCAGTGTGTGTGGCCCGTCGTTGACCATCTCGAAATTCTTCAGCTCTAAATCTTCAACAGGGAGTGGGGACGGAGTAGCGAGCGCGAGGGCATCTCGAACGGCGATAACCGGGGGAGACGAGCTCTCAAACTCTCCCAAGATGTCTCGTCTCGCCTTGTACGTGTCGCGCAGGGCGGCTTGATGATCATCGGGACGGTACCCGTCCTTGGCTTTCAGCGTGTACTCGTGAACCGCAAATTCAGAGAGTGATTTCTCACTTCGGAAGGTCGTCAGCGCGTGTCCCGTCTGCTCGGTCGCTGACTCAGGTACGTCGGCGAACGCATCATCGATTTCTGCCTGCATTTCTTCATCAACCGACGCGGACACGGCTCGGGGCTCCTTTTCCTCGCCTGTCGAGTCGGTGTTATTCCGTTCTGCTTCGCTACTGTCCCCCCCTGCTTCGCCCTCACGTCAACCGACGATGTCTCATCGTCTCCGGATGACGATTCTACATCAGCAGAACTGGTGGTCTCACCTATGTCCGCGTCTCTCGTCGACTGAGTCACTTTAGTATCGGCCGTCGCAGTAAGATTGTAGAAGGTTCGACCACTGGACTCGTTGATAGAGTAGCGAAGGTCTGTCAGCGTGTATGTCTCGCCGGCTTCGAAATCCGTCTCGTACACCTCGTCAGGCGTTGAGTTTACCCAAAGGGTGATGCCTGGCCGTCTACCCGTCTCGTCTACGTACTTGAGAACGCGGTTTCCGGGCCCACGGTTAGGGTGGTGTTGAGCGTCAACGACCTCGAAGGTCGTCGTGTACTTTGCACCCTCATCCAGATCGTTCGCTACGTCCATCTCCTCCAGAGTAATGTGTGCCGTCATTGCTATCTTTCAGTTGTCGTTCTGACTGCAGTTTCTGCGCCACGCCGTCCCACAATCCGCCTACGAATCGTAGCAGACAACAGAGTTTATCCTCCACTTCGACGGCAAGCTCGGCCGTTGTTTCGATGGTCGTTCGATAACCTTGGCGTTTCTTGAGATTAAGTGCAAAGGAGTCCGTGAGGATGACACTCCCCCGAACGCCTAAAATCGTCCCCTCGCCGTTATCGCCGACCTCCAGTTCGGGTCGATTTACACCACGCGCGTGGTCGATGCCGGTCGCACGGTGAGGTATTGATACGACTCGGTCAGCGACAACATCCTCATCAAGATCGTTGAGGGTGAGACACGCGTGTAACCGTGAGTCATCTGGAATGTACTCTGGCACCGTTCGGGTGGCCTCAACAAGATCCTCAACAGGAGACGTCCGCGGTTCGTACCATGAACTACTCGACTGGGTTTCAAAGCGATCACTGAACGCCTCCTCGATGAGCCCCGCCGACTTTCGATTCGGCGTTTCGGCAACGACGATAGCGTGACTCGCGCCCTGCTCGGCCCACCGCTGGAGACGACGGTCGCTCCGGCTGATGCCAACCTTCACATCAGCCTTCGTGACGAGGTAAACGACGTAAGTGTGGGCGCACGCATCGCGCTTGTAGTCGGGGAATGGACAGTCGGCGTTCTTACAGTCAGTACCCGGCGTCTTGATGCACTGCGTAAATGGCGGCCGTTGTTTACAGTCGTAACATACCGAGTATTTCGGCTTCGAGAGCTTCTCGCCGCAGTTACCACAGACGCGTTCCTCATGGAGGGTGACGCGGAGTGACTCACCGACTAAGCTGTCGCAATTTAGTGTAGCATCAGAATCTATAAAAGAGAGCGATGGGGTTCCGCGGTACCACGAGAAATAGCCGATGTGCCCCTCAATCGAGTAATTGTACTCCGGGGGGTCGCTGCTAGATTTGCTCCTGTTTCTACCTTCACCACCGAAATCACCGAGGGCTCTTTGACGTTCAGTCATGGCACGAATGGGGATCCTCGCAACCGAAACGGTTGTTAAGATTTTTCCTTGTTGGAAAAGAGGCTGCCTTTTCTAGCAACTCAATCATGTCCTACATCACTGACACCCACCGATGAGTGAAAAGGATATGCATGCTAGTGGATGGATAAATGTCTGCAGATCTATGAACTTGTGAACAAAGGTAGAACTATATGACTTCCTTTCACATTCAGGCCTATGGACAGGACTTCCGTATCTTCTAGCAACCTAAGAAGTGTCGGCTATAATCAAGACGACCAAATCTTAGAGATCGAATTCAACAGTGGGGGAGTCTACCGTTATTTCAGTGTTCCCGCAAATATTCACACAGACTTGATGAACGCGTCTTCACATGGGAAGTGCTTCCACAGCAACATTAAAAATGTGTACCAGTACGAACAAGTTCGATAGCTCAATGGTGGTATTAAAATGAATCTTGATAGGATAGAAGTCAAAAATCACCGTTCGATAAAGGAACAATGGGGAGATGACGCAATAACATTTGAAGGACTTGACTGTCTCGTAGGAAAAAACAACGTTGGAAAAACCAATATTGTTTCATCTATCAAATACCTGCTTGAGCAAGAGGATAAGACGAAAGATGAGGAACTCTACTGGAACAAGGAGACTTCTCGAACAGTAGAGGTCAGAGGGTATTTTAATGTATTAGAAAAAGACCTACACCGGATACAGGATGAGAGGAAGCGGGAGCAGGTACGAGAACTCCTTCTAAACTGGGAAGACTTCGACAATCATCTTGGAATCTGTCGTATTACCGAATCGGAAGAGAAAGGGGGAAATACATCATTCCAAGTAATCCAACTCAGGCCTATTGATGAGGAACTGAGTGAAGATACTTTTCTGGACTTCCGCGATGATCAGTGGGGAAATATCGATGATAAAGAGGGGTTCACCAACACTGATTATCGGGACGCGATGCGGGAAAAATATCCAGAAGTCGCGGGACATGTCGACGAAGACAGTCTGAAGCAGAAGGGTGCATGGAAGGATGGGTATGAGAGTTACATAGCCTCTCGGCCGGAGGGTCTTGAATTTGAACCGAAGCCTACGAGTTTTCCTTCGGGTACGAAACAGTTGATTAGAGAGGTAGTGCTTCCTGACGTGGTCAAGATACCTGCTATCAAAGAAGTTGAAGATGCGGCCCAGACTTCGGGCGAACTAGGCGAAATGACCGATGCCCTATATAGTGAATTAGAGGAAGATATCAACAAACAACTTGATGAAAATTTAGGCAGTGTATATGATCGACTAGACACCAGTTCAGAAGCCTTTGAGACCCAAATAAGTGATTATCTCAAGCAAGCCTTCAGAGATTATTCTGTGGAGTTGGATTTCCCACGAGTGGAGAGTAGGAGATTATTCCGAGGCGTGGATATTCGGATTGAAGATGATCAACTTGAAGACACCTTGTCACACGAGAATGTTGGTGAAGGTGTGAGGCGGGTACTGGTTTTCAGTATGCTTCGCACTATTGCTGATCTTCGAGATGGTTCGCTCTCTATAGCTAATGAAGATAGTGAAGAAAATGAACAGAGGCAACCCCTCTTGATCCTCTATGAGGAGGCGGAACTGTTTCTGCATCCGAATCTGCAGAAGAACTTACTTCGAGTCTTCAGAAGTCTTTGTAATGGTGATGCGCAAATTATATTCAATACGCACTCCCCCCTTCTGATTCAGAATAAAATACTAGACACGATCAACATTGTCCGAGATAAGAACGGAACAGAGGTTACACAATTCCATACAGTTTTGAATCAAAAGGAACCGCGGGAACAGTCCCGTCTAATGGACCTTCAAAAGGTATCCTCCTACATTTTCTCGGAAAGAGTGGTACTAGTAGAGGGCCGATCCGATGCGATTGTCCTTAGAGAAGTTTCTTCATCTCTTAATCCTAATTGGAATTTCGATAGCTTAGGTATCCCAGTTCTTCAGGTGGGGGGTAAAACGAACCTGCCATTATTCAAAGACTTTCTGGAACAGCTGGGAATCGACGTGTTTGTAATCGCAGATATTGGTGCTCTTCGGTGGTCTGTCTCCGCGATGGTCAAAGAGGAATCTATTGAAGAGGAAATTGAGGAACTGAAAGATACCTCTGAATCGCTCGTAGATGATGGGAAAGTAGATCATACTTGGAATAGCAGCGATATCGATAGTAAAATCCTCAATGCTACTTGGGAAAGAACTTTTGAAAGATACAGAGAACTAAAAGAGCGACTGGAAGACGGGGAAGAACCCGATCAAGAGCACATTGATAGCATCAAGAAATTAATCAATAAAAAATCCGATGACGCGTGGCGTAAAGCGATAACAAGCAATCATGAAAGGATTAATTCTGACCGCTTAGAACTGAGAGCACGACTACTTGAAGAAAACATCTTACTCCTGAATGGTGAAATCGAAGACTATTACCCTGATGTTGAAGTCAGCAATAAAACTGAGGCTGCATTAGAGTTCTCTGCTGACAACTACGATGTAAGTGAACTGCGGGATCATTTCGTTGAACTCCCTGAACGGGACGAAACAGATGTTGATGCTTTCCTTGGCGAGGTGTTTGATGTATGATGCGGCATAGCGTAGACTGTTCTATAACTCGACATAAAAAGACCAGTGAGAAGGACAGCGACTCTGGTTCTGAACTGTCCGACATGAGAGTGAACGAGTAGGCGAGTGTGCTAGTAACAAGGTGTCGTCGCATCCGTCAGGCGACGCGCTCGTTCAATTCGTGTAATTGTTGCCTGAGCACATCCACCTTCTCCTGATTTGCGCCGTAGAGCCCGTAGAACCAGACTCGGTAAACGTATAATGTGAGTCCGTCAGTCTTGATCACGGCTTGCTTGAGATCGGGTGAGTGGGAGGTCACTTCGGCATCGAAGTATCCAACGACCCCGTCGAACGGTTTGTTCCCGAAGCATACGACGTGGTATTCGGATTCGCCAAGCTCGCGCAACTGTTCCAACAGTACTGCGGCATCGTCGTCGCTTACCTCAACGCTCTGGCTGTCCGGGTCAACCTCATCCACGAGGTCAGTCATGTACGCCCCCTGGAGGCAGTTCAACCCGCCGTCCTGAATGAATTCTTTCAGCCGGTAATCGTAGTGCTTCGGAGTTGGTGCGTGGAAGTTTGAGTAGGGGGCGGGGAGGTCATCAGATCGATTCAACCCCATCAGGACGATGGCTGGAGTCAGCATCTCGGCCTGGTCATGGACGAATTCGACCAAGCGCTCGGGGCGCTTCTCAACGCAGTCGCCGTCGGGGAATGCGTCGTCCCACACAGCCCAACTAGCCCACGGGTACTGTTCAGCGATCCCCGCAAACGTTTCGCGGTCCATGCTCCAAATCTTGGCGGCCTGCCCTATGAATTGTGCCAGCAGTACCTGCGACGTGACTGCCTGAACGAGTGAAAAAGTATCGCACGGTTCGGATGTCAAAGTGGCGTGCTTCCCACCGGCTTGCTCTCACACCGCTATGGATGGAGTCACCGTAAGCAGGAGGGTATGCAAACGAGGTCAAGAACTAAGACAGTATCTGGTAATTGTCTTTACAGTACTTGGGGGTCAGCGATGAGAGAGAGAACAAGCGAGGATGTAGACGGCGACGAAGAAGAGTCAAAAGAGACTGACCAATATCTTGCCGACGAAACTCCAGAACAGAAACCATCCCGTCAACAAGAACTCGACCATTCACCTGAGAAGTACACTACCGGGTACGATGCGTTCGGTGACACGCGGGTCGGGATCGGAAGCGCTGGCGGAGATGTAACAAAACTCATCCGGCATAACGAAGGCCGGCATCGCTCCGATGGCAGCCACAGTGCTCGTGAAGCAGCTCGTGACAAGGGGCGCGTTACTGAGTCGTTCTGCTCTGCGCTCGATCTTCCATCTCACCAGCAACGTGCAGCAGTCGCCGCAATGGCAACGATGAACCTAGATCGGTTCGGTCGACAGAAACGGCTCGGAAAAGTCGCGCTGGCAACGATTAAAGTGATCGTCGAATGGGATCGATCCCGGCGATTCCCTGACGATGCCTTGTCGAACCTCAATGAGGATGATCTACCGACGCGGATGCTCGACGACCCAGACTACCAGGAGATACTGGATCAACAGGATGTCTCGAAAGCGGATCTATACAGTGTGTCCCAACTCGTCAAACGTGAACTGAAAAAGGAGGCGTTTTTCAGCCCCAGCGATCGAGACGGATCAGACGTCACAGCTAACACTGATAGCAAGGAAAATAGCGGGTGATACCCCCCACTGACTACCGGTACATTCACACTGGACATCCTAAATCAGATGGACATACATATTGGTAATTTTCTTTTAAGTATTCCCTGCGACAATATGCGTATTTAGGGTCGTCGGTCGTCGGATCCGCCGTAAGGCGGAGAGACGGCCTGGCTGCCAGTTCACGCGCGAATTATCGCGGGATTCGGCTTCCCCCTTCGAAAGAGGTGGGTCTCTTTAGACTCCCACTTTGGCCTTCGAAGGGGGCTTCGTAACCAACACGCACGGGAATAATCGATGGGCTTCGGCCCAGCAAGCGAACCCCTTCCAGAGGGTACCATAGTCCGTGCGCGCAATTCGCGCTCGAAAGCATCGTTTCTCGTCGTTAGTCAGCGACACCCCTTAGAGGCCCTTCGACCCATCACTGAGAGGAATCAGCCCTCGTTGAAGAGTTCCTTCGTCAGGTCTCAGTCTCCTTAGCACATATCGACGCGGCCAGTGGCAACGCTGGTCAGCGTTCGGTACTCCCTGCTTCGCAGCCACTGACTTCCAGACGGCGATGTACTACTCCAGACAACCAATTCGATAGATGTCCGTACAACCCAACCTCGACCAGACGTATCTCCCGCTAATCAAACAACACGCCCGCGACCGGTGGCACGAACGAACCCCCGCACACCAACCCCTCGCATCAGCCTGGTTCAGCGCCACACCCGTTGACGCCCCCGCAGCCCGATGCAGCCACGCCCGGCTCTACGAACCCACAGACGCACTCATGCTCGTCCGTGACGGCTGGCTGCGAACGGTCCTCATCAACGACGGCCGCCTCCAACACAGCGGCCTCGTGATGTGCGATGCTTGCGACGACCTCATCGACCCGATCACACACAGGCGCTGCCCCACCTGTGGCAACCCACAACCGGCCGAGCAAACCTCCGGTCAAATCACTGTCGTCCAGGGAGGTGCCGACTGATGAGCAGCCCACCGTTCATCCACATCGACGAATTCGACGGCGCAGATCGGTTTGTAACGACGAAAGCATTCGTCAACTACACCATCGACCTCCGCAGCCACACACCGAAACAGAAAGTCATGCTCAGCGACAGCGACAGAGGCGACGTCCAGCGACCCTGCGTCGTCTTCAACGACGACATCACCCTCGAAGAGGGATGTGGCTACCGCTTTGGCGGATTCGACAACCAATGGGACGACGGCGAAGAAATCCAACTGAAACTCCACAAGCGCTCCTGGGCGAACAAATTCTACGACCCCAAGGATCAGTAGCACTCAATACCCACTGACCCTGCTGCAACACTCACGTCTCTGCGTCGAACTCGCTGTTGAACTGTTCTACTGCCCGCAGCCACAATAGAGATCCGCGGACATCAGAGTGTCTCACGGGAGGAAAATTGAGTGGTCGCCTGGGTCAGTTGATTCCAGATTGTAAGACGGGATCTCGTCGAAGAAGCCCGCAATAATCGGGAGCAGGTGACTGCAGTCCGAGAGCAAGGTATGCATGATTTCGTTCGGATCCTGGTTCTCTACTTCATATCCCCAGAAATCGTCAGGCGGCAGATCGAATTTCCCGACGTGTCCATGCGCAACTGTGATTTCAAAGTCACTGATATAGTTATCCGAGATCTCGAACGAGTAGCTTCGACTGCCGATATCTGCAGCAATCATGAAATCTCGGGTGTCACCTGTTCCCCGATAATCTGTCACCCCCCACTCGTCCAGCTTGGAGTCGTCATCCAGTTGGAAAACGAGTCTCAGCCCTCGGCTGTCACTGTCTGAGTCGACTGTCACTCCTTTGATCGAGTTCACTTCCCACGAGTGGTTGCTGTATTCCTCGAACCGTGTGTTCAGTTCTGGTACAGAATCCAGCCGTTCCCGGTACTCGGACCGAGTGGTGTAAAATTGGGTGAGGAATCCCTCTGCTTCCTCGGGATCGTAGTCGTCTGGTTTGACGCGGTCTGGCTGCCAGTTATCTAATAACGCCTCTACTTCGTCGTTGAAACTGACATCTGCCGACATTTCCTGCAGTAATTCTGTGAACGACGGTGATGTTTCACCGGTCGACTTACCACTGGAACCTTCGGTGAACTCAGCACGTAGCTCTTTGATGCGGGATGAGTACTGACCGCTGTAATCCTCAGTGAAGTCACGGATTGTTCTCACATCCGCTTCCGAGAGCGACGGCCCTGCCGCGTCACGAAAATCATCAGAATCAAGTTCTGAAGCATCCTCCTGCGGCCCTGAATTTCCAGTCCAGTGTAGTCCGACCTCGTAAAGTGTCCACGTCAAGTGCTTCGGGACATCAACACCGCCATCATCCCCTGGTTTCAACGGCTTATAGCCGAGTTCCCGATAGACCTTCTCGGTTACCTCTGGCGTTTGTAACGGCAGCGGATGACTCATCCCATAGACGTAAGCATGAACGTAGTACCCGTCCTTCTCGTTGGAGTCCGCATATTCCTTCAAAACCGGCATAAGAAGTAGTCACTCCGACATCCCATTAGTCCTCCCTCTTCCCCGTTAGGAACAGTTCGGAGCTGTTATTGACTGACAAAGGATTCGGGGACTGTGGAACGCTCCGGATTTCAAAACGACGCTACTCCCTATCGACTTAGTTACTGCAGCGTCACGAGGGACACATGAACTTGTGGCTCGTACCTGTAGACGAACCGTCCTTTCAGCGAACACTCGCCGAACCAATCGACCTGTCGGACTGGAACAACCGGCCCGACTCATTTCCCGAACGCGCCCGGGTATGGGGCGTCCGAACCGATCCGGAACAGGGTTCCTGGGAGCGAAACCGTCGAAATCTCGAACGAATGGAGCGCGGCGACCCGCTCCTGATCTACCGGAACTCGGAAAGCCGATACACTGCGACCGGACGCGTCGGGCCGATGGCCCACACAGAACACGTCCGCGACGAATATTGGGACGGCGGCCCAGCACTCGACATCTACGTCGTGGAGGACTACGACGACTCCATCGATGTGGAACCAGAGACAGTCAACCGGCTGCTCGACTACGAAGAGTCATTCTGGCCACAAGGATTCTGGCGAGTGAGTGACGATCGCCCAACGGAACGAGTCGGGCGGAAGTTCGATATGTGAATTGCCGGCAGGCCTCTCATACTATGCGGTGAGGCCAGGCACGGTCACAAAATTGGCGAGCCTGATCAGTAAGCTATGACGTTGAGAACGCGTAAACCATCTCCATGGGGAGATCACCAGTTGGATCACCCTCATCATCCTTAGGCCACTCTTTGGGAAGAGTCCGTAACGTCCCAGTCTTCTGACTCGCAGTGAGTGCTAACGCGAATGCATCGACGATGTCGTCATTCCCGACCTCGCCGTCCAAGTCACGACCCGCATCACGAACATGCGCCAATACTCCCGAGTCGGTCTCCTCCAGAATCGCCGCTCGTTCCCAGAATGCCGCGGCGGGCTGACCAGTCTTCGAGTACTCGGTCGCCGTCTTGTCGTTGAACGCCCAGAAGCAAACCTCGGGGTGTGCTTCGCGGATGACACCGACCGCATCGGACTCGGTTTCACGAAGGAACGCGTCGAGCTGCGCGATTTTATCCGCAATGTTCCACGATTGAACACCGAGACTCCCATCAGTTTGCCGTTCTTGCGCCGCCTTCGCGGCTTCGTAACTCTCTGCGTAGACGGCGTCTCTCACCGGGACAGGGAACACGCTGGAGTACCGGTTCGGGCTGAGTTTCTGCCGGGCCACATCGTCGCAGGGTCGTTTCGCGTTCGAATCTTCCCTGAGCCCAATCGGGATGTCAATCAAAATCGTCTCCGCGGACTCGCCGTGATTATACCATAACTCTTCGATATCCGCGTACAGGCGTGTCTCGGTATATCCTTCGTTGTCATAGCAAACCGTGACCCACCCGTCCACACAGCCGTCAACTCCGATGTACATCGTTGATCCTCCTCGGCATATCTACAGCTTACACCGGCAAATGGATAGGGGAATGAGCGGTGAACCTGATACACGGCCAGACGCACGACCGGGATCGATGGATTTCAATCTTGGGTAAGGTCCTGGGCTATATCGTTGAGCCTGCGCGTCTGATCCGACATCCGATTTTGCCAATCATCGGAATCATCCGAACCAGGGTCGAAATCGGAATCATCGGGTGGGAACAGGTAGTCGACCGAGTTCTTGTGGCGATTGACTCGGTTGTCTTTAAGATATATACCGATCGGGTAGTCCCCATTCTTGTCTTGGTTCGTCGACACCCGGTAGTACGTCAGGGTCAGGGGGTAGAAGTCGTCCAACGATGGGTCGAAATCGAATGGAGAATGTAGATCAAGTACGATAGAGTACGCATTCTGAAACTCGGAGACATCTGCGTTGACCTCATCGTTGACCTTGAACTTGAACGGTGACTGCTGTTGAACACTCGCCCGAGTCCTGACAGCAATAAATGGCCGCTCATAGAGAACCCGATTGTATCGGTCAAGTTCCGGGTCGTACCCTCGCTTCTGAGCCTCCTCTTGCAGCCACTCCATGAACGAAATCTTGGCTGGGACGTAGTTACTCGAACTGCTGGTAAAATCGCCGGGTCCAGTCATACCGGGACTACTCATCGCTGTTTTCCTCTTCCGAAACGTTGTCAGATGACCCCGCGGGGTAAGCGATGACCTGCAGTACTTCTCCCGGCGTCAAGCTTAACGCTGTCTGCTCGACTTCAGGGATAGTGACTGTGTAGTCGTCCTCAAGGATTTGCTTGAACACTGCCTGCCGGTCGGGATCAACCACCGATACCTGTGAGACTAAAGAGCCCTGCTGTTGCACACGGTTCTGGACGGAGGATTCAGCGTTATTACCTCCCAAGACCCGTTCGAAGGCCTTTCCAGCGTATTTTCCAGGATACCACCCGTCTTCGCCAAGGCCGTGATCGGCCATCTGGACAACAGTTTCCAATGCTTCCTCGAAACTGCTGGGTCTCGTTCCGGTTTCCTCCCTGTGGATCTCCTCGACGACCTGAGTGAGATCGTCCGATATCTGTGGCCGGGACATATGTACGTACATACGTACACACAAATATTAACCCTTTCGGTCGTGCTAACCCGGCTACTTCTACATGCTGCGCAGCCAAGGGACTGTGTTGTGTCACTCTGGACGGGGGATTAGGTAACCGTGGTTTCATTATATTGGCACCTGATCAATCACGTATTGTGAACATGTTCTCCGAATTCGCCGATCAATCTAATTATGACACTCAGCAGGATCTGGTGGGGCTGGCAGTCTACTGGATTTCAGCCTGTAACGGTTATGATGCTGTACCGATATCAGAGGTACACGATATCTTGACCTTGTATGATTTCAATCTCAGTGACCAAACGGTAGCGACTAGAATACAGCAGCTCAAAGATGAGGGACTAGTCTATTATAGGGAGAGGTCTGGAACCTATTCTGGATTTCAACTTACCATACCTGGATTTGAGCGATACGATGAATTGTCCGGTGGCTGCCCGGGAATGAACGAAAGAGGTAGCGGCGAACCTGAAGAGACCGAGGAGACCGAGGAGGGCCAAGAGAGTCGAGATAATGTCGACAATGAATCAGCGAACAATTCCTACGATGTGTTTATCTCTCACGCCGGCGAGGACAAGGATCCAGTCGCCCGGCCCCTCGCTAATGAACTGCGTGACCGGGAATTTGATGTTTGGTTCGACGAGTTTGAACTCCAAATCGGAGATCGGTTACGGCGGTCGATCGATGACGGATTGGCCAACTCAAACCACGGAATAATAATCTTGTCAGAGGCGTATTTCGGCAAACAGTGGCCTGAAGAGGAACTTGAGGGGTTGATGTCCCGCGAAAACGATAACACTGATATCATCTTGCCACTCTGGTACGGGGTTGGCGAGAAAGAAGTCACAGAGTACAGCCCAATGTTATCCGGACGGGTAGCCGGAGTAATCGACGAAGACAACGTTGACCGAATTGCTGAATCTCTTTCTGGAATTCTACGTGACTGAAAACCACTGATGCCATACTCTAATATCAAGTAGAATATTCCTCACCCATGAACTCAGAGTTTGCAGAAAAATTCAGCTCAATCCCTGGCAAACCTTTATTCGCAGACTGCGGTTTATGCTAATTATCCGAGTACCCCCGACGGGTATTTTCGGTGTCTGTCAGTTATAACACCCGTACTCCCGAGGGAGATCGTGGTCAGTATCAAAGTCAACCAGTTTGACCTCCTCAATAGAGTTATCGCGGTCAACGATCATCCGCATTTGCTCGTTGATCCGCACATACTGATACCCTGTCCGGCAATTCCGCCAGTTGAACCCAGGCATATTAACATTCGTCTCAAGCTTCTCGATTGCCCGATCCACCCGCTCTCGAACCGTGTTATCCGACCGTTCGTACTTCTTTTCGAAGTCATCAGTCCGACGAATGGTGTAGTCAGTCTCCAACGCAACATACTTGAAATACTCTAAGTTCGGTGTTGGCGATGCAGGCTGAACCACGTACACTGGGATGCGGCGAGTGCTCGTCGCCCGATCAATCGACGTATCGAAGGGTAGTCGAGAACCGAGAAGCGTTTGCTGGCTCCGATCACCGAGAGATGCTGCAGCATCAGTAGCGTCTGCAGTGTGAAGAAGATGCGCGAGATGCCGGCCACCGACCCGGAAGTCCTGTCCGGTAAACCGTTCGTATGCACGGTACGCGTCCGGTTGGAACCGCGTCGAATATTCGAACAACGTATGGAATGCGGGCGTTGACGGTGCTCGCCGCATACACGCCCGGCTACGCGCCACGTACGCATTCGCCAGCGATTCCTCCAAGCAATCCTTCCCGGGACGCGCCGGTCGATACGCTTCCTCCACATAGTCTCGATACAGCATCTCACCAGCAACGTCCTCCAAGTACGTCGCCAAAAGCTCCGTCTGGTGATGATACCACTCGTGGCGAAGCAGAATCTCCAGCGCCAACTCACACGCCGCCTGCACCGACTCGAACGACGCAAACGTGTAGTCCGGCGCAGCATTACGGATATCAGCCTGCAACGGGAGCTCCCCGTCTTCGGTCGAGAACGTAATATCCGCGACCATCGGCTTTTGCTGCCCGTGACTCCAATTGAACAACAAATTCCCCAAGACCTGAACGCCGCGCTCCGTCACGTAGATTCCGTACTGGTCGGTCGAATAGTGGAACGGAACATACCAGGCAATCGCATCAAACCCCTCCTGATCCACGGTCCCGCGCCACGTATCAACGAGTTCATCACCCGCTTGCGAACCCGGAATGTACCCATCACCGTCAGGATCCCCCGTCGTCCGCTCCTTAATGTCGTACTCCGACAGTGGAACGAGTCGCTCATCCGGTTCCTCCTCCGGATCCACCCACGGATGCCTGTCAACAAGCCACGGTGGTGGTTGCTGGTCCGGAACGACTGGCGGGTCCTCGCCATCCCCTTCGTACCACCGCAAAAACGCACGTACCTGTTCAGGAGCGAACATCGGGATCTACACCGACCAACATCCGTCACCCTCTTAGAAACCCGGGTGACAGCAGACTATAATTTCCTCGACACTCTCTCATGCGAATCCAATCGGAACTGTCAGCACCTCATCGGTCTCTTCACCCGAGGTGAGGAACCGGTACTGGCGATGCCGGGATCCCTGACGCGGATCCAGACCTGCGTAATCAATCTCCATCTCCTCTTCGTCCGACAAGCTGACGAGCGCGGCTTCCACCGCTTTCTGTTGCCGCTCGATGTCGAATTCCGGATCCAACAGATACCGATGCTCGTTAAGCAGTTCCCCCACCTCTGGCGGGACTTCGGTCCGTTCTGGCCTGTCCCCGACGATTCTTTCGCCAACCTCGGTACTCCGCTGACCGATTTCCCGAATCACGGGAGCAATGATTTCCCAGTCGTCGACTTCTTCCGATGTTTGATCGTCAAGAACCAGTTCACGGAGCCGCGAATCCAACAGCTGACGCTCGTATGATACCAGTTCCTGATACCCCGCCGTTGCCTGTGATTTACCACTGGTACGCACGGGCACTCCGGTCATAGTGGCGCTTGTTAGCCGTTTGAGTTCTGACCAGGTGTAGAGATACTGCCCATCAATACGGTCATACGCTCGGGGTTTGGAGTATCGTGACACCTCACCGTCTTTGAGATACACTTCGGAGAATGTCGGCGTGCCATTGTTGACGGGTACCCAGAACGCCGTGTACTCCCCAAAATCGCTCGGGGGTTTAGGCAGGTTCCACAACCCGACTATATCAAGAAATACGGTTGTCCCGAGAACATTACCGAGGCCAGAGACATCAGTAACGACCGGTAATGCATAGAAAGCAGTGCCCGGGCCCGTTTGCCGACCGAGAAGTGTCTTCGCTTGTGCCCCGTCGAAGGGGAATTTCACAGCGCTCACAGTGTGTCCACGCCGGAACGTCCGGTCGTCGATCTCGCTGTAGACTGCCTTGTACTGGAGTTCAAGTCGGCTCGCAGTGTCGAACGCGATATCATAGCCACCTTCCGCCTCCTCACGCTGAGACGGTGCGATTGCGACGCCAGCAGTGAACGGGCTTTGCGACAACTGCTGTTGAGTGGCGTTCACCACCAGTGAGGATTCCGAGGGATAGTTAGTCATGGAACAGATATAGATTGAATCTCCAATAATGAGTATTCTTTTTTACCCCACTTCGAGAAACATCGATACAAGGCGACCACCAGGGTATCTCCTCATGAACGTTCCACAGACCACGAAAGACGATATTACTGATGAAGACACGATCTCCATCGCGGCTCAGGTACTACAGCATCGTACTTTCGACGATGGGAATACACAGGTTCAATTACAAGACATAGAAGGTCAAGAATTCCTTCTGAAAATATGGGATGGCGATCTTCCAGATTTTGAATTTAGAGAGAACGAGTGGATTCTACTTGAGGATGCGCTCGGAGACATCTATAATGAGAACGTCAATGTGGGATCAAACTATGGTGACCTGCAAGTAACGTATCTAGAATCATCTCCATCCTCTGTCGATCAAGACGAGCCCGACGATACAGCAACCGACAGCACTCAACAAACAGGAGGTGTCGTTGCACTCGACATTGAAACGATCTCCACCGTCCCGGAAGCAGAATTCGAATTTGACAATTCAGACCATCTTGAATTACTCTGTATCGGTGTTGGTTATGCGCCATACCAGGGAGCGCCAGGGACGTCCCGTACCCTCTTTCGATCTGGAACTACAGACGTATCAGAGGCCGCGTTACTACAGCAATTCTGCGAATACGTCGAATCACATACACCGTCTCATTTAGTTACCTTCAAAGGAGATTTTGACTACCAACACTTGATTGGACGAGCCGAAAGACTCTCAGAAATCGAACCAGACCTCAGCACTCGGGTGAGGAGTCTCTTCACAGAACAGGACTGGACCAATTTGGATCCCTGGGGCAGTCTTGAAGATAACGCCGACGTCAATAAAACTCACTGGGACATCTACGACCACTCCCTCACCCCTGCAGAATGGCGGAAAGACCACCCCCGGTTCGATGGCGATCCAGACGACCCCATCGTCTACAACATAGATATTCCATATTTCGGACAGCGATACCTAGAACTCACAGAGCAGCCAGAATCAGGACATCGTGAACATCGAGCACTGCATGAACTACTCCGACACTACACCGTTGCTGATATTGATCCACTTTTTGAGCTGCTAAAATAGCACTGCCCTATCCAAGCTTGGCTGTAACTTTCTATATTAGAATGCGTCGAGATTCTGTTGCGTATGATGTGGATCAAAACCGCGATCCCCCTCACGAACCCACTGCCAAAATCCCGTGTTAGTACTGTAAAACACCTCACCAGACCCGTATTCATCATGACCAGAGCTATGACAATCTGAACACAGCGTCGCTAAGTTTTCCGGTTCCGCTGACCCATCATCAGAGACGGGAACAATATGATGGATTATGAGTTCTGCTTCCCCATCACTCGCTGAAACTCCACACCGAACACACGCGTTGCCATCCCTCTCCAAAATCTTCTGCCGATGATCTGTCCTGACCTGGTTCTCCTTGCGTTGCTTAACATGGTCTTTGTAGTCCACCGTCTCCGTCTCAGGATCGAACACAAGCCGTCCCGGATACTGTTCGTGACAATCGACAGCCTCGGCGACACGACTATTCGGCACATCTTCTCCGAAGGCCGCCCACAGTGCCTCGATATTCTCCTTTTTATTCAACTCATCGCTGACTATAACCTCGGCAGCATGAGCCCAGAGTTCATCCAACTCCGCTTGGAGAGCAGTAATCTTCTCAGAAAGTTCTTGATACTCGTCATCTTCACGAATCTCTTCCATCACCTCCCGTATCGCGGATTGTTTCTCCTTCGAGTGCCGGTGGCTGAATGGAATCCTGTCAGAGTGTTTCACCGAGTCAAATCTGATACTACCGAGTTGTTCGTGTGCTTGACTATGTTCAAATGAGAGTTCCCAAACAAGCTCTTCTCGTTGCTGGCGAACTTCAGTAATCCGCGTCGTGAGTCGCTCATACTCCCGTATTAATTCGGACTCAGACGGGGAATCTGTCATGGGATGTAATCCTACGAATCGATACGTGTTATACTATTCCACTGACAGGGAATCAGCACTCAATAATGGATTAAGAGAGGTGACTTTGCTTTCTGCCTGCAACATGATCGGGTTGAATCGTAGCAGCGGCTATCCCTCACTGCGAAGGATCCACGGCTTCGCATCCGGGTCATACTCGCTAATCGCCCCGCTGTGACTGCGTGTTTCCGCGTCGAGCACGCCGATATGCTTGAGCTGCTGGACGAAATTGAACAGCACGTTTGTCCGGATGATGTCCTTCCAGACGGCTTCCTCCTCGTAAATTCGGGACGTCTGGCCGGCCTCAATCAGTTCCCGGGCTAGTGTTCGGCCGGCTTGCGTGCAGAACGTGTTCAGGAAGACGTTCGGGTACTCGTGAACCAACCGACGAACCAAGTCGGGAAAGTGAACCGTCGGTCCTTCTTTCCGCAGCGCGTCGAGCAACAACCGGAATTCAGGGTGTCGCTCGTAACAGTTCCGCAGTAGAATGGCGAGCGGCTGGTGCTCTGCGACGACCGTCGATCGGCCGACATCGTTCTTGATCGCATCGAGTTCTTGGAGTGTCGAAATTCCGGAGCCACGAAGCACCGTCGCTGCGAGTTCTCCCTGATCAGTTAGCGTGAACCGATCAGTACCCTCCACCAGTCCGAGTGACAGGGCACTCCGCCGGGCCTGGGTGCCCGCGCCGAAGCCGTACTCGGCTTTGAGTACATCTGCCAACTCATCGCCAGCCAGCGGGCCGTGTTGATCGACTGCGACGACAGGAGCGAGATAATTCAGCGGTTGGGCAAGCGAGAGACTCGCAATATCACCGGAAATGTCACTGCGACGCAGTCGAACCGACAATTGCCCCTCAATATCGACGACCTGCTCGTGGGACTCCGAGGTCGGCGGACTCGACCACCGCGTCACGCCATCATCCGTCGCACCAATCACACCAACACCCTTTGACCGGAGCAAATCAGCGTGTTGGCTAACGGTGTCAGTAGCTGCCGCAAGGTAGGAGACGTGCGCCCCCTGCTGGTACGTAAGTGCCTGCCCGATCCCGCGGAGTAATCCACTTGAGCCCTTCACCTCCACGGCGAACACGCGATCAGCATGCGTGAATCCTAGGACGTCCGGGTACCGGCCGCCGATCGTGATCTGGTGGGTTTCGCACCGATCCAAGACATCCGCGTATGTGTCTTGATGCGAGCCCGGCACGTGGACGAGTGGCTGGTAATCGCGTGTTTCGAGTTCGTCGATGACGTGCCCGAAAACCGACGATTCATCCATCCTATTCACCTCTTTGTACCGACACCAATTTGAATGTATTCCACCATCTCGATAACGGGAACCTCCCACTGATATTTCAATTACGAGAAACTAACGCAGAATGCAGTGCCAATCTATTCGTCTAATAGTCGCTCTGGGATTTGTTCGAGATTGTAGGAGACGCGTTGTTTGACCGACTCTTCGTCAGAATCGAATCCCTTCTCAGCAACGATCAACATCGGGAGTTCAGCGATATAATTTTCCCGCTGGATGAATTTCTCCAGATCCTCTTTTGCATGATCGAGCCCCGCAGCTTCTGCTTCTACTGGTAATGGGATTTTCACTCGGAATTGCTCGGAAAACATCTCTAAATTGAGTTTTAACCATACAATTGAATCTGGAGAATCAATTGTATGGATATCAACCGGTGTGATTTCGATGTCGACCTCACCATCCCCGATTTCTACTGTTTCCTCGCCAGCGTATCTGAGAAGAGCGTCGTGAACATCTTCCTCATAAACTCGTGTCATTCCCGTTCAAGCCTCCGTTGTAGTAGAGGCCGAATCTGCTCAAGGGTATCGAGCAGGTCCCCCGTTTCCTGATCCTCTGGTAGCTCATCGCTTTTTCCAAGGAGAAACTCTAGCAGCTTCTCGCCGTTAGCCCCGATTTTATCGAGAAGATCTTCATACAGGCTGGAAACCTCTTCTTCAAGTTCAGGCACTTCGATAATATCTGGAACTTCTCGCCCCATGAGTTCACAATATTCTTCCAGTTCACGCTGTAATCGTTCTCGCTCTTTCTCCGCCTGGTCGATTCTTGTACTGAGCTCATCCTTTGCCTCTGACACGCTCAGACCATCGACCCATTCTCCAACTTTCGAGTCACTGTATCCATACTCGTTACAAAGAGTACGAGCACGGCTGACGGTAGTTTCACAGTTCTCGATAAACTGAGAGATATCGTCGCTAAATGCGACTTGTACGCCATATCCTTCGAGGGCATCAACCCATCCATCCAAATCCTGGACTTCGTTAATGGACCGCTCATCAAGAAACACCTCGCGGAAAAAGGTCTCCTTCAGATCACCTGGCAGGTTGTCTAACGAAATGAGATTCTGATACTTGGCTTCGTTATCGATTTCTATGAGATGTCTCGTCTGTACCGGGCCTTCTTCCCGGAGCTGATTAACGAGGATGTCATCCTCAATGAGAAATTCCACATATCCTGAAAACTCGTCCTCTAGCTGTTCATACTCGCTTGCAAGTTCATCGATATCAGAATAATCCTGTAAAATATCTCGTTTTATAGTATCGATTTTTTCTTCGGTCACGCCTATCTCTTTGAGACGGTCTTCTGACTGTGCTACTTTTGGCTCCCGAATAATGCGTTCTAATTCATTAATATGGGATTCGACATTATCTTCGGACCATTGCCCAGTGAACTCTAGCAGACGCTTTTTATGCTCAATCGGAAGATCCTCAGCTTCCTCAAGAAGATCTTTTGTCTTTGATAGGAAATCAGATGTGCGACTGTACCCTGCAATTAACCTATCTTCAAGCGCTTCACGGCTTTGACCTGAGTTTTCAGTGCTCATTTTTCTTCCCCCACATCTGGATTAATAGACGCGATATTATCGAATATCGTTTCAAGATCTTCTAAGTCTTCATCAAGGCTCGACATATCTCTGACGTACTTTCGGATCCCTTGCCGATTATTTTCTAACCTATCTCCAAGCTTATCGATAGCAATTCGACCAGTGAGGGAGTTTTCTTGAATAATGGTGTCTATCTCATCTTCTGTGATATCTGCAAACTCTCTTGCCTTGTTATACTCCCAGAGATTCTTTTCCAGATCATCTGCTGCGTTTTCGAAGTTTTCAAATTCATCATGACCACTGTCAATTAACCCGCCTAATTTTCTAATCGTCTGATCATGATCTCGAAGCGCAGAGAGATACATACTATAGATTTTCCGTACTAACAAATCCCCTTCATCAATCACGGAGTCAGTCAACTCGTATAAGATCGTAAATGCATCAGAGTTGTGTGCTGCCATATATGACTCGAACGAGTCACTGCTTTGCTGACAATCGAAGTCAAGAGTAGCATCGTGTCTTCCAGAACTGACCTGTGATGTTAGCTCCTCTGCACGGTCTACTCGACTAATTAGCTCTTTTTTCAGCCAATTCTGATTCTCGTTGAGGTTGTTTACGTCAAACTCGCCGCGAGTTGCACGCCAGAATGCAGTTAAGAGACGGTCTTTATTTTCGTTTTCAGATAGTTTCCGAAACGTTTCTTCTGGCACAAGCTGAGCTAAGGTTCGTAGTTCTGATTCGTTATTGAAATACCGACGAAGATTTTTGATGGCCTGCTGATGTTCATATTCTCTATTGTGAAGAGGGAGAAGATCTCCTGCCACAGTAACATAGCCAGATCTGGATGTTGCTATAAAATTGAGTTCCCCTCCGGACTCAAAGGGGGCACCGAGATCTGCGAGACGTTCTATGTCGCTACCACCAATGTTTTCTCGATATGCCTGTGCAAGCGCGGGTAAAACTGCATCCCGGTTTCCAATCTGATCTCTTCCCCAAACATGAGTATCAGTACTTCACAAAGCCGCTTAGTTAGAACGTCTGCTTGCTGAAGGTGTGTCTAAAACCAAACAAGCAGACGGTGAGATCCACGAGGACCAGCTTCTTAACTTTCTCGTCAACCGCCTTGACGAGGA
>Ga0208412_1000260_pt1 | contig 31904 bp, 35 predicted proteins | sample AntDeeMetag02WF4_FD_184758 | JGI IMG/M metagenome (GOLD analysis project Ga0208412, IMG submission 184758) | Saline lake microbial communities from Deep Lake, Antarctica - Antarctic Deep Lake Metagenome 02WF4 (SPAdes) (version 2) | ecosystem: Environmental > Aquatic > Non-marine Saline and... | reverse complement strand
GCGGGAGGATGTCAAGTTGGGGCGTCAACGCGGTGAAGCGTATCACCGCGTTCTTCTAAACACACCACACGGTCAATCGCGTACATTTCGATGAGCGTCTTCATGTCGACCGTGATTGACGTGTACCCATCCGGTTTCTCAATTTCAGTGACTTCCTCGGCATCCTCACCGATGCAGAATCCCTCAACCGTAGCTGCCCACGAATTCATCTGGAGATATGTGTCTCCCCAATCAAACAGATTCCCAGTGTACACAACATCGCCCGTGTCGAGATCAAGAACCCAGTCACTACTGAACTGTCGAACCATTTGCTTCGATAAACCAGCGTCCCCGGCAAAACCCTGCTGCGTTTACCGACCAAAACGGAGAGTCGCCACGAAGTCACTCCAAGTAGAATTCGAAGCGAGCGCCGCCTTCATCTACATTATGTTCAGCTGAAACACGCCATCCGTGTGCATCCGCGATTTGCGTGATGATTGTGAGGCCAAACCCATTCGAATCCGTGGACGACGGCGCATCAAGCACCGTTTCAAGATCCGCATCGTCACTGAACCCAGTTCCAGTGTCTTCAATATAAATTCCGTCAGAATCGGGGAGCATCCCAATCCGAACCGTGATTTCATCATCGGCAGTCCGGCCATGTTCTAAGCTGTTACAGAACGCTTCCCGGAGAAGGTCTTTGAGAGCAGGACGGGACGCTCGAAGGGAGAGATTCGGTTCAACAGATAACTCCGCATTCTCGGTGTTGAGGCCCGCCCAGACATCATCCGCGAGACTTCGCAGGTCAACAGAGACGAGATCGTCGCCAATCTGGGCGTTCGACACTAAGGTGAGGAGATTCGAGATGGTTTCCGTTGCTACGTTAGATTTTGAGGCGGCATCATCGAGTAGGACTTGAATGTCTTCAAGATCAGTTGCAAGTTCATCCGGGAGAGAGGATTGCTCCGTGTCTGTCTCAACAGAATCGAGTACCGTATCCAGTGACGTTGTTGCCTCTTGCAGATACTGATTGATGAGTTGGATCGACGTCGATACATCATCGCCTAACGCAACTTCCAGTTCCTCAATCAGTGACTCATGGCGTAGTTCTTGAATTCCGTACTCTCGGTTTTTCGCACCGCGTTCCTGTAATTCGAGGAGATTCTCGATTCGACTTGCAACAATATCGGGGCGAGAGGCAATATGCGTTCGAAGAACAACGTCAGACGCCGCCTCTACATCATCCTCAGACAAATCATCCCCAAGGCGGTTGATCTGTGAAACAAGGACAACAGGCAATTCAGGGGCGATGCTGTGGAGTTGATCAAGGAACCGATTAGACCCAAACTCGGTGACTGGAGTTTCCAGAAACACACAGTCCACACGGTCATCATCGACCGCCTCAAGCACGGTATCCGGTTCAATCGCAGTTGTTATCGAGAACTCGGGGAGAGACTCCGTGAGGGATTCAGAGACAGTGGTGACTGAATCCTCAGAATGGCCAGCGTAAAGCACGCGGGTAGCAGTAGGCATACTTGGAGCGAGACACCAACGGGGGAAAACCATTACGCGATTGCCGAGACGGCGAAAACAGGCGATTCACTCGGATGCTGAAACGAGATTCGCGTCTTCAGCTCTCTCGCGGAAGGCATCGGTGATCATGTCGATGCCGTCATCACGGACTTCGCTCAATGCGTCAATCATCGTTTCAAGTTCTGTGTCAATATCATAGGTCTTGTACCGACACCCATCAGACTGAACGGTGGAAATGACGAACCCATTCCGATCTAATTCTTTGAGGCGGTCGAATAACCGGCGGTTGGAGAGTTCTCGATCGCCGAGTTTAGTTGCAAGGGCGCTGTATCGCTGATAGATGTCACGAGTGCGAACAGGATCATCAGACTTGAATTGGAGATCGACAATTGCGCAGAGGGCGAGATGACTGTGTTTGTCCAGTGTCCGAATGCCCTCTAACAGATTCCGTTTCTTGAGGCGGTACTGAGCGCGGTCGACGTGATCGGTCGTGATTGAATCTGCATCGAGATCGTCGTCATCACTGCACAAGTCGCGAGTGACCTCACCAGCTTTGTACAGGATTCGAAGGGCTTGCCGCGCACTCCCTGATTCCTGCGCAGAAATCGCCGCACAGTACCGGAGAACGCCGTCAGAAACAACGCCATCGCGGAACCCTGCTTCAGCTCGGCTTTTCAGGATGTCGAACAGTGGTTCCGGGTCATATGGGGCGAACTGGATTTCTTCATCACAAAGCGTGTCCAGTGTCTCCGGGGCGAACGAATCGGTGAGATTGTAGTCATTCGTCACGCCGATGATTCCGGGTTTGCATTCCGTGGCGTTTCCTTGGGAAACTGCACGCGGGATTTCGTACAGAAGGTCATCTTCGTCTTCATCTAACCCGTCAATTTCATCGAGAACGATGAGAATTGTGCCGCCACACGCATCCAATTCCTCGAATAACGTATTGAACACCACGCGCTTTGAATGCCCGGATTCGCTGAAATCAGGCGCATCTCGGAGTTCACGGAGTTCGTTCACAATTTCGATTCCGAGTTGGTATGAAGTATCGAGACTGCGGCACTGAATCGTGATTGTGGTGAGATCCACGGGCTTGTCTACAATTGCCTCGTGCAGATCACCGAGGATGTGGTTCGTGGCAACTGTTTTCCCAGTCCCTCGGTTCCCGTATACAAAGATGTTTTTCGGAAGATCGCCTTTCACGACCGGCATGAGAGCCGATGCGTACTCGTCTAATTCGTCTTCGCGGTTATAGAGGCGTTCCGGGTTGTAGTTCTCGCGGAAGGGTTCCTCAGTTTCGAAGATATTGTCAACTCTCTCAAATCGGTTCATCGTGGTGTGGTTTGTACGGAGGTGAGATATACCTAAAAACCCTCGCGTCCCGACACGCCGGAGCGTCACAACAGGGGGGCGGTGCGTCATGACAACCATGACTGTCCCACCTGTCATGAGTCGGCGTTCTTTAAATAGGGACACACACCCCTCATTTCAGCACTGCTCCTCGGTCGAGCGCCGAACCGAATCACGAACCCCCCAACTCTCCAGATTCTCCACCTAATATGTAACTTAGTAGAATAGTAAGGAAGCCCTCGAAGTTGAAGCCTTTAAGTTTCCATATAACGTGTGTTACTGTACTGCGCCATTTTAGCAGGATAGAGGGTCGTGACCACTGTCCTGCTTAGGCACGGGAATCAGTTCCGCGAGTTTCTCACCGAGGCAGTGCTGAAATCCGGGGGGTGTGTGTCTTTATAATAACGGCTGAGTCCCGACACTGATGCGGGTCATGACGCACTGGTTAGTACACTGCCGCTGACACGATCACAGACGGAACGGTACCGACCCGGCAACTCAAAACAGATTCCGGCCCCGGGAACTACTCGGAAGATCGAACCGCGCGCGAGACAGACTCCAGAATCACATCCCGTTCTTCAGGCCCCGAATACGCACCCGCGACTTGGATGAATAGCATCTCCCCACACCACCCAACACGGACATCCGGCAACGACAATTCACTGTGAACCGCCTCACACACGGCCTCTGGTGCAGAAACACACACAAAGCGCGGTGACGCAACCACGCCAACATCCTGGATCGATTCGAGATACCACCGGGCAATTCGCGCCGAGGAGATTGGGGCGAAAATGAATCCATCAATCTCATGCACTGGGAGTCCATCGACATCAATCACGTCACGGTCTGTTAATTGGCCGTGAATTTGTCCACCGTGGTCTTCCCAGAATGACAACGCAGATTCTGCGTCAAATGACCCCGCAGTAAGCAGAATCAGCTTTTCAGCATTCACATCACCAATCAAAGTGAATACTTCTCCCAACCCATCCAGTGTCGCTAACTTGCCGTAATCAGAGTCTTGGAACCACGTCGCTGATCCGAATCGCTCCCGAACCCCATCCGGGATTCCATCACATCCCGCATTCAACTCTGAGTCAGCAATCCGACCCTCAATCGCGCGTTCGAACTGATTCAAATCCACCGAATCCATATTCGACCGAGGGAATTTCACCGAGTTTTGCAGATCCGTTGCCTCAGTCTTATCCCCAGAGAACGACCCCCGGAAAATCACGCTGTGTTCTATATCCTGACCGAGCATGGACACAAGCGCAATCCCTCCCATTCGAGTATCTAACTCAACTGGGGATTCTTCCCAAATCTCCCCGACCCGGGTGTTATCTATTCGGAGTTGCGAAATCGGTGCAGCGACACGGGGACTGGACGCTAACGCAGCTAAACACGCGATTGGTGACGGTTCTGTGTGCGACCCATACGCGAGTAACTGCGTTGCAATATCGTACCCAGAAACAACCGGGTGTTGGTGATCAGGACCACAGACAGATGTAAGAACCAATTCGTCATCCGCCGAATTTTGCCCCTGACTTGGCCCACCGTCCATGAATGCGGTTGCATCAACACCCTCGCTATCATCGTTATCACCGTCCTCGACTGAGTCATCGTCTTCAACGTCAGTCAATTCCTGTACTGGGTCTTTCACATCAGTTGGCGCGGGCGCGTCTGGGAGTGTTTGAGGGATGTCAACCCCAATCCCGACTCCAACATCAGCATCTGCTGTTCGAAACACGTCCAGTGCTGTTCCCTGCGAGATCACTGGCTGGACCTCGAACGAGATCCCGAGTTCTTTCGCGCTCTTGATGAGGAAGCCAGTTGCAACGAGCGACTCCGAATCCCGCATCGGAATGAACATCACTGACTCCGCGTGAGCGATCCGAGCAGCTGTTTCTGCGATTGTGTCAACACGGGATTTGAGAACGGTGTCACCAGGAAGGTCTGACGGTGCCGTGGTGGATGTGGTTGTAGAATCTGACATGGCGTCTTTTCTGAATCGGCGTATATCAACGTAAGTCATCCACCGGCTTGAACCCTCGATTGATGACACTGAAGGACGCGAATGGAACAAGAATAGTCCCTTCTCTATGCCGCTGTCAGTGGTGAGACTCGACACGCCACGTGGTGCTGTTCGTGTACGACCACGCCTCCACAGTAACGCCAGTTGCGTTTGCAGAGCTAAGTTCGGAGAGGATTGACCCAATCTCCTTCGCGGAGAGATTAACGGCGTCAGTCACATCACGACTACTGAGGAATTGAGTCCCCTCAATGTTTGTTCGCAGGTATTCGATGACTTGTTCTTTCTTCGAGTTCTTCGATTGAGGTTCTGTATGTGCCTGCATACATGATATTCTCAGAATGAGTCCGTACTTATACCTCAATGTATTTTAATGCGAATTCACTGTGAAATCGCCGTTTTTAGTTGTTTTTACCGCCCGAGAGTTCAGGTTTGAATCGCTTTGAAACACGGCTTCCACGCCAAATAAACTTTTAAAGGAAGGAATTGAAGTGCCAACCACACAAAGACAGCCCACCTGTTAGTAAGTAAACGACTTTCCTCGAACAGGAATTGATACTGAACACACAACGGCAGTCAACACCTCAACACAAATCCACAACAATGGCAGAACTCAACATCTACGCTTGTCAGAATTCGGAATGCAACCACATCGGCGAATACCGAGGCACAGAAAATCCACCCGACGTGTGCCCCCGAATCGGATGTGACGGAGACTTCAAACAAGAATAACGCAGCTCACCAATCCCTTTCAACACCCACGGATCATAATGACTGCAAGGCGGAAACCCGGGTCTTCAGACCGTGGTAGCTTACTCTTCAAGATCGCCCCGGGTATTCTCCCACCGCCGACGCTCTTCTAACGCTAATGTTCCACGTCGCGTGACAGAATACCGCTTAGACCGCCCATCTGCTGCAACATTCACTAACCCTTTTTCGTTCAATGATTTCAGCGCCGGGTACAGACGGTTATCGTAAATCGTTGTGTCGTAATACTCCGCCAGTTGCTCACGGATTTCGTTCCCGTTCGGTTTGGATAACCCTGCAAGGCAGTACAATGCATCTCGCTCAAAACCGTTTAAATCATGCATATAAGCCGTTCAAACCAGCACTCCAAAAGTAGCACGGGCGATTCGAAACTCAACAACAGTCAGGGGGATACCTTTTCACCGGATGGAAACTATATCCACATATCTATGAGTACAACAGCGATCCTGCGTCAAAACCCGGTTTTCTCTACTGCACTCCTCCTGATTCTTGCGTTCCTCGGGTATCTTGCCAGTCAATTCCTCGGCATTCTCGTCATGACTGTGTTCCTGTACTACTGTGTTCGGCCCCTTTATCGCCGCCTTGAAAACCGAACAAACCACCCATCGCTTATCGCAATTGTCTCTGTGCTAACGTTCATAATCCCGATTCTGGCGCTTGTCTCGTACACAGTTCTGATTGCCTTCCAAGAAATGTACATCTACAGTAGTGATCTGACACGGTTATTCGACACCCATATTCTCGGTATTGACCCATACCAATTCATTTCAGAAACAGACGTGACTGAAGCCTCCGCGATGCTCCAAACAGCATACGACTACATCGGCGTTGCAGGGGAGTTTGTTATGCATCTCGTGGTGATTCTGTCAGTGGTGTTTATCTTACTCCGCGATGGCGAAAAACTCCGGAATTGGTTCCTCGCCGTGTTCGACACTGACGCAAACATTCTCGAAGAATATCTGCGACGGGTTGACCACGATCTCAAAAACGTCTTCTTCGGGAACCTTCTTCACGCAATCGTAATCGCGTTATTCTCCGCGCTCATCTACAACGCCCTCAACACAATCTCCCCGCCCGGACTCATTGTTCCGTTCCCGACTCTTGCAGGGATTCTCACCGGAGTCAGTAGCATGATCCCGGTCATTGGATTGAAACTCGTGTACCTCCCTCTCGGCGGATACCTCACCTACCATGCATCTCAACTCACGGTTGCTGAAGTCTGGTGGTTCCCTGCGCTGTATTTCGCTATCGTGATTACAGTTATCGATGGCTTCAGTGACTTATTCATCCGCAGCTACGTGTCCGGACGCACCGTCCACGTCACTCTGTTAATTGTTGCGTACATCACTGGGGCCTTACTCTTCGGGTGGTACGGTGTGTTCTTCGGGCCGATTGTGATGATGGTGATATACCATTTCCTCACGTACCTCGTTCCGGAATACTTCTGTCAAGGCGATACCGCTCAAACGCGATTGAACGCATATATGGAGTGATATTCCAGCCTCTGCACCGGGGAGTCGTTTGAGTCTCTCGCTCAACCACAGACATCGTCCAACGGTTGTTTAAGTCGCTGTATGCAGTGAGACGTAGTATGTCACAGGCTGCATCCATGAACACCGAAGACCAACCACAACACACCCCAGACAGTGTTCTCGACACCATTACGAACGATAAAGAACTGGTAGTAACACTCACAAACGACGGCGCGGTAACGCTTCATGTCCGGTATCTCGGCGAGAGAACCGAGTCGGAGCCTATTTTCCAAGTGACGCACGACGACGATGCTTACGGAACGCTTCAAACAGGAACCGTGACTGAAGACCGCGTTCGGAACTGGATTGATACACGAGAAGTCAGCATCGCCGAAGTCACTGAAATCACCGGGTTTCACGGCACGATTCACGACACGGACCGCCTTATCGCCGATCTGTACCGTTAGTCGCCAATCCGGTCAATCCCGCCAGTCGCAGACGAAGTCTGCTCAACTTCTCGCGCTCGCTGCGCCTTCTTCTCCGAGGTCGAACTGAGGAGTTGATCGGACTGCACACCCGTCATGATCGCCATGACGCGAACCTTGTCGTTGTAGTCCTCGTTAATACGAGCGCCCCAGATGAGATTCGCATTATCGCGGATGCGGGCAGTGATCTTCTCAGAGATCCCCTGCGCCTCATCGAGCGTCAGGTTCTCCCCACCTGTGATGTGAACGAGGCCGCCAGTCGCACCACGGTAGTCGACGTCCAGTAGCGCGTGTTCCATCGCGTTATCAACCACGTCATCGACCTTGTTCTTGTCCTTGGACTCTCCAACGAGCATCACAGACACCCCACCGCTGTCCATGATGTTCGCCATGTCCGCGTAGTCCAGATTAATCAGGCTCGGCTGCGTAATCGTCTCCGAGATCCCTTTCACAGTCTCCGCGATGATCTGATCCATCACCGAGAACGCATCACCGAGCGGGAGATTCGGAACGTAATCTCGGAGTCGGTTGTTGTCCAGAACAATCACCGAATCAGCTTCCGCAGTGAGTTTGTCCAAGCCTTCCTTCGCAGCGTTCAGGCGAGCGCGTTCAACATCGAACGGCGTACTCACCATCGCCATGACGACCGCGCCGATGTCCTTCGCAACCTCAGCGACAACCGGAGCTGCGCCAGTACCCGTGCCACCGCCCATCCCCGCAGTGATGAACACCATGTCCGCATCACCGAGGACTTCCTTGATTGTGCTGGCAGACTGCTTCGTTGCCTTCTCACCAACAGACGGCTCACCGCCCGCGCCAAGCCCCTTCGTCTGCTCCTTCCCGACGAGGATCTTGGTGTCGGCTTGGATCTGCTTGAGGTGCTGTTTGTCAGTGTTCAGTGCAACCGTGTCTGCACCGTCAACCCCGATGTTGTAGAGTCGGTTGATGGTGTTATTCCCGGCACCGCCGCAGCCGACAACGACAATTCGCGGCTCGCCAAAGCCGTTGTCATCAGTGGCTGTGTCAACGTTCGACTTCCGGTCTTCCTGTTCCTTGTTCTCCACCGCGTCCTGAACTATGTCATCCATGATTGAGTTGTAGGTGTGTTTGAAGCGTTCTCGGATACTTTTGGTAGGCCGAAGGAACTTGCTGTGACCTGCGGGACTACACCAGTCCACGAAGGGCAAAACAGGTGCCTGGCCTTGCTTCTATACCGGTGATAAACCCGGTCCAGATTAAAGCGTTGGGGGCTTACAGAACAACCGTAGTAACTCTCGGGTTAGTTCAAGAGAACGTCATCCACAGCCGCTTCTAACTCAATAAGCGATGTTTCCTCCGGGATCTGTTTTTCAGATTCGATCTGTTCAAGCACTTCTGTGAGTTCCTCTCGAATCACGGTGCTGATCGTGTTCTCGATTTTCCCGGTGACGAATCGCTCGAACAACTGAAGCCGGATCCCCATCCACTGCTGGACATCATTAACTTCAATCGGAGGCAGGTACCCAGCTGCGATTAACAGTTTCACGTACACTGCGTGCTTACAATCGAATCCGCCGTCAGCCGCGCTGTAATTATAATCCGGGCACCCACACACTGTTCGTTGCCCATACCGTTCATCTTGCCCATCGAGATTCACAGTATAGGCCGTGCTTCCATCCGGGTTGAAGAACGTGTACACCCCACCGCCGTCTGGAAGAACTTCACGGTCGATCTCCCCGGCGTTATTGATGCGTTTTTCGAGTTTTTCAGGGGCGTTTTCAAATCCGAACGGTTTCAGGTACCCGGCTGAGAACCCGGCGTTCGGAACAATATCGGAAAGCAGTGACTCGTGATTGGTGATTCGGTCAATTGACGGGGAGTCAGCGCCCGGTTCAGCATCGGTGTCAGCATCGATGTCAGTTGTGGACATAAGTGAGTAATCGTTGGTCAGGTATTGATGACGGACCTGTGTTCATCTTCCTATACGCAGGGGGTGTTCAAATGCCCTCGGTAGACTCGGAGTCCGAATCAGGTGTGTCGCGCCCACAGTTTCCGATGTAGTTCTCGCCCGCAGACACCACCCACGGCAATTGCAAGGAAAACTTGAATAACCGCAATTGCCCCCGCAACGCCTGCGTCTGGGAACATTAGGTGGGGAATTCCCAGTACCGCATAGAACATTATCATGGCAGGAACAGCAATCTGGAGGCGTTGAACAGTACGCCGCCCTACAGTGTTCGATGGAACTGTTAACAGAATACTGCGCCCAACCATGAATCTCGTCACTGCGATTGATCCAATGGTCCCGCCCAGAATCGCAATTGCAGATATTCCAGTTTCAATGGGGGTGCGAGCAAGCAGTGTTTCCGGCGGGAGAAGTGAGACACGGAACCGCCCCAGTTCAAACCCGAGGTGGTAGATTGATAATGCAGCGACGAGTGCAGCTGCACTGAGCAGAAACACTGTTCCGCCAGAATCCACCACATCGTCGTACTGTTCACCGCCCGATAGTTCCGAAGTCATAGAGACACCACCGATTGGTTTCTCATCCAAATTCGCTGTGAGGCTACACGCATTGAAGATGCCGACGGCCTAATTCAGTAAAAACCCGAGTCTCAACGATACCTCTCAGTTAGATTTCACCCAAAACACGGTCAATAGAATCATGAAATGCCTCCACAGACTCCGTGTTATCCACCCGGATGTCGTACAGTTCCTCATCCACAACCTTCTGCAATCCCCATGAATCCTCGCGCGCGTCTCGATTCGAAAGGTACTCAACAGCTTTCTCCCGATCGACCACCCCATCATCACCGATGAATTCGGCTTCGGAGCCACGACCGCGCTCAATAATACGGTCAATTCGGTCTTCAAACGGGGCGAAGACGTACACTAACAGGAACTCCGATAATTCCTCGCGAAGAACCTGCATCTCATCCACTGACCGTAATCCATCAATCAGCACCACGTCCGCAGACTCCGAGTTCGACTGTTCGAACTCGCGGAGATCGTTAATCAACCACTTCGCAACAACACCTTGCCCATGTTCCGCTCGCTGTTCAGTTGCGAATCGCCCGACTAAATCTTCGTCTTGCCGCGCATCGACGCCGTGTTCTTCAGCGACTCGTTCCCGAACCAAATCCCCCATGCTGAATGTCGGGATGTCGCGTTGCATAGCAACGTGATTCGCTTCTGTTTTCCCAGCACATGGATACCCAACCATACACACGCCAGTAAGTTCAACCATTACGTCTGTCTACTGTGCGCTCCCCTAAAATACGGTGGAAAAACACGCCCCTCCCAGTAGTTTCAGTGACTACTGCGACACACGGGATTCGTATTCAACGAGCGGGGTGTCGTGCGACCGGTTCTTCTCTTGGATCACGTTGTTCTGTTCTAACGCTTCGAAACTCGGCGCTCGAAGGAATGAATGACCTTCTTCACCGCTCAGTGTCTGAATCTTTGCTTTCACGTGATCGGCTATCGCCCCATCAAGTTCCAGTATGTCCACGGCTTCGTCCGGGGAAGCACCGCAACTCGCTAAGAACATCACAACCGTGTGCCATTCCAAACCACCAAAAACAAGATCGTCATCCCGAGCCTTCTCGATCAGGTCTTTGATTTCAACCGGAAATTCTGATACAGTGATTTCACTGATACTCCGGGTGTCAGCGCGTTCAATGTCTTTGATGTGCGTGCTAAGTTTTGCTTTCTCAACTTGGAATTCCTGCTTGATTGGCTCCGGGACATGGTGCGGGAGGTTCTTCCCGACTTCAGATTCAATCAACACCCGGAATAAGTCCACAAGTTCGTCTTCAGACACCGTGACGATACCATCAGTCACTCCCTGTGAAACGATATGCCAGTCACTGGATTCACCCCCAGTGATTTCGAGATACGTCACTGCGTCAATCTCGTACAGATGAGTGTTATTCTCCAACCCCAAATACGAAATCGCATCATCATACCGAAGCGCCTCTATAAACGACTGAATTGCGAGTCCCCGATCGCGTTCCAAAGCATCCCCTCTCGATTTTTCGGACAGGCCTTCGAAATGCTGGGTTGCAGATGTCGCTTCAGCATCGATGAATCGTTTCGTAGCAATGTCATCCCCAAGCATGGAAATGAGTATCCGAGCTAACGGATACGACAACAACTCATTTTTCTCGCTGATTTGCCCGTGGTCAGTATTCCATTCCTCATACCCATTTGTCCCATTGGTAATTGCGGATTTCACTCGCTGAATCGCTCGTTCACGTGCCGTGTGCCCATCTTCACCAGCGATTTGGGAAATATCATCGTCGTACTTCTGGATTTGTTCCTTTGCAGCATCAAGGAACGGGAGGCGGGTTAGATCATTCGCCATATACGGTATAGCGAGGCGCTCGAAAATAAACCTCGGGTTGGACGAGAAGCAGTTCAGTGAAATAGAGGGCTACAAAAGACGTCGGTAGGGGCAGTGACTACAGACTGATGTCCGTCGTGTCGAACAGGAGCCGGAGCGCCTGTTCCAACTCGTCATTGGTCTGTACTGGAGTGACGGTCTCCGGGAAGTTGATTTTCTCTTTGATGTGCATCTCGTCTGGAACGTTCACCACGGACAGCTCCGCGTCATCGCAGTCTGGACACCACGTCTGGTCGTGGTCTGGATCGTGGATGACGGACGCGCATTCCGGGCAGCCCTTGTGATCGAAGAACGCCGTCATCTCATCGGACTGCTTTTCGAGCGTGTCCGTCTTCTTTGCTCGAACAGCGATGTCCCACATAATCTCTGGGAGACTGAATCCGTTGAGTGGAGTGGTTCGGTCGATGTGGACTGGCGCACCAACGAGGATGCCGTCACTCTTCACGTCCAGGACGACAGTCGGGTTGATGTTTGCGGATAGACTGACGTTTTCGAAGTGGGGCTTCAGCGTTTCAGTGAGTTCGTCTGGATTCTTCATACTGCTCGAAGACGCATTTCGCTCGTTTTCGCGATTCTGGTTCATTGTGTATCATTATAGCCAGATGACCCTATTTAAATCCACATGTGTGCCGAGGTATGTATATAAACACATGATTGAATCACCACCTAACCACCGACAAAACCGGTGGGAGAAGAACCCAAACCCGGATCTTCAGTGACTCACGCCAGACGCCCCGTATATAAACACCCCTCAAACCACCCCGAAAACGAAGGCGAAGAAAAACACAGTTCCGTCACCAACAGTCAGGGCACCGATGCCACTTCGTCAACGCAACCGGATCAGACGGATCTGGGAACACAGACAACAACCACCCATCCGCAAATTCCCGGTCAATCTGCTTATCCTCAGCCTGCAATACCTCCTCCATTGAAACCGGCGGCTGATCGTATCGTTCCGGCCTCCCCAAAATCGCCGAACACTGATTACACACAATCACTTCGGCTCGCATAAGCCAATCGCAGGAATCGAACCTGCACCGCCCAAATTGGCACCGTGAACAACCAGAAACGTTTCAAACGAACGAATTCGCATTCGCCTATTCTTCATAGTCAATGACGCCCAGTGAACCCACACCAATGGGTTCTCCGGCACGGTTCACTGCCGAATACAGCGAAGCTGGTTGCCCCTCCTCTGTAGTCGTGCAGTGAACTGTATCACTAACTCCAATATAGACGTGGACCCATATCGATTACCCAGTACAGTCAACGGTGAAGCTGTCTGTACTGCCTCCGACTTGGATCCTGAATGGAAAGCCGGACTATTCTGTATTCAGGCACCTATCTTGGAGACTCCCGGCAGGGGATGATCAGCGCAGTGGTGTTCATAGTTCGTCAACTAACGGTTCGATACACACGCTAATAAAAACGAGGTTATCGAGGAATGGAGTTGTGACTCTGAACGGAAATCAGTGCAAAAAGAACCGCGCAGGCAAAGAACGGAACCTCAACCGGAAACGCTTACAGCGTTAGTCGCGGCGGCGGGCAGCAACGAGCGCCGAAGCGACGAGCGCCGTCAGCGCGACAACCGCACCGAAGCCGGGCGTCGAGTCGTCCGTGCTTTCCGTGGACTCAGAGTCGCCAGACGAGGAATCGTCAGACGAGGAGTCTTCGGAATCAGCATCAGAGTCGTCAGACGAGGAGTCATCGGACTCGGAGTCGTCGGACGGGGTGTCCTCAACCGAGTCGATGGTCAGCGTCGCGGACGCATCGCCATCGTCAGAGTAGACGCCGTAGGCGTACTCGCCCGCGTCGTACTCAGACGCATCGAACTCGAACTCAACGGTGGCGTCTTCGCCAGCGTCAAGCGAAATGTTCTCGGAGGAAACGGCTTCCTCGTCAACGCGGAGTTCGACAGACTGCTCACCGGCAACTTCGCCAGTGTTGGCGACGACGGCTTCGACGTTCACGACACCGGCGTCGTCAGTGGTCGTGGAAACGTCACCGGGGGTGAGGTCGGAGACCTCGAACGTCGCGGGCGTCGGCGGCTCGGCCTGCGTGACGACCGCGTCCTGCGCTTCGAGGCTGCCGAACTTCACGGCGAAGTCGTCGGCGTCAACGGCGTCCTCCGAGACATCGAACGTCATGGAGAACGTGCCGTTGTCAACCTCAACAGACTCAGACTGGAAGAACGGGGTCGAATCCGAACGGGCCTCGACGTTGGCTTCCGTGCCGTCGGCGAGATCCGTTTCACCGGAGATCGTGAGCTGGCCTTCGTTACTGCGTTCGAAGACAAGGTCACCATCGTCGTTCTCCTCAGCGTCGTAGTCGACATCGCTTTCAACGAGATCGAAGGAAGACGAGAGCGTGTACTCAGCGTCTTCATCCTCGACGTAGGGGTTCTTCTCGTAGACATCGAGGTTCGCGTTGATCGTGTCGTCCGTTTCGAAGTTGCCACCGAGCGCGGCGGTGTCAACAACGAAGTAGAGACGGTCGTCGTCGGAAGCGTCGACGTACTTGACGTTCGAGAGGTCAACCTGAGCCGGGTCCTGATTCATCGCGGAATCAGACTGTTCGAGGGTGAGCGTGAGGCCCTCGATACCGGGGGTGTCCTCGTCACCATCGAAGTCCATTGCGGTGGTGGAGTCGCTGAGGTAGCCTTCAGTGCCCTCAAGGTCGAACGCGACAACGGCCTGATCGCCGTCAGCGACGGCGTCAGCGACTTCCGCGTTCTTGAAGTCTTCCGCCTCGTCAGAGTCAGCGGAAGCAGGGAGGACGTGCGTGGACGCGGAGCCGTCGTTGATCTGGTCAAGAGCGAGGATGGAAACGTCGCTATCCTCACCTTCCACGACAGTCGTCAGACTGTAGGAACCAGACGCGAGCTTGTCCGAGAGGCCGTTGGTTTCGGAGTTGATGGTGACGGTGTCATCCGAATCCTCGTCAGCGATGGAGACAACATCCGTGTTGGTGGTGTCTTCGCCAGCGAGGAAGGAGTTGAACTCGACGGTGACTTCGCCGTCATCGTCGTTGTCATTAACCGTCATGTCGAGCTGGTAGCCCATGTCGGCCTCGTCGCCGAGGACAACATCAGCGGACGACGTGCTGTCGAGTTCAACGGTGAACTCAGCGGTGTCGCCAACATCTTCGTTGTACGTCGACGCATCGAAGTTCGCGTCAACGTCGCTCGCTTCGTTCACGGTGACCGTGAAGGTGTCCGAAACACCAGTTGCGGTGCCTTCAACGGTGAAGCTGTAGTCTCCAGCATCGAGATTCTGGAAGTTGAAGTTGAAGGTACCGTCACTGACATCGGAGGCGAGAACGTACTCGCTGTCATCGTTCACGGAACCGGTCGCGGAGATAACCTGCGCCAGGTCATCGTCGCTGAGGTCCGCGCTACTGATCTTGATCGGGTACGAAGCACGGTTGGATTCGATGTCGATGCCAGAGATGGCGTCGTTACCGTTCTCCGAGTTCGTCACTTCAGCGTCCTCATCTTCCGCAGGGGACGCGGTGAGGGACTGCTCGGAGACTTCGAACTGAACCGTGTCCGTGTTCGTTCCGTTGTCGAGTTCGATCTGGTACTGACCGTTCAGGTCAGCCGTGTCAACGACGATGTGGCCGTCGGCGTCAACAGTGAGTTCGGAGACAAGGTCTCCCGAGGAACCATCCTCGACAGTGCGGAGTTCAGCGGTTGTGTCACTATACGAGGCGTCCTGGTAGAGAAGGGTCTGTCCTTCCCAGACGAGGTCGCCGTCTGCGAGAGTCCCGCTGTTGACGTCATCAGTGTTGTGGGCGGCCATGGCGGGCGTCCCAACCATACTGATGGCGACAACGAAGACTGCAAGCAGAATACCGAGAGTTTTGGTGCGGCTTGTTGTCATTTTTAGTTGTGTTTTGGTCCTGATGAGAACCGCGTGTTCACTCAGGAACCTATGTGGTTCTCCCACCGTCCTATTTGAATACCTTTGGGTGTTATCGGATACGGAAAAAGGATTCTGTATCGATGCCTCGTAACCTGAACCGGTATTAGAACCCACCAAACGCCCCTTTCCCAGTTTTGTGGTTTGGGAGTCATGCTGAATTCCGTAACTCGCCCTGAACACCTATCATCGTCTAAACCTCCCATGCGTGCGCGAACAGAAAAACACAGAACCGCATCAGTTTTCACCACTGCCAAAGCACTGCCAGTGACATGGTGCTTTCAGCCTCAAAACCACATCTAATTCGGAATGAAACAACAATCTCAGTGATTTTGGAGCCCCCCGAGGAAACAACCCCAGCAACAGTCCGGCTTGAATGGGGGAACACCGGAACAACGATTCGGTCGGTTTGCCTTCGTCCAAGTCTCGTCGACCCGAGTAATGAGTTAGAAATCAACTTCCCAGTTGGAGAAATGCAGTTAAATCCAGTTGCGGACCAACGATGGGTGACATACAGATTCTCAACAGACCAATTCCAAAACGGCGTTGAAAAGGCGATAGAGGACTCGGACACACAAACGTACCTTCGCCTCGAATACGTATTATTCAACGCACACACGCATAGCCTCCCACCTACCAATCCAAGTCACTGGTTCTCTAACGACCAGTCCATTGCGGCAGTTGATGCCATTATTGTCGATGATCGGCAACTCATCCCGATTACAAGTGACGAAATGCTGTGAGTCGCAACTTGTTTTAGTGAATTGAGGCATCGTCGGGGCAACCATTCAAATACCAGCGTAAGATATGGTACTGTGACTCCCTATGACGCTGAAACAAGGTGCTATCGTCATCGCCGAAGACAAATTCCACCACAACGACAAATCCCACCGCCCTCATATTATTTTGAATAACTCTTCACACCCTAATTACGGCGTGCAGTACATCTGCATGTCCGTGTCGACAAAGCAGTATGAACGCGGGATCGAACTAACTGAGGATTTCTTCGAATATAATAACCTCTACGAGAAAAGTTACGCTTCACCGTGGACGGTGTTGCCGATTCAAGAGTATGAAATAAAAAAGACCGTTGCACAATTGAAACCAGAAGCAGTTGAAGCCCTGGAGACGGAGCTTTTCGGGTATATCAATCCGAATCGAACGGTCGGAACCGCAGAAGAAACCAAAAACACAACCTCAACACAAGTCTCTGCGGATTAGAGTTGTGCGAATTCCGGGTGTGTTTCAGCCATCATCCCGTTTTCGTTCTCAGCGAACACCCATGCGATGAGATTCAGAAGATCCGGGTGATGAGTAACGAAGTCGATGACTCGCTCTTCGGTGTCTTCTAACTGGCTTTGATCTTGAATTAGCCGACCCCATGCAGTGTCAAGAGTCTGCCCAGCTTCCAGATCCCTTCTCGCAGGCAAGAACTCGGCCCAGTTCTGATTTTTGAACATGTCATCAACCGTCAGGTCTTCACGGTTGGTTTGTTCTCCATTCCCATTCGCGTAGACGTGAGACGCAGCCTCATGAACTTTCCAACGCTCTTGAGCATCCACGTTGTCGTCTGCGAAAATGTCAGGAGTCCCAACGCTCTCTGCGGGGAAACTCCATTCTACCCCGCCGAGATTCCGTTCATTGTCGTACAGAAGACCGTTCGGCGTTTCCGGATCAAAGCCTTCTTCGATTTGCCGTTGGCCTTCCTCGTGATTGATGAGGTGCCACCCCATCCCCGGAACCATCGGCCCCAGAATAGCAGTGTACCCATCCGAAAGCGCCGCTTCAATGTTGTTATCGTACTTCTGGTACTGTGTTCGGAGAGTTTCCATCTGCGATTCGAATTCACTCCCGCCACCCGGAAGTGCAGAACAGCCAGACAGCGAAACAAGCGCCGCACTACCGCCAATTCCCTTCAGTGCTTGTCGCCGAGAAACAGTTGTATTGTGCATACAGTACTCCGGTGTCTAAATCCCCCGGACAAAAGGCTTGGTTGGCAACTGCCAATCCGCAATCAAATCCGGGCGAATGGCACGGGAAGATTAAAACACGGACCTGAACCACACTCAGTAAACGATGAGTCCCGAACTCCAACAATTAATTCCATCCTTAGAAGACATCCCGTACCTATCCAAAGTATGGGGCCGATACCGCAATCTCAATGTCTTATACAAATTAGGCATCGGAGCTGCAATTGTGTTCTTAGTGATTGCATCGATGGGTGCAGTCACAGTCGTCCAAACGGAAGGGATTTTAGAAGGTCAAACAAGCGGGGAACTGAAGCAGTTCTCCGGCGCGCAAAGCACCCAAGTCCAATCATGGATGTCGAACACGGAACGCGAAACCCAATACCTCTCCGAATTCCTTAGTGACTCTGAAAACCGCGACGCCGAACTTGAATCACGGGTTTCGAATCTCCCCGAAGAATTATCGTCAATTCACATCATCAATGGGGAAACCGGGGGCGTTGAAACGACAACCAATGACGCTTACCGGGGCACCGATTCCAGTGATACGTCACTACCAGACATTGACTACGAAAATATTGGGACTGTCGATGCAGGTCAAGTCGGCTGGGTGGGTCCGTATGAATCCAGTTCCACTGAATCGATGGCATTAGCCTTCTACACACCACTCCCGAATGAGAATTCGGTGCTGGTTCTTGAAGCAAATCTGAATGAAGCATCGAACATGCTGAACACCCCGGCGAACGGACGCACAATCGTCACGAATCGCGAGGGAACGGTCGTTATGTCCTCAGTTCCGAACACCATCGGTGAAAATTCGAACACGCTTGGCATCACGAACGAAGACGTGTTTGACTTAGCGAATCAAGAGAACAGCGTCACGTTCCAAACGAACCAGTTCACGGACACCGTCACGTACAATGGCAATGAACAAGTCACTGGCATCACCAGTCTCGATCAAACCGGGCATATTGTTGTCAGTCAGGCTCCGACGTCGTCCGCATACTACCTTCAGCGAACAATCACCGATCAGGTCGCCATACTGATCATCGTCTCATTGGCAACAATCGCAGCTGTACTGGGAATCATTGGCCGCGACATCCTTCAGTCAATCAGTCGCCTCCGCGAATACGGAACTGAAGTTGCAGATGGGAATTACAATCCGGAAGTAACTGAACTATCCCGCGAGGATGAATTCGGGGATCTGTTCGACACTGTTCAAACGATGAGTTCGTCACTTGAATCCGAAATCCGTGAAACACGGAATCGGAATCAGGAACTTGAAACGGTTGTTGAACAGCAGCAAAGCGTGATGAAAGACGTATCGGAAGGCGACTTAACGGTTCGAATGGACACTGAAACCGAAGTTGGTCAACTTTCGAATCTTGCATCGCAGTTCAACGAGATGATGGATGACTTCCAGCGAAGTATTGAGGAAGCAATCGAATTCGGGGAAGAAGTCACAGCTGCAAGTGAACAAGCGACAGCTGGAACCGAGGAAATTCATCAGGCCAGTAAACAAGTCACTGACTCTGTTCAAGAGATTAGTTCCGGTGTTGAAAACCAAAACAACCACCTCGATGGGATTGCGACTGGAATGGCGGAACTTGCGGAAACAAACGCTACGGTGTCTGAATCCGCGAATGAGTTAGTTGAACGAGCGGAAGTCACTGAGGAGCGGAGTTCCGAAGGGCAAGAAGCGGCGCAAAACGCCAGTGAGGTATTGGAAGACATTGAATCGAAGACTGGGGATGCGTCCGAAACGATGCAAGACCTCACTGAAGACATGGATGAGATTGGTGAGATTGTCGAATTCATCAGTGAGATGGCTGAGGAGACGAACATGCTCGCATTGAACGCTTCAATCGAAGCCTCGCGCGCTGGAAAAGACGGTGATGGATTCGCGGTCGTTGCTGAACGAGTCAAGAATCTCGCCGATAAGGTCACTGATGCAGCAGACGACATTGAACACTCGCTGGGCGATCTTCAATCGAAGACCGAACAAACTGCGGAAGACATCACGGAAGCGCAGAAAACGGTTGATCGGGGCAGTGAGACAATCGAAGAAGCTCTGCACGCATTAGAGGACATCAATGGGAAGGTTTCCGGAACAACCCGGTCTGCGAAACAAATTGACGTTGCGACTGATGAACAGAAGACGTCGACAGATCAAATCGAAGACATGGTTGATGAAGTCGCATCAATCAGTGGGCAGACAGTTGAACAGGCAAGTTCTGTCTCGGCAGCAGCTGAAGAACAGTCGTCGTCCACACACCAAATCAACACGTCCGTACAGACGCTTGCTGAACGCGCAACGAACCTCAGTGAACTGTTAGGGCACTTCGATGTCGGTGACGTAGATGTCGACACGGGAGACATGGGCGGCATCAACACGGACCTCCAAGATTCCGGGTTCCTTGATGAAGACTCTGACACGGGACTTGAAACTGAAGATGACGGCAATGACGAAGATACAAACAACGACGAGTGAACTACCCCACCCTACTCGCTCACGGCTGACGCCGTTCGCTCTTTGAGGAAGGGGGCTTACCGCCTGCATTCAGCTAACTGACTCGGCGCGACGCAGATTTTCTACAAAGTGACGGGAAAGCCCTATCCATGGTTAGAGTGTGCTACCGGTGAAGACATGACCTCATCGCCCCGCTTCCCGAATTGGTACGAGCCGCAACCGAATGAAGAACCGAGAGTTGTCACGCATCCGCACCCGATTGTGTATTGGAAAGGCATCCTCACTGGCCTTATCATGATTGCAGGGGCCGTTGCGATGTTTTTCGAGTTGGAATGGCAACCGTATCTCGAACAGAAACAGATGCTGTACATCGTTGGTGGGTTAGTCGCGTCTGGAGCCGGGTTCATCGGGTTCGAGTACATCAAGTTCCGCACGACGTTCTACCTCATCACAACGCATTACATCAAACACCGGCACAGCGTCTTCGATAAATGGGTGCGGAAGGATGACCCGATTCACTTCCAGAAAGTCGCTGACCCGGATCACCTCAAACCGCTGTGGCTGTACCCGTTCGACGTTGGGCACATCCGGATTCACAGTGATGCGGGGACCGAAGAAAAAGACCTGAAACTCCGGTATATGCCACGGTCAGATGACGTGATGGACATCGTGAAAACAATGAAAAATCAGCACTCCCGGGAACGCCGCACACCCGGCGAAAACGCGGAATAACGCGGCCTGATGTTGTTTCTGGTGATTGGATCTCGCGGAGGGGATGACTTTTTAGTCGGTGCCTGACACCATTCAAATGAACTTCATATGGACTCGTATCTCGCCCACCCAGACCTAATTCGTGGGCATATAGACACACTCCAATCCATCGTCAATAACCAACTCGGTAAAGGATACCTCACTGATAAGCAAATCCGGGAATGCGTTGAACCCGGCGGGAGCTTATTCATGGGCGTTGCCTTCCCAGATAAAAACGCGGACGAAGATCCACCCGTTGCTGTGTTTTACACATCATTACCTGAAGGGCCGAGTGGCCGCACACGTGGACTCACAGAATTCCCGGATGGCATCCTCGAAAAACCAGTCGGGATCTGTATCGGTGGCGTATTCAGTCAATCCCGCCTTGCGTCGTACCTGAATATCGACACCACTGACTATCCCCGCGATCTCCTCGACGCGAAACATATTGGTGTGATTCGAACCACCGCCATTCGCGAGGAACTTCAGAACCGAGGCATTGGCTCTGAGTTAGTAACGAAAACGATGGATCTGCACGAGCAACAAGGCGTGGACAAGCATCTCGCCGTTGCATGGCGATCCCCCACCGGAACGAACATCCACAGTATCTTAGTGGAGAACGGCCTGAAACCCGAAGAAGTGTACACCGATTACTGGCTGAAGGAAAGCCGAGGGCGAGGATTCACGTGCCCCGAATGCGGGAGTCCATGTACCTGCTCCGGGATTGTCTACATCGATTAACACTCCCCTCTTAGACGACAGACGCAAATCCGGGACTGGTTAGCTTTTCTCCGATTCTGATTCGCTTTGCATCCGTGATTCTTCCAGAGGTATTTAACGGAGTATACCGTTTTCAGTAACACGCCAAGTCATCCAGTGACTGTGGAATAACGCAGTGACAGTCACTTTGGAAAACGGCTCTCGCGTGTTTCCCCAACGCAGACAAAAACAGGGGAACCAACATGAACACTACGTCAGACCAAAACAGATGGTTTGCGATTGCAGCGGTTGTAATCGTTGCCCTGCTCATCATCGCTGCCATCTCGTATATCTGGTTCCCGCTTCTCCCATGGACGGAAGAACGGGACGCCGGAGAAGAAACCGTCGAACAGACCATTGATAGTGAAAAAGCCATTCAGCAGTACGAAGAATTCCGGTTCCTGTACGACAAAATCGAAGTCCAACGGAACATCGTTGACAATCGGCACGATGAATTAGACCGATTCTACGAAATTCACGGAGAAGACCCAGATGAATGGAGTCGGCAAGCAACAGAAGATCACAGCCGAATCCAATATCGAATCACGGCCAGCCAAAACCAACTCGAAATCCTCGTCGGGGACTACAACGCGCAGTCAAGCATGGCGAACCGTGAGTTGTTCAAATGCCATCTCCCCTACCAAGTTGATGACCGATTCGCTATCAACGGCCCACCGGGAAGCGCGGAATCTGATCAGCCGATTGACACGGGACCGGATGGCGAACCGATTAATGGAACGCCGCCTGAAGACGCTGAACAGTGCGATGGACTCCCACAAACCGTTTCCGCGTGACCAATGACTAAACGCAAACTCCTCGCAATCGGACTCGTCGCTGTAATGATCACAATCGCTGGCTGTGTCGGAGGAACCGGCAGCCAAGACACCAAAAGTGAAGACTTAGGCGAAGACACGAACGTCGATGTCTCCGACACTGAAACCGGCGCATCGTTCGACTATGAGATGCGAGCCACGGAGAAGAACCACTACGGACTCGTGCAAAAACAGTCGCCGTTCATCCTTGACCGGTCGTTAGAACGCACGAACCTGATTCAGAGACTACAGTACCTGAACGACCGAGGGAACACCCACCATGTCTACCTGCTCAGTCACACTGGGAAAGTCATCAAGTACGACACTGCTCGCGGCAAGGTTTCCAGTGTCAACAGTAAGCTCACGAACGACAAACAGATCGTGAAAGCGCCCGGCTGTGAATTCGATCGCGGAAGCGGAACCGGATCGAACGGCGCATGCTACGAAACCGTTGAATCGCCTCAGTTAGACGGGAGCTACGGCACGAACGGCGATGCAATCTTCTACTTCACAATGAGCGGGCACTATGTCGAATGGAACGGCCTCTACGTCGTGAGCGAGGAACCGCTCGGCATTAACAGCCAAGTCACGCTCGTTGAGGAAGTCGGGGACGACAGCATCGTCAATGAAGACGCCGAAGTTGATGTTGAGGAAGACTACCCTGACATCAACGGCACGACCGTGGAAGGAACGGCGAATGCAACCAGCACGGCGGGGGCGTAACTCAAATGTCGCCTAACACATCGACTCGCCGAGGATTTGCGGCAGCCCTCACGACCACGGCTGTAACTGCACTTGCAGGGTGTTCAACCGTGAGTCTGGGCGGGGACGACCCTGAGCCTGAATTCTTAGATGAAGACGAGACGCCGGACGCGGTCGCCGAAGCGAAGCCGTTGGCCGCAGACTTCATGCAAGAAGTCACGCCGCATTACGAAGATGCGACTGTCCGACTCAATGAGAAGGGTGAGATTGCAGTGGATTACCGAACCACTCTCGAAAACCAATCCGGTGTCAAAAAGGAATTCTACCGAATCGCAGAGTTGTTCGTGGATGTCGTTCGGGAGAATGACCATGACGCCACCACCCTCTCCATCATCACTGGAGAAGTGCAAGCGGTAGTCCCTGAAATCGGCGTCAACAAGTACGCAAACGGCGAATTCGAGAGAGATGCGTTTCACGAATCAATCGGGATCACAACCGTGAAACGCCGAGACGCCGAGTAACAACCGGCACCGATTCGACTGCGATTCTTTTCTTGGGAGACACCACAACACCGTTGGTTGAGCCTACCAACAAATCCGTCGACTCCCCCGTCAGTCACGTGAGTCAGATCACGGCAAAAACAGAATTCAGAGAACTATTCTCTTGTTTCGTTCGGCGTCACGTCACCGTGCGACCAGTGCTGCTCCGTTTTGACGTGGTTGTTACGCACGTATTTCGACAGACGCTGTTCGAACTGCCCGTAGTGATACGGGTGCTTTGACCGGATCACAATCCCTTCATGGCCCTGATTCACTGTGTTCTTCGCGAGCGTTTCCAAATCCGGCTGACCGGCATTCCCATTCCACAACTCCCATTCCTCGTACACGCCAGTTTCCACGACCGGGACAGTCGGAAATCCGATTCGGTCAGCCCACCGTTCAACAGCTGGCCATGAGAGCCACAAATCGTACCGCGTGTCGAACACACCGAAGACTTGGAACCAATCTCGGAGCGCCGGGCCTTGGTCTTCGCAGTCACAATCGTCACTGTCCGTGTAGTGGATACTGTGTTTTGCGTACAGCCATTCCCCGGCAACCTGAAGATGTTCAGGAAGGGTGTTGTGGATGTCTTTCTCGTAGTACAGTTGCTTCAACATGTCGAACGATTCGTGATCGGCATGACTGCCATTCCGCGCTCGAACCGGCGCGTCATAGTCTTTCACCAGTGTCGCGTTACTCCCATCCATCTTCACCAAGACAACCAACGGGATGTCTGCGAACTGCGACACGGACTGATGGTCATTCCGTCGATGTTCATGCTCCGGGCTAAACGGAAGGTGCCCGGTCGACGGGTATTTGATATACTCTTTCAGTTCCTTCCATGGCGGCACGTCCAGTTCATCGCCCCACTTCGTGATGTTCGTCGGGAGATTCTCCGGGGTCAGCGGTTCTAACCCAATCCAGTTCCAGAATGCGTGCGGTGGGATGATGTCTTCTTCAGCGAGCCTGTGATGCGGGTTACAGACACTTGCTCCGTTCCGCATGTAATACCCTTCATCACTCCAGAGTTTCCGTTCAATGATGTGGTGAACCTCATCAGCGTCGTCACTACACCACGGCACAACACATGTTCCGTTATCTCGTTCAAGGCATTGTCTGCGAAATGCCTCACGAGAAAGCAGATTCGGTGACATACCCGTTCCTAACGGAATCTCTGACTTAATAGTTCGGTAGCCCTGAAAGAAACCCGCACACAAAACAGGAACAATCCCACCCCGTTAAACGTCCATCTCGATTGCCTGGTTATCTGACCGCACTCATCGAATCGAGCGTCAGCTTCACCGGTGTGTCCGTCCGCACCGCAGTGATCACAAGTGAAATTCCGAGGACGAATCGATTTGTCATGCCACCGAGGATCATCAGGATGAACAAGAACCATTCACTGACCACCCACCATCGGTTGAATCACTGTGCAAGCGCCAAACCGCATTGTATCACGCATCACAATGCTCGTTCAGAACTAAGAAACAAAAACTGCACCCCGGAACAGATCACGGGATTGTGTCACTCGTCGTGATTTACAATAATGCTCTCGGACGGTTGTGAGTCTTGCATTGCGAAGACAGCAATGAATGCCATGAGGAACCACCACCCGATAGCAGGACCTACGAGAATCTCAACGACCCCAATTGTTCGATACCCAGTGAAAAACATCGCTAAAACCGTAATGGAAACCGCGCTCACGGCGATAATCGCGGTATCCGATTTGGATCCCGGTAGCTCAAAGAACGTCATCGTTCACCGTGTCCCCCAATCAGCAACTGTAATCATATACAAACCAACACTCTGGACCCCCAAAATGGTTCGGGGAGTCAGGCGTACCGAAGAATGGCCGTCCGAGAATCAATCATGTCCCGGAGAACAGCAGCACACGAACCTGAACACCCGGCACAGAAATCTTCCTACGTATTTTATACAGAACCCTGTAACACCCACGTGATGACAACTGCGAACCGGAATGCAGGCTTCGTGACTCGGTGCCGCCAACTCGCCGACGCCGCGAACCCTGTTTTCGCTACCGTTGCACTACTCGCCCCGACACTCCTTCTTGGCGTCGCGGTCGCGTTAAACAACCTCGAACTGCTGTTCTACACCCACGTTGCCAGTGGCGCAATGTGGTTCGGACTCGGAACCCTCCTCCCAATCCTCATCGGCCCAACGATGGGAACGCTCACACCTGATGCCGCCAAACAAGTCGCTGCGAAGCTCACCCCGAAAGTCGGGTACCTCGGCATCGGACTTGGATTCGGAACCGTGGCTTCCGGAACCGTGCTTGCAAAGCAAATGGGGTACTTAGCTACTGGTGGCTCATGGGTCATGATCGCGCTCATTGCCGGATGGGCGTTGTTCATCTTCGGCACCGTGTTCACCCATCGATACCACCTCCAATCGTACTACGAGGCCCATTCCGACAATCCTGACCCTGCGGTACTGGACTCGCTTGAACAGAAGACCGTTCTTGTCGGGATTGTCGAAACGATCTGGATGTTCTTCATCATCCTCACGATGACGCAGCTCCGCCTATAGTCTCAGTACAACGTCACCACAACCGAGAACAAGACTCGGACATCAGCACGGCATCTCCGACGCTTCATTACCTTCAGAACGCCTGATAGCGGCGCGTCTCACGGATTCAAACAGTATCTCCGGGTTCTGGTTGAGAGGTATCGTTGGTCAAAGCCTTTGATAAGGGCGACCACATTCTCGTTGATGTAGACACCAGACACACGAATCCATGAATCTCGAATCTGACTCCCCCTCACAGACTGATCCTTCATCCTCACCTGACGAGACCCCCCAGAGACACAATCCGGACCCACCGATTGCAGCAATCGAATCTGAAGCTGAAGACTTCCTTCTCGCGATGTTCGGAACTCCGCCTTCGACCCCCTGTTCAAACGACTGTGGATGTTCTATCCGCGAAGGCGACCGCGTCTCACTGGTTATCGTGTACACTGCCGAAGGACTCACAGAAGCACACGACATTCACTGCCGGAACTGCAATCTCCCCGAACCCAGCGATCTGAAGATTGGGGAATGGGCAGGGTACGTCACTGGAACCGCAGCTCCAAACAAATGGGTTGGCGGAGGCGGGGATTGCCTCACGGTCGATGATGCAACAATCACCAAAATCGAAGCCGTTCCTGGTGCGTGACGTACAGACCCATCAAAACAAACCCGAAAACAACACCATTCCAACGCCCAGCATTCACGGAATTCTGTTACGGTTCATCACCGTCAACAACGAACCGGTATTCGCCAGTGACACCATCTCCATTCACGACAACCAAGTCACACGCCCCAATTTGAGTTGAGAAATCCATTCCGTATCCAAAGGACACAGACTCACTGCCTCCATCAAGGACTATTTCGTTGTCCACCAGTCGGACTTCGAGAGTGCTTCCGGCCCCACGCCACACTTCTGCACCCTCTCGCTCAACGACGAATTCACCGCCCTCTTCGTAGATGCTGAATTGGTAATCACTCGTTCCTTCAGCCCGGATTTTCATCGGATTACGGAGAATCAAGGAGAAAGCCTCGCCTTTCAGGGCGGGGAGGATGTCAAAGCACCATTCAGAACCACACCCGTGCAGCCCCGATTAACGGACGGGAACTCTACAACTATTCAACCATCCTACCTGACATATATACCAGCACAGACCAAGTCTCACGTACAACTGATGCAAGATTCTGACTCGATGTCCGCCGACGACTTCCAAACATTATTCGAAGCCGCCTGCACCCGATACGGGGAAGATAACGTCACTGATGAAACCTACACCGAGTACCCACGGAAACCGAAATGGGCCGCTGTCCCCAAGGGAACATGGAAATTCGAAATCGACACCCAATCCAGTGAACTGGATACAGACGCAGTGACCGATGAACTGAAACAACACGGCTACCAAGTCTGGGCGAAAGGCGATAACCGATTCAGTGACGGCTACTGCCCATACAAACACATCGCGATCGTTACCTCTGTCAGTGATGCGGTCCCGAAGACAGACGTGCGAACAACGCAGTGACCGACAAGTCACTGACTCGTCTTCACTAACCGGTATATCCCTTCAAACAGGAATCCGAATCCAATCACCAATACCCCCAATCCGAATCCTGATGCGGAAAGCCCGAGTAGAAACAGGCCGATGAGATTGGCGTCTGCGTGAAGCAACCGATCAGGCCCACTCAGGAAGAAGTACCCGAATCCAATCCCCATACCGAACAGGCTCTGAATCAGACCACTGCCGATGAACCGGGCATCATCCTCAGTGAACAGAGAAGACTTCCCCCAGACTGATGCACGAAACACATCCATCACTCAGTGCTGAAAATCACTCGATGCTGTTTACGAACCGCTCGATTGCATCGGATTCTAACGCAGACACCCACCGACAAGTTGTGCAACCGAACGGCCTGTTCTTGAATCCGCGCGGATCTCCCTTGAGCGGGTTTTTCGCATCGCAACGCGGACATATGAACGCGAAGTAAAACACATCGTCTTCAGTGTCTTCAAGCCCGTGATCGGTCGTGAACTCGGTGCAGATCGCCTCATCGTTTTCGTGCCGGACATGGTTCGCTTCCGGATCACGCTCGGCGATGAAATCGCGAAGCTTCCGCATTGTCACGGACCCAACTTGCGGGACATCGCTGATGTCTTCCGCTGCACGGAACGCAGTTATCAGTTCGTCTGCACTCCCGTATTCCTCTTCGAGATTAGCAGCCGCGCGACTGCTAATCGAAAGATTATCCGTCCAGCCACTGCCTTCACCGCTGTTTTCTGCTGTTTGCGACATAGATACTTGTTCTGGATGTAGCGGTAAATACCCTGACTTCAATCTCACTCAGAACACCTCGCGGTTTCGTTGCGGATGATACAAACTGTGCCTGTGTCACTTACTCAAGTTCACCAGTAACGTTTATAATCGAAAGCGGGCTACGTGAGAGTAGTCAGGTAGCGCGGGAGACGATGATCTCTCTGTGAAGGGGTATGAGACTCTCGCTGCTGTCTGGTGTTCTAACACCTGATTAGTCGCAGGAACGTCGATCACGCACTGCATCTGGATCGGAATCACAATCGTCAAAGCGCCGGGTTCTGTGCAAAGTATATACTGACCAATCTGTAATCTGGATTGGCGCGAACTACGTATAGCGAAATATAGTGTATATTACGGGTTATTCAGTCACTGAACGACAACCCCACACAGAAATTCAGAGTCTATGTACCGTGAGCGGCTATCGCGCCCACAAATGAACCACTGAATAGAGGTTCAGTTACTGTTCTCTTCGCGGCGCTTCTGCGCGTACACCTCTACAATCTCATCTTTGTGCTTCTCCGCAACATCCACCATCGCTTCGTGGAATTCTCTTGCATCAGTTTTCCCCCGAATGCCGTGCTTCTTACGGAGATCACGTTGAACATCCTGCCGCAAGTCATTGAGAACAATCTCCTTCCGGCCCTCACGAATGTACAATGGATACTGAACGGTTTGATCCGATCCGAATGCTGGTTCTGCTAACGGATCCGCATTTGTTGATTCATCCTCCAAGTCGCTCTCCGAGTCACTGGACTCAGACACCTCTTGAGGCGGTTCTTCATCGATGTCTTCGGTGGAGCCATCGTCCTCCTCGAACGCCGCATCCAGATCCTCAAGCCCATCACTTCGGCTCTGAGTGACATCAGAGAAATTGGGGTCACTGAGATCGTCATCGTCGTCGCTCATGGGCACATCACCGCCGCTCGCAGCTCATCATCAGGCTCCACATGCCCACGTTCAACAACATCTGCCAGTTCCTGGAAGAAGGCTCGGCTCCGACTTTCCGAATTAACTTCAACGAGCGGTCGGCTTTCTCCAACATCGCTGTCAGTCCGCATTCCCGGCTTCGGGTTTTGCCCGTTAGTCCATTCCAACCTCGGAGAAGACGGGTTGATCTGCTCCAATTCCTCGGGCGTGAACCGTGCGAAATTCGGGACTGTGGACGCAATGTCCGGGATGTTCTCCGGATCAGTTCCCTCCATGTAACTGGGGATGTACTCTTGGACACAGTCTGGCGAATTGATTTTCTCCAACAACTTCCGTTCCGCGCGATTGTGGTCGATTCGGTTCTGCATCTTGTTCGGGTACGTTGCGAGGATGTTCACGTCGACGTGCCCAACAAGCGGTTTGTAGATCTCGTTCAGGGTTTGGCGAAGGGGACTCACGCCATCGTCTTTGTCTAACGGAATGACGAGGTTGAGGGACGCAATCACGGCATTGTTCGTTAGGATGGATTGATTCGGGCCAGTGTCTATGATGATGTAATCATAGAAATCCCCGATCAACCGGTCGGTGAGATTGTTTTTCAGTGCAACAGACGGCTGCATCTCCTCTTCTTTGATCTTCGTGTTCAGTGACTTCACTGCCTTGTTACTCGGGATGAAGTCGAATCCCCAGTCGGTTTGGAGAATCACGTTGCTCGGTTTGGCGCTTTTGTCGGAGAGAACTAAGTGCCCGATGTGCGGGGATTTGTCGTAGGTGTCCTCCCAGTACCCGAGATCCTTCGTGAGGTGCGCGTTGTCATCAAGATCCATGAGCAGAACTCGGTGGCCGCGAGCTGCAAGTTCTGCTGCCGTGTTCTTCGCGCCCGTGGATTTGCCTTGGCCGCCTTTCTGTGCTAAGAACGTCACCGCGCGTGGGTCTGGTTCGGTCATGGTGTTTGTTGAGTGAATCCCGGTTCAGAATCAGGGGGTGGCCCTGAGTTCGTGGTCTGAATCGAGTTCCACTTCGTATCCACAATCAAGCGAATCTAAGATAAAACTTTCGTGAGAGGGCCGTAATAGGTGGAGTAGATAAAATAGGCTCGAAAAAATGTATCATAATCTGGTTTGGTATTGAAGTTCGGTTTTTGCCATAGAAACGGGTTCAAAACCCCACCACTAATTTCTATGGCAAGAAAAATAAACTATTGCGTCTGTTGCATCTATTCTACCTATTATAGATATTCCTCCTGTTACTCTCCAGATCCCGGATTGATTTCCGCGTTTCGATGCCTGACGAGGCGAATCCGCGAATGAAATCTGTAATAGGCAGAATAGATGTAATAGGCAGAATAGACAAAAATCAGATAACAGACGAAAAAGGAAGAAGAGGCATGATGCCCTGCTATTTCAAAATCCGTTGGCAAGACAATCTCGTTTAGAATCAACTATTTGACTTGGGAATAGATTTATTGCGATAACTATCTTAGGAGGATGTATGACAGAATCCACCCCCGGAGTTGAAGAATGGAAAAAACAAACCAGTGCATTCGACAGAGTCCAATCAATCTCCAACACCCTCTCCCAACCACGATCTGCCTCATACATCGCAGACGAAGCCCACGTCGCAGAAAATACTGCCAGAACCCATCTTGAACGCCTCGTAAGCCTCAACGTCCTTCTGGAATCTGACCAAGAAGGAACCACCGTCTATTCTCCAGACCCTCTCCACATCCGAATGCAAACGCTCCGCGATCTCTTAGAGAGCCACACCCACGATGAGTTACTTCAGTTGAAAACAGAACTACAAGCCCAACTTCGGGATTGGAGAACGGAATACGGCGTTAATTCCCCGGCTGATCTCCGCGCACACGCAGCCAAGACAGAAACCCCGTCACAAACCCGTCGCATCAAGAAAACCGCCAGTGACTGGGAATTAACAGCGTATCGCCTCTCCGTGGTGGAAGACGCTATCGAGAATTACGCCATATACAACGACGACTACCGAGCAGCTCCGTAACGGATGCGGGACCGAGAGACAGAGTACGATTCCGTAGAAACCCCTCATCAGGCGCTACGTGGCATTCGAACTGAGCTTGAACGCCACCCATTGACATCCTCCCCGCCCTAAAGGGCGTCACCAGAACGCTATGCGTTCTGGTTGCCCGCCAGACGGAGTCTGGCGACGAGGATTCCACGAAGTGGATATTCAGGTTGCGCGTTTCCTCGGGGTTCA
>Ga0208412_1000253_pt1 | contig 32327 bp, 41 predicted proteins | sample AntDeeMetag02WF4_FD_184758 | JGI IMG/M metagenome (GOLD analysis project Ga0208412, IMG submission 184758) | Saline lake microbial communities from Deep Lake, Antarctica - Antarctic Deep Lake Metagenome 02WF4 (SPAdes) (version 2) | ecosystem: Environmental > Aquatic > Non-marine Saline and... | reverse complement strand
AACCAGTTACTTAATAGTGCCGATTACCGTGGAATATCCGGCCAGAGTGTCATCGGTGGACTGGTCAGCAAGTGTCGGATTCACGCCCGCCGTAAACGGCGGGATTCTCTCCTTGTGAAAAGATAGTCACCGAGGCGTTTTCCTAACCCGAACGTTTCAGGGAATGCTGAACCGTATCCGTATGAGAAGTTGTTCTTATCGTCCGGTAAGGCTTCACCGTCAACGTAAACGATCCCGGTTCCGCTATTCCCCCATACGTCGATCGCAGTTCCCGTTTCGGTGTCTGTATCGTTGCACGTCCATCGAGAGACACCGCTTTCAGGTCTACTACTGGTAGTAATCTCACCGTCCGCACCAACCCGGACGTGAGTACTGTCTTCGATTGCATCCTCCCATCGTTCACCGTCATCCCCACCCCATTTGAGCTCGCCATCCGTTTGGATAGACCGAGCTTTGGTGGTGAATAATGGGTTTCCGCCGTCAGTCATACTATAGTATTCGTGCGGGCAACCGTAAAACTCTGCCAGGCCCGGGCTAGATATCGACGAAGTCAGCCATATCCCCGTTCTGACTGATGAACTCCTTCCGCGGCCCGACTTCATCACCCATCAGAATCGAGAACGTCTTATCGGCCTCTGCAGCATCATCGATGATGCTGAGTTGCTTGAGATGCCGGTTCTCCGGGTTCATTGTGCTGTCCCACAGTTGCTTCGGGTTCATCTCACCAAGTCCCTTGAACCGCTGGACCTGCGTCGGGTTCCCGTCACACTTCTCTTGAACGATACGGTCACGTTCAGTTTCGTTCATCACGTCGTACGTGTTCCCGCCTTTCTTGATCCGATAGAGCGGCGGTTGCGCAGCGTACACGTACCCGGCTTCGATTAACGGTTTCATGTACCGGAAGAAGAACGTCAGCAACAACGTCCGGATGTGTGCGCCATCAACGTCGGCGTCCGTGAGGATGATGATCTTCTTGTACCGGACGTCATCGATGTTGAACTCGTCACCAACGCCAGCACCAATCGCCTGAATCATCGACTGGATCTCGTTGTTCTCCAAGACACGGTCCAACCGGTGTTTCTCCACGTTGATGATCTTCCCCCGAATCGGGAGAATTGCTTGAATCGCGTTGTCACGGCCTTGCTTGGCGCTTCCGCCGGCTGAGTCACCTTCTGTAATCATGAGCTCAGCATCGTCCGGGTCTTTCGACTGACAGTCTGCGAGTTTCCCGGGCAGTGTCGTGCCGCCTAACGCGCTTTTCCGTCGCGTCAACTCTTTGGCTTTCTCAGCAGCTTGCCGTGCCTTTGCGGCCTCTACAGCGTTCTGCACGAGAACTTGTCCGCCGTTCGGGTTCTCCTCAAAGTACTGCTTCAGGCCGTCGTTCATGACGCCTTCGACGATCCCGCGGACCTCGGCGTTCCCGAGTGTGGTTTTCGTCTGCCCTTCGAACTGTGGGTCCGGGTGTTTGACCGAGATGACAGCAGTCATCCCGTCACGAACGTCTTCACCGGAGAGATTCCCGTTCACCTCCCCAAGCATGTCGTTGTCAGCTGCGTACTGGTTGAAGATACGCGTGACAGCCGTTTTGAATCCGGTCAGGTGACGACCGCCTTCCTTCGTGTTGATGTTGTTGGCGAAGGAGTGAATCGAGGATTGAACGCTGTCGGTCACCTGCAAGGCAATCTCAACGTTCATCGAACCGCCGTCCGGGATTTCCTCATCACCTTCGAAGTACAGAACGTCTTCGTGAACGGGGTTTCGGCCTTCGTTAAGGTATTCGACGTACTCCTTGATCCCGCCTTCGTACAGGAAGGAGTACTCACGCGTATCGCCGTCATCGTCGGCATGGTCGCGTTCGTCCGTGATATCGATTTGAATCCCGGAATTCAGGAACGCGAGTTGGCGAAGACGCTTGGCGAGTGTCTCGAAGTCGTACGTGGTGACTTCGAAGATGTCAGCATCGGGCTGGAACCAAATTTCCGTCCCGGTTTCCTCACCAGGTTCCATCTCCCGGGTCATCTCCATTTCTTGCGCCGGGACACCGCGCTCGAAGGAGTGCTCGTACACGTTCCGGTTCCGTTTCACTGTGACTTTCAGTTTCTCACTGAGCGCGTTCACAGCTGAAACACCGACACCGTGTAGACCACCGGAGACCTGGTAGGAGTCGTTGTCGAATTTCCCACCGGCGTGGAGAATCGTCATGATGACTTCCAGCGCTGGCGCATCGTATTCAGCGTGATTGTCAACCGGGATGCCACGACCGTTGTCAGTGACGGTGATGGCGTTCCCGTTGTGGATGGTGACGCCGATCGTGTCGCAGTATCCGGCGAGTGCCTCGTCAATCGAGTTGTCGATTACTTCGTCAACGAGGTGGTGAAGTCCTTTTGAGTCCGTAGATCCGATATACATTCCAGGGCGTTCACGGACGGCGTCAAGGCCTTCCAGTACCTGGATGTTACTGGCTTCATACTCTCCTTGTTGTTCACTCATCTGAGTGTACTATCCTAAGGCTTGAACCGGTATAAGCCTTCGAATTCTCGGTGACGGTGACAGCGAAAACTAGTTTACTGCGGTTCTTTGTCTTCGGCGGACTGCTCGTTCTTGTACTGGTCTTCCCATTCACGTCGCGCCTCGATTTCCCGCGTCCCACGCTTCGTAATCGTGTAGAAGTTCGTCCGACGGTCGTGTTGCCCTTTGTCGATGAGTCCTTTGTCAACGAGCGTATCGAGGTTCGGGTACAGTCGTCCGTGATGAATCTCGCCTTCGTAGTACTTTTCTAATTCGTCCTTGATTGCGAGGCCGTTCGGTTCATCGAGTCCGTTCACGACATGCAAGAGATCGCGTTGGAATCCGGTCAAATCGTACATTAGTAGTGTCCAGCAGTAGTTACAAAGTACAGTAATATAAATAGTGTGAAATCGCCTGCTGCGTTGTCAATACCATAACCACCGGACGAAGAGCGGTTAGAGAAAAAGAGCGTTCGTTTGTTGACTATTTCAGACTGGATTCGGTTTTCAGGAATACCTTCGAATCAAACACAGATTCACACGCAGGACACGCCGGGGTTGCGAAGTTCTTATTCCCGAAGTCATCGAACCGGTCTTCCCAATGATCAAACGTCGCGGAACACTCCGGACATGCCCATGACTCCACGCCGTACTCTGCAGCAAGATCCGGGAACTCCAACGCAAGCGACGGTGTCAACTCAACATCCGAGTACGCTTCTAAGTGGTCTTCAACCATGTTCCGCGGATATCCCGTGTACCCTGGAACAAATCCTCGCGGTCCCATATCACTCGACAAGTTCGATCGGCCTTCCCCACACCGATTCGAGTATTCACAGTACTTGCACATCCAGCCTTCAGGCGCATCCGCTGGTGGTAACTCACCGCTCGCTGCGTATGGGAGCGTCGACGAGACCCAATCGACTACGCTCTGCCAGACGGATTCATCGAATTCGACTTCATACACTTTCGGGTCCAGTAGCTCTTTCTTATCGACGTAGATGACGTACCCGTCTGTGATCCCGAGCGATTTCATGTATGCGTGCAACTGCATTTTGTGCATCCGCTTCGGTTCATCGATGTACCCGATGGACCCGGTGCTTTTCACCTCGGTTAACGCAAGTATCTCCCCGGTATCTGAATCACAAATCGCCGGGTCTGTACTACCAGCAACAGTGAGGCAAACATCTCCAGAATCTGCTTCTGGCGGTTCGTTGTTTGGCTGGTTAAACTCGACGTCACGTGGAATGGGGATCCGGCTCGACGGATCGCGCCCGTCAGTTGGATTCTCAATCTCTTGTACCGGGAACGTATCGATATCAACGCTGACGTGAACTGCGTTGTCGATATCGTATTCTGGCTCAAAGAGCTCGTGAAGCCACGGCTCAACAATATCCTCCTCGATGAAGTGACCGATAGCAAAGATTCCGTGCGGGTCCTGTTCTTCCTTCGGAGCATTCAACCACTGATACAACCACTTCCGCTTGCAGTTCCCGAGTTGGTGCGGTTCGAACCGGCCAATCGGCCAACTGTGCCCCGGGTCATTCCGTTCGTCGTGGTTCTCTTCACGATTCCGTTCCTCATTCCGACGGAACCAGTACGAGTTAAACGAATCACTGTCAATCGAAGGTAACTGTTCCTCGTTATCCGGGGGCGATTCACCGGTATCACCATTCGACGACTCACCGTTGGTAAACGCATCAAAACTGTGTTGATCAGAGGCTTCAGACGGGTCGCTCATTGTACACTTGTAGTGGACGAATCAGTAAAAGCGTATGGAGAATCACCTTACCGAAGTTCACAGAGTCGGTCCTCAAACAACGCGTTTCCGAAGGTAATCAAGATGTTTGACGTTATAGACGAGCTGGACGTCTTCCGCTCCTGGCGTCCCAACACACGTGAGAACCAAATCCTTGTCCCTGACTTCTTCATCAGAAAGGATTATCTGCATCGCCATGTCCACATCTCCGTCTACAACCTTCGCTGCACAATTCGCACATGCAGCTGTTCGACAGGAATACGGCCACTCTAAGTTGGCTGCTTCGACAGCATCCAAGATGAAATCACCTTCACCCACCGTTAGAGAGCCGTGGTTCTCTCTTGACAGGTCAGCTTCGGATGCTTTCTCAAACAAATCGTCATCGTTGATGTCCCACCCGTGGTCGTCCAGTATTTCGTAGTTCAGGTACTCAACCGTTGGCATACCTGGAGTTTGGAACGGATTGACTTGAGGGTTTGCACAGAGTGAGTGTCACGGAAACTCCCGGTTCACTCAGATGGTTCAGTCCCCGAATCACCAACGTCTCCATCGGGATTGACTCCTAATAACATCTTGAAGAGGTAATCGTCGTCTTCGAGGTATCCACACTCAACGAGGGCTTCGTGCATCGGGTACGTAATCACGGTGTGAGCGATCGAGAAAACGACAAGGTTGAGGACCATGGGAAGTAGAACGTCCATCTCGACGACCCCTGCGCGCCATCCGGTAGCGTAGAGGATTCCTTCAGTGAGAACAACGGGCCACGCTGCCAGGAAAAACAGCGCGGCTCCCCCGAATAGGAAGTGAAGAACATCACGTGCAAGGCTACCGGCTTGATGGAGTGTTTGCTTCGTCTGCTGAACGTACGATCGGATGAACGACGGGTTGGTCATGGACATTGTCTATGAGTACTGCTGAAACGTGCTTGCAGTGTGTACTGTACGTGTTCAACAGTGACGTACTTGAAGTATCGGGATCTTATTTTTTGAGTTGGTTCGGGACGAGTGGTTGGTTACTCCAGTGTTCAGCGTCATCGTCGACGTGGTTCTTCCGGACATACTTCCCGAGTCGAACCGGGAACTGCCCGTAATGGAACGGGAATTTCGACCGCACAACGAACCCTTCATGCCCGTCTCTGACAAGGTCCTGGCCGGTCTGAACGAGTTGATCGTGGAGCTGGTGCGACCGTTCAAACGTCGCTGGATCAGATGAGGGCTCCGACGAGATAACCGGGGCTGTCGGGTACCCGATTTTCTCCGCCCACTGCTCAACTTCCGGCCACCCTAACCACAAATCAAAGCGTTTGTCGAACACGCCAAAGACCTGAAAGTACGAATCGAGCCCCGGGCCAATGTCCTCGCACGGTGTGTTGCAATCGCACCCGTAATGAATCGAGTGCTTGGCAAACAGCCATTCCCCGAATATCTGGATGTGATCCGGGATAACGTGGTTGAGCCCGCGATTCCAGTACTCAGACTGTAGCCGTGAGTACGTCCGTTTCTCTCCGGGACGGCCTTTGTCCTTAGCGTTCCGAGCTCGAATCGGTTCATCATCCTTCGTATCGGCCTGCACGATTATCGTGTTCCCGCCATCCATTTTCACGAGTGTGACCAGCGGCACGCCGAGAAACGGGTCAACAGAACCGTGCTCTGTATCATCACGATCACGGCTATGGCTGAAGTGGAAGTGTCGTGACGATGGGTACTTGATGTACTCTCGTTTGTCTTTCCCGGGCGGTTCATCGAGCTCGTCACCCCACTTGTTGATGTGGAACGAGGTGAACTGCTCAGGCGTGAGTGGTTCCACTCCTATCCACCGCCAGAATGCTTGCGGTGGGATGTGATTATCTTCCGCGTATCGATGGTGTGGGTTACAGACAGACGCTGCGTTCCGCAAGTAGTACCCGCCGTCAGACCAGAGCGACCGCTCAATAACGTGGTGGACTTCATCAGCATCGGCGTCACACCACGGAATTACGCATGTTTCATTGTCGCGCTCAAGCGCCCGGTCACTGAACACTGAACGAGACAAGAGTTCGGGAGTCATGTTACTCTATAATTCTGGAATGAACTACGTCAATGTTCGGGAATCTCCTGTTCACCAGGCTCGTCAGTTTGCTCATTGCATATATTGAACGATTCATGGAATATCGGGGGGAGGCTTTTTACTCGAAACGCGGTTTAATCATAGTAATGAGTCGCAGTAGCCACGATGATGGGAAGTGGACATCGTTGAGTATTCGCCGGTCAGCCATTCACCGTCTCGAAGAATTCTGTGAAACGCATGGAATCGTCGGGAACGGAGAAGGAATCGAGACGCTGTTAACGATCGCGGAGACAGTTGGGGTTCCACTCACTGAAGGTGACGTCACTGCATCACTGGAAGAACTTGAAGCTGACACGAACAGCGAGGTGAAAGGTTTCTTACTGAGTACCGGTGGGCCTGGTGTTGTCTTAGTTGGGACCGACGGGTCAAAAGCAACGGTCATTACCGAACTTAGTGACCCTGCCGGTGCGGCACAGCCAATGAATCAAACGCAGATGACGCATGCCAACGTGTACTGCCCGGCCTGCGGGAACATCGTCTTAGAGTACGAATTATCTAGCTTGTATCCTGGTATTGAAAGCGGTGTTTTCGAATCGCTCACCGTGACGTGCGGTACCTGTGAATCCGAACGCCCACACTACACGTTGTTCGTCAGCCAGCCAGAGAAAACATTGACACTCAGCATTCTCAAACAGGTCGTCCTAGAATACCTGGCGTACGTGCTCATTATCGAATCAACGACACCGGATGAGTTCAAGGACCGTGTTGATTCGTGCCGGGCTCTCGCAGAAGATGGTGATTGGGCGTGGCTCCCGGATCCAAGCAGATGGGTCGGGTTCTCTACATCGGATGCTGGTCCAGTCACACCTGCGATGTATTGCGGGTTCCTCAAGAGTTACCTCACCACGCTCGTCAAGGACCTGGAATCCACTCCGAAGATCATGGGATTCGAAGTGAAACCCCCGGCTGCTGACGAGGAGTACTTTGACTCGACATGGCAACTCCACTTGGAAACACGGAACGGAGACCCGGCACCAGCTGTGGAGACGTTAGAAGAATTCACTGAGACGTGGGACACCGTCTCGTTTAGCACTGAGGAAGTTGACGCGGATACGTTCGCAGACCACACCGTCGTGATATCGTTAAACGGTCTTGATGACCTTCAGTCAGATTCAGACGACGCCGAGTGACTGACGGCTCCACTTGTTATCGATCCGGGCTCCGTGTCATCGTCTTCTTCGTCGGTATCTGAGAAGTACATGTTTAGGTCACTGTCTTCGGACCCGTTCATGTACAGTACTGCAAGTGCGGTCTGGATGATCGGCGGGCAGATACCGTAGAGAACGAACACGGCTGCAATCTCCATCATACCGGTTGATGTTGAGACCACAATTGTCGTCGGGATAACAAGCAGTCCGAATGAGCTGAAGACAGTGTAGACAAGTGTGACTTGTCCTTTTGTCACCTCAACGCTCCGCCGGATACTTTCTCGAACACCAAACCCATCGATGATACAGGCTGGCGGTGCAAGCGACAGGCGAATTGAAAAGTACATCCCGGGAACGATGAACATCATGAACCCGAAGAGGATGATGATACTGGAGGTGATGATAACACCGACGAGTTTGAGCGACCGCCACACGACGTACCGTCCAGCATTCGTGATTTTCTCCCCGGTCGTGTACTTATTATGCGCTTCAACGTAGCATAACCCGTTTGCCACCGTTAGTAACGCCAGTGAAACGAGTGCGCTGAACAGTGCTGTGTCCTCTTCTATCGGGCCGCCGAACCGGTGCTGAACATCAATGGCTGTGATGATGATGTATATGAGCACCAGGTACGGGGCAGTGTTGAATGTCTCTCCAATGTGTACCGCGACATTTGGTAACTCGTAAATCGCTTTCTTAGAGCGTGCAGTCTGGTCTTTCAGACTAACAGTTTCGCGCAGCGAGAGTAACACTTCCTTCGAGAATAACTCACGCATCACAGACCCTCAGAACCATCGGCACCCGGAAACGTAGTTAGTATTCGAATCATGGCGTTGTGTGTTGGCGTGTTCTTCCGTTACGACTTCTCAACTGACTTTTCCACAGTTTCTTCGGTGGTTTCCTCGCTCGTTGTTTCACTGCTTTCCGTCGTATCAGTCGTGACCTCACTCTCGCTTTCAGACCCCGATTCAGATTCGGTGTCTCTGCCAGCCTCTTCTTTCAACGTCTCCAGTTCAGACGACACTTCACTGTCAGTCGAGAGTTGATCGAGCTCCTGATCGATGTTGCTCTTATCGCTCAACTGATTTTCAAGGTCTCCGGACTCCTGCAGTTCGCTCATCGCAGCAGACCTGGCTTCCATCTCCTGCGTGTCTTCTTCCGCTCGTTCAATCGCCTGCCCAACGTCCTCGAATTCCTCACCTGCTCCTGTCATGGCTTCATTCACCTTCGTACTCGCCTCAGCAGCATTGTGTCGAGCTTTCATCGACTCTTTCTTCGTTCGGAACTGCTCGATCTGCCGCTTGAGTTCGTCTTTCTGATCGACGAGTTGGTCCTGCTGTTGCTGAAGATTCGCAATCTGCGAATCCAACTCTTCGATTTGCGTCATCTTCTGCTTCTTCTTCTCCAGCGCCCGTTCTGCGAGGTCATCACGCTCCTGCTCAACCGCTTCTCGCGCTTGCTCGTTGTGCTTTTCCACCTCTTCCTGCAGGTTATCTCGCTGTACTTCCAGACGTTTCTTCTGCGTGGTGAGATCAGTGATACCCTGCTTGACCTCCTGCAACTGGTCTCGGAGCTGCTCGTACGAGTAATCGAGTGTCTCGTTCGGGTCTTCCGCCCGATTGAGAACGGCGTTAATCTTCGATTTGATGATGTACGACGCTCGTGAGAGGATTCCCATAGTGAACCATAATCAACGGGGCCTTAATATGGTCAGGTTTTCTGTTCACCGTGTTCAAAAAAATAGGCCCTGCCCCCGGAACACCAGGGACAGGGCCGAACGAAAGGTTTGCAAGTAAAGAATGAACGGTTACCGGGGCCACTGAAGACCGACCGGGACAGGGTTTCCTCTCCTGGTCAGCATTCACTCCATCCGCACGACTCGCAGGTTTTGCAGCCTTCCGAGTAGTACAGTGACATTGCTCCACAGTCCGGACATTCAGGAGTACTTCCCTTCTGGATCATCTCCTGCTGGTCTTCTTCCATCTGTGATTCGGAGTCACGGTTCGGGTCCGTGTCAACCGGAGCATCGTTGGAATCAGCCGTGTCAACGCCACCGCTGGTCTTCACAACGTCTTCCTCGTTATCATCACTGTCGCGCTGAGCAGCTTCGTCGATGGTGGTCTGGTCCGGGTAGCCCTTATCGACCTCGTCGTTGAGGTATCGGCGCATCGCAGTGCCGATCGCGTCCGGGATGGAGGTGATCTGTTCACCCTTGTCCCATGCGACCTTCGGGCTTCGAATTCCAGTGAGGGACTGTTGGATTTCCTCCGGGTCAACACCGGCTCGGAGAGCGCTACTGATCACCTTGGCGAGTGCCTCGGTGAAGGAACTGGTGAAGCCACCGGATTTCCCGATGTTGGCGAAGACCTCGAACGGCCGGCCTTCTGCGTCCTCGTTGATGTTGACGTAGAGCTTTCCGTAGCCCGTATCGATGCGTTGGGTGACGCCGTGAAGCGTGTCAGGCCGTTCACGCGGCTGGATGAAGTCATCATCGCTGATGGGGCCCTGTGCCCCGTTGAGGGCTTCGGCAGCCTGAATCACGCTGTCCAGTTCCTCTTCGAAGACGCCCTTGACGTCTTCGTGTTCGAGGAAGCTGTCGATACTACCGAAGGCTTCGATGATCTGGTCAACGATGACGTCTGCGGCTTCACTTTCATCGCTGAATTCACTGTTATCCGCTCGGGTTGTGATGACCTGTTTCGACCGAGTTCCGTCTCGGTAGTACGTGACGCCCTTCCCGCCGTTCCGGTAGACGTGTTCGAACGCCTCCTTCGCATCTTCGAGGGTGGCGTGGTTCGGAGCGTTCATGGTCTTCGAGATTGCACTGTCCACTCCATCTTGGAGTGCACACTGCACGTCAGCGTGCTGCTTGGCGGAGAGCTCGCTTGTGGTGACGATGAGTTCCTTCATCTCGTCAGGGACTCTTTCGAGACCATCGATGCCTCGGAACTCGTTGTTCGCCATCTGCTCGTTCGCTTCTTCCTTGACGACCTCCGGGTCGATGTCGTTGGCTTCGAGCATCCGGTAGAAGTAGTCGTCAATCTCGACGAGCATCTCGTCGCCCTGGACGTCACCGGAGACGTTCTTGTAGTAGACGACGTTGTAAATCGGTTCACACCCACCGGAGGTGTTTCCGATCATGCTGGTCGTTCCAGTCGGGGCGATCGTCGTCGTGTTGTGGTTGCGGATCGGGTATCCGTCTTCCCAATCTTCGGGGTCCTGACCGGTCTGCTTCTCGAACCACTCGGGGTAACTGGTCGGGTCAGCGTACTTGCTGTCCGGCCAGTTGGTGAAGACGCTACGGTTTTCTGCGAGTTCGCGGCTGGATTCCTTGGACTCGTGGTTGATGTGCGTCATCACCTGCCGCGCGATTTCGTCGGCTTCTTCGCTTCCGTACTTGACGCCGACCTGGATGTACATCTGCGCCAGGCCCATGATTCCGAGGCCAATCTTACGGTTGTTGGACACGGTTTCCTCGATCTTGTCGATCGGGAAGTCGGACATGGTAACGACGTTCTCCAGGAAGTGCGTGCCGGTGTCGATGCGGCTGTTGAGGTCTTCCCACGCGACGGCGTCCTCTAGGAACGCTTCGACTGCGTTTTCGAGGGAGTCGTAGTCGTCACGGTTTTCGGGAGCCCACGTTCTCCAGTCGGGAGCATCACCCGACACCAGTGTCGAGAGATTGATGTGTCCGAGGTTACACGCCTCGCCCTCCATCAAGGGTTGTTCACCACAGGGATTTGTTGCATGCATCTCGTACTCGTAATTATCATTCTCAGGGTCCACAGTGGCGTTTGAGTCCACCGGGAACGAGTGTTTGTTATTCACCGTATCGATGAAGATCATCCCCGGCTCACCGTTCTCGTACGCGCCTTCAATCATGTGTTCCCACAGGATATCAGCCGGCACCGAAAGCGGTTCACCCGGCTCGACGTACTCGTCAAGGTCGTACCAGGAGTACATCTCCTCCGTGTGTTCCGTAGCGATGTGCGGCTCATCCGTCCGCGGATTCGTGAAGACGAACTCCTCATCGTTGAAGAGCGCCTCCATGAAGTTGTCCGTCACACCGACAGAGATGTTGAAGTTCGAAAGGTGCCCTTCAGCTGCGTTCCGAAGGTGCTTCTCAACCTTTCCGTCCTCGTCGATGAGCTCACGCGCTTCGTCCAGTGCATCACGGAACGAGTTGTGCTCGTAGTCGTCAGGGTCGTTCAGCTTCAACGTCTCCTTCAGCGAGACGTCCTTGTTCTTCGCGTGGATGAAGTGAACCACGTCCGGGTGTGAGACCCGCATGATCCCCATCTGAGCGCCACGTCGTTTTCCGCCTTGGGCGATCGTGGCACACATCTGGTCGTAGGTGCGCATGAAGGAAATCGGGCCGGAGGCAACGCCGCCACTGGACCCGACCTGGTCACCGTACGGTCGAAGGTGGTGGAAGGCATACCCCATGCCGCCTCCCGACTGGAAAATCTTCGCCGCCTCAGTGACCTTGTCGTGAATGTCTGTGATATCGTCACGGGGACTGTTCACGAAGCAGGCCGAGAGTTGCTGGAGTTCGTCACCAGCGTTCATCAGCGTGGGCGAATTCGGCATGAAGGCCAGTCGTTCCATCCCGTTCTGGAAGTCCTCCTTCGTCTCCTCGACTTCTGCACGGATATCTTCGGAGACTTCAGGAACGACAGTATCGTAGGAGAAGGCAGTCACGTTGTCTTCCGTGAGCTCGATTGTTACGTCGTCATCGAGCGTTGCATCACGGTAAATCTCGTGGTCAACGTCCTCGCGCTCAACCTGTGGGAAGGTCTCCGCAGCGAGGTCCTCACGATTACTGTGGTTCTCCTTGATCTGGTCCGGCGTGACCTCGATGGTCTCACCGAGGCGTTCCGCCGTAAAGACGACGTCAGCCAGAGCGACGTTCTTGGCGACACGCTCGAAGAGCTCTTCGGGCGTCTCAACCAGTTCACCGTTCGCGTCCTTTCGAAGGTAGCGAGCGGGAAGGATGTCGTTGTAGGCGTTTGCGGTCAGTGTTTCTTGCAGTGTATCTGCGTCTTCGCGCTTCCGAGGAAGCCGAAGCACGTTCTTGTTTTGGTCGGTCATATTCGAGTTGTGGTACCCCGGTAAGGGGAGTTTGCAGGTACATACCTCCCAACGGGCCCCGTTGCAGCGGTATTTTGAGATGGGCAGTATAGCCTGCGGTTGGTTGATTCTTGCCGGTGAATTACTGCTTTTACAGTTGGGGCTTCACCGCCAATATATGCTGTATTACTACGAAGCAGAGGGACCGGTATAATGATTCGGATACACTGGTCGCCCCTTGCTACTGTGGGGGGTGATACCCATGGTTCCGCGCTGTGATTGCACACTCTCATGACGAGTTCACAGTCAATGGCTCGGGTTTATCTATTCCCGTAGTTTACTACGCTGTATGCGTCGGACGCAACGAGTAACATCGTACGTGACGTTGTTCCTGTTGCTAATCGGCGGTGTTGGACTGATGGTGCTATTCCTCGTCCAAGATGGATTCATCGAGTTTGCAGAAGGCTTCGTGAACGCTACTATCGCACCGAATCTCCCGGTAATCGGTGGTGTAAGTGCTGTCCTTTTCCTGATTACGTTTTACTTGATCCTTCGAACGCAATTCCGCGTATGATCTGTTGTGATCTCCATGGATTAACTGCCCGAGCTTCCCCATTGTTCACGGAGGGGACAGTAGAACTCTTCATAGAACTTCAGTGAAAGACCGACAGCGGCAACCCCGGCGATGCCAACGTAGACGTTCTGATTGAATTCCACCATCGCGTTACTGTAGTTCAATAACGCCATCAGGTACTGTGACGCCATGAGAACCGTGAATGACGCGTACTTCACGCGAGAGATAAAGTCTTCTGAGTAAACAATCAGTGCGAAGAACCCAACCGATGCAATCCCGGTCAGGTACATCACAATAACTCCGGTTGGCACTGGAAGCATAGTTTACTGCAGTCTCTGCATATAGTAAAGGTTCTGCCCTCTGTCAGACACGCGTTAAATCGTTGTCTCGAAGCGTTCCGTAAGGATTTCAACGACGTTATCGAGGACAGCATCCGGGGGCTGTGTTGCGTCGACGATAACGAACCGGTCAGGGTCCATCGACATGACGGTCGCGTAGTTCTCCCGGATTTCAGCCAGTCGGTCTTCAACCTCGTACTTTTCACCGGTCGATGTTCGCTCAACAGCAGTTTCAGCATCAATGTCGAGCAGGATAGTGCAATCAGGGAATCGAGACCATGGTTGATGGAGTTCGTGAATGAACTGTATCGGTTCGTCCAGAATCTCGGTTAACGTGTGACCCTGATACGCACAGCGGGAGTCGATATACCGGTCACAGATAACGAGTTCGTTGCGGTCGAGCGCCGGTAACACGGTGTCCTGCAAATGCGAACGGTGATCCGCCATGAACAGGAAGAGCTCGGAGAGCGGATCGCTGTTGTCGTTCGCTAGGATTTCACGAAGCATTTGACCGAATCTGTTTCCTGTCGGCTCTCGCGTGAACGTGACGTCACGTTCACCAGCAGTGATCTCGCTTTCTCTCAACGCATCCCATACTGTGGATTTCCCACTCCCATCGATTCCTTCAATCGTAACGAGCTTCCCGTTAGTCATTGGTTTGCTCCATCCAGATAGTTGAACAGGTCAGTACTTGCTTTTCGAACAGTTGGAACGGCGATTGTTCGTTCATGCGTAATTGCGGGTTAATTGTGTGGTCCTTGAATCAGATACTGCATTTTGCCGTGAGGGAGGTCATTTGCGAGACCGGGACGGTCATCGATGTAGACGTTGTAATCCAGCTGTGCTTTTGAGGTGGTTGTTGCGATGAATTCACCGTATTCAGTGATTCCATTCGCTGCAAGCCATGCTTGCATCCCGTCTTCAACGCCCGTTCGAGCCGTTACGATGTCAACCTCAATACGAGGGTGGTCATGCATCCGGGCAACAAGGTCTGCTAGCCCTGGTTCCATCACAGCGATTTCTGTGTGACAGTTCCTCCACCCGTCGTTGACGATCCTGTTGAAGTCCTCGAATTCAATTTCTTCTCGAACCCAATCCCAATCATCGATGTCGTCACGGACATACGAGGTCCCGAATTCAGAATTGTACTGCTGGATGAAGTACTCGTGACAGTGTGCGAGTGTTGATTCTAAATCCAGAGAGACAGCGACGGTATCGAGATCAGCGGGTAGTAACGACTGCAGTGATGCGGTCGACATGGTTGTGTCTGAACTCATCTATGGTGCGATTTCACTTAGGTCATGGCGTTCCATGTACCATCCGAACTGTTGAACATCCATGCTGGTCGGCTCAATGCGAGTGAACGTGATCCGCATCTTCTTATCGTACCCGGCAGCATCACGCCATTCGACGACGAGTTCACCAGACCGGTTCGTATCGACATCAACCACACCGAATGGTTCGTACTCAGTATGCCCTTCCAGTAGTTCCTTGAACACGGTACTGGATAGAACACTGTCAACGGTTAACTCGCTGGTGAACGCATCAGTCAACGCGTCCGTGACGGTGTCCGGAACATCATCACGAGAGGGGAGGGTCTCGTTAGTCAGCGCATCAACTGCAAGCGTCACAGCGACATCCGGGTCAACGTCAAGCCCTGTGTCATCGACATTCTGACTGGAATACGCTGGCTTATCCGCAATCGCAGTTCGAAGGAACACCAACGTTCGGTAGACATCAGTGACCGACGCATCCGTGACGGCGTTCAAGATATCGTCAGTAACCGGGATCTGCCGGTCAGCAACGTATTCTTCGTAGAGTTCACCGAACGATTCAACCGCCCGGTACGTTGTTTCTTCATCTTCATCGCTCGGCGTCAAGTACGATGTTTCTTCCTCTGTAACGAATTCCAGCGCTGTAAGAAGTTCCTCATCTGTAACGTCATCAGATTCGAAAAGTGACGTGAGCGGCTCACCAGTCATTTTCGGATTCACGAAGTCAGCTATCTCATTGGCTGTGTAGAACCCGTCATCACGTCCTTTGTTCGTTTCAACAGGGAATTTGAAGTCATCCTGTTCCTCGCACGTGAAGACACCATCAACCGATTCTATACCGAACTGGTCCTCATTCGCATCGTGCGTGATGATATTCGCCTCATCGCCTTCCGGGAAGTCCCGGATGAACCGGTACATGAAGTGACAGTCCGTATTGGTACACTTCCGAAGTTCGATCGCCTTCGATGCTTGCCGTTCGATGCGAAGCGGGTCACCGCTTCTGCCATCATCACACGCAGGACACTCACGCGTATCCGTGTCAGGTGTCCATCGGTGAACGTGCTCAAGCGATTCCTCTTCAAGCTGGTACAGACGATCGTACGAGCAGAGTAAATCACTCCGCGAAATCTCGTGTGTTTCTTTCTCGGTGAGCGTTGATCGCCATGCGACGCCATCGCTGGACCCATTCGGGATTTTCCCGGCGACGAGCTCTCCCTGATGCCCGTCTTCACTCACAACAGCAAGTGGACTCGGATTGATCAATGTCATCGGTCGGTCAACGACGACGTACTCGGTACCATCAACCCAAATCACGTCCCCGACAGATTTCTCGTAGAACTCGTCGTGCTCGATAGTGTCGGCTGTAACGCGATGCTCAGGCGGTTCAGGCGCAGTGTGCCCCTCGTACGATACATCCATCAGGGAAACCTGTGCGTCCTGCTCACGCTCCGCCTCGCCGGCCTCACCGTCAGTCGTGGATGGAGTATCGTCTGTATTCGTTGCAGTCTGTTCTGACGGGCTATCTGGCCCGGTTGAATCAGACAATTGTGCTTGCGTCGAATCGTTCGAAGATTGGGAAGTCATGGTTCTCTTGGGAGTGGTATGCGGATGCCTGCACCGCGGCAGGTTCACGTCTATCTCCTGCCTGCGACACCCGGTAGCGTATTTGAAAAATGACGGCAGCGGGTCGATGCGTTGCTATTCTATCTGTGTTCGAATCACCATCGATGGGATGTGGTCTTCATTTTGAATCCGATCAGCATGATGTTGTGCGGATTCCGCATCGTAGAACACGCGGTCAACAGTAGCGTCTTCTTGTGGCCGCCCAAGATCCATCACAGCCCACACGGTTTCCCCACGGTCGTCACCGGTGTTTTCCTCGAACGGTAACGGCGGCACACCGTCAATCCGGTACGGATGGTCGGTACTGGCACTCTCGTCAGTCGGCGTAGATTCGTCGGTCATAACGTAGTGAGCACCGCACCGTACCGTGGTGCTGACTGCTCACCGCTTCACGTCACAGTGAGCGTGCCCACTGGTGTCTATAGAGACATAGACGTCACTGACCAGTCTCTGGTGAGGCTCGACTCACCAGAGCCTGGTCACACAAGACCAACACGCGGCACGCGAACCCGCAGAGAAAGGAATCAGAACGTTCCGAGTGTCCGCTGCGGAGAATCATTCTTAGAAGCACTGTCTCCATCAGCAGGAATCAGCGTTTTCTCGACACTCGCTTCGGTTTTCCTATCCATGCTCCCGATCACGCTTTTCGCTTCCCCGACCGGATCGAAAATTACACGATTCTCCTGTTGGTACTCTAATCGAGCTGGCATCGTCGTACCGTGGAACGTGATCTGAATCACTTTCCCTTCCGGCTTCAACAACCAGTGGAAGTTCTCCTTCGCTAACCGAGCATGCCCGAGTTGTGTTTTCGAATCAGAATCCGGCGTCTCAAACGGTAACGTAGACAAGTCAATCCGTGTCCCGCCACCGTTGTTCTTCCGGACGTGATTCCCATTGTACCGTAGATTCGACTGGTACAACGACCACGGCGGGTCAAACACAATCACGTCAAATGATTCCTTCTCCAGGTGTGCAGCGAGTTCAGCGACATCAACGTGCAGGTCTGCTTCTCGCTCCGTATTCACGTCATTCCGAACGATTTCTCCGCCCTTCGGTGGAGTCAAACGAGTCTGACCAGCACATGCATTCAACACACGGTCGCCCGGTTCGAAGTGTGACTCAGCCCATCCCTTAATCGTCTCATCCTCGAACGTCCACTTACTGAACGGTTGCACGCTGTGATACGCTGTCACCGGCTTATTCACCTTGCTTCGAGGAATGTAAAGCGATGTTTCAGCATCCATTCCAGCAACCGTTGAAGTGAGTTGCTCCGTTCCTACCGTTGTTGGACCGGTTGGCGGGTCTATCTCGTGCAGAACGCTTTCAGCATCATTACCCGTTGCACTAATCGATATCGTTGTATCTCCAACCGAGATGAACGACGTGTCCCCAACAGTTCGAAGCGTGCCTTTCGGTAAGTGAACGAGTTCCCCGAGTTCAATCGCGCCGGCAAGATCGCAAATCGTGCTCGTATGATCCGCGTCAGTAACCGGTTCGGTCTGTGTTCCATCAGCCGTTGTGACACCACACGGCTCTAACGTGAACGCATCGCCGTTATGTTCGATATCAGTAAGTCGATAGACGTGCGGCGGGTCATCAGTATATTTGTTCGGAGCGAAGAACCGTTCGTCCTCCATGACGTACTCACTGTACCAGACACGGTCTTCCTGAATCCGTGACGGCCAGTACGCCGAGAGCTCATCAGGAATAGGTTCAACTTCGTCCCGAAGACCGTTTTCCGCTTCAACAAGCGCGTTCATGGTTAGAAATCGATCCTCACGGCAGTCTCATCCGAGATGGTGTTAAACAGTCGAAGAGTCTCAATCGAGATGTCCGCGTGGTAAATCGGGTAATCCCGGTTCTCAGGGTGAGTCCGACGCCATTCCTCCTCAATGACGTCGAACGCTTCACGAGCGTCATCAGGCAGGTCCTGTACACTCGATGGCTGAGAAACTTCAAGCTCTGCAAGGTAGAACCGCTCAGTGAAATCCTCAACCGACATGAGTTCATCATCCTGCAGTTCCTTCCGCCAATTCTTGATGTAGTTCTCAGTCTTCGTTTTCCCGTTCTGATACCGAACCATCCCGCGTTCAATATCCCGAGCAGCACGGGCAAGATCTGCAATCACGTCGGCTTTCGTCCCGACAGCATAGTACCGCCAGTTCTTCGCAATGTTCTCATCGGCGTCAAGGACGTTGTCACTCCCGACCTGGTGAACCAGGAGATAGTAGTCTTCGGTATGAAAGTCCTCTTCAGCGGACTTGAACGGTACGGCTAAACGGTCGAATTCAATGTGTGTTCCCATAGGTAAGCCTCGTTAGTGTGTAGTAGTGGACGGAGTTCAATGAGTGTTGAGAGGTCAGTGTTACTTCGATGCAGTCGCAACATCGGAATCCGACTCGTTAGTTGCGTCTCTTCCCGTCGCGTCATCGTTGCGTTCTTGCCCACCGTCAGTCTCCAAGGGCTGTTGAGAAGAGTTCCAAGAATCGTTCAGAGTCATTTGTGCGTCCTCAGTCAACTCAACACGGTTTGGTTTCCGATCCGCCATTGAGGTGAGCTGGTAGTTCGCCATGTACACCATGAACTCCGTGGCAAGCGCGTTCAGAGAGAAGACGTCATCGCCGTTCGGCATTTCGAAGCCTTCCTTCTTCCCGATTTGCTCCCACGTCGCCCCGGCAATCTTTCCGAATCCAGGAAGACGCTCGAACGTGCTGGTGTCCATCGAATCCAGCAAGTTGTGGTTCTCCCACAACGCGTCAATCACGGCTTCAGAACACCCCATCCCGAGTCCGTGAAGATGCTTGAACGGCCCAATTGCTTCACGAGCCTTCTTCGCCGCCTCAATCTGTTCCTTCGGTGTGGATTCCTTCATCCCACCAAGAGCGAAGTGCGAGACCTGGCTGTAGAATGCCTCGTATCGCTTGTAGTGCTCATCGTGCGGTGGCTGTAACGGGAACAGGACAGTTGCTTCACACTCAGAGGCGTGATACATATCGACGAACTCCAGCACGGACTCGTGCGTTGCATCAATATCGCCCCAATAGTCCTTCGGCACGACGTACTGTGCATCGAACTCGATTGCTTTCTGCAAAACTTCCTTGTTCGACATCGTCGGGTCGTTGATGCTGGAGTCAATCATCAACTGATCCGCTGCGTTCCGCATCCGGTCACCAACACGGTCCACCGGCACGAGACGGTACGGGTAATCGAACCGGTCGTTCTCGCTCCCACCAATCCAAATCTGGCACCGATTATTCCGAGCGAGGATTTTCCGCATCGCCTGCTTCTTCCGCGAATCAGGCGTGTTCTCCATAACCTCCTCGAACGACGGGGCCGTCATCGCTGGTCACCTCCGAGATCAACAAGCGATGGTTCGAGCGCCCACACATCCTGTCCCGGGACGAGAGCACTCGTATCCGCGCCGCGTTCAGTCAGAATCCCGGAGTGGAAGAGGAGATTCTTGAACTGGTAGACTGCCTGTCCAGCGTACACGTCAGGCGTTTCGAACGACGCCGGCGGGGATGGTTGAACATCGTCTGCTGTGACAGACGACGCATCACGAAGCAAGGTTTCCTGAGCGCAATGCCCCGTTCGAACAGCAACCGTAACGAGTTCCGGAAGCGTCACTGGTCCGGTGCTTTCCAGAAGCGTCACGACATCACCGACAACACTGGACTGCTGCAGGACATGCCGGGTAATCGGATTCCAGTATCGCGGTGCTGCATCGATGAACCGTTCAGACGACCCTTTCAGGCTCTCAAACGTCTCCAGTTCATCCGCGAGAGTGGTTTCTGTTGAAACCGTCTCAACGATCGTCTCGCCAAGCGACGTTAACTCGTTATCCGTGGTGATGAGTCCAAGCGCTTCCGCACCAGCACGCGCTCGATCTTCCATCTGCACGAGATGCGTTCGAATAAGTTGGTCAGTATCACCAGGGGCGGCAACAGCGAGTGGAACACCGAAGTAGTTCTTCGGGTGATTCAACGAGAACTGTGAAACAGTATCGTTCTGACTCGCGGTTTCCGAACCGGTCTCTGTTGAGGAGTGTGGGACAGTGTTGTTCGTCATGGATTGGAAAATCCACTCGGGTGAGTGGGTCCGACACTGACGCTCGCGTGGGCTGAACTGCCGTGGCTTGCACCGTGTCGGGTGTATGTCTACATCTTCCGACCACCGGCCGATGCGGTCCTTTACGAGGTATTGCTCCGCAGATGGAGAGCTGTCGCTGTTTGGCGGTGCCTGTTACGACGGTGAGACGACGGGAGCAAGCATGTTCGTCACAGTTGCGTCCGTATCACTTTCAACGGCAGAAGTGACCGGGTGCGTGATCTGTATCGGGAACCCGCAGGACATCTCGAACGTGAACTTCCCTTCAGTGAGTGTGTCTTTCAGTAAATGCTTGAACATCCCGTTCAACTTATCGAGACGGTAGAACCCCCACGATGCCTGGACAGCGCCATCATGGCCATCAGGCATGCACTTTTCGACCTTTGGCTCTGGTCGAGAGCGTGTGCCGCCGATCGTGATATCACTCAGGTCATCAGTTTCATCGCTCAGACCAGACGTGTTCGTCGACAAGTGAAGCGAATCACCGACAGGTTCCCATTCATCAGCATCTATCTCAGTGAACGTGAGAAGATATTCTGGTTCACGACTCCGATTCCCTGTAGTCAGTGAAACCAGGATCAGTGCATCGTCACTGGTTGTCCCGGCTTGTGCCAGCCAGTTTTTCATCTCATACGCAGAATCGATGTTGGTGAACGAATGGTAGTTGAGAGAGGCAACATCGAGCTCTTCCCGCGCCGGGTTCCGAAGAACCAAGGTTTCTGTCCCTCCGATAGTTAGCGCATCAATCACACCAGGTGCACGATCTTCACCATCAGGAACTGGTTCGAACAATCGGTGATCCTGCAGTATCTCCCACGTCTCCGTAGAGTTCTCACACGGTGTTATCTCTACAGTCACCGTATCAGATGCATCCGTGCCAGTCATAGCCTTGTACAGACCGGTGTAAGGGTCAACAGCACAGACGTATCCAATTTCGTCTGTCAATTCAAAGGTGTCCCAATCACTGACCGGGATAGTCACCGCTTGTGATAACGTATTCTCTCCGTCTTCTTCGACATACGGTTTCAACGTCACGCCTTCCTCTGTCACCTTGAATAGGATGTAGTCGAACGCGCCGGTCATGTGCCGAGCGACGTCGTCAAGGATATCAGCGGGCAACTCACCGGCGAACATGGGGCCTCCGGTACTGGTTGCTGTAGTTGGCTGGTTCGACTCGGGACTCTCTGGTTGGTCTGCGAAGTTCAGTAACTTAGATTGCATGGGATTCTCACTAAACGCGTGTTTTCACACCGAATTCCCGGGACAACACGGATTGCGGTGATTTGCAAGTTGGTTCATTCGGTATCATCGGGAGATACGCAGGTGAAGTAGTCTTGTTCTCGTGCTTTCTTCTTCGCCTCTTCGGGATCGATAGGTATCTCAGCACCGTTTCGCTCTACACGGTCAGCGAAAATCTCAACGGTTTCACCGCCTTTGACTTCCCATACTTCCTCCGGGTCATCCGTCCGCACGACGGATAGTTCGTATTCCTCTAAGAGGTCGTCTGGCGGGAGTTCGCTTACGTACGCGCAACGGTTGTCGTCGTCAGGAAACTCAACTGCAGGGTCGGCTTCTCGTAGCTTCTTCTTCGCGCCTAACGGGTACGGTCGATACGGTGACCGGATCTCGATTCGGTCGTCGTCAGCTGGTAGTGACTCCTCATCAGAGTCACGCGTTGTGTTCTGTGACATGATGTGTTCTTGTATTAGTTACCGTGTTTCAGGGGTGTCAATGTCCGGATTCCGGAATAAGTGATAGCACGTTTTGAACCCATCCGTGCGAATCGGGCAAACAGCATCGCGGGACACGTTCTTCAGGACTTCCCACACCGGCCCGGAAACCCTGTAGTCGGTGGGATCCCACAGGACACTTCCGGTGGTGCTCATCGTTGCTTTGCAAGGGTGTCTGAGATGTGCAGTATCAATCTCTTCAGTCTCGTACTGCGGTTCGCTGTCCGGGTCATTGTACCCCTTTGCCCGAACCCGTATCTCTAGAAGTTCACCTTCGTACTCGACGTACAGGCTGAGTTTCGGTTGGAAGACACGCCGGGCAACATCACTGGCCGGGGAACAGCCTTCCTCACCGGTGAAGACACGGACACGTTCTTCATCCGGATCAAAGAACGCGATGACAGCATGCTCGGTGAACGGGTACGTTATCGCATCCCTGTCAATGCCGTGAAGCGTGATATCTGTATTACGAGTATGCGTATAGGCGTACCTGATGTGATGGAACAGATTATCAGCTGAATCGTCCGTGTACGGCCAGAAATCTGCTTTATGGAACCAAGGTTTCTCATCGTTATCGTAGACACGGAACCGGAACGCAGAATCGAACCGGCCTTCGAACGATCCGGTGACTTCAGTGTACTCATCCGTGGTCGTCAGGATCTCGGCGCTAACACCACCAGGGTATTGCAACTCACCGTTTTCGAACGTCACAGTGACGTTATTCACATCTACCTGTGCGCCGATCGGGGTGAGTTCCGTGTCGTTGATTGTAAGCGTCGGTTCATCATTCGAGCCCGAAACGCCGGACTCAGTAACAGTGGTTGGGGATTGGCTTGTCATGAATTTCGAGTTACGGATTATTTGACGGTTGGAACGAGGTTTGCGGTGCCGAGACTATCATAGAGAAGCGTCGACAGTGCGGACTGCCACTCAGGAGGACTGGAATGCAGAATATCATTCAACTCCTTATTCCGGACTTTGTCGATAACGAACTCGCGGTCGTTTACGTGACAGTTCAACGCCCACCATCGAAGGTCCATGAACGTCTCACCGACTGGTGGCTTTGCGAAGTTCGTCCGAAACTCGTCGTCATCGAGGACTGTGATTTCAACGAGTGCCTCAGACATCGTGTTCTTCAGTCGCCACGCCCGGTGGCGGAGTTCACCATCAATGACGTGCTTGTACATCACCTCTGTCTCTAACTCCGAGAGCAAGGTCTTCGCTACGAGCGGATCGACCTGGTGTTGAAGGATGTTTGGTCGGTCCATGTTCTCGAACGTCTCTGCGATGGACGAGAGAGATTCTTGCGTCGCCTCGTCAAACTGTGAGGGTCCGAGATCAGACTCTTCGGAACTCGTTTCGTGAAGTGATGAATCAGGGGACATGGTGTTACGGGATTGACTGCTTGGTTTGCGGGGATACGGTTGCTGCCGGCGTATCACGCGCGTCACCGCAGTATCTCCGCGCGATAGGCTACCGGGATTTATGATGTGATGCGGTCTAGAGCGCTGCTGTGGGAACGCTTTGCCGAACAACGAAACAGTCGTGCTGACAGTCGGTTTCCCATGCTCTCAATACTCGGTAATCGGCCCTCTCCTCAGCGTTTCTTTCCCCCTTGCCAAGCCAACCGTCGCTGGCACGGGGAGCGGGTCTTCTCTACATCAGAAATCCGCTAACGCTGATTGTCCACGGTCACCCGACCCTTTGCTTTCAGCATCTCCGTCACGGATATCCTCAAGCACCGGGTCAGGCCGTTGCCAGAACGCCTTCGGCACGCCGCTGGTCAGTTCGTCCGGAAGCTCATCGTAGACCGCCTCGACGAATATCTGATGTTGCTCCCACGCCACGGCGTGCCGGATCTTCGTCAACGTATCCATCACAGCATCCTCATCGAAGTCAGCACCTGATGTTCCCGAGTGCTTCAGTAACTCGTCTAACTCTTCGGTCGAGCTCGTGGTGAGCTGCTCCCACGATAACGGTAGCTCTGGTGTTTCGATGTCGTGTTGTTCAGTGAATTTCTCGAAGGCAAACACTGCGCTGGTCGCTAATCGGAAGTCACGAACAAAAATCGAATTCCGCAGCGACGATTCCTGCAGATGATACGCTATATCGCCCCATGTCGCCACGCGACGCGGTTCATCATTGGACAGGTCCGGGATACTCTCCTGTCGTTCCTTCATGACCAAGTCCGGGAGAGGTTCTTCAACGATTTCAAGCGAGGCACCGGGCGCATGTGTGAAGATCGGGTCGGTCTGCGCCCGAATCACGCGAATTGTCGTGAGAGCCTCCGTGTCAACGTTCATCAGGTGAAAGTGTTACCGCCGGGCCCGAGAATGATTCCGAGTCCAGTCGTCGCCATCGCGGTCGTCTTCAAACTTATCTGCAAGGTTCCGCAGGGCTTCTTCCGGGGTTTCTCCTTTGCCCTGCAGTTCATCGTTGTCTTTCTGCCGAGCGAAGAAGCTCCCGGCATCGTCGTATACTGCGATTTCCGTGAACATGGTGAAGAACGGTTCACAGCCCACATTGGCCCGTTCCCGGAACGGGTATTTGTAATATGGGCTGTCAGCGCGGAAACGGTGTCACGTATCCCCTGCTAAGCGTCTCAACTGTTCCGTAACGGCTGTGCTATCTGTTCGAATCCGTATGAACAGCGTACCCCTGAAACGCAGGTCCGTTTGTCTGATTGGCTGTGATGCCGTCAGGGATCGTTACCGTGACGTACGGCACTCGGTTCTCTAACTCAATCATGATGACTTCGAGCAGTTCACCGGCAACCGGGAGTTGGATCGACATGGACGCCGGGGTTTCCGCATCAGGTACGTTCACGACCGGTTGTGCTGTTCCCTTCGGGTCGTAGTCCGTGAGCGGAATGACAACGCGTTCGTCGGAAGCGTTCGCTCCCGGGTCAGGGTACACGCGAATTTCCGGATAAAGGTCGTCCGTGTTCTGCAGGTCAACGATGACGTTCGCGTAGTTCCCCCCGCAGAGCGTGATGGAGTATGTCCTTTCAGCGGGTGTGTCGATCTCAGCGGTTGCAGGTAGCGGTTCGATTGTCGTATCCGATGTCTCGGACGTGTTGTCTGTTGGCGTCATAGGCTGCAAGGCACATGTTACCGCCGCGACGCTTACAGGTGTCTGTAAAGCCAGTGGTGTCAAGTGTCCGATCGAATTTTCGATCGGACCGTTCACGATCGTGGCGAGCGGCTATCAGTCACACTGTTGGTCTGGCGCAGCCCAAGGAGCAACGCTACCGCAGGGAGGGGAGCGGGGCAGGAGCGAGTGAGTGAAACGAATGCAGCGGAGGTCCGCGAGGCTACGGAGGGAGGGATTGTTGCAGAAAGAGCTGTTGTCACCCCTATTCCGGCAAGGGGACGTCTTCATCGTCACGAACGACATCACCCGGGACGACTGTCCATGCTCGTTCAGTTTCTGGTGAGTTATTCCACCGGGCTTTTCGACGGTGTGCCCGATTTTCACTCTTGTATGGGCCTGTTGTTACCTCACCGTTCGTGACGTAGAATCTGTCGGGATCGACGTGTTGGTTAACACTGGCAGGTTTCTCTGTCATTGTTGGTTAACTCCACCAGATGGCGATACCGTAGTCACCAGTATCACCGTAATTGATGTTCACAGTCGTCGGGAGCACGTCAGCATCAGAGTTCACGCGGGAACGAAGGGTATTTTCTGCTGTTTTCTTCCGATCATCGATTGTGTTTTCAGGCGTTTCTGCTAGCCAAATGTATCCCCACAGTTCGTCGTCGTAGTACTCGACTTCGAGGTCTGTCGGTTCAAGACCGGTTTGGCGGAGGTCGTCAACGGTTGCTTCAAGGAGTTCTGCCAGTTCGTCTTCGGGTTGGATTTCAGGTGTCATGAATAGTGTTCTTTCTGTGTCATTTGACGGCGTTTTCACCACGGTTCTCTCGGACGAGCCGCAGATGGTCTGAGAGTTCGTTCTTTGAGTCGAATGAGAGGTAACATGAGCACTCGTACGTCACGGTCGGGTTATACCCGTTCAGCACTTCGTCGTTTGTGAAATTCAACGCAGTCATGTGGTCTTCTTCTTCGAATTCGTCTTCGTCAATGAGACGATAGTGTTCCTTGTAGAGCACACTCGGTTCTTCTCGCCACCCGTGATGGTATGAGGAGTGCTCAGGCATCGGGAACATATCACCGCCGAACTCGATGATTTCTTCTCCAGTGACGACAACCCATCCGTCATAGGGACAATTGTCATTCGTACAGTCGATACTGTACGTTGTTTCACCGTCGGTGTCATTGGAGGCCCATTCTGGATCAGGCGTTGCGGTGGTTTCACTGGTACAATGCTCGCATTTGAGCGTCGTGACTGCAGTCGGTGTTTCTGGCATGAAGATTACTGAAGAGTGTTATCGTCGAGAGTCTGCTTGAGCTCGGACGGGAGGTCGTTTTCCCACAAGAGCTGCTGTTCGTTATTGACGAGGGCCTGATCGACTGTCTGGAGAACAGTAGCGATCGTGTCGCCGCTGATGCCTTCAGTGTACATGCTAAGGGCAATCGATTCCCGGATATGCGGATAATTGACGGGTGCTTCGCCATCCCATGATGGGATGGTGACGTCGTCTTGGTTTGGGTTGCTACTCGTCAGGGTGTTATCGGTGACTTGTGGTGTCATTGGGTTATGTTCGAACGGTGGTGATTGCAAATCCCGGTGGGATGGGTGTGGTTTCGGTGACGTGGTCGTCGTGCCCGGGTTTCTGGTACGTCACTTCGTATGCTCCGTGAGCGTCTCGTTCGGCGTGCTTCACATCATTAATCTCGATACTGTAGGTGAATCCGTTCGATTGATCGATGAGTTTGATTGTGATTTCATTCGGATCTGTGAAGTGGTCTTCAGCGCACTCAATGAGTTCGTCAGGTGGGATTGAGGTCGTCCCTTTGAGTACGATGTTGGTTCGTGGTTCGTAGAAGTGCGATCCGTGCGGCATCCGTGTTGGTCACTCTGCAATCTCGTGAATATCGATGATTTCCTTGACGTTGGACTGTTTGACGGTGACTCCGCTGGTCTGTCCTTGCACGATGTACGTTGGAACGTGTTTCCCTTGGAAGTAGTCGCCTTCGGTGTAACTGCTTCCGCTGAGCGTGGTTGCGGTCGTATCGCCGCCGATCGTTTCGATTGGTGATTCATCTTCGAGTTTGAAGACGTAGTTCGCGTTTATCATAGATTCGGGTGTGCCCCGCTGTGTACTGTGTGCGCGAGGCAAGTACCTCTCTCCTCGCGCAGTGTCCTGCTATGAAAGCACCCTGGTGTCAGGGTGATGCCTGGTTACCGGAATCTTTGATTCGGTCACCTGGCAACCCCTACTAGAGATGTGGTGTCAACGAGTATCGATGCCCGGATGCGAACCTTGGTGAGCTCCCTGGCATCGATACGGCAGGACTACTGCGAATCAAAGCGTCAAGAACTGTACGGCGGTATGGTTTCCTGGCGTCTTATCAGTGCAGTATAAATCATGGGAAGCGTTAAGCGACACACCGGGATTCCAGAAAATGAACGCCTCGTCACGGGAAGTCAACCATCGTGATCACGAGATGATACGGAATCTACCGGCATGGACCAGACTATTCTGTAGTTTCACCGGTTCCTCCGTAATGATGTTCACTACATCAGAGGAGAGTCCGTCATATCCAGCTTCAATTTCAACTCCGAATCCAGAGGTGGTCGATGGGTCGTACTGGTCTTCCCATGTGTACACGCGACCGTCTTCAACGTAGAATAGGTTCGTTTGGGTTATCGAAGGGTGCTGTGCAATACGACGCTGCAGGGTTTTCGCATCAGTTTTCTGCATGTTGAATCACGAAACACGCTGCCTGTGTTCCATTCTTCATTTCAGCACCTAATGCCTGGTTTCCACGGGTCGATGTCCTGTTGATCTTGTGACTTGGGCCCCGGTCTGTGAGACACGGGGCCCACGGCACGAGGTTAGTGACGCTTGACTCGTTTTCTTGCAATCGGGTCAGAGGTATGTTTCAGCAGCGACGTCAAGCTCTGCAGCAATCGTTTGCACGATGAGTTTCGGATCGACTTGGTCATCCTCTACAAGACGTTTCGCACAGTTACGCATGGTTTCGAATGCGTCAGGGGTGTGTTCATGTAGGAGTTGATTGTATTCGTTGATGAACGTCTCAAACCAGGTCGTGGCGAAATCTGTGAGTTCGGTGAAGGAGTTACGGTCTGTGAGTTGGCTTGATGCATGTTCGATGCTTTCCCGTTCAAATGTGTGGATGGAGAGAACATCTCCGATTGCACGTTCGGCTTTGAAACACAGGACGTCTATCCCGTCGTACTCGTTTTGAAGTGTTTTCTCTGCATTCCGGTTACAGAGTGCTTGGAGGAAGCTATCGTAGGTTTCCATCACCGGGATATCGAATACTGGATGCGGCGAGTGAATTGTGATGGTGTCATTGTTTTCGAATAAGAATTGATTGGATTCCTCAGTGAGGAATAGCGAATCCCGGTCAGTATCGGAACGTGGTTGTAGAGCTGAATTGGTAGTATTGGTAGCCATGTGTGTTCAGTCGGTGCGCTTGGAAAGTCTGTTCTCTACCGATGTATGTTAAACTTCCGGCCTGAAAACTATCGACGGTTTGAATTGTACACCTCAACGCGAGGGCGTGGATGCAAAGCGCGTCGTTGAAGCAGGAAGCCCCGAGGCTGGACCTCGGGGCAGGTTCACCGTGAACGCCCGCATTTTGTAAAGGGCGTTCAGTGCGTGACGACGTATGCTTCTTTCTCAGGTGACCAGTACCCGACTGCTTGGTGATAGTGTTCAAGCACTTCATCGTATTCGGTGTGCAGTATCGGTTCAGCAATCCCGTCTTCTAACTGAATCATAGCTGGAAGCGATAAGATAGACCGTTTTCCGTCACTGGTCCCCATTGAAACGCCCCATTGATTGAGGAGAGCGCACAGTGTTCTGTGTTCAGTCGCATGTATCGTTATCTCGTTATCGGCCTGACCAGTGATACTGACGTGAGGACCATCGACTTCCACGATCGGGTGCGGTGAGTAATCTTCGTGTGTCGGCGGTTCAACTGCGAGGAAAAATCGTTTCTCGCCGCGGTAACTTGGGAGAGGGTCACCAGGCATTGAGAGTAGTTTCTGTAACTTCATCGCTTGCGTTGCTCGTAACGTCACTGTTCCCGTCTGATTCTGTCTGGAATCAATGAACGTGACGTGGTTATTCTCCGTGTTGACAACCGTTACTTGTGATGACGGTAGCGTCTGCAGCTGTGGGGATTCGTTTTCATTCGACATGTGTAGTTCACGATGCGGGTACTGCCACGCATCATGCCTATTCTTGTGCGTGCTCACGTTGGTGTCAACCAGACCGTTGTGTCATGTGACTGCAGTCCACCGCTACAGGCACACCTGTAGGGAAACCGGACTGCAGTCACTCACACTGGTTAGTGAGCACACCGGGGGTGGTGTGAGACAGGGGTGCATTGGTAGCAAAACCTCAAGTACACTGACCCCGTTTCATTTGGTAGTGGTTACAGTCGCTTCCCCCGACACGCCAGTCCTCGACCAAGGTGTACAGCATTCTGACCGTGATTCCATTGAGCACGTGCTAGTCGAGGAGGAAGAATCGACTGAGTGCGTCTTGATGCCAACTGACTGTGATGAAGCGCTCGACAGCGAATGGGTTTCTGCAGACGAAGGCTCGTACATTTCGTTGTCGAACATTCAGTAAGAGCTCCCGCGTTTACTTCGGTCGCTGTTTTTCAGGAACTCGACTGAACGAGAAATCACCAGTATACGTTTGCGTCTTGATCCGTTCCAGTGCTTCTTCAATCGGGATGATATCGCGTTCCGGGGACATGAACCCCTCAGAATTGGATGACTGGTAAGAACTGGTTGGAAGCGATAAGTCATAGTAGAACCCAACGAGCTCGTTCTTCAATGGATTCTGTGGGTGGTTTACGATCAGGGGTTCAACATTGGCTTCGCTAGCGAGTTGAATCTGGAGGTAGTAGTTCGGTGCGTCTTTTGTGAATGGTGTCCAGTCCTTCGGGTTCTGCTTCGTGCGTTTGGCCTCAATGATCGACGTTGGTTCTCCAGGTTTACTTTGCCCGATCGCATCGAAATCTTGGGTGACGTACGAGGGAAGGTATTGACTGGTGTACTGCTGGAACGCTGAGAACTGTTCGTTCTCTTCTTTGTTTGTCCCGTCCGCATCGAGGCTGGTCCCGAAGTGGTCCTGGAGTGCTGGTTCAAGGTCCGCTATCGTGAGTTTCTCTATATCGTTGGTGAACGTGTTCCTGTCGCTGTTGTAGGTAAGCTCTCCGAGTTCGAGGTTGCCGTGGAAGTTCCGCCAGTTGATTCCGTTTTCACCGAACCAGATGAGCGGGACGTTAATCCGGTCAGCGATCGTCGCTAGGCATTCAAGCTCTGGTGACCGTGGTTGCTTGCCCTGATTCGGTGTGAATTCGCTCCATGGGTCCGGGTGGTGAAAGGAGAGACCGATTGGTTCTACTGTGCCGCTTCGCGTGAATTGCCCCCACATCCGGAGTGTCGTCCCCTCGTCTGAGAACACGATATTCCCCTGTGCGTACTGCTGTAACTCGCTAGCCATTCCGTGATCATTGTACTGTACTCAGTTTACCCGTGTAAACCCTTGGGTTGGAAAGATACGTCTGGTTGGTGTACAACACTGACCTAGAATCCGGGAATTCAGTAGTGAGAACGTGTTACGGGCGGTTCTGACGGAGGAGTTCGATATCGAATCGAACGACCCCGTCCTCTTTGAGATGAACTGCCAGCGCGAACGGGTAGTCTTCAGTGTCGGCAATGTTCACTGTCATGAGCTGGTTGTAATCTCCACCAGATTCAATTTGAAGTTCAGTACAGTCGATACCGTTGATGGTGTTATCACCGAGAACGGTCACGGTTTCAGAATCCCACTTAGATGGCAGGTCTGATGTATCGACCGTGAACGTGTTCCCTTCTGTCATCTCACCTTTCGTCGGATAGATAAGCGGTCCTCGAAGTAGCGGGAAGATATTGGCTCGTTCGGCTTCCGATGCCTTGTCGAAAATATTCCCGTGCGTCCCCGAAATGGAGATGGACGTCATCTGTTCTTCGGTGGTGGTTTCCAACTTGACCGTTAGGTTGTCGCCGTCGACGTTGGTGACCAACCACTTTTCTTCACTCTTGTTCATTCCGACGACCGTATCGTACGTGTACGACTCGTCTTCAGTGAACTCGTACGGGGGAATACCGAAATCCTCCAGAGTTTCGTTTTCAGTTTCTGTTACCGTGTCTAAGTCTTCTTCTGTGTCAGTCATGGTTTCCGTGTTGGTTTGATTAGTTTCCGTTTCCGTTGACGGGGTACCCGTGTCCGTCGAATCAGGATTGTTGATCTCGCCACATCCAGCGAGGCCGGTAGTCACGATTGTAGCGACACCAGCACCTGTTTTCCTGAGTAAATCTCGTCGTTGCATCATCTTAACATCCATGGGTGCACCTTATTAGTGTTTGGTAATTTCCTGGTAACGGTAGTGAACATCTGCAGTTCACTGGTTCATCCCCGGTGTTGCATAGTCCGGTACGTCATAGACGCGGATCGAGTATGGAACTCGGTCGTGCCAGTTTTCTCTCCACGATTCCGGGAGTTCAGCATACGGAATTTCAATCCGATACTCAGTTTCAATTCTGAATGGTTCACCCGTCTCTTGTTCGTACTGCTGTGCTTTCTCCGTAGATGTACTGTGTGATGCCAGAACGGTGAATGCGACATCGTCGCAATCTCGCATCACCCAATACGCTGTTGGCTGTTGTGTAGAGTTCATACCGATGCACTACTCGTGTTAACCAGCAGCGACTGAGGGTGTCAATTGTCAAGCTAATTGTGTCCGCTGATGATACAGCGGACACAGAATCTGCTCAGTATTACTTCTGTGGTTTCAATCAGCAGCTATTGGGTAATCCGGCTCTGTTGAAATCCTTGAAGATTTACATGTTTGTCGTGTAATTCCATGAGATGAAGACCCTCCCGAAGTCGCAGATTCTCCGTTTTACTGAGAAGGCGATCCACCTAGCACGCCGAGCAGTCTCT
>Ga0208412_1000228_pt1 | contig 34722 bp, 32 predicted proteins | sample AntDeeMetag02WF4_FD_184758 | JGI IMG/M metagenome (GOLD analysis project Ga0208412, IMG submission 184758) | Saline lake microbial communities from Deep Lake, Antarctica - Antarctic Deep Lake Metagenome 02WF4 (SPAdes) (version 2) | ecosystem: Environmental > Aquatic > Non-marine Saline and... | reverse complement strand
GTTGCGTGGGTCTGTGGGATTTCAACAGAACAGTGTACGAACAGATGATGACGGCACTGTATCCCCTCCCTGCTCGCGCCTACGGCACTCGCTGAGGAAGGGGGCTTAGCACCTGTATTCAGCTAAAACTGCTCGCGGACGTAATCAACAGTATGTTCGAAAAACTCATAATTGTGGTCCCCAACATTCTCGTCCTGTCTTCCGTCGGCCATCTCGAAGTGCTCGTATGGTCGGTCGACTGCATTGCGGACCTCGTCCTGACACGTCGAGACCACGATGTCGACTGCTGACGAGATCGGATTCTCTCTGACAGTGTCGATGTTGCTGATCCACAACCGGTCGGTGATTTCGTCCATACTGTGGGCTACGGGTCCCGAGAACATAGTCTTCGGCCACGAATTCTGTAGGTCGTTGTGACCTACCGGCATGCTTTGAGTGGCACAGCGTCCCGCTCATCGACCGAAAGCCAAGCGTCGTCCCGACTGATATCTGCGATGATGAAGGCACGTCCAGTGCTGGTCTCGTCGACCGCTGCGACGACGTTCTGTGAAGAACTCAATCGTCCACTGATCTCCGACCTTTCTTGCTTCATAATAACTTGTATGCTGAGAAGCAATATGAATGTTGTGCTTTACTGGACTATACGTTTAATTAGACAATAACACCCATAGAAATATGATGTTCGAGTTCGGTGCCTACGACATTCGAGAGTTGTCGTCCCGATGATGTGTCGAGAGGCCCCACGTCACGCCGCGTTGCTCACACCCCGATGCTACGTTCAATTATTCCTTCCTTTGGATATATCAATATAACAATAGAAGAGGGAGTAGCGGCTTACTACTCAGCCGTATTCGAGCCGCTGAGAAAGGGTTTCGAGAGACCATCGGAGACGCTGTTCTGACTGCCGCAGACGCCTCACGGTCGCGTTGGTCGACGATCCGTTTTGGTAGGTCTACAGGACCACAGAGGGACACTTCTGACTCTGTTGAAATCCTGTTCTTCAGACATATTCTCACCTGAAACAGCCGGTCGATGAAAGCTGAATAGGTAGTGTTCAGATAAGTTGATTCCATGCGAAGCTGAGCGAGCTGATCCAGTCGTCGGCTGTCTCTGCTGTGGCGTTGCTGAAACAGTTCGAGAAACAGATAGTTCGGCGTTTTATTTCTCTAAAGGCACGTTCGACCGCATTCCGATTTCCATGTTTTTCATATCTAAAATCGTAGTTTCCTCGGTGACTCGCATCTTGTCATGAGTGTGATCCGTAAACGAGAAACACCGCCTCAAAAACGTCATGTTTCTCGCTGATTTCAGCGAGAAACGATTGAACAATTACTGTATTTGTGGTTGGTTCAAGACTCGTATGCAGCAATTCGTTTGTCTCTGGGTCGACTGCAGCGTACAGCCAATACTGCTCATGGTTGAGTTGGATCACCGTCTCATCAACCGCAACGTGATCCGGATTCTTCCTGGAATCGATTTGTAGATCGGCATTGTAAACCCAGTTATGAACAGTTGACCGAGCGCGTTTGACACTAAATATATAAAAAACCGGATAACATTTAAAATTGATAGGTAAGAAAGGTATAGCTGAATACAGAGCTTCATCAGAAACTCCGGTGTCGCTTCTCGGTCGACAAAACTAATTTGGTCGATACTATCGTTGAGGCGTTCGTCGGGCATAGGACTCTTTGAAAACGTAACGCCTCATTCTTCAATCCGTATCTGAACACCGACGGACAATACGCCAAATAGCCAAAGGAAACACGATACCACTGAGAGTACGAAGTCGACGACTAACTGTAAAGTCTCGGAATCAACTGCACTCACTCCACCAGCACCGTTTCTGGAGAGTTTCGCAACCTCGTTTTGATATGTACTGTTCACGACAGCAAACGGACAATGAACAGGTGACACCAAGCTACTTCTTATGATCAACCACGGTCAACCTATTATATATATCGTGTCTCAAGAGGAACTTGTAATGACGACTGAGGAATGTCCAGTCATCGAACCACCGTTTCGAGAGTGACGGCGGTGAGATCGGCGACCAGTCGACAGTTGTCGGTGTTGTCCTTGCGGCTGGCACTAGTTCACGTTTGGAGAAACAAACAAGCTACTCGCTGAGTGGGCGAATGCGCCGCTCGTGTCTCACGCGGTCGACACGCTGTTACAGTCGACTGTGGACCATGTGGTAGTAGTTGTCGGCGACGACGCCGAGCGTGTGCGAACGGCCCTTAGCAACTTCGAGGTCACCACTGTGTACAACGATGCGTACGCGGTCGGACAGGCTACCTCAGTGCATCGAGGTATCACAGCAGCCCGGACCCACGAGCTGATACTGTTGTCTTTGCGCTCGGGGATATGCCGGCCGTCGAGGCAGAGAGCCTTGACAGACTCGTCGCTACGTACCGTGCTGGTGTCGGTGATGCCTTGGCAGCCGCCTACGATGGGATTCGTGAGAATCCGGTGTTGTTCGGCCGACGCCATTTCGAGACGTTGGCGGACGTAACCAGTGATACCGGTGGTCGTGAGGTCTTACTCACCGCCGACGGAGCCGCGCTCATCGAAACCGGTGACCGTGGCGTGCTCGTGGACGTCGACTGTCCCGATAATATGGACCGCTTCAAAATATAGTTAGAAATAGTACAAGTTAACTAGGTCTATATTTGCGGCTAACTCATATCCACTTATCAGTCCTGAATCTATAAAAACTGATACTGGCGGGGATAAACGTCTCAGCCACAAATGCTATGTAAATCATGATTATACCTATTGAATAATATGTTCCAAAGTACGCAATCGGAAGTGCAAATAGATATAGACCGACCAACTTTCCATAAAGGGGCCATCTAGTATCTCCAGCGCCACGCAATGCCCCTGTTGTCGTTTCATCAATACCCATCCAAATAACAGCAATTGTAGAAACTCGGATGAAAACAGTGGCCTGGTTGTGTATGGTTGGATCTTCGACAAAGAGAGTAGCCACTTGGGAAGCAAAAACAAATACTATACAAGAAAATACAGTGTAAATTACAGTCGAAAATTTAATTATATCCCATGCATACGCTTTCGCTTCCGATTCTACATTACTTCCGAGTTTCTGGCCAACCAAACTACTAGATGCAAGGCCAAAACCCCATCCTGGAGCGTTTAGTAACCCTCTAATACGTCGTCCGATCTCGAATGCCGCGACAGTATTTGAGCCATAGACACTCACAATAGCAAGAAATGGGAAAATGATAACCGAATGAGCTACCCATCTTGCCATCAGTGGGGCCGATATTTTGAGTAACTGTGTCAGTAAGACCGGGTCTACATATGGCGAAGAGAGAGTGATTGTAACTGGAGGATTTCCAACCACCGGGAGAGATACGCCTACAAATAATAGAATAAAAATGACTGTCGTTGATATCGTAGCAAGTAACGTTCCCAAGGCTGCGCCGAAGACTCCAAGTCCCAGTTCGAAGATGAAGATACTATTGAGTAGTATATTCAGTAGCACACCAACTGAACGGACATACATTGGTGTAAGAGCATCATCAACGCCAACGAGTATTCGGCTTGCAATCTTATTTAAATACGCGAAAACGAGCCCGATTCCGGTAACACGTAAATAGGTCTCTCCGAACGCAACCGCCTCAGGTTCTGCTCCAAGCAACTGGATCAGATACGCTGGAAAGTGCCAAAAAATCATAGTAAATGGAATCGAAATCAAGATAGCGATCAAAACTGCCTGTTTTGCGACGAGATCAACAGCGTTGAGATTATTAATCCCAAATCGTTGTGATACCAATGTGATAGCCCCGCCACTCAGACCAAGAGAAATTTGATTCGCGATCTGCCAGTACGCAAAAGCAAAGGCGAGTCCAGCAATCGCGACTGGACCAAGCACCACCCCAATCATAGCTAAATCAATTAATCGCTGAGAAAGACGAGCGAAGCCCGACACAATATGTGGCCAAGCTAACCTTACTGTTTGCTTGCCTCGATCAGCATCGATAATACCCCAACGAGCGAGATGGTTGGAAAATACGATTAGAGCTATTCTGAGGACGTTGAACGTCACTGTTAGTTTTCTGTTCGCATGAGATAAAACTGTTATCTTTTTGTGATCGAGGCGCTATTCGGTTAAATTACTACATATAGTTCTTCAAATAGTGGTCAATTGCAAATTTAGTATGCAGAAATATTATACAACGAAAGGTGTGCCGTAGACTACGAAGCCAGTCTCCAAACGGCGGTCGGGATGCCTCCGCGAAACCGCCGAGGCGGGTGCCGTCTCTGGGAGTGGCCGTGCGAGGAATTCGTTGCTCTGATCCAACGGGCAGCGTCGACGGCCTCACTGTGTGTTGGGCATCCCCACGACCTCCTGACGGCCGATTCAAATAGTGATCAAGGCGGATTCCCCGCCCCACTGTGGGCGAGGTTGAATCGATCCCTTCGGCCAATCACGCCTTGTGGCGGGTCACGACTAGGTGAGATCAGTCACAGCGTCGTCCAGTATCTCGGCACAACGGTCCCAGTAGTTCGGCGTGTGGCCCGCGTTGTGCGGCGTAATAAAGCAGTTCTGCAACCGCCAGAGCGGCGACTCCGGTGGAAGCGGTTCCGGATCGGTTACGTCCAGTGCCGCCCCAAAGATCATATTCGACTGCAAGGCCGTGACGAGGGCATCGGTATCGACGACTTGGCCCCGAGCCACGTTGACGACGATCGCCTCGGTCGGAAGCGACAGCAGCGCCTCCTCGTCGACGAGACCTTCGGTGAGGTCGGTCAGCGGACAGGCGAGAACGAGATGGTCCGACCGTGAAAAGGCGTCGTCGATCTCGGCGTCGTCGAAGCCGATGATCTCGTCTGCGGGCCCACCTTTCGAGGGGGTGTATCTGACGCCGATAGTGTGGACGTCGAAGGCGTTCAATCTGTCGACGATCGTCCGGCCGATGGGACCCAGTCCGACGACGGTGGCCGTCGACCCGCTCAGTTCGCCGGCCTGGAAGTGGTTCCACTCGTGGCGCTGTTTCTGCTCCCACGCGAGATCCAGTCGACGGACGAAACTGAGGAGATACCCCAAAACCTGTTCGGCGATGTTCGGTCCATGGACACCCGAGGCGCTTGCTACGGTCACACCGTTTTCCTGCAGCGTTTCGGTCGGGAGATGACCGGTCCCGGCGAACGTGCACATGAACAGTTCCAGCGACTCGGCGGCTTCGACCTGTTCGGGCGAGATGGTGTAGCCCGTTGCGACGGTCGCCTCCTCGAGGAGTTCCTGCTCTTCTGCGCGTGTCTTCGCGAGCGTGACATCCAACTCGGGGAGGTGAGACTGGAGCGTCGCGGCGTAATCCTCGACGGAGAGCCCGTGGATCTTGTGCCGAAGGACGACGACATCACTCATTGGTCTCCTCCCGAACGGTGGATATGTCCCGGATCGGCAGCCCGGTCGGCTGAAAACATGGTCCCAGCAGTTGAGCGTGTCGACGTGGTCGTCGGGCGGTCGAGTCTTCGGGGGGTCGGTACGTTCGGATCTCGGTGTGTGTTGGTGTCGGTCATGCGTATCCCGGAGTGATGCCATCGGTCGGTACTGGTCGACACGGGAACGGCTCCGTGGCACACGTAGTCGGTGTCGTAGTGTGCCTTGTCGTTACAGAGGCCGATGAGTTGTTTTTCGTCCGGTATGGTTGGTAGTTCGGCGAATATCTAAAAAACATACCGGTATGTGCGAGAATGCCGCTATGATCGGAAACGGCAGCCGTGGATATTTGTCAATCCTCGACCTATAGCTGCGTGCTGCCGGGTCGGTGATAGGCGTGACTGCTTACCGCTGGACGACGGCCACGGACTCCGACGGGACTTCCATTGTGACCTGTTGGCCGGGTTGATAGTGCGAGTCGTTCGTCTGCACTTTGAATTCGACGCCGTCGACGTCAACCAAGTAGAGGGTCGCATCCCCGCGGAAGCGCTTCTGTTCGAGCGTCCCGGTGATGACGTTCGCAGCGCTGTCACCGTTCTCGCTCGGGGAATCGGTGAGCGAGATGTCTTCGGATCGAATCGTCACCACCGGATCGGTAAACGAGTCGCCGCCGTTCTGATTGGTCGAGAGCTCCAGTGGCTTGCTCGCGTTCCGAAGGAGACACCGCTCGGCCGTCCCGTTTGCGATGGTGGCATCGAAGGTGTTCGCTTCGCCGATGAAATCGGCCACGAAGCTCGACGCCGGGTTCTGGTACAGTTCCTCCGGCGGCCCCTGTTGGGCTTTCCGCCCGTTGTTCATCACTAGGATCTCGTCGGAGATTTCGAAGGCTTCCTCCTGGTCGTGGGTGACGTAGATCGTTGTCATCTTGACGTTATCGAGGATATCCAGGAGCTTCGTCCGCATCTGCCGCCGCTGTTTGAGATCCAGATTACTCAGTGGCTCGTCCATGAGGAGCACGTCCGGTTCGTAGGACAGCGCCCTCGCAAAGGCGACACGCTGCTGTTGGCCGCCGCTCAGCTCGTTCGGGTATCGATCCCCAATATCGGGCAGATCGACGAGTTCAAGCACTTCTTTGACCCGTTCGTCGTTGTCTCGGGGGTAGTTACGACCGTTGAGTGCGTACGTGATGTTCTTTTTAACGGTCATGTGGGGCCACAGCGCGTAGGACTGGTACATCAGTCCGATCTCGCGCTTGTCGGGAGGGTAAGAAATCAACCGGCTGGGATCGGACACGGTCTCACCGTTGATCTGAATCCGCCCCGAATCGATCTCCTCCAAGCCAGCGAGGCTGCGTAGGGTAGTCGTCTTTCCGCACCCGCTCGGCCCGAGGATGCTGAAGATGTCGCCCTCAGTAACCGAAAACGAGAGGTTGTCGACGGCGTGTTCCTTGGTATCGCCACTATCGTACCATTTGTCTAAGTTTTCTACGTTTACGTACGTCATCTAACCAGGGAATGAACTAATAGACTAATAAACGTTGTGGGAAATGGCATATTAGTTTTTGTTATCTGAGAAATATCTAACGGGAGTGGACCGACCGAAAGCCGCGATGAGAGGCCAGCTAGTAGAGTTGTCTGCGACTTTCGCTCCCCCCTCCATGGAACCGTGTCTGAAGGATGATGAACCCGAAGATCACCATCGAGAACATCACAGCCCCGGCAGCAATATCCGGAAGCGCCCCGGGATCGTTGCTGTAGACTCCCATGATGTAGTTCGTGAACACGTTCCCGCCGGTGGTGATCAGCAGGATGATCCCGGCCAACTCCTTCATTGAATCAATGAAGATCCACAGGAAGGCATTGCTCATCCCGTCGAACGAAAGCGGGACCGTGATGTTCCTGAAGGAGTCGAACCACGACCGGCCACAGACGCGGGAGGCCTCCTCCAGCTCGTCGTCGATCTGAATCATGTTCGACGAGATAATTCGCACGCCGTGCGGTGTCTTCATGAAGACGATGGCGATCACCAGTGGGAAGATCGTCCCATACAGGTTGTTGAGCCCGGGTGTGACGAGAACCATCCAGAAGACCGCAAGGCCGTAGACGATCGGCGGCAGTCCCAGTGGGATCGTCGACGCGTAGTCCCCGATACTGGCCCACTCGTGGTCGTATTTTAGTGACGTGTACGCGATCAGCGTCGAGACGATGACGACTCCGAGCGCACCGAGGAACGAGAACAACAGCGTGTTCATGAAGACCTCGATGACACCGTTCAGACTGAAGAAGTCCCCGAAGTTTTCGAGGGTGAACGAGCTGAACGCCCCACCGATCGACGGCGACAACGCGAGCCCGAATATACCGATCGCAGGCACGACCAGTGCGACCGTCCAGACCGACAGGCAGTAACCCAGTCCGGCGTACCGGTAACTGCCGAGGTCGATGGTATTGTTTCGTGAGCCGGAGCCGGAGACGGTGACGAACTTTTCAGTCTTCCTCGTGTAGTACGCGTAGACCGAGATCAGTGACATGGCCAGCAACATGTACGGAATGCTCAGGATGACTGCCTCGCCGTAGTTGGGGATGTTACTCAGACTGATCAGCGAGTAAATCTCGGTGGCGAAGGTTTTCATCCCGCCTTGGAACGTCGTAAAGAACATCACGAACTCGAAGTTGCCGATGGCATACAGCGTGTTCAGCAGGAACGCGGAGAACAGCGCCGGGAACAACATCGGCAGTGACACCTTACGCAGGGTCTGGAACTGGCTGTAGCCGGAGATTCGGGATGCCTCTTCGAGGTCCGAACTCAGGTTCTTCAGTGGCGTCTCCAACAACAGGAACCCGGAGTGAAGCGTGCTAAACGAGAGCGCAACTATGATCCCCCAGACAGAGTATATGTTGAAGAGGCTCGCTCCAACAAGCGCCTGTGTGATCGTGTTGATGTACCCGATCTGTGGGGACAGCGCTCCGATCCATCCGAACGTCATGATGATGCCCGGGAACCCGGCAGTTAGGATGGCCAACATTCGCATGTACTTCCGACCCGGGATGTTCGTCCGGACGACAAACCAGGTGTAGACTGCGCTCATCAGCGTCCCGAGGGTGCCAGCACCAAGCCCCACGACCACCGTGTTCAGCAGGAACCTGAAGCTCTCGGGGTTCGAATACACCTCGATTATTTTGTCCAGCGTGATCCCGTTGCCGCTCCCGAACGAAAAGAACGTGGCCCCGAGGACCAGCGCTCCGAGGAGGACGACAAACAGGAGTAAGAAGATCCAGGTGACGATGAACGGAACGTCCTCGATCCCGACCCCCGATGCGCGGTGGTATGTCTTGTCTAACCGACTTCGCGTTCGTGATGCCATTGGTATTGAAGGGTTGTGGTCAGCCAGCGATGATCCTTAGAGCCCGTATCCGAGGTCGGTGAAGTACTCTTCCCACTCCTGGGTGTTCTGGTAGTAGTTGTCGACGTTGAACACGCCCGTCTCGAAGCTGAAGTCATCCGGCAGAAGGTCGGGGAAGGCTTCCTGTTTGACCTCCGGGAGCGCCGGGAATGCTCCCCAGCTGGCGATGAGTTCTTGGCCCTCTCGGGTCGCACAGTAGGCGGCGAACAGCTCACCCATCCCGGGATTCGGCGACTCGTTGACGAGGACTCCTGGGAACACCAGTTCGGTCGCGTGGGGATTCATCATATCCCACGCGATGTCGGCACTCGGGTTGCCGTCCTGTCTTTCGCGGACGAGGTCGTCGATGAGACCGAACCCGATCATGTTGTTGCCGTTGGCGAGCTCGGCGTAGGCGGTTCCGCCACTATCGGTCAGTTGGACGTTGTTGTCCAACAGTCCCTGTGCCCACTCCTCGAACTGTTCTTCGCCCCACTCGGCGTGGAGGGTTGCCCAGAACGCATCCATCCCGCCCATAATGGCCGGCGACTCGAAGACGATTTCACCGTCGAAGCGGTCCTCGGTCATCCCGAGGTACGAGTCCGGAAGCTCCTCGGCGGAGATCCGATCCGTGTTGTAGTAGGTGACGATCGGGAAGACGTTGAACGGGTAGTAGAAATCCCCGTATCCCTCTTCGGGGTACCCCATTTCCTCGAAGAAGTCCTGTAGGTAATCCGGATTCGCTCGGATCGCATCCGACTGCGTCTGCAGTGAAGCCAGTGCGCCGCGGCCGGAACTGATCGTCCCATCGGCAGTGACATTACCGGTCCGACGCTCCGAGGTGAGCCGTGAGGCGATCCCCGAATCACCCATCTGGACGTATTCAGCATCGGCAAACGAGATCGCCTCACCGAACGCGTCCATCATTTCAACAGCCTGACTGGAACCGGTTGCACCGTAAATAGTCGCCGCGTCGTCGCCCTGTGCGTTCTCGACTATGTCGGTCGGAATCGGTCCATCGTAGGATATCTCACCGGAGCCATCATCGCCTGACCCCCCCGATTCACTACCACCGGTACATCCAGCAATTGACGATACACCAACCGTTGCAGCTAGCGCTGCCTTCTTCGTAAAGTTTCTTCGGCTACTCATATTGGTTTGAACCATGTCGACACAGAATAGATTTAGTATTTAAAGCTTTGTTTCGGGCAATACTGGCCAAGCGAATTGAACATATTTGCTTGCTATGGGGAAATAAGGGTGTAAAGTTATAAATAATCAGAGTCTAACAGTACAATTGTCTATATCATAGGCACAATCATGCCAGATCATACTGATACGGGACGAAAAGACGCGGGATCGAGCGGTAACCACACTGGACGCTACGATGGTATTCGTGACGATGCCTACCACCAAGGCGACCGACCAACGATGCACAGCTCGCTGTCATACCCCTTCGAATACACGATTCAGGCCCGCGAGGGGGCTGCCTTCGTCGTCGAAGAGGGGAAGACGATGCGCATCACCGACGTGGAAGGCGGGCAGATCGTCGACTTCGTCATCTACAACAACAACAACCTCCAGGAGCGGTTCGACCAAGCCCGGACGAAAGCCAACCAGGGGAAGTTCCTCGTCACCACCGGGGATCACCTCTACTCGAAGTCCAACGGCAAGCTGATGACGATCACTGCTGACACCTACGGCACCCACGACATGCAGTGGGGGATGTGCAACAAGGGCAAGTACGACAGCGAGGAGTTCATGGCCGTCGACGAGACCGACGCCGAAGGCGAGGCCAAATTCGAGGACGTTCCCGACTGGGGCTGCTGGGAGAGCCTTGGCACGGCCTTGGAACCGTGGGGTATCGCTCCCGAGGACATCCCCTCGCCGATCAACCTCTTCCAGACGATGGACTACGACCTCGAAACGGGCGAGGTACACATCATCCCGAGCGACAGCGACCCCGGCGACTACGTCGACCTCCGGGCGGAGATGGATTGTCTCGTCGGGATTAGCGCCTGCCCGTGGACGAGCAAGCCCGTAAAGGTCGAAATCTTCGACGACGACGAACACCCTCGGTAGCCGACCCCGGCACCCTCTTTTTTCGATTCAGTCCAGAGATTCCAGTGCGGAGGCGAGACGGACAGCTGTCGGTTCGTCACCCCAGCGAGCGATCAGTTGGACACCCACTGGAAGCCCGTCGACATCCCCGTACGGGACGCTGATCGCCGGATGGCCGGTCATGTCGAAGGGCGCGGTGTTCGCCAGGGTCATCGGTGCCGAGTCGGTCTGTCCGACCGCTCCGTACTCGGGAGCTGTCATCGGCATCGTCGGGCAGACGAGCGCGTCGACCTTCTCAAATGCGGCAGCCACCTCGGCGCACAGCGCTCGTCGGACATCCCACGTCTGTACGTACAGATCACCGCCCGTCTCTGCGCGGAGCAGCTGGTTGATAATGGCCATCTCACGGACACGCTCGCCGTACTCGCCGTGCTCGTTGGCCTCGGCGAGCTCCTCGCGCCACGACTCGCGGTAGCCGCTGCCAGTCCCGTAGCTCAGCCCGTTGGCCGCCAGAAACGCGGCGAACTCAGCCCCCGTTACGTGTGAAAACAGCGGTATCAGTCCCTCCATCGTCGGCACTGCTATCCGCTCGACAGTTACACCGTGAGCGTCCAACGCGTCCACTGCATCCCCAACAGTCTCGCGGACCGCCTCGTCGGCGACGGCCATCCCTTCCTCGATGACCCCGATCGTGATATCTCCAACTGGCTCCCCGGCAGCGCTGGCGATATCGCTCTCGGGTGTCTGGCCGAACGTCGACGGATCGCGCGGGTCGGGGCCGTTCATCACTTCCAGGGCCCGGGCGGCGTTTTCGACCGTGTTCGCCAAGGTACCGACGTGATCAAGCGAGGGTGCGAGGTCGACGAAACCGTCCCGCGAGACCGAGCGGTGGGTTGGTTTAAACCCCACGACGCCCGAGAACGCTGCCGGCATCCGTAGAGACCCACCGGTGTCGCTGCCGAGTCCGACCTCCACGAGTCCGGCGGCGACTGCCGCCGCCGAGCCGCTTGACGAGCCTCCCGGAACGTGGCCGGGAGCGACAGGGTTCGTAACCCGGCCGTGGGCGCAGTACTCGCCCGTCGACCCGTAGGCGAACTCGTCCATGTTCGTGACGCCGACAATGGTCGCCCCAGCGTCGACGAGTCGGTCGACGACCGTCGCGCTCCGCTCGGGGACGTACTCGATGGTCGACGAGCCACAGGTCATCGGAACCCCCGCGACCGCGATGTTGTCCTTTACCCCCACCTCCAGATCGGCCAGCGGCCCCTCGCCGTCGCCCAGCGAACACCGGTAGTTGAACGCGTTGAACTCATCCGTGCCTGGTCGAACGTCCGAGGCACGGGTGGTTGGTGGGTCTTCGGGCGGCGTCACTTCGCGGGCGGCCTGCTCGAACCGGGCGGCGCTTTCGGCGAGCTCCCGGGCCTCGGCCTCTGTCAGCTCGAATCCGAACGTCCGTGCGACTGTCCGTACGACTGTGGGTTCATATCCCATGATACACGGTACCGAGGTGAATGATAAAAACGTATCTTTTGTTTTATTTTGTATGTGCGGTTCTAATCGGAGAATGCGTTGATATCAGACAATGTGTGTCCAGATTGCGTGAGAAACTCCAATCAAGAATTTCAAACGGTGGGTTACTCTCCTGAGATAGGTGATTCGTACGTCTCGAATACATCAAGAAGCGCGCCCGGGTCGGATTCGACGATGGCCAGTTCGCGTTGGGCCTCGCTGAAAAATCCCTCGTGGGCCGCATGGTCGAAGTGCGCCACGAGGTTATCGTAGTAGCCGTCGACGTTGAGCAAACCACAGGGCTTGTGGTGGAAACCGTGTTTCGCGCGACCGAGCACGTCGAACAGTTCTTCGTGGGTTCCGATCCCACCCGGGAAGGCGACAAAGCCGTCGGCCAACTCGACCATCCGGTCTTTTCGCTCTGCTTTCGTCTCCGTAATAATAAGTTCCGTCAGTCCGTCGTGTGGTTCCTCCCGTTCGTGTAGCGACTTTGGCAACACGCCGATTACCTCGCCGCCGCCAGCCAGCACCGCGTCGGCGAGCTCTCCCATCGTCCCGCCGCGACCGCCGCCGTAGACGAGTCCAATCTCCCGCTCGGCACACTCCTCGGCAAACACCGTCAGCGCGGCAGTGTATGGCGAGTTTCCAGTATCGTTCGATCCACAGAACGCACAGATCCATTCCATACTGCTTCCATCAGCGAGTGGGAATATAAGTCGACGGGTATCGGTGGGACCGCGCTCTGATTCGGTGATTGCGTACCTGTGTCTCTCTCAGACTCGACGATCGGAGAGCGATTACCTACGGTTCTTGAATCACCATTATTTTCACTCGTCGAACGCCGTCGAAATCCCTGAGTCGGTACGTTAGTTCGCGGACGCGCTCGGCTTGTCCTCGGCAGAACAGTGATTCCAGACACCACTCTCCTTGATGCGTGTGACTCGTATTCAAGATTACATCTTGATACTCGTGTTGCACCCCGTGAAGCTCTCGGATGACATCGTAGTGTTGGTAATCAAACCCGACGAGGGCAACGACCTCGCCGGTTGTGTCTTCGAGTTGGGACTGTGATTCGATGTACTCTAACATCGCCTCGCGGACGGCTCTTGACCGAGATTCCAGCCCTTGTGCCTGCCAGACGTGATCAAATTCGTCGACGATCTCATCGGGGATATTGAAGCTTGTACGCATCCTGTTTCGTATGACGATACCCCGCAATCGGTATTAAATAGTTATATTGTCGGGTGTCTCGGACGATTTTGTATCGATGTTGCATTTCGAAGAACTCGGGCTGTTGATCGGGGCGATTGCACTCGGGGCAGTACACGGCGTCGAACCGGGCCACGGCTGGCCCGTTGCCGCCTCGTACGCCCTCGACCAGACGAACAAGTGGCTGTACGGGTTCGCGGCGAGTTTTATTCTCGGGGTCGGCCACCTCATCAGCAGTATTGCGATGGTCGGGGTGTTCTTTTATGCGAAAGACTACTTCAGCCTCACGCAGGTCAACGAGCCGATTACGGTCGTCGGTGGGGTCCAGATCGGTGGCCCCGTCAGCCTCGTGTCCGGTGTCCTACTCATCGGCCTCGGCATCCGCGAGTACACCCGCGGCCACTCTCACGGCAGTAGCGACACGGACCACGACGACGGTGTCGACCATCACCAAGACCACAGCGACGTCGACCATCACCAAGACCACAGCGACGTCGACCATCACCAAGACCACAGCGACGTCGACCATCACCAAGACCACAGTCATACTGCCGCCGACAGCGATGACAGTCACACGCACGACCATGGTCACTCGCATGACGACCAGCAGAGCGGTCTCGTTGCTCGACTGAAAGCGGTTGTTCCGTTCGTCGGCGGCGACGCTCACACGCACGGGGATTTCGACCAAGCCGCCGACCGCGGGCTGCTCGGAATCGCGTGGTTCGCGTTCGTCCTCGGGTTCGCTCACGAAGAGGAGTTCGAGATCATCGCCCTCTGTGCGGGGTCGAACTACTGCCTCGAACTGATGGGCGCGTATGCGATCACCGTCATTGTGGGGATCGTCGGACTCACGATGCTGTTGATCGCGGGCTACCAGCACTCAGCGGAGACGGTAGAGCGATACACCCCGTATCTCCCCGCGTTCTCTGCGATCGTTCTCATCGGTATGGGTCTTGGATTCATCAGTGGTATCTTTTAAATACGATCCACCGGTGGCACTACGATACAATCGGTTTCTGTACTGATCGAAATGAGGATGTTCGACCCAGTTCCGGGTGTGAACTAGGTTAGTGAACCAACGTATCGAGCCCCGACCGCTCGACGAGCGACCGAGAGCGCTCTTGGATCGACGCAGGGTCGGGGCGGTCCCCGAGACCCCGACACTCGCCGTCTTCAACGACGACATCGCCGTTGCAGAGGACCGTCGACACCTCCGTCCCCGTGGCCTGATAGACGAGCAGCGAGGGAACGTCAGTGTACGGGGTCAGATGTGGGTGGTCGAGATCCAGCATCACGATGTCGGCGAGTTTGCCGGCTTCGAGCGAGCCGAGACTCTCGTCGCGGCCGATGGCACGGGCGGCGTCAATTGTCGACATTGCTAGAACCCGCTCGGCTGGCACCACCCCCGGGTCTCGGTCTGCGACCTTGTGGACGAGGGCGGCGACCCGCATATCCGCGATCAGGTTCGCCGTGTCGTTGTGTGCGATGTTATCCGTCCCGAGACCGACAGTGACACCCGCCGCGTGCATCGCCGATACCGGAGCGACCCCGGTGGCGAGCGAGCAGTTGGTGGCGATGTTGTGAGCGACCTTGGTGTCGGTAGCTGCCAGCCGACGGATATCGGCCTCGCTGACCTGCACACAGTGGCCGAGCAGTGTCCGTTCGCCGAGGTAGTCCGCGCTCTCCAAGTACTCGACGCTCGACGCCAAGTGTCGCTCTTGGACCGGGCTCTCTGCGGTGTGGGTCGTCGTCATCACGTCGTACTTCTCGGCGAGTTCGTAGGCCCCTGCGAGCCCCTCGGGGCTCACGCCCCACGCCAAGAACGGTCCCGGCCAGACGCTCTGTCGACCGTCAGCGGTCCCGTGGTACTGCTCGATGAGTCCTTCGACGGCGTCCAGTGCCGCCTCGGTCTCCATCGGCGGGTCGCTCGCGTGGACGACGCCCGGCTCCTTCCGCCGCAGGGTCTCGATGTAGGACTGGAAGGCCGACTCCCCGCCCTGGTCGAGAAACCCGTGGGCGTAGATGTTGCGGACCCCGGCAGTGTCGTAGACCGAAAGCTTCTGTCGGATGGTTTCGGAATCGTAGCCGTTGCCTAGCCCGCCTGCGTTTTCGACGAACGTCGTGACGCCCGCGCGGAGCGTTTCACGACAGTACAGCTCGGCGGCGACGGCGTGGTCGTCAGGGTCCATCGCTGCCACGAACGGGTGTTTCACGTTGAACAGCCAGTCGTGGAGCCCTCGCGCTTTCCCGCGACCCCGATAAAGAATATCGGGCACGTGAACGTGGGTGTTGATAAGGCCCGGAATCACGAGCTGGCCGCTGGCGTCGATGACACGGTCGGCATCGTACGCGTCGACCACGTCGTCGACCTCGCCGACGGCGACGATTTCGGTTCCGTCGACGGCGACCGCCCCATCCTCGAAAACATGGCGCTGTTCGTCCATCGTTGCAACGGTTCCGCCTCTGATAATGAGATCAATCATATGTTTTGTTTTACGTCTAATCTCGAACGTACTGTACATGAGTAACTCACTTTATAAAAAATCATGCTATGAAATCCGGCCAAAACAGACCGTTCGACGATGCAAATATTGTGTGCATAGCTGGTTTTACCGTCTCGACGGTCATCGAGAGCCTATGGCAGACGTAGTAATCACCAACGGGACCGTCGTGACGATGAACGACGACCGGGAGCTCATTGAGGACGGGGCGATCGTCGTCGACGGCGACGAGATTGTCGACGTGGGACCGACCGACCGAATCGACGAAGAGTACACAGCGACAGATCGGATCGATGCGAGCGACCACGCCGTCCTGCCGGGGTTCATCAGTACGCACGTCCACGTCTCCGGGATTCTGCTGCGGGGCCTCGGAAACTACCGAAACCTCTACGACTGGCTCCTGAACGTCAAACGGCCCGGGACCAGCGCGATGGACGCCGAGGACCACGCGATCGCCGCGGCGCTGTACTCGGCGGAAGCGTTGTCGACGGGCCTGACGACGTTCGTCGAGAACGCGACCGGGTCGGGCGGGGGGTACGACGCCTCTCTTCTCGAAGGGAAGTTCGACGTCTACGACGCCGCCGGGGTCCGCAACATCTACGCCTACGCCTTTGCGGACAAAGCGCCGAGCCAGGAGTTCGTCGAGAGCGCGAGCGACATCGCGATGCGGGAACCCGAGGTCAACCACGTCCTTCCGGACGAGACGGTGGCCGACACCCAAGAGGCCCTCGACACCGTCGAATCGCTCATCGAGCAGTACCACGGAACCGCCGACGGTCGACAGAGCGTCTGGCCAGCACCGTATCTGGCGACGATCGTGACGCCCGAGGGGTTGGCCGGGGCCTACGAACTCGCCGAGAAATACGACGTGATGACGACCACCCACACCGCCGAAGACGCGTACAACGAGCAGTCACGGCGGCTCTCCAGCGTCGAGTACCTCCGCAACGCGGGCTATCTCGGCGATCGCGCACTGCTCGGCCACTGTGTGCAGGTCAGCGACGCCGACATCAGGACGCTGGCCGCCACCGACACGAAGGTGGCCCACAACACGCTGGCTAACTGCGCGCTGGGCTCGGGGATCGCCCCGGTCCCAACGATGGTGAACTACGACGTCACCGTTGCCATGGGGACCGACAACGTGCCGAACAGCGACTCGGTCAACATGTTCAAAGACATGGAGTTCGCGGCCCACCTCCACAAGGGACACAACCGGGATGCGGGCGCGATCACGGCCGAGAAAGTCCTCGAAATGGCGACGATCGACGCCGCCCGCGCCATCGGCCGCGAGGATAGTCTCGGCTCGCTCGAAGCCGGCAAACTCGCCGACATAGTCCTCGTCGACCTCGATCGGATCAGTCTCACGCCCAGAACGTACCTGCCCGCCGCGTTGGTCTACCAGACCACCGGCTGCGAGGTCGACACCGTTCTCTGCAATGGCGAGATCGTCTACGAAGACGGCCGGGTGCCGGGTCTCGACGGGCTGTACGACGATCTGCAGTCGACCGCGGCCGAAGCGTCGGCCAACGTGATCGACCGCGCCGGACTCGGCTCCCAACGCGATCGGACGTGGACGAGTATCAATGAGTGAGGAGACGGGTGCCAAGGAGACCATCGACTCCCGCTCGGCGGCGAGCGAGACCGTCGACCTTCGGGTCGAGAACGCCTCGCTGTTGACACCAGCTGGGCTCGTAACCGGCGACAACGGCGTGGCAATCGACGGCGAGACCATTATCGCGGTCGGTCGGACCGACTCGCTCCCGCCAGCGCGGCGGACCATCGACTGTGAGGGTTCCATCGTTGCACCAGGTATCGTGGACGAACACGTCCACGACCGTTCGCTCGGACAGACCCACAAAGAAGACTGGGAGACGCTGACCCGGTCGGCGGCGGCTGGTGGCGTGACGACTGTCCTCGGCCACGGTAACACCGATCCGTTCGTCGAGCGACCGGGCGACGTCGCACGGAAACTCGACCTCGCAGCAGCCGATGCCGTCGTCGACTTCGGCTGTTTCGCGTGGGTCACCGACGAGAACTACGACCGATTGGGGCCGCTGGCAGCCGCGGGCGCGGTCGGCTTCCAGGCGTCGCTGGCCGAACGCCCACTCGACAGCGGCGAACTGCTGGTTGCGATGGAGAACTGTGTCTCGACTGGGCGGCGTTTCGGCGTCCACGTCGAGGACGGTGCCATCCTTGATAGCCAGCGGGCAGCGATCGAAGCTAGCGGCGGAGAAACAGCGATCGACCACTGTCGAGGACGGCCACCGGTCGCGGAGCTCGTCGGTGCGGGGACGGTCGTCGAACTCGCCCGCGAGACGGGCTGCCCGCTGCATGTCTTCCAAGTCTCGGCCGGGGCGACACTCGACCCGCTCGTTCGGGCCAAACAAGATGGGCTGGATGTGACCGTTGAGACGTGCCCCCATTACCTCCGATTCACCGAGGCCGAGATGGAGCGTCAGGGGAGCGTCGCGGTCGTCTCGCCGCCGTTGCGGGCCGAGGCCGAGCGCGAGCGGTTGTGGAACGTCGGTATCGACGGTGGCAGTGGTGATGGTGGCGCTGTCGACTGTATCGGGACGGATCATGCGCCTCACACCGACGCGGAAAAACGCATTGACGACCCGTTCGAACCGGTACGTGGCGTCAGCCACGGGTTTGTGGGATTGGAGACGGCCGTCCCGATGCTACTCACTTTCGCCGCCCGTGGTCGGCTCTCCTACACAGAGTGGATCCGGCTCCACAGCGAGATGCCAGCCCGTGCGTGGGGGCTATACCCCGAGAAGGGATCGCTCGACGTTGGCACCGACGCCGACATCGTCATCGTCGACCAGGATCGGGAGTGGACCTTCGACAGTGCGAACCTGCGCTCGAAGGGAACGGTAACGCCGTTCGATGGCGAGCGGTTCCGCGGCGCAGTGATCGCCACGATTGTCCGCGGTGAAGTCGTCTACGAAGGCGGTACAGTCGTGGGCGACCCTGGTTGGGGCAGCCGCGTTGAACCGGAATAATTTCCGAAACGAGGTGGTAAGAACGTCATATTGATTTATTCGTGTCGGTCGTCCCCATTTTTGTACCTACCTCTGTACTTCATTAGCCTGTATGTACCATGTCTGTCCATGGAGAGACCACAGCTGTACCTCTCAGGAAGTGAATTGAAAGATCTAGTGACGCTATCGGAGGTCGTCGACGCCGTTCGAGACGGCTTCGCGTTCCGCGGGGAGGGAGCCCCGGCCACTGCTCCGTCACGGATCGGAACCGACGACTCAGTCATCACGAGCTACACCGCTGCGTTCCCCGAGTGGAACGTGATGGGCGGCTACATGTACGCCGTCGGTAACGACGTCTGGTACACAACCCCGTTGTTCGACGTCGACACTGGAGAGCTCAAGGCCATCCTGGACGGAGCCGTCTGGAACCCCGCGAAGACGGGTGCGGTCGCGGGCGTCGGGACCGAGTTCTTAGCTGCCGAGGACGCCAGCAGCGTCGGTGTCGTTGGATCAGCCCAGATTGCGCGGGCGTCGCTCGAAGCCGTCATGACGGTCCGAGAGATCGACACGGTCGAGGTGTTCTCGCCGACCGAGTCGAGCAGGGCTGAGTTCGCCGAGAGTGTCCAGAAGGATCTCGGTGTCGACGCCGAACCGGTTTCGTCGAGCGCGGAGGCCGTCTCCGACGTCGATATTGTCATCGTCGCCACCGACTCCCCCGAGCCGGTTATCGAGGGAGAATACATCTCGCCGGGCACCCACATCAACGCGATGGGCGCAGCCCACCCCAAACGGGAGATCGATGTCGAGACGTTCCGCAAGGTCGACAAGTACGTCCCGGACGTCAAAAGCAGAGTGTTCGGCCACAGTGTCCAGGAGCGTCGGCGCTCGGCGAGAGGCTTTTTGGAGGCGCTCGACGCGAACGCCGTCAGCGAAAATACGCTCCACGGGGAGCTCGGACAGATCGTTTCCGGTCGGCTTCCCGGCCGGACCGACGACGAGGAGATTACTCTCCTCGACAGCGTCGGCACAGCCATCGAGACGGTGTCGGCGGCCCACATGCTCTACGAGAAGGCCATCGAGCAGGGAGTCGGAACGCCGATCGACAACATTCCCCGACACGAGAGTGACGATCTATGAGCGGCGAGAGCGAACAGAGCGTGGCCGACGTTCGGTTCGTCGACTGCTCGATTGTCACCGCGGAGGGGCGGCTGGGATCGGAGGTGGGCGTTGCGGTCACCGACGGGACAATCGTCTCGGTCGGTGCGGTCGACTCACTCCCTGAGGCGCACAAAGAGGTGCGTCTCGACGGGGACGTTCTCGTTCCCGGTGTCATCGACGACCACGTTCACACCCGCACGCCGGGCCACGAGTACAAAGAAGACTGGGAGACCGCGACGCGGGCGGCGGCTGCTGGCGGGATCACGACAATCGTTGCGATGCCGAACACGGAGCCGGTCATCGACCGCGTCTCGCGGGTCGAATCGGTGTACGAGACGGCAGCCGAAGACGCCTATGTCGACTATCTAACCCACGTCGTCGTCACCTCGGGAAACCTCGACCGCATCCCTGCGCTTGCCGAGGCTGGCATTGCCGGGTTCAAGGTTTTTCTGGGGATTACGTTCGGCGACATCGAAGCACCGACTGACGGCGAACTCCACGCGGCGATGCAGTCTATCGCCGAGACGGACCGTCGGCTCGGGTTCCACGAGGAAAACGACGAGATACGCGCGTATCTCGAAGCGAAGTTCCGATCAGAAGGCAAGAACGACGCCATCTACCACAACCGTTCGCGGCCGCCGCTGGCGGAAGTCGAGGCGGTCTCTCGTGTGTGCCTGTTCTCGGAGTACACCGGCTGTCCGGTCCACATGTTCCACCTTTCTTCGGGGTCGGCCGCCGAGACACTCAGAGACTGGCGACACCGCGGCGTCGACGCGACCGCCGAGACGTGCCCCCATTACCTCTGGTTCACCGAGGACGTAGTCAGAGAGCGCGGCACAGTCGCTCGGGTCCAACCACCCCTCCGGACTGCCGACGAACGCGAGCGGCTCTGGTCGGTCGGGATCGACGGCGGCGCAGTCGACTGTATCGCGACCGACCACGCACCCCACACCGACGCGGAAAAGGGGGTCGACGACTCCGACAAGAGCGTCTGGGAGACGCCCGGCGGGTTCGTCGGGTTGGAGACGCAGGTACCCGCGATGCTGACGTTCGTCGGCGAGGGTCGACTGACACTGCCGGAGTGGGTTAAGTTACACAGCACTCGACCCGCACAGATCTGGGGAATGTACCCAAAAAAGGGATCGTTGCAGCCCGGTGCTGACGCCGACTTTACGGTGGTCGACCCTGACCACGAGTGGACCCTCGATCGGACGGAGTTGCACTCCAAGAGCACGGCAACACCGTTTGACGGCGAGCGGTTCCGCGGCGCGGTGACTAAGACTGTCGTCCGTGGAGAGATTGTCTACGATGGCGAAACGGTCACGGGTTCTACCGGCTACGGCGAACTCGCGACCGGCAAATAGATCGGGGTCGGAGCGAACCAGAATTTGCTCGGAGAGGATCGGAGCGAACCGGACTCGTTCGGAGGCCGATTCGGATCAGGTATTCGTTCATCCGAACGCGTCGACGCTGTTTTGATAGACGTTTGCAAACCCTGAAGCGACAGAACCACACAAGTATTTATTAGTCTGGACTCAATTATTCACATATGGAGAAAGACAACAGCTCGTCATGGCGAACGTTGCAGACGGTCGAACGGGCGACGGAAGTCATCAGAGTGCTCGCGGAGCGAAACGGTGCAGGCGTGTCAGCGATCGCCGATGAACTGAATATGTCGGCCAGCTCCACGCATTCACAGCTCGCAACGCTTCACGAAGCCGATTACCTCGTCAAGGAGGACGGTGAGTACCGGCTCTCGTATGAATTCCTCCTCCTGGGGGAGTACGTCCGGAACAGCAGCGCGTTGTTCCAGTTCGGTCGGGCCGAAGCCGACGCCTTGGCGGAGGAAACCGGCCACTACGTTCACCTGTTCACCGAAGAAAAGGGCCAAGGTGTGAATATCTACGAATCACGGGGTGAACACGCTGGCGACTACAAGTACCAGTCGAGGAAACTTCAGCAACGGGAACCATTGCACGTCACTGCGTCCGGGAAGGCGATTCTGGCGAGTCTCGACCGCGAGGACGTCCGGAGGATACTCGACCGACACGGGTTAGCGCGATACACTGAGAACACGATCACAGACGAGTCGGCACTCTTCGAGGAACTGGACCGGATCCGGGACCGTGGTTACTCGACCAACAACGAAGAGGAAATCATGGGATTTCGGGCGATCGGCGCTCCGATAGAGTCGACAGACGGCGCAGTCGTGGGATCAATCAGTGTCGCCGGTCCATCACGGTTCTTCAGCAACGAGGAACTCGCCGAAGAACTCCCCGAGCAGGTGGTCAACGCAGCAAACATGATCCAGGTCAATATCAATATGTCTGATAGCGACTACTGACTCGTCGGTCGACTTGTTCTCCAGATGTGAATTTTGACCACGTCCGCTACTCCTGTGCCACAACATGCGGGCGAAACAGTAAATGTATTCTAAACACTACTTCCCAAGAAGCTCTGACAGTTCCAATCGGTTTTTATTTCTGGCCGCAAAGCGGCATGTATGAAGGTCGCTCGAATGCAGACACCAAACGGTACTCTCATGGACCAATACGTAGACGGGAGGCTGATCACCGACGACGGCGAGTACGTTCCTGGACGTGACGGGTCGCTAACCTACCCGTGTTCGCCCTCAGCGCTGTACTGTGTCGGCCGGAACTTCGCCGAGACGCTCGACCAGATGGAATACGAGCGTCCCGACGAGCCGGACTTCTTTATCAAACCGCCAGCCGCACTTACGGGCCCCGACAGCCCGATCCGGTATCCTGAATGGACCGAGGAACTCACCTACGCTGGCGAGCTCGTCGCCGTCATCGGTCGACGCTGTCGTGACGTGGCTCCCGACTCGGTCCCGGAGGTCGTCCGCGGCTATACGATCATGAACGACGTCGACGCCCTTGATCAACAGGGCCGGACGGCACGCAAGGCCTTCGACACGTCGGCTCCGTTAGGACCCTGGATCGAAACCGAGGTCGACCCGCGGGACATCGAGATGGAGACCGTTATCAACGGACAAACCCGGCAGTCGGCGACCACGGCACAGATGCTGTTCGATCCCTACGAAATCGTCTCGTATCTCTCCCAGCGATTTACGCTTCGGCCCGGCGACGCGATCGCCTTCGGGAGCCCGGCGAATCCCGGCACTGTCGAGCCGGGAGATACAGTCTCGATCACGTACGACGGCGTCGGGACGCTCACGAACAGCGTGGTCGACGAGAAATAAGCTCGAAGCAGGAGCCGAGAGCGATGGTTGCTGTCGTCTTGTTTACCTGTGTCTCTCACCGGACCCTCCACACGTTCGAACTTTCGATCCCGATTCACGTCGTCATCTGGCTACTGGAGTTTCCGGTGTCGACAGCGACCCTCGGGATCGCCGTCGCTGTGGGTTACGGGTTGGACGGACTCGGCGCGCTCCCCGGTGGGATCTTGGCCGATCGATACGGTTCCCGACAGCTCATCGTCGTCAGCGGGCTCCTCGGGCTCCTCCTGTTTGCGCTCCAGCCGCTGTACCAGAACTCTGATCGCCGAGGAGTCGCCCCCGCCGTGTAGCTGTCTCCCGATCCAACCTCTCTGTCGGGGCGAACCGTGAGCCATACCACCAGCCAACCGTCGACCACCCGCTGTCGCTCGGTGTTTTCTCGAAATGAGAACGATCGTTGCCGCACCAACAATCATACCGTACGGTTCCCACCTCTAGAGAGCCACCGTGAAACAAGTATGCTTGTTTCACACGCGAGTTGTTGGGACAAGTAGTCACAGCATGTGAACGGTATCCACCGATTTCTTCGATGCGCTCGCGTTCCCGGACGTTCAGGTTGTCCCGCCGCGCTATGTGGCGATCCAGCGGGGCGTGATACGTTGCAGTGAGGATCGTCGACATTTTTTATCTGGACCCTATACGGACGGTATGACCCGAGAGGCGGCCTGTTGCAAGGTCGGACGAACGAGCGCGAAACACGGGTTGGACGGCGCCGGACAGTCTTCGATCGACGATCGGCTCGCAACCCTCTGGCTCGGCGGCACAGGAGCGAGTGGTCGGTCGGTTCGAGACCTTACCGACTACTACAACAAGACCGTGCTGAAAGAGGTGTACATCCAGCAGAGCCGGGATTTCCTGTCGGACTATCTGGATTCGGATTACGAGGCGCTGACCAGTGATGATGAGGTGAAACGCGCCGAAGTTGTCGATAGCCTCGCGGCCGACGGCATCGACGCCGAAGTGCTGGTCGACGACTTCGTCTCGGCACCGACATTGTACCGGCATCTGACGAACTGTCTCGAACTCGAAAAGGGGCGGGCCGAAAGCGGGGACTGGGAGGAAAGCTCCCTGTCTATGACCTACGAGAATACACAGCGGTACGTTTCGAACATTTTGGCGTCTTGGGATCGGAAAGGCGTGCTCCCACACGCGAGCCACGCTGAGACCACCGTTCGCATCTATCTGGACTGCCCAGTGTGCGATACACAGACGAGCATCGAGCGCGCTCGGCGGCGCGGATACGTCTGCGCCGACCACATGGGCGAGGAGACTGGGCCTCCAAGTGAGTGAAGCCGACCGTTTCGAGCCCCGATTTCGGGTACAGCGACCACCGGTACCGTCAGTTTCTTACACTCCTGTTGTCTGAGTGAGAATATGTGGCACGTAAATATTCAGAATATCGGTGGCATTCGCTCCGGTGACATCCCTATCCAACCCGGTGTGAACGTTGTTCAGGGTTCGAACTTCCAGGGCAAGAGTTCTCTTATCGCCGCGATCCGGACCGTTATGGGGTCGACGGGGCACTACGACCGGTATCCGCTCACCGAAAACACCGATTCCGGGTCGGTGACATTGAAGACCGACGACGGAAGCTACGAGATCACGCTCCGTGAGACGGCCAACGGGGTCGTCCCCGAGACGACCCAGACGTATCTCACCGACGAGACCGACCAGATAGCGGCTCGGCTGTTCGCGTTTCTGGGCGAAGACAACCCGATCCGAAAAGCGGTTCGAAACGGCGACGACTTCACCGAGCTACTGCTCGAACCGCTCGCCTTAGAACGGCTCAACGAGAAGATTGAGGGGCTACAACAGGAACGCCAGTCCGTCGAACGAGACATCACCGAGGCCGAAGACGCCGTCGACCACATCCTCGACGTTCAGCAGAAAGTCACACGATTGGAAACCGAGCTGGAAACGCTGGGCGAGCAGCGCGAAGAACTCGATACGGAGACCGGTGATAAGGAACGCGTCGACGAGCTGACCGAGGCTCTGAGCACCAAACGGGACGAACTGAAACGAACCTCAAGTCAACAGCGCCGACTGGAAGACCGCCTTGAACAGAAGCGTGGGACGATCGCCGATCTGAGGACCGAGCTATCGGAGCTCGACGATCCCGAGGAGATCGACCGGACAGACAATATCGAACGCCAGCGCGACCATGTCGCCGAAATCAGCGACACCATCAGCTTTCTGGAGGACCTCTACCGGGTGAACAGAAATGCTGTCGACGAAGAGATGTTGACCCACGTGACGGATGTCGAGCGCTCGCTTACCGAAGAAAGTGTCGCCTGTTGGGTCTGTGGCGGGGAGACATCGATAGACGAGGTCGACTCCCGACTGAGCGAACTCTCGGATCGACTCGCGGGATTGCGTGAGCAGCGACAACAGTTACAGTCCGAGATCGAGGCGGTCGAGCAGCGCAGACGCGAGATAGAATCCCAAAAACAGCGGCGAGCCGATCTCGAAGCTCGAATCGCGAAACTCGAGACGGATATCGGAGACACGGAGCGGGACCTCAAAAGTATCCGAAACCGAAAGGAAACATTGGAAACGGAGGTCGAAGAACTCGAAGTAGAGGTCGAAGCGGCCGAAGACGACTACAACGAAGCGCTGACCGACGTCAAGACGCAGATCCGAACGGCCGAACGGGAGCTCGAAGCCTCCCGAGAGCGCCTCGACGATCTCAACGGCGAAAAGGAGCGGCTCGAAGAGCTGCGCGAAACGAAAGCGGACCTTACCACGGAGATCGAACGCCTCCGAAATGAGAAAGATGTGAAACAGCGGGCGCTCGTCGAGGAGTTCAACGATGCCATCGACAATATCGTCGACCAGTTCGCGCCCGGGTTCGATGGCGGATACCTCACTGCCAAGCGGGCCGCCGGAACCGACGAAATCGAGTCGTTCGAACTCGTCGTCGCTCGCGAGGGCGTCGAGACCGAACTCGACAACCTCAGTGAGGCCGAGCGGGAACTCGTCGGGCTCGCCCTCACCGTCGCTGGCTTCCAAGCGTTCGATGTCGGCGAGACGATGCCAGCAATCTTCGTCGACGGGATCAGTCAACTGGCAGCGGATCATCTCCACAATTTGGTCGAATACCTGCAGACTGAGAACGATATGTTGGTGATAACCGCATACCCCGAGGCGGGCGAGTTCGATGCGAACATCATCACTCCGGAGTCGTGGGACGTAGTTTCGGACGAAGAGGTTCCGGCCGCCTGAGAGGGCGATCGCCGTTTCCCTAACGGAGTCGACCACTACTGGATTGAACCGAAAGCAGTCCCCGATGACGCCGCTTCCACGAGCGGTATCCGCTACTACCGTGAAATGAGAATCCGCTTCGAGAGACTGCAATACAATTCCAACTGATGGCTGCCTGTATAACTTCCAACACAATTGTGAAACAAACAAGGGCTGTTTCAGAAGTGGTGTGCCGATCCCAATAGACAAGACGATTATAGCCATCCGAGAGGGAGACGGTACACGCCCGAACACAGTTCTCATTGTGTGAAACGCAGACAGTGAATTATACTATGTCGGCTCGGTCCGGTAGTTGAATCCAGCAACGGGGCCGGTATCTGCTGAGTATGTGCACACCGTTTCGGCGAGATCGACACTTCGTTCTCGATAGGAGAATGCCAAGATCGGCAGCCGAGGGGGGAGCGGTGTCGACGGCTTACTTTCGGATCACTGAACCCGGTGTTGCGCCCGTCGGCTCGCCGTTCCGGACGACGAACTGGCCGTCGACCAGTACGTGGGCGATCCCCTCGGGGAACTGACGCGGATCTTCGTAGGTTGCGGGACTGGCGATGCGCTGTGGATCGAACACGGCTAGGTCGGCGTCCATATCCGGCCGAACGATACCTTTTCGGTGGAGCCCCATCGCTCGTGCGGGCAACGACGTCATCATTTGGATAGCCTCCTCGATCCCCAAGAGGTTCTTTGTTCGGACGTAATGACCGAGAACACGGGGATACGTCCCGTAGGTCCGAGGGTGTGGTTTGCCACCGAACAGCCCATCGGTTGCGATACTGGTCTGCTTGTTGGCGAGGATTGTCTCGACGTCCTCGTCGGCGAGCATATGGGTGATCTTGCTGACCTCCAGTCGCTCTTCGAGCAGGAGGTCCATCACGGCAGCCGCGGGGTCCTGGTTTCTCGCCTCGGCGATCTTGTCAAGAGCCATTCCCTCGAACCCTTCGTTCGCGTCGCTGGCTACGCTCGTGACGACGACGTTCTCCCACGCTTCGGGCCGATTCTCGATGTACTGGCGGATGCGAGCGCGGTCCTCACCGTTGCCGAGTCGTTTGACGGCCTCGTCGGTGCCATCAGTCCGCACCCACGAGGGGAGCAGCTCCGCCAGCATTGTACTCCCGGCGGTGTATGGGTACTGATCGGCGGTGATATCGACGCCGCGTTCCCGCGCCGCTTCGAGGACGCCGATCGCCCGCTCGGCTTTGCCGTGCTGTGGGGGGAGCGCCAGTTTGAAATGCGAGAGGTGGAGCGGGATTTCCTCGTCGTCGCCGATGTCGACGAACTCGTCGAGCGCGCCCCAGATATCGTCGGTCTCGTTGCGGATGTGGGCGACGAAGGGACGGCCAAATGAGGCCAGACGACCGGCGAGTCGCTGTACCTCATCGGTATCGGCAGTGACCTGTGGCGTGTAGATCAGTCCCGTCGAAAACCCGATCGCCCCCGCCTTCAGGGCCGCGGTCACGAGATCAGCCATCGCCGCCAGTTCGGATTCCTCAGCAGAGCGATCTGCCATCCCCATTACGCTGTATCGGACCGTCCCGTGGCCGACGAGCATCCCGATGTTTGGTCCGATACCGTTGGCATCGATCGTATCGAAATACTCGGCCGTCGTTCGCCACGTCCACTCGCGGTCCAGCCGGCCGTTGAGGCCGCTGAGATGGTCTTCCCACTCGGCGGGGTCGGCCTCGTCGGACAACGGCGCCATCGAAAACCCGTCTTGGCCGAGGATTTCCGTCGTGATCCCCTGTCTCGTCTTCGGTGCGAGCGCCGGTTCGTCGAACAGGCGGAGGTCGGAATGGGAGTGTGTATCGATGAAGCCGGGAGCCAGCAACAGCCCGTCGAGGTCGACTGTCCGCTCAGCGGCCCCGGCGAGGGAATCATCACGAACGACAGACTGGATGCGTCCGCTCTCGATACCGACCGAACCACGGAACCACGGGGACCCCGTCCCATCGACTATACGGCAGTTTGTCAGCGCAAGCTCGAATGACACGAACCAACCGTTCCATCGGAAGAATAAATAGTTACTGTCAGTGATGCGTTCGACCGGACAGCGTCCACAGTAATCAACCGAACGGTGCCGACAGAGGGTACCGCCTCAAACAGTCGACCGTCAGCGGTGTGAGGCTTCAAAAATCGTTCAACACACCGGATGGTGCCAACCAATCAGACATAATTCAACATCCAGCTCCACTATTCTGCCATATATTTTCATTATCGTAATATATTCATACATATGCACAGACCATGCTGATAATGAGTGACGTGTTGTACCTCTCCAGTCGGGAGCTCGCCGATATAGCCAGGACGATCATCAATCCAGATATGGACGACATATATCAAAAAATTGTTGATTTCATAGACAATCTCGATCCGAATGTAGAGGTGACCAAACTGGGTTCGTTTCCACCGCTGGCCGAGAACCCGGAAACACCGGCAGCAGAGTCGGTTGTTACGAGTCTCGAAAGGGTATGGGGACTCGATGTGGTTGAAATACCGATGCTTCCGGGTAGCATCCTAGCAGGGTATTTCAAGCATGTTACCGACGTCCCCGTTCTTGTCGTCCCGTATGCGAATCCCGATCAAAACAATCACGGCCGAATGAACATCTCGATACGGTCTGTTTTGAAAATGGCATTAAGACCTCAGCGAGATTCCTCACACAGTTCGATAGCTGAAACGAGATGCTGGAAGCCGATTCTCGATTCGTGAATATGCTAGATTTGTGGATACAGAGAACCATGGATTCAGTAAACGAATGTGCGATTCGAGTATGATGATATTTATGATCACATGGTATCTAGGCGATCTGAATTAAAATTTTGGATGGCAATATACAGTGGCTTCCAAAACCAATATATTAGTATCCAGTTAATTCACAGTTGATGGACCTACAGCTCGACAAGCAGCGCTTCATAACGACCATGGAGGAACAGGCAGCGATCGGAGGCACGGAAAACGGAGGGCTCCACCGATTGGCGCTGTCGGATGCCGACAAGCGGGTCAGAGATTGGTTTTTAGATGCGATGGAAGACGCCGGTCTGGAGGTGCGAATAGACGAGATGGGCAATATGTTCGGTCGACGGTCAGGCACGGATCCGGATGCAGCACCGGTGCTTCTTGGCTCTCATCTCGACTCTCAGCCCTACGGCGGCATCTACGACGGCCCGCTGGGAGTCGTGGCGGCACTCGAACTGGTCCGGAGCCTCAACGATAACGACATCGAGACGACCCACCCTATCGAAATCGTCAACTGGACCAACGAAGAAGGGTCTCGGTTTCAACCGGCGATGCAGGGCAGCGGCGTCTGGGCTGGCGAACTCAGCCTCGACGAAGAGTATGCGAAAACAGACGAGAACGGCAAGCACTTCGAAGAAGAACTCGAACGGATCGGCTACAAGGGAACGGAACCAGCAGCGCCACCCGAACCATACCACTCGTCGGTGGAGCTGCACATCGAGCAGGGCCCGAAACTCGAAAACAGTAACAACGAAGTCGGCATCGTCACGGGAATCGTTGGTCTTAGTTGGGGAGCCGTCACGTTCACCGGAGAGGCAGAACACACGGGGACGACACCGATGGAAGATCGGGCGGATGCACTCGTCGCAGCAGCAGATCTGATAACGGCAATTCGACGGCTTCCGGGGACTCTCGGTGATCGAACCGTCGGCAGTGTCGGCCACGTGGACGTCAGGCCGAATTCCATTAACATCGTCCCGGAAGAGGTGACGGTCACGTGGGGGATTCGTGATCCGAGTGATGAACTCGTCGACCAGGGTCGAGAGAGAGTACTGAAAGAGGCGGAAGCGGCCGCCGAACGAGAGGGTGTGGAGTTCGATTGGGAAGACTGGGCATACTCCTCCAGCATCCGATTCCCCGACGGTCCCGTTCAGGCAGTCACGCAGGCAACCGAGATACTCGGGTACGACGCTATCGAGGTCTTCAGTGGGGCGGTCCATGACGCAGCCCATGTTGCCAAAATCTGTGATACGGCGATGGTTTTTGCAGTTAGCGAAAACGGCAAAAGCCACACTGAAGACGAGTTCACGTCGTGGGATGACTGTTACAAAGCGTCAAACACGCTGGCGAATGCCGGTCTCTCGCTGGCTGAGTCCGGATCTCAGACCCAGTAAATCCCTATTAAGGCCAACAGAGTCCCTATCAAGGCCAACAGAGCTCGGCGGCGGGCTACCGCCGACTCATTGCACTCTCACCCAGTCGGATTCAGGTGCGTAGACGTACTGGAGATGAATCCGGTTGAGAAGCCACTCAGCAGCTTATTCGGAGTGAGAGCCATGACTGATCCGCCAGCGGCATAGCAGACAGGTACTTTTAATATCGTCTTATGTGAAGAGATGATTGATGGCGGAAACAGTCACTACCAGCGATGCACCCGAAGCAGTTGGACCGTACAGTCAGGCAAAGACCGATGGAAATCTCGTCTTTACTGCAGGACAGCTTCCGATGACACCGGAAGGTGACCTGCTGGCTAACGAGCCCATCGGCGTCCAGACCGAACAGTCGCTCTCGAATATCAAAGCGATCCTTGCCGAAGCAGGGCTCGATATGAGTGACGTCCTGAAAGTAACAGTGTTTCTCGACGATATCGATGACTTCGCCTCAATGAATGAAACGTATACCGAATTCTTTGGTGACGAGCCACCGGCTCGGAGCGCGGTTGAGGTAGGGGCACTACCGAAAGGAGCCGGTGTCGAGATCGAAGCGATTGCCGCTCAAAACTGAGTTGGTTGCGTCTTTGGAGCCCCAACGAGCGCCTCCTCCTGGTTCGACTTCTCGCGGGAGTTCCGGTACTGCCTGGAGAACGATATCGATCCAACGCCAGCAAGTGAGTTGTCGACACTCCGGTTTAGCGTCCCGGTTATTGAGACAATCGGCGACCCGTATACCGAACTGTCCGTCGATGACGAGGCGATTACAGGGTCGACAGAAGAGATACTGACAGCGGTTCAGGCTGCGGTCGACGAGCGCAATCCAGACATTCTCGTCTGTTCAACGTGCCACATCATCCCCACGCTGCACGAGATGGCCACGCACGCTGGCGTCGACGGTTTTTCGCTGAGTCGATTATCCGATGTCGACTACCAGCAACTCGCCAGCCAGTCGACGTATTCGAGTTACGGACGTGTTGGCCACTCTCCAGCCCGATAGTTGCTAGCTCTTGCGTTGCTCACTGAGAACGGCGACAACGAAGACGACGAGTACCAGACTACAGAGGTATTTTCGGTATACAAGCAAGTATGCGAGGCTGAAGGGACCGATCCGTTAAAATTAGTCGTGATCATGCATCGGTGGATGTGGGTCATCAAGATCCATATTCTGATGGTGGTAGTGCCACCCTGATTCGTCATTGTAGTGTAGCGCGGTTTCTGTGCCATCATTTTGGAGAAACAGCGTTGTCGCCAACCCACCTTGGTCATCTCGGAGTACAGCGTCGTACGTATCTTGGCGTTGGAGTTGTCGGAACTCGTTGTCAGTCAATCCACGGTCGGGCAACACCTGTTTAATTCCCATGGCGTGATAAGACAGGCTGACGGAATATATGTTGTTGCCGAGTCAGTCGACTGGTTTCTTACGACCCCTCGGTGCCGCTGCAACCACTCACCCCACACCCCCCTCAGTCAAAGTGAGTTCTACCAACAGCTCGACAGGCACTCTAGAAAATCCATCGCTGAATAGACACGCTTTCACCTAGATTTAAACCACTGTGCTGCATGAGTTACCGTAGTAGAGTTTCGGCATACCGAGACGACGAGTTGGTTTCGGCGTCGAGGAACCGAAACAACGAGTGGCTGTCTGCTGGTTGTACCGCGTCTCTGTACTGTTTTTCCGTGTTTCGTGGCTTCTTACCTCCACTTCGAGTCCGCTATAGCCGCTATACTCGTGTTCCCAATCTCACTTTGAATGAGGGGGGAGGGAGGTCACACCGCTATCCGCGTTCTCACAGCCCTGTCGACGATCCATTTGACGTGCCTCACTACAACTGACCTATCACGAATCTCACTTTGACTGAGGGGAGGGATCCAACCGACCACCGTGTAGTTGTCAGTCGACCTCCGAATCTCACTTTGAACGAGGGGGGTGTGGTCGTCGATCTCACTTTGACTGAGGGGTGGGGTCGAATACGAACTCACTCTGAGTCTGGTTCGACTTCTCGGCCATGATCGGCACATGTGGCCGCGTCATACGCGCTGCAGACATGACTCAGTAGCCGGCACTGTCTAGTTAAGCCAGTTTGAGAAGTGAGCAGTTCGTGGTTTGAGTTGTTCATGCTGTCGCCAGAACTGCTCAGAGAGACGTTGGATACGGCAAATCTTGAATGTTGGGAGCGTGAGCGGACGGCGACGTTGACGAGACGCGTCGCGTCTCGTTCGCACACCAGAAATCAAAGATTTCTGGGGACGCCCGTCAGGGCGTTCGCCGTCCGGCTCCACGCGACCGGTTGTTCGCTCAGAGAAACACAAGAAATTCTCCAACTATTCGGCGTTCAACGCTCTCATCAGGCGATCTTTCAGTGGGAACATCGAGTAGCTGACAGCATCCCCGACCCGCCTGAGGCGCAGCCGAAGCGGGTCGCTGTAGACGAGACTGCTGTCAAAATCAATGGTGAGTGGTCTTGGTTGTATGCTGCAATAGACCTCAACACCAAGTTGATTTTGGGTGTCGATCTGTTCGGAACTCACGGGACCGATCCAGCTGCTGCGTTTCTGCATGGACTCTCCGAGAAACACGACCTCTCCGAGGCCGTGTTTCTCGTCGATGGCTTCGGATACCAGACTGTCCTTGCTCGATTAGGACTCAGCGGTCGGCGTGACTATACAGACCGAAACCTGATCGAAAAGTGGTTTCAAACACTCAAAATGAGGATCGACCGCTTCCATAATTCGTGGGTGGGCAGTCGGTCGAGTGTTCGCCGCTGGTGTGCGCAGTTCGCACATTATTATAACCGCCAGCGACCGCATCAGTCGCTAGATAATCGAACGCCAGCTGAGGAGGTCGCTAACTAGACAGTGCCCCCTGAACGAGTCTGTAAAAGAAGGGATGTTTTTTGGTGTCTGTCTGTTCAATAATTATATATTTTGACTTGATTCTGTTCTTATAAGTGTGTGGCTGTCCTGAGTTGTGCTGACTGTAAGAGAGTTATACTGGCGCGAATGACAGAGGCGATAGCAATATTTGTCGACTGAGTCGACAGCTATGGCTCCGACCCGATTGTGACGTACGCTTTTATATTGTGATTGGATAGTCGGAGTATGGAAATCTGTCAGGACAGCAAGACTGTACAGAGGTCGTGAATCCGGATGCGAAATACAAAAATCGTCTGTACGCTCGGCCCGGCCTCAGATGGACGAGAGACGATACAGGCACTCACAGATGCGGGGATGTCTGTCGCACGGGTAAACGGGAATCACGGCACGCCTGACCACCGTCGGGATGTCATCGACAGGGTTCGGGCCGTCGACGCGGCGAGCAATCGCTCGGTGGCCGTCCTCCACGACCTTCCGGGGCCGAAGATCCGGACTGTTCCCATGGACGGGACGATCCAACTGGCCGTCGGGTCGACGGTTCGATACATCAAGGGAGCCGAGACGACAGGCGATACCATCGGGCTCTCGCACGACATTACGGCGGTCAGTGCTGGCGATAGAGTGTTGCTCGACGACGGCCGCATCGAGACGACGGTTGACAGCGTCGACGACGGAGTAGTCACGGCGACCGTCAGGAACAGCGAGGAACTCAGCGGGCGCAAGGGCGTGATCGTCCCGGGCGTTGAGCTTGGACTCCCTCAGATCACCGAGCGGGACAAAGGTGAACTTGACGTGGCTGCGGAGAAATCGGTCGATTTCGTCGCCGCGAGTTTCAGTACCTCACAAAGCATCCTCGGCTAGCTGTTTCTGCGGCCTGAGTTCTGTGTCGAAGCGGTTGTACTGACGGTCTCGACGAGAGAATTACGGACGGATCGACGGAGAGCTGTCGCTGTCGGCGGC
>Ga0208412_1000227_pt1 | contig 34787 bp, 30 predicted proteins | sample AntDeeMetag02WF4_FD_184758 | JGI IMG/M metagenome (GOLD analysis project Ga0208412, IMG submission 184758) | Saline lake microbial communities from Deep Lake, Antarctica - Antarctic Deep Lake Metagenome 02WF4 (SPAdes) (version 2) | ecosystem: Environmental > Aquatic > Non-marine Saline and... | reverse complement strand
CGTCGTCCCGGACCTCCGCGGGTACAAAGACAGCGAGAAACCCCACGGCGTCTCGGCGTACCGCATCGACGAACTCGTGGGTGACGTCGCCGGGCTCGTCGAGTACTACGCCGCCGACGACGACGCGCCGGTCGACGAGTCGAACCCGACCGCGAGCGCGCACGTCGTCGGGCACGACTGGGGTGGCGGCGTCGCGTGGTCGATCGCCATCCGTCGTCCGGAACTCGTCGACCGGCTCGCGATACTGAACGCACCGCACCCCGAGCGATTCCGCGAACTCCTGCGGACGCCCGCGCAACTCCGCCGGTCGTGGTACATGCTGTTCTTCCAGCTCCCCGTTGTCCCCGAGTACGGGCTCACGCGCGACGACGCCAGCCTCCTGGAGAAGGTGTTCGAGGACGTGATGCCAGCGAGCGAACGCCGCGCGTACCGGGACGCCATCCAGCGACCGGGCGCGGCCCGAAGTGCGGTGAACTACTACCGCGCGTTCCTCCGGGTCGGACTCCGCGACGAACTCCCCTTCCTCTCCCCGACCATCGAGATCCCCGGGGGGAACGTGCCCGTGCCGACGCTCGTCGTCTGGGGCGAGGACGACGAGGCGCTCCTGTCCGCGAACGCCGACGGCCTTGAAACGTGGGTGCCCGACCTCGGAGTCGAACGCGTCACGGATGCGGGACACTGGGTGCAACTCGATGCACCCGAGCGCGTGAACGACGCGCTCCGCGGGCACCTCGAATAGAGCGCGGCGTTCATCTCACCACGACGCTACGGCGTCCGTTTTCGCGCATCGCGTGGCCGGTCGGCGTGCCGTTCGGCGCGCTCCGGCGGGGAACGGAGCCGGAGCGGTGGCGGTGCGGTGGTTGTGGAGCGGTGGCGGTGCGGTGGTGGCGGAGCGGTGGCGGTGCGGTGGTGGCGGAGCGGTGGTGGTGCGGTGGCGGTACGGTGGTGGTGGCGGTGCGGTGGTGGGTAAGTACACTCACCGCGAGCGCCCTATGGGCGCGAGCGGCCCTTTTTTTCATCAACGTTTTTTCAAGGAGGGTCAGCTTGCTGACCCGACGCCGAAAAAAGGTTGACCTCAAACGGTAAGGCCCACGGCCTCGAACCGGCGAGTATGACAGCAGACGTCGACCCGCTCGCCTGGGAGACGCGGTCCCGGTCGGTCGCGTACGAGTGCCCGGGCTTTTCGGTCGTCCATGAGGACGTTCGGCTCCCTGATGGTACCGACACGGACTTCGATTATCTCTCGGAGTCGCCAGCCGTTGTCGTGTTGCCGTTCCTCGACGACGAGTGTGTGTCCGACACTGACGCCGACGGCGTCGTCGTCATCGAGGAGTGGCGGCAGGCGGTGGGTCGTGTGAACCGCGGCCTGCCCGCGGGGTCGCTCGAACCCGACGACGACGACTTCGCCGTCGCCGCACGCCGCGAACTCCGCGAGGAGACCGGGTACGCGGCCGGCGACGTCACCCACCTCTGCACGGTCGAGCCGGCGAACGGCCTCCTCGATTCCGTGCATCACGTCTTCGTCGCCACCGGCTGTACGCCCGCCGGCGAGCAGGAACTGGACTTCAACGAGTCCATCCGCGTCGACACGACGAGCTTCGACGACCTGCTCGCGTCCGTCCGGGACGGCTCCATCCGGGACGGTCGCACGCACGTCGCGGTCACGCGCTACGCGCTCGAACGCCGGCTCGACGAAGACAGCACGCCCGACGGCGAGGACGCGACGCAGACGCGGGGTGCGTCCCGATGAGCGACCGCGACGACCACGACGACTACGACGACGGCGGCAACCCCGATCGCGTCGACCGCGACGAGAGCGTCGAGCCCGGAGACTGGGGTGGCGACGCGGCCGAGAACACGATGGCGACGGCGTCCGGGGACGCGACCGCCGAGCCGGAGCACCGGCGGGCAGACGCTGGCATCGACGCGGTGGTCGCACCGTGGGAGACCGGGCACGGGAAGGGTGGTCCGGTGCGGGCGACCATCGAGGTGTTCGCGTCCATCCTCCTTGCGGCGATCGCCGCGATCGTCCTCATCTTCGCGGGCCTCTTCGGTTACGTGATCCTCACCGGCGGTGCCGAGCCCGGCCTCGTCGCTGGATTGTTGTTGTCGCTCGTCGGGTCCCAGGCCGGGTTCGCGCTCGTAGCGTACGGGTTCCTTCGGTACCGCGGCGAGTCGATCCGGAACCTCGGCATCGCCGTTCCGGACTTCAAGCAGAGCGTACTCGTCGTCGTCGGCGTCGTCGGCGCGTTCGTCCTCGCTATCGCCGCCGGGAGCGCCGTGCAGGCGCTGGGGCTGGAGGCCGCGGAGAACTCGACGGCCGCGGCCGCCTCGGAGGTCCCGTCCTCGTTCCTCCTCCTCATCCCCGTCGCCATCCTCGTCGTCGGACCCTGCGAGGAACTCCTCTTCCGTGGCGTCGTCCAGCGTCGCTTCCGCGAGGTTGCGTCCGCCCCTGTCGCTATCGTCGTCGCGAGCGCGCTGTTCGCCGCCGTGCACGTCGTCGCACTCCAGGGTGGCCTGGCGGCGCGCCTGACGAGCATCGCGGTCCTGTTCTTCCCGTCGTTGCTGTTCGGGGTCCTCTACGAGTACACGAAGAACGTCGTCGTCACGTCGCTCGTGCACGGCCTCTACGACGCCGTACTGTTCGGACTGCTCTACCTCGTGTTCACGTTCGCACCCGAGGGCGCGGAGGGCGGGCAGAGCGTCGTCGCGTTCGCCGTTTCCCTCCTCTGAGCGACCGTCGCCACGAACCCCTCTCGCTTCTCGGACTCCCCAGCACGTGCGGCTCGTGAACACCTTCGTCGACCCGAATGGATACGACCCTTCAACCCCGAGTTCTCCCCAGTGAAACCAGCGAACGCGTCACTGGCCGGAGTCGTCGCGGCGGCGGTCGTCTTCTCGGCGTATGGCGCACTCGTCTTCGAGGGCGTCGCCGGAACCGTCGTCATCGCCGTCGCCGTGCTCGCCGTCGTCGTCGCGTACGTCCTCACGCGCCGTCGACTCGGTTAGCGCGCGGCGAGCGCGAGACGACACCCTTACCGACGCACCGCGCGAACGACGGTGCAATGAGAGACCACTTCGAGGTCCGCGACTTCGACGCCGCGGGCCGGGTCGGCCGCCTCGACGTCCCACGGGCGGGTATCACCGTGGAGACGCCGGCGCTCCTGCCGGTCGTCAACCCGAACATCCAGACGCTCGAACCGCGGCGGATGCGCGAGGAGTTCGGCGCGCAGATACTCATCACGAACTCGTACATCATCAAGACCTCCGAAGGGTTGCGCGAGCGCGCGCTCGAGGAGGGATTGCACGAACTGCTCGACTTCGACGGCGCTATCATGACGGACTCGGGGAGCTTCCAGCTCGCGGAGTACGGCGACATCGACGTGACGACCGAGGAGATCCTCGAGTTCCAGCACGAGATCGGGAGCGACGTTGGGACGCCCGTGGACATCCCGACGCCGCCGGACGCCAGCCACGAGCAGGCGAGCGAGGACCTGGCGACGACCCAGGAGCGCCTCGCCGTCGCGGCGGACGTCGACGTCGGTGACATGCTCGTGAACGCGCCCGTGCAGGGGTCGACGCACCTCGACCTCCGCGAGGAAGCTGGGCGGCACGCGGCGGCGACTGACCTTGACGTGTTCCCGGTTGGCGCGGTCGTCCCGCTCATGAACGACTATCGGTACGGGGACATGGTGGACGTCGTCGCCGCCGCGAAGCGCGGCCTGGACCAGGACTGTCCGGTGCACCTGTTCGGTGCCGGGCATCCGATGATGTTCGCGCTCGCCGCCGCGATGGGGTGTGACCTCTTCGACTCGGCGGCGTACGCGCTGTACGCGCGCGACGACCGCTACCTGACCGTGCGCGGGACCGAGCACCTGGACGAACTCGAGCACCTGCCGTGTCCGTGCCCGGTGTGTACGGAGCACACGGCGGCGGAGCTTCGGGCGCTCGGCGAGCGCGAGCGCGGCGACGAACTGGCGGCGCACAACCTCCACGTGTCGTTCGCGGAGATGCGTCGCGTCCGGCAGGCCATCCGCACGGGGTCGTTGCTGGAACTCGTCGAGTCGCGTGCGCGAGCACACCCGGCGATGCTCGACGGGTACCGGGCGGCGCTCGAGCACGCCGACCAGCTCGAATCGACGGATTCGGCGTCGAAGGACACGTTCTTCTACCTCTCCAGTGAGAGTGCGCGTCGGCCGGAAGTGAAGCGCCACCACGACCGGCTGGCGCGACTCCAGCCGGAGGGCGAGGTTCTACTGACGGCGGGCGACAACGACGACGACTTCGACGAGTCGTGGACGCTCGAGCCGCCGTTCGGGCCGTTCCCGCGCGACCTGCGGAACACGTACCCGTTGACGGCGGAGCTCCCCGACCGCCTCGACGACGCGGCGTACCGGGCGGCCGCGGACGGCGTCGCGGCGCTCGTCGACGCGAACGACGACCCACCGGCGGACGACGGTGCTGACGCTGGTCGGTCGGTCTCGTTCACCCTCGCCCATCGCGACTGGCCGGCGAGTGCGCTCGAGCGCGTCCCCGAGTCCGTCGACCGCGTGAATCTCCACGGGCGCGACGAGAGGTGACCGTACGAGGATGTGGGGGAGGTGACCGTACGAGGATGCGGTGGCCGGGAGGTCACTGGTTCAGGGTGGGACTGGCTCGTGTAGCATCCAGCACGCGGACGGATCAGATCGGAGTATAGAATCGACTGTTCGTATGGTTTTGTGAATTTGAGCTATCTGTTCTATCGGTTCTGGCGTGTGAACCCGTGAACTTGTCTGGCAGAATCCGTTTACGGACGTGGGACGTCGTTTCCCGTGGTGGTTCTGATTACGGAAGTAACGGATTTGCCGCTATTGCGGGTTCGAAAGGGGGGGAATGGGGGGAGTGAAAGAGGGAGTGCCTCTGACACGGATGCCCACCTCGGCATCCACAAAACGCAATGTATTACCGGGTTATTAATTTTTGGGGCATTATTACATCGTTCCGTTCCGGGTACAGGCCGGGAATCACTACCGGACACAACCGGATTAATCTCGGGAGATAAGCACTGGAGAACACTGTGGGGCTCTCTCCTGAATCCTACTGGAATACTCGAATAGTACATAGCATGAACAGATCAGTCATAATACGTGCTTTCTTGTCGATTCCGGGTGCCGACGCCGCTGTGGTCGTCGTCGCTCGGGTCGAGAAGGGAAGATACACGTCCGCGGGTCCCCCACGACGCGTCATGACCGAGTATTTCGAGGTGGTCGCGCGCGACGGGGCGGCGCGCGTCGCCACCCTCCGACTCGCCGACCCCGTGACGACACCGGCGCTCGTCGACGACGTCGTCGAGGACGCCGGGAGTCGCTGGCGCGAATCCCGGACGCTCCCCGACGGCGACGACGGCGTCCTGACCGTACTCCCGCATCGCGCGTTCCCCGCCGGGACCGCCGACGAGGTCGCGGAATCGTTCGCGGTCGAGACGCCCGACGTCGACTACCCGAGCGTCGCGGTCGTCCACAGCGACCACGCCACGGCGTGTGGTGCGGACGCGTACGCCGTCTCGAACGTCCAGGGGTTCGTCGGCCACGGCCGCGGGACGAAAGACGCCGTCCTCGCGGTGAAGGACGCCATCCCCGACGACGCCGGCCTCTACTTCTCGGGGGTCGCGACCCCGCGGAACGTCGCCGTGCTCGCGTACGCCGGCGTCGACCTGTTCGACGCCGACCGCGCCATCGCCGCCGGCACCCAGGGACGGTACATGACGACCGACGGCAACCACTTCCTCGAGGACCTCGACGAACTCCCGTGTGCGTGCGAGGCCTGCCGGCAACCCCGCGAGACGTTCGACCGCGCCGACTGCGCCGACCACAACGTCGCCGTGCTCGAAGCGGAACTCGCTCGCGTCCGTCGACGGGTCCGCGACGGCCGCCTCCGGGATTACGTCGAGGGACAGGCCCGCCAGGACCAGTGGCTCACCGCGCTCGTGCGCGAACTCGACCAGGAGTACGGCTACCTCGAATCGCGGACGCCCATCTACCGGAACGCGAACATGGACGCGACCACCGAGGACACCCTGAACCGCGTCGAGATCCAGCGCTTCGCCCAGCGCGTCACCGAACGGTACCGGAACCGGTTCGAGCAACCGCTCGTGCTCGTGCCGTGTTCCGCGACGAAACCGTACAGCGAATCCCAGAGTCACTACCAGTTCCGCGAGGTCATCAAGTACCGCGGCCACATCGCGTCGATGACGTCGCCGATCGGCGTCGTCCCCCAGGAGCTCGAACTCACGTATCCCGCCCAGCACTACGACACCGTCGTCACGGGCGAGTGGACCGCCGGCGAGGTCGAGTTCGTCGCGACCGTACTCGAACGGTACCTCGACCGGAACGACTACCCGCGCGTCGTCGCGCACGTCCCCGACGACTACCGGCCGATCGTCGAACGCGCGATGGAAGCCCATCCCGACCTCGACGTCACGTACACGGTCGAGGACCACCCGACGACGACCGCGTCGCTCGCGAACCTCGGCGACGCACTCGAGGGCGAGAGCGCGTACCGGAAGCGCGAACGCCAGCACAACACGGTGCGAGCGATCGCGGACTACCAGTTCGGGCAGGACGCCGGCGACGACTTGCTCGGCGAGTTCAAGACGACGAGTCGCTTCCCGAAGATCCAGGTGCGCGCGGACGAACCGCCCGAGGCTGGCGACGAACAGAACGCCGCACCCCAGATAGCGACGATGGTCCCGAACTACGGGACGCTCGCGTTGACCCTCGAGGGCGCGCGTCGCTGGGTGGACTCGCCGGTGCCGACGAAGCGCGTCGAGATCGACGCGTTCGTTCCCCACGGGAGCGTGCTCGCACCGGGCGTCGTCGACGCGGACGCGGACATCCGCGAGGGCGACGAGGTCGTCATCGAGGGTCCCGAGGCGTTCGCGATCGGTCGCGCCCAGCTCCACGGCGACGCGATGATCGAGGCAACGCGGGGCGAGGCGTGCTCGGTTCGCCACGTCGAGGAGCTGTAGCGACCCGACTCGCGCCGTTCGCGGTCGTTCGGTCGACCGTACGAACCTGTTGCCTGTCGTCTTTATGCGTTCACGGACCCCCTCGTCGTACGTGACGGATCGTACGTGGAGTCGACCACGAGTGTGGGTGTTCTGCTCGTGAAGGACCACCCGTTCCCGGAGGACGTCCTCCTGCTCGTCGCCGGCGAGAGCGTGGTGTCCGCGGGCCGGCTCCCGGAACTCCTCTCCGTCGTCCAGGCGGACCTCTCCTTGCGTCTCGCCGACTACCGCGACGCCCACGAGTGCGCGTACGAGGACGAACGACTCGTCGCGTTCTTCGTCGACCCCGAGCACTGGGACGGCATCGGCGACCGCCTCGGGTTCGAGTCGGGCGCGGTCGACGTGACGCGGTCGGCGCACGCACACCTCCTGCTGGGGTTGGGCGACGAGGTCGGTCGTACCTCCGAGTTCGCGTCGGCGCTCGACGTCCAGGACTGCGTCGTCATCGAGAAAGTCGCGTCCTGACGGTTAGCCGTCGGTGGCGTGTTCGTGTGCGTCGACGACCGTCTGGACGTCGACGCCGTTCGCGAGATGGTCGTCGCAGTCGCAGTCGGACGCGCCGAACCCGTCGCCGGGCCCCGACGGCAGTCGGCGTGCGACCGCGCACTCGATTGCCTCGTCGGGCGTGGTGACGACGTCGACGATGCCTGCGGCGTCGTGCCCGAGCAGGTAGTCGACGTGCCAGTGGCGGACGTCGCGGTCGGCCGCGGCCAGCTCCCGGTGGCGGTCGACGCGCGAGAACCCGCCGCGGCCGAGTGCACTCCCCGTGTACGCGTACGTTCCCGCCTCGAACGCGACGTCGCCGAGCGCGCCGACAGCGATGGTCGCGTCGCGGTCGAGCGCGACGACGAGCGTGTACGTCCCACCGTTCACGGGCGAGGTTTCCGGCCGCGAGCGAGAAGAGGGTGTCGACGTGTTCGACTCGACAGCGTCCGGGGTCGAGCACGACCGGAACCTTTCTATCGCCGCCACGGACAGTACGGCGCGTGAACGACCGCATTCAGTGGAGCGTCGTCGCCGTACTCGCGGTGGGCGTCCTCGTCGCGTCGCTCCTCCCGGCTGAAGGTGCGTCCGCGCTCGGGCCGTTCGGCGTCCTCGGCCTCGACAAGTGGCTGCACGCCGTCGGGTACGCGACGCTCGCGGGCGCCGTCTCCCTCGCGGACGGTCGCGCGATCGTCGGCGTGCTCGCCGCCGTCGCATATGGTGCATCGATCGAACTCCTCCAGCTCGGGGTATCCTACCGCTCGGGGAGTGCGCTCGACGCGCTCGCGAACGCGACCGGTGCCGTCGTCGGCGCACTCGCCGTCGTCGCCGTCGTCGACGCCTACCGGCGTTACGACGCGCGTGGGAGTTCGCGCTCGACCGTCGAGAAGTAGCGTTCGACCGTCCGCGTCGCCGCCGCCCGCACCGTCTCCGCGCCCAGGGCCGCGACCTCGCCGGCGACGTCCATCTTCACGTCGAACCGCACCATCGCACCCTCGGGGACGTCAGCGATGGCGACGACGATGCGCGCGTCGAACGATCCGGATTCCCCGTCGCCACCGCCCGCGAGCACGACCCGCGGGTACTCCGACGCCTCCACCGTCACGTACGTCTCGAACGACGACGCGATCGACCCGAGTGGCGCGTCCACGTCGGCGACGTACGTCTCGCCCGCCTGCAACCCAGGTGGTGGTCCGGACGGACGACGCGAGGAGTCGTCGTCGGCACTCACGCGCTCCGCGGCCCCGGCGACGGCAGGGTCGAGCATCGCCCTGAACAGCGTCTCGCCGTCGACGTCGTACGTCTTCTCGACCGATACCGTCAGGTCAGAAACGACTTGCGTCATACCACGTCCTTGGAACCGAACCATCGTGTGCGGTCGCCCAAGGTACATCGGGGGTTCGCGGTCACCCCCTACGCCGTCGTTCGAATCACGAAACGCGCGCCGCCGGTGGCTGACTCGTCGACGTCGACCGTCCAGTCGTGCGCCCGAGCGATCTCCGTGACGATGCCCAGGCCGAACCCGGTCCCGTCGCTCGCGGTCGAGTACCCCATCTCGAGGACGGAGTCGCGTTCGTCGGCGGCGATGCCGACGCCGTCGTCAGCGACGAAGAACCCGGGGCCGTCGTCGAGCGCGCCGACGGTCACCGTCACGTCGCCGGCGTCGTCGGTGCTCTCTCCTGCGTCCTCGGTCGAGCCGTGCTCGATCGCGTTGCGGAACAGGTTCTCGAGGAGTTCCTGGAGGCGGCCGACGTCGGCCGCGACGGTGTGGTCGTCGAACGCGACGTCGAGCGTCGCGTTCGCGGTATCGACGTGGCGCCACGCGCGCTCGCCGGCGGCCGCCAGGTCGACGGGTTCGGTATCGCCGACGACCTCGCCCTGGCGGGCGAGCGTGAGGAGTTCGTCGAGCATGTCGTCCATCCGGTCGAGCTGCTCGACGACCTCCGCGACGTGTTCGGGGTCGCCGCTGTCGACGGCGATGTCCGCGTACCCGCGGGCGACGCTCAGCGGGTTCCGGAGGTCGTGGCTGACGATGCCCGTGAACGCGTCCAGTCGCTCGTTCTGGCGTTCGAGCTCGCGTTCGCGCTCCTTCAGGGGCGTGATGTCCGTGTAGATGAAGTACCCCGAGCGCGCCGCTTCGTCGTCCGCGACCGGGACGCTCCGCAGGAGGAACCGTCGGTCGCCGGACTCGGTGGTTCGCGTCACCTCGTCGTCCAGTCGCTCGCCCGCGTCCACCGCCGCGTGGAGTTCCCGTGCCGCGTCGCGGTCGCCGGCCGGGACGAGCAAGTCCGTGACGGGTTCGCCGACCGCATCCGTCGGGTCGTACCCGAACACGCGAACGAACGCGGAGTTCACGCGGTCGACGACCGGTTCGCCGTCCTCGATCCGGTACTGGAGGGCGGCGTCGGGGATGTTCTCGAACAGCGCCGCGAAGCGGTCGCGTTCCCGGGTCACGAGTGCCTCGTAGCTCACGCGTTCGCGGGCGTGCTCGACGCACGTCACGAGTAACTCCGCGAGCTCGCGGTCGGTCTCTGAGAACGCATCTCGTGACTCCGAGAGCGCCTGGAGGACGGCGTCGTCACCGATCGGGATGGAGAGCACGGACTGGAACGCGGGATTCGTCGGCGCCGCATCCGCGTCCGCGTGCAGGTCGTCGACGACGACGGTCTCGGCCGCGTCGATCGTCCGTCCGGCGACGCCGTCGTCGACCTCGAGCAGGTCAACGTCCGGGTACAGCGTCCGTGCGACCGCCGCCGCGGGCGCGAACACGCCGTCGTCGACGTACGCGACCGAACACGCGTCGAAGGGGAGCACGTCCGCCGCGGACTCCACGGCGATGTCGAAGAGCTCCGCTTCCGTGTCGGCTCGCCCCAGTGCGGTCGCTGCGTCGTGCAGGCGTTCGATCCGTTCGCGAGTCGCCGCCATCGTCTGTTCGTAGACCCGTACGCGTCGCCTCGTCTTGACTCTGGGGGCAGTCAGTGCACGGGATCCGAACGACACACGGGCTGGATGCCCCGTGCTACGCGAGCGGGTAGAACGGCGTGAGGTCGCGAGACCAGTGGAGTTCGTCCTCGTAGACCACGAGGTAGCCCTCGTCGTCGAGCAATCGCGCGACCTCGGTGGCGTCGAGTTCGAACGGGAGCCCGTTCGATAGCAGTCGCGGACGGACGCCGGGGACGTCCGGATGCCAGTACAGGCCGGCGGTCGGGCCGCCGGTCTTCCCGGTGACGTCGAACGTGGTGTCGCCGTTCGACGTGACGTGTAACGGGATGAAGTTCACGCTGTCATCGGCCTGGATCGTGTGCGTGCCGTCGCCGAACACGAGCCCCTCGAACGTGCCGTCGACGTACCGGTCGACGAGTCGTCGCGACAGCTCCAGTCCGAACCCCTGGACGAGCAATCGAACGAACGCTATCCCCGGTTCCGGCGCGAGCCCGCCCGTCCTGACGACGCCAGCGATGGCGCTGGCGTCGACGAGCGCCCGCCCGATCGCCGCCGCGTCGTGCTCCGAGATCGGACCGCCGTCGCCTTTCAGGTCGAGGACGACGATGCGCGCACCGACGTCGGCGACGTCCGCGGGTGCGAGCGCGCCGTCCACGCACTCGATCGCGCCGTCGACGCGATCCCCGACGACGTGCACGACGCCGTCGGTCGACGCGAACGCCGCCTCGAGTTCGGCGGTCGTCAGTTCGTCGCAACGCCGTACCGTGATGTCGACGCTATCCCCGGAATCCGCGTACAGTTCCTCGACGACGTCGCCGGTCTCCGGGCGGGTGTTCGCCACGACGAGGACGTCGACGGCCCCGCCGGTCGCGTCGCTCTCGAGGAACGCGAGGTAGTTGTCGTACGCCGACGGCGACGCCGCGTACGTCTCCGGTCGAACGCCGTCGGCGAGCCACGCCGACGTCACCATCGGGTCGTCGCGCTCGACGGTCCGGCTGTCGACGGTCCGGCTGGCGACGTCCGCTCGACCGTCCGAGGCGCTCGGCGTCTCGCTCTCGGCCGCGTCGAACCCGGAATCGAGGTAGATGCGGGCTTCGTGGTGACAGAGGTGCGGGAGCGCTCGCGCGAACGCCGGCGTCGGCTCGACGAACGCGACGTGGGACCGACGCGGTAGTTCGCCGCGGACGTCCTCGAACGGCGCGTCCAGGTACGCCTCCAGGCGTTCGGCCGGGGACGCGTCGGTCAACGCCAGGCCGTCCAGTCCGAGGTCGTCCATGAACGCCGCCTCCGCCAGTTCGAGCTCTCCGAGTCCGCTCGTGGAGTTCACGAGGCAGTCCGCGTAGAACGTCCGCTGGAAGCAGTCGTTCGCCTCGAACTGGAACGCCGGGAGCGGCGAGAACTCGTGGTGGACGTCCGCGGACGGTGCCCGCAACACCGGTGCGTCGCGGTCCTCGACCACGACGTCGGCGGCGAGGTGGTACGCGAGCGGTGCCGCCGGCACCCCGTACGCGAACTCGTCGGGGAGCGCGAGCTCGATACCGGTGTCGGGGATCGCGTCGGCGACGACGGCCGGGACGTCCGTCTCGTCGCCGAACTCGACGAGCGGCGGATAGTCTCGCCACCCCGGGAGCGTCCGCTCCGGGCCGGTCGCGAGGTGCGCGCTCGACAGTGCCGTCAACGCGGTCGCGAGCCCGCGCGCCGTCGGTTCGACTGTCACCGTCGCCTCCGGGTAGTCGACGAGGCTCCAGTACCCGACCGTGACCGGCGTCGGGTGTTCGAACGCGAGTCGGACGCCGCCGTCCGCGAACCGTTCGAGCGTCGCCGCCGCGTCGAAGACGACGTACGCGACCAACTGGCTCGTCGCCTTCAGGACGTGCGAGCCGTCCGGGATCGACAGCTCGCCCTTGCCTTCGTCGAACTTCTCGAACGTCGACGCGTCCGCGTCACCGAGTTCCACGAGGAGATTGCCGAACGTCAACTCCGTCACTCGCCCGGCGACGACCGCGTCGATCCCGTCGATCGGGACTGGCTCGGGCGCCGCGCTGTCGTCCCACCCGACGACGTCGATGGTGAGGCGCTATCCGGCGCGGTCGACCGCCCGCAACGACGAATCCGAGACCTCCACGTCAACCATTACCACCCAGTGGGTTCGGATGCGACAAGACGCTTGCGGGCACTCGAAGGGGCTTTGGGTCTCGGCCTCTACTCTCGATGCAATGAGTCAACCGAGTCCCGAGGTCTACGAGGAGGGCCGCGGGATGGACGCCCACAACCAGGTGATGCGGTCCATCCGCGCCGAGAAGGACGAGACGTACGACCCCCACGAGCCGACGCGCGTCTGGCTGGACGAGGACAACACGCCCGGTGGCGTCTACGATAGCCTCACCATCATCCTGAACACGGGCGGCTGTCGGTGGGCGCGCGCTGGCGGGTGCACGATGTGCGGGTACGTCGCGGAGAGCGTGGAGGGCGGGAGCGTCACGCACGACGCCCTCATGGACCAGATCGACGTCTGCCTCGAGCACGAACGCGAGAACACCGAGGATGGCGAACGAGCCGATCTCATCAAGATCTATACCTCCGGAAGCTTCCTCGACGAGCGCGAGGTCGGCGCCCAGACCCGGCAAGCGATCGCGGAAACGTTCGCGGACCGCGAGCGCATCGTCGTGGAGAGCCTCCCGGACTTCGTCGACGAACCGAAGGTCGCGGACTTCACCCAGCACGGCCTCGACGTCGACGTCGCCGTCGGTCTGGAGACCGCGACCGACCGCGTCCGCCACGACTGCGTGAACAAGTACTTCGACTTCAGTGACTTCGAGACGGCCGCCATGGCCGCGAAAGAAGCCGGTGCGGGCGTGAAAGCGTACCTCCTCATGAAGCCGCCGTTCCTCACCGAACCGGAAGCACTCGAAGACATGAAGGAGAGCGTCCGCAGGTGCGCGAACGTCGACGGCTGTCACACCGTCTCGATGAACCCCTGTAACGTCCAGCGGTACACGATGGTCGACGAACTGTTCTTCCGCGGGGGCTACCGCCCACCGTGGCTGTGGTCGGTCGCAGACGTCCTCGAATCGACCGCCGACGAGGACGTCATCGTCGTCTCCGACCCCGTCGGTCACGGCTCCGACCGCGGCCCCCACAACTGCGGCGAGTGCGACGATCAGGTGCAGAAGGCGATCAAGGACTTCGACCTTCGCCAGGACCCCAGCGTCTTCGAGCAAGTCACCTGCGAGTGCGAAGCCACCTGGGAGACCGTCCTCGAACGCGAAACCAGCTACAACGCACCCCTCGTCGAGTAGAGTCAGGGGACGCCCCGCGCGTCGACCGACTCGGAGGACCCCTGAGACCGTTCGAACCGCCCGGAACCGCACCCGGTCCGTCCGTACCTTTTACCCGTCAGGTCGTGACGGATCAAGCAGCAATGAGCGAGGAGCCCCAGGGGACGAACATCGAGGGCGATGCGCCGGTTGCCGAGGACGTCGTCGAGACCGACAGCGCGACGGTCACCGACGACGCGGAACTGGAGCGGACGCTCGGACTGAGTGGCGGGCTCGCGATCGGTATCGGGACGATGATCGGTGCCGGCATCTTCGTGTTCCCCGGGCTGGCGGGTGCGGAGGTCGGGACCGCCGCGTCGGCGTCGTTCGCCGTCGGCGGCGTCATCGCACTCCTCGTCGCGCTCCCGACGTCGGAACTGGCGACCGCGATGCCCAAGAGCGGCGGCGGCTACTACTTCATCTCGCGGGGTCTCGGGACGCTCCCCGGGACCATCGTCGGACTGTCGCTCTGGCTCGGGCTCGTGTTCGCGACCGCGTTCTACCTCGTCGGACTGGGGTTCTACGCGCTCGACGCGCTCGCGGTCGTCGGCATCACGATCGACGCGAGCACGGACGTCGTCGTCGCGATCATCGCCGTCCTCGCCGGCATCGGGTTCACCGTCCTGAACGTCACCGGGACGGAGAACGCGGCGAAACTCCAGAACGGTATCGTCGCACTCCTCCTGTCGATGCTCGTCGCGTTCCTCGGGTTCGGGATGCTCGACGTCCTCGGCGTCGTCGGCACCGAACCGACCGGCGGCACCGAAGCCGACAGGTGGGCGGCGGTCCCGATAATCTCGACGGCCGCGCTCGTGTTCACGTCGTACCTCGGGTTCGCGCAGGTCGCGACCGTCGCCGGCGAGATGAAACGCCCCGGCCGCAACCTCCCGCTGGCGATGATCGGCTCGGTCGTCATCGTGACGATACTGTACGTCGTGACTATCTTCGTCGCGACCAGCATCTTCGACACCGGACAACTCGAGTCGTTCGGCGAGACGGCGATGGTCGAGGTCGGACGGGAACTGCTCGGCGCCGGCGGGGCGTTCGTCATCATCGTCGGCGGCCTGCTCGCGACGATGTCGTCGGCGAACGCGTCCGTCCTCAGCACGTCCCGGGCGATCTACGGCGTCTCGAAGGACGCCCTCCTGCCACGGTGGGCGAGCCGGATCAACCTCAAGTACGGCACGCCCCACGCCGCTCTCGGGATGGCCGGCGGTCCCATCATCGTGCTGGCGGCGACCGGCCAGGTCGAGTTGCTCGCCGAAGCCGCGTCGTTCCTCCATCTCGTCATGTACGGGCTGATGTGCGTCGCGCTCCTGGCGATTCGCCGGGACGAACCCGAGTGGTACGACCCGGACTTCCGCGTCCCCGGCGGCCCCGTCATCCCCGTGATCGGGGCCGTCGCGAGCTTCGGACTCATCGGCTTCATGGACGAGGCCTCGATCGTCGTCGGGTCGGTCGTCATGCTCGCCACCGCAGGGTGGTACTTCTATTACGCTCGCGACGTGAAATTGAAGGGAGTGCTCTGATGACTCGCGTACTCGTCCCCGTCGAGGTGCTCGAAGGCGAGAGCGTCTCCCAGGGCCTGATAAGCCTCTTGAGTCCGATGGACGTGACCGTCCTGGGATACCACGTCCTGCCAGAACAGACTCCGGCGGATCAGGCGCGCCTCCAGTACGAGGACCAAGCGACGGACGCCCTGGAGGACCTCGAGGACGCGTTCCGGAGCGCCGGCGGGGACGCCGACCATCGACTCGTGTTCACGCACGACGAGGAGCAGACGATAGACCGGGTCGCCGCCGAGGTCGACGCACGCGCGATCGTGCTCCCGGGGATGACCGTCGCGGTCGACGAACTCCTCGTCTCGCTCTCCGGTGACGTCGCCGTCGAACGCATCCTCGCGTTCGTCACGGACCTCGTCGGCGACCGCGACGTCGACGTGACGCTGTTCCACGCTGGCAAGGACGCGTCCGGCGCCGCCGAGCGCCTCGAATCCTCGGCCGTGGACCTCCGGGGACACGGCATCAGCGTTCGGACGGAGACGACCGTCGACTCGCCGCTCGCCGCCCTCCTCGGCGTCGTTCCGGCGCACGACGCGGTCGTCATGGGCGAGAAAGCACCGTCGTTCCGCTCTCTCGTCTTCGGCGACGAAACCGACCGCGTCGCGTCCGCATCCGTCGGCCCCGTGCTCGTCGTCCGATACGACGAGTCGCTGGACGGCCAACTCGCGGACCGACACGACGAGCAACTCGAAGCGGAGCACGACGAGCAACTCGAAGCGGAGCACGACGAGTCCGTCGACGAGAGATCGTAGACTCGCGGCCACTCACGTCATCGACGCGCCGGGGCGCTGCCGTCGCCCTTTCCGTACTCTAGTCGTCCGCGCGAAGGACGTCAGATTCCGTCGCGATCGGGACGTGGAGCGTGACGGTCGTGCCACGCGGGTCGTTCTCCTCGAACGTGACGCTCCCACCGGACTGGTTCACGACCCAGTCGACGAGCCACAGCCCGAGTCCGCTCGCGTGCCGGAGCTGCGTGATCTCGCGTTCCTCCTCGATGAGTTCGCGCTCCGTGTCCGGGATGCCCGGGCCGTCGTCGCTCACGCGGATGCAGAGGACGTCGTCGCGGTCCGGCGCGCGCTTCGCGGACACGCACACGCTCGGGTCCGGTCGGTCGTTGTGCTCGACGGCGTTCTCGATGAGGTGATAGATCGCCGTCCGGAGCATGTCGTCCGCGCGCACCTCGACGTTCTCCGTCAACGCCGTCTCGATGTTCGCGTGCGGATACTCCTCGCGGACGCGTCGTGCACTCGTCTCCACGCTCTCGCTCACGCTCACCGGGCCCGTCGCCTCCGTGTCGCGGTCGAGCGTCCGTTCGACCGCGCGCGTCTTCTCCGCGAGGCCCAGCAGGTCGTCCGCGCGCTCGATCACCTGGTCGGCGTACCCGACCGCCGTCGAATCCGACACCGCGTCCTGGAGCATCTCCGCCGACCCCTTGATGATGTTCATGCCGTTCCGGAGGTCGTGCCGGAGGACGCGATTCAATATCTCGACGCGCTTCTGGCGTTCCTTGCGTTCCGTGATGTCCGAGTACACGCCGTACGTGGACTGTTCGTCCGCGTCCGGGTCCACGGGTACCGCCGTCAGCTCGAAGTCACGGAGGCCGTCGGTCGTCCGTCGCTTCACCTCGACGTCCACCACCTGCCCGTTCTGTCCACGGTCGTCGAGATCCACGGCTTCCTCGCGGCGGTCGACCGGGACGATGAACTCGTTCAGGTTCTCGCCGACGACCTCCGCCGGATCGTACCCGAACACGCGCTCGAACGCCGGGTTCACGCGCTGAACGATCGTCTCGCCGTCCTCGTAACTCACCTGCACGACCGGGTCCGGGACGTTCTCGAACAGCGCCGCGAACCGGTCGCGTTCGCTCCGCAACCGACCCTCGAACTCGAGGCGTTCGATCGCGTCGCTCACGTGCCGCATCAGGAGTTCCGCGAGCTCCAGGTCGTCCTCGTCGAACCCGCCGACCTCGTCACTCACCGCCTGGAACACGCCGTGTTCGCCGACCGGGACGGAGATGAGAGACCGGTACTCGCGCTTCTCCGGCGTCGCCTCGTTGTCTCCCTGCACGTCCTCGAAGAGGAACGAGTCGCCAGTCCGGTGGGTCTTCCCGGCGATGCCGTCGCTCACGTGCGCTTCGTTCTTGTACCCCTGCGGCTCGATCTCGGAGGACAACCCGACGGAGTGGAGGTAGTCGCCGCGGACCTCGTCGACGCCACAGACGTCGAAGTCGAGGACGCCTTCCGCCGCTTCGACGGTCAACCGCCAGACGTCGTGGCGCGTCTCGCAGTCGTCGAGCAACGACGCGATGTCGTGGAGGTTCTCGATCTTCCGGCGTTTGTCCCCGAGCTCGCTCTGCATGCGTTTGCGCTCCCGGACGTCGCGGACGACGCCAGCTACGCCACTGAACTCGCGTCCCTCGGGGTCGGAGAGCAGTGCGACGTTCACCTCGCAGGGGATCGCACCGCCGTCGGCGGTCTGCAGGTCGACCTCGAGCGTCAACACGCGCTCGTAGGTGGGGTCGTCGCCGACGAGGTCAGTCACCTGCCGTGTCGCTCGTTCGAACACGCGCTCGCCGACGAGTTTCGCCGCGCTCTCGCCGACGAGTTCCTCGCGGTCGTACCCGCTCAGCGCCTGGAGCGTCTCGTTGACGGTCTGGAATGTGCCGTCGCTGTCGAGCGCGAAGACGCCCGCACCGACGGCGTCCACGATCGTCTCGTGCAGGCGGAGTTCGTCCTCGCGACTCGTCCGGTCGAGCGCCGCCGTGGTCGCGGACGCGAGGATGTTCGACAACTGGATGTCGGTCTCGTCGAACGCGTTCTCGGTGCGTGACCCGAGCGCGAGCGTGCCGTGCTCGCCCAGCGGGTGGACGAGCGCGCTCTCCACGGGGTCGTCGGACGTGAGCGTCGAGCGCTCGTGAACGGCCTCCTGGACGAGCGTCGACTCGCCGTCCTGGAACGCTCGGTAGTTGATACTCTCGGAATCGTTCACGGGCGCCAGTTCACTCAGGGGCGTGCTCGCCGCGGCCGCCTCCATATAGTCGTTCTCCTGGAGGTAGACGACCGAGTACGGCTGTCCGAGGATCTCTTCGGCCGCACTCACCACGTGTTCGGCGACGGCGTCGGTGTCGTCCACGCGAACGAGTTCACGAGTCACCGAGCGCAGTTGCTCGATCGTCTCCTTGCGGTTCTCTCGAGCGGTGACGTCGTGGACGAACGAGAGTACGCCCGTTATCTCGCCGTCGTAGTCGGTGAGCGTCGTGTTGTGCCACTCGCAGGTGATGGCCGTGCCGTCCTTCCGGACGTTCTCGTTCACGCCCTTCTCGACGCCGGCCTCGGACAGGACGCGGTCGCGGGTCTCCTCGACGCCCTCGCGTTCGTGCTCGGGGACGAGCAGTTCGACGACGTCGGCCCCGAGCGCTTCGCTGGCCGTGTACCCGAACAGGTCGGTCGCGCCGCCGTTCCAGCGAACGACGTCGCCTGCGGCGTCGAACTCGATGAGCGCGAGCGGTGCCTGTGCGACGATGTGACTCGGGTTCGCGGCCGCACCCGCGGTCTTCAGGCCGGGGTTCGGGTCGGTCGTCAGGCCGTCGATGCGACTGACGAGCGTGTCGACGCCGTCTCGCTTCGGGACGTACCCGTCGGCGCCGGCGGCGAACGCGCGCCCGGCGACGCGCTCGTCGCCCGCGTCCGTGTAGAAGACGAACGACGTTTTTGGTGCGACGGTCGTGACGTGCTCGCAGAACGCGAGCGTTCCGCCCTCGGCGCCCTCGGCGTCCGGGAGGTCGTACTCGCTGACGACGTAGTCGTAGACCGCGTCCGTGAGCGCGTCTAGCGCGCTCGACACGGTCTCCACCGCTGTCACGTTGCAGTCGTCGAGCGCGGCGCGTACGGCCGCTCGCGAATCTGCGGATGTGTCGACGTAGAGGACGCGATCTCCAGCGAATCCATCCACCGAGTCCGAACCCACCACTGGTCGTTCTTCAAACGGTGGTCACGGTGTTTAAACTTTGAGGCAGACGGGGGCCGAATACTACTTGTCGTTCGAGCGGGTCCGCGTCTGGGTTCGAACGTGGTTCTACTGGGTCGTCGCTCGCGCGAACCCGCGGAGCAGGGGTCGGCCGTCGGTGCCGCCGACGTCGGCGAGTGTGGCGCGCTCGGGGTGTGGCATGAGGACGGCGGTGGTGTCGCGTTCGCCGAGGACGCCGGCGACGTTGTGCTTGGAGCCGTTCGGGTTCGCGTCCACGGACGGGTCGCCGTTCTCGTCGCAGTACCGGAAGAGGACGCGTTCGCTCGTCTCCAGTTGCGTGAGGCGGTCGTCGTCGATCTCGTATCGGCCTTCGCCGTGCGCGATGGGGAGGGAGACGACGTCGCCCTCTTCGTATCCGCTCGTCCACGGGGTGTCGGCGTTCTCGACGCGCACGTTCACGTGCTCGCACTGGAAGCGCGCACTGGCGTTGGTGGTGAACGCGCCCTCGGTGAGCCCGGATTCGCACCCGATCTGGGCGCCGTTGCAGACGCCGAGGACGGGCGTGCCGTCGGCGGCGGCGTCCCGGACGTCGTTCATGATCGGGGAGTGGGCGGCCATCGCGCCGGCGCGCAGGTAGTCGCCGTACGAGAAGCCACCGGGGAGCATGATCCCGGTGACGTCCTCGGGGAGGCCGTCTTCGTGCCAGACGATCTCGGCGTCGACGCCGACGTCGTCGAGCGCTCGCAGTGCGTCTCGATCGCAGTTCGATCCGCCGAAGCGGACGATGGCTACCGTCATCGTCAGTCTCGGGGGTCGACTGCGACGTCGTAGTCGTGGATGGTGGGGTTCGCGAGCAGGCGTTCGGCCATCTCGGTGGCGCGCTCGCGCGCGTCGTCCTCGGTTTCCGCGTCGAGGTCGACCTCGAACCGGTCGGATGCCCGCAGGTCCTCCAGTTCGAACCCGAGGCGTTCGAGCGCCTGTTGTGTCGTTTCGGCCTCCGGGTCGAGGACCCCGTGCTTGAGCCTCACGGTCACCGTGGCGGTGTACGCAGTCATCGACTGGAGACGCGCGTTCGTGCTCAAAAACTCTTGCGGGATCGGGTTGAGGTTGCACGTTCGTGGATAAGCGAGGCGACCGGAGGGAGCCTCGATACCGAGCGCGGCGACCTGTGGGAGCCGCGGGAGGCTGTGGGCGCGAGGCGACCGGAGGGAGCCTCGATACCGAGCGCGGCGACCTGTGGGAGCCGCGGGAGGCTGTGGGCGCGAGGCGACCGGAGGGAGCCTCGATATCGAGCGCGGCGACCTGTGGGAGCCGTGGGCGGTGGTGTGGTTGGGTCGAAGGGAGTCGTGAGGTGGAGTGGTGAGGCGACGGGGGGAGCGTCGGGATCGAGTCCGCTGATGGTATGTGGTGTGTTGTCGTCGTGCTTATTGCCGCGGCGGTCGACGTGTGGGGTATGGCGCGTGTGCTCCGGTTCGTCGGGGGCGTGGTCGGTGTCGTCGCTGTCGTGCTCGGCCTGTGGGATGCGTGGTGGCGGTTCACGATGGACGACGTCGACAGGGTGCCGTACACGGTGCTTGAGCGCTCGGGTGCCTTCGAGTTGCGCGAGTACCCCGACCTGGTTGCGGTGCGGACGGCTGCGGAGAGTCAGCGGGAGGCGTTCGGTCGACTGTTCGCGTACATCGACGGGGCGAACGCGACGAGCGAGGACGTGGCGATGACGGCGCCGGTCGCGTCGTCGACGGCGGTGGACGTCGCGATGACGACACCGGTCGCGTCCACGCCGACGGAGGACGGCGTCGAGATGTGGTTCTTCCTCCCGGCAGAGTACACGCTAGAGAGTGCGCCGACGCCGACCGACGACCACGTCGAACTCGAAGTACACGAACATCGGCGAGTGGCCACGTACCGGTTCTCGTGGTTCACGACCGACGGCCGCGTCGAGCGCGCGCATCGGCGCGTGAAGCACGCGCTCGCAGACCGTGGATTCGAGCCGGTGGGCGAGCCCGAACTCCACCGGTACGACGACCCGCGGACGCCGCCGTGGCAGCGCCGGAACGAGGTCGTCGTTCCCGTCGAGTAGGTGTGGCGTCGTTGCGTGGAAGGGAACGTTTTTGCTCGCGCGTCGTCTGAGTGTCCAGCGATGTCTCACCCGACCAGCAGTTGGAGGTGGTGCCGTTGACCAGTGACTTCGCGGAAATCACGGTGGTCGGAGGAGACAAGACGGGACTGATCGCTCGCGTCACCTCGCTGCTGTTCGAGCGCGGGATCAACATCGAGGACCTCGACCAGGCGGTCCGCGAGGACGTGTTCCGGATGACGCTCTCCGCGGACGTCGACGAGATGGTGTGTACGCAGGAGAAACTGCGCGAGGACCTCGACGACCTCGGTGACGAACTCGGCGTCGACGTGCAAGTCCGATTCCCGGAGGACCGGGAGACCCAGCAGATCGCGGTGCTCGTGACGAAGGAGAGTCACTGCCTCGAACGACTGTTCCAGGCGTGGGCGAGCGGCGATCTGGGCGCTGACATCAGTGTCGTCATCGGGAATCACGACGACCTGGAGCCCCTTGCGGAGAAGTACGAGGTGCCGTTCCACGACGTCGGCGACGAGAAGGGGACGCCCGACGAGGGCGAACTCCTCGACTTGCTCGCGGAGTACGACGCGGACCTCATCGTGCTCGCCCGATACATGCGCATCCTCAGTCCGGACGTCGTGTTCCGGTACGAGGACCGCATCATCAACGTCCACCCGAGTCTGCTCCCGGCGTTCCCGGGTGCGAAGGCGTACCGGCAGGCGCTGGAGGAGGGCGTTCGTATCGCTGGCGTCACCGCACACTACGTGACGACGGACCTCGACCAGGGCCCGATCATCACGCAACGCGCGTTCGACCTGCCCGACGACGCGGGCATCGAGGACGTCCGCGAACGCGGGCAACCCCTGGAAGCCGACGCCTTACTTGAGGCGGTACGCTTGCATCTGAACGACGAAGTGAGCGTGCATCGCGGTCGTACGCGACTGCGCGAGGAACGCGAGGGATCCTACCAGCTCGGGCTCTCTGAGGCCGCGGACCGCGCGAACCCCGACCGCCCCGTCGACGGACTCGGCGACGTCGTCGGCGACGACGACTGACCCGGGTTCTCGGTACTACTCGTTCTGCCAGTCCCGTAGGCAGTCGTCGTCGCAGAAGTGCGTGTGTTCGGTGTCGCCGTCGACGATTCGCGTTCGGACGCGGTGGCTGTCGCCCGTGACGGGCTCGCCGCAGTGCGTGCACGCGGGTGCGTCGTCGGCGTCGACGTTGCCGACGTCGGACGTGGGGTCGACCATGTAGTCGACTTCATGCTACCGACGGGCTTGTATCGCAGGTGTCCGGCAATTATTCCGGTGCGGAATCCGGGTCGTCGTCGGTCGACGCCGCGTCCGTCTCGCCCTCCGGGTCGGGGTTGGACGCCGCGACGAGTGCGTCGGGGTCGTCGAACGCGCGTGCGGCGCCGTCACGGACGCTGATGCCCTTGGATGCGAGGTGGCGGGTCTGGTTCTGCGCGAAGTCCTCCTCGGTGGTGCCCCGCGTCGCGAGGACGACGACGTGCGCGGACCCCTCTGGACGCATCGTGCGGCCGGCGCGCTGGGTGCCCTGGCGGCGGGAGCCGCCGAGGCCGGAGGCGACGACCGCGACCTCGGCGTCGGGGAGGTCGATGCCTTCGTCCGCGACCCGGGAGACGACGAGGACGCGCCGGTCGCCGTTCCGGAACTCGCGGAACAGCCGCTCGCGTTCGGAATGCGCCATCTCCCCGCTGATGAACGGGACGTCGAGCGCGTCGGCGAGTGCGTTCCCGTGGTCTAAGTACTCGACGAACACGAGCGCCTTCTTCCCGGGGTGTTCGCGTTCGAGGACGTGCGTCGTCTCCGCGAGCTTCGCGGGGTTCGCCGCCGCTTCCCGGCGCTTGTCGTGTCCGTCGCGTTTCGCGTGGCGTTCCTGGGCGTCGTCGCTCCCCCACGGCACGTACCGGACCTCGACCTCGGGGTCCTGGACGAACCCGGCGTCGAAGAGGGCGTCCCAGTCCGTCCCGATCGGCGGTCCCACGAGCGTGAAGATCTCCTCCTCGCGGTCGTCGCCCCGGACCGGAGAGGCGGTCAGGCCGAGCCGGTGCTTGCTCTGGAGGTCGACGCTCCGGCGGTGGATGGGGGCGGGCACGTGATGGACTTCGTCGTACACCACGAGCCCCCATTCGCGCTCGTCGAACAGCTGACGGTGTCGGTCCATCCCCGCGGTCTGGTAGGTCGCGATGGTGACGGGCCGGATCTGTTTCTCGCCGCCGTGGTACTCGCCGATCTGCTCGGGCGCGAGGTTCGTGTGCTTGAGGAGTTCTTCGTGCCACTGGCTCGCGAGTTCGCGCGAGGGCACGAGAATCAGGGTCTCGCCGCCGATGGCTTCGATGACGCCCATCGCGGCGACGGTCTTCCCACTGCCCGGCGGGCCGACGAGCACGCCAGCGCCGTGGTCCTCGAACCGGTCCACCCACTCGCGCTGGTAGTCCCGCAACCGCAGGTGGAGGTCGAATTCGAGCGCGTCGCCGGACTCGAGGTCGCGCGCGTCCTCGACGGGATATCCCGCCTCGTAGAGGGTGCGCTTGACCTCCGCGATCCGGTCCTCGGCCACCCACGCTTCCGTGTCGGAGATGACCGCGCGGAGCGCGCCGTCGGGGAGGCGTTGCTCGGCGACGTTCCCGAGCAGGCTCGAATTCGCCGCCACCAGCACCACGTAGCCGTCCTCGTGCGTCCGCAACTCGAAGCGGTGTGCGCGCTTGTACTGTTCGACCACCCACTCCTCGAACGTCGACGGCCACGTCGGGAGCACCGACTTCATCGTCGCCACGAGCTCCTCGTGGGTCTCGTACGGCGCCTGCCAGACGTCCTCCCGACGGATCTCGTAGACGTACCCGCCCGTTCGCGTGGTGTCGACGAGGCGCGCGAACTGTGCGAGTTGCGCTCGCGTGAACTGCTCGGGCTGGTCGACGACGACCTCGCGACGCTCCGGGAAGAAGACGACGCGCTCGCGCTCGACCATCCGCGCCCAGTCGCTCGCGTACCACACCGTCGCGTCCTCGCCGACGTTCGCACGCTCCACGTCGCCTCGCTCCGCCAGGGCCTCCAGGGCCTGCAACGCGTCCGCCTGACTCACGTCGAGGCGGCGAGCGAGCGCCGTCGCCGTGATCACTGGCCGACCGTGGTCCTCGAGCGCGTCGTAGAACCGGTCGACGGACAGCTCCTCTATCTCGGGGTCGCTCTCGGTCACTACCAGCGGGTAGCGCCCGCGCGCGGAAAGGCATACCGTCCCGTCGTCGACCACGCGACTGCTTCCAGTTCTCAGGTCTCGAGAACGGTTTCTGGATTCCGAAAGACACGACCCGTTTATATCACGTCCCCCGAGGTATCTGCAAGTGTAGAGGTGCAAGACCATGTCCAAGCAAACCCGCAAACTGGACGCTGAACTGTTCGGTCGCGAGACCGAGTTCGAGTACTCCGAGCACTGGGTCGGCTACGCGCTCGTCGGCCTCAGGGTCGTCATGGGCTGGGTCCTCCTGCAGGGCGGCCTGACGAAGCTCGTCACGTACCTCGACGGCAACCCCGAGACGAACTGGACGGCCGCGGGCTACCTCGCGAACGCCATCCCCGAAGGTAACCCGTTCATGGGTATGTGGGGCGGTATGGCCGGGAGCCCGCTCGTCGACATGCTCGTGATGTGGGGACTCACCCTCACGGGCCTCGGGCTGATCCTCGGCGCGTTCGTCCGCTGGAACGCGTTCTGGGGCGCGGTCATGATGCTGATGTTCTGGGCGGCGAGCCTGACGGGCGGCCTCATGCAGGGGCTTCCCTTGGCGCACGGCTGGGTCGTCGACGACCACGTCGTGTACGCGATGCTCCTGTTCGGCCTCGGCGCCATCGGCGCGGGCCGACTCCTCGGCGTCGACAGGTTCCTCGAGGACCTCGACTTCGTCAGGGAGAACCGCTGGCTCCGCCTCCTCATGGGCTGAGCCGACTCGAGACCCACCAGTCGTGGGTAGGTGGCGCGCATTCGTCCTTCTTCTCGCCGACGTCACCCGAGGAGACCTCGCGACCGGTTCTCGGGTCGTCGTGGCGGCCGTGAACCCTGGGACGAGGAGTCCGAGCCCGTGTCCGTCGCATGGGCGCGACCATCGGTTCGTCACTACGCCAGCTCGCTGCTACCGGATCTCCCGGAGATGCCGATACGAACCATTTCGCTGTCAGCGGCTGTCACTCGCTGGAACTCGGCTGCGTCGTTCCCGCTGGTCGAGAACGGCTCCCCCATTTATATTCGAACCTTACAAAGTTCGAGGTGAGGCGACCGGAATGAGTACCAGAAAACTCGAGTCTAATATCTTCGGCCGGGAGGTATCGTTCGAATACTCGGAAACGTGGGTCGGCTACTCGCTTCTCGCACTCCGATTCGTGATGGGCTGGACGTTCTTCTTGCCCGGTATCCAGCAAGCGTGGGATCCGGAATGGAGTGCGAGCGGACTGCTCCTGTACGGCATCCCGGATGGCAACCCGCTGACCGAGGTCTGGACGACGCTCGGACAGGACTGGGTCTGGCTGATCACGCCGATGAACTCGATCGGGCTGACGCTCATCGGCCTCGCCCTCATATTCGGCGTCTTCGTCAGGTTCGCCGCGTTCTGGGGGTCCGTGATGATGTTCTTCTACTACCTCGCAGCGTTACACGGTGGACTGCTCGCGGGGCTTCCGCTCGCGAACGGGTACGTCGTCGACGACCACATCGTCTACATCCTGATCCTGTTCGGGCTCGGCGCGTTCGGGTCCGGCCGCATCCTGGGGCTGGACAGCAAACTCGAAGAACTCGACGTCGTCGAACGATACCCGCGGCTGAAGTTCCTGCTGGGCTGAACTGGTCGGATCGCTGCCCACCTCCCTGCAGTGATCCGTCGCCGAGACCCGGATATCGCGCGGTTTCGTTCGCTCCGGGGTGGCACGCACCGTTCTATCGTTCGGGAAACCGACGGTAGACCTATCTATGTCCGTGAGGAAATTATGGACATGAGCGACGGACCAGAACTCTCCTCGAATCTAGAAGACACACTGAAAAGCCACCGCCGCGGTGGACAGGATACGCAGGGAACGATCGTCCTGAGCGATCGGGAAGGCTACGTCGGTGACACCATCACGTTCAAAGGTCGAAACCTGAGTCCGAACGAGCGCTTCGAGATCGAATGGCGATCCGTCCAGGGTAGCTGGGGGGTTCTGGAGGCTAACGAGGTCGTCGGTCCGCAGTACCGCCCTCGAACCGAGACGGTGGCGACGGTCACGTCCGACGAACACGGGCAATTCGATCACGAATGGGAGGTTCCCGAAGACTACGGGGGGTCCCACAAGGTCGAACTACTCAAGGACGGGGAGACCGTCGATCGCACGGACTTCGAGATCCATCCGTGGTTCGAGATCGATAGCACCGAGGCAGAACTCGGTGATTCCTTCACCGTCAAGGGATACGGAATCGGTCCTAACGTCGTCACGAACAACTACCAGGTCGCCTGGGACAACGGCTACGTCGGGTTCATGACCGGCGTGATGAACCGCGGAACGGCCACGGCCCAGATCCGTGCGGTCGGCCCGACGGGCAAGCACACGCTCCAGGTGTGGCGTAACTACCGTGGGGTGCCGTACCTCCAGAACAACACGCAGTCGCCGTACGGTCCGGTTGGCCAGGGACGGCAGTCCCAGTGGACGGTCGAGGTCACCGAACCCGAGGAACCGCCGGAGACTGCCTGGGTCGATCCGCTGTTCGACGAGAGCCCGATCGACATCCACTATCCCGAGATCGACGAGGATACCGACGCGGAACTGGAGATCTCGCCGACGTCGGGCCAGCCCGGAACGACGGCGTTCATTACAGGGCGTGACTTCCCTGCCGAGACGGAGGTCGACCTCGTCTGGTACCGCCACGAGGGGCATCGCGTCAAGGGAATCCCGATCACGCCAGAACCCCACACGGACGTCCTGCCGACGGTCACGACCGACGAGGACGGTGGCTTCCAGATCGAGTTCGAGATCCCGCCCGAGGAGGGCTCGACTCGACCGATAACGGCCGTCGTCGACGGCCGCGAGGTCGCCGTCACTGGGTTCATGATGCAGCCGTCCGTGCACAACGTCGAACCGACGAGCGCGACGGTCGGGGAGACGATCGAGATCGAACTGTCGGGGATCGGCTGGACGACCTACGAGAACCAGCAGTTCTTCGTCTACGACAACAAACCGCTCGGGTTCGTCTGTGGCACCAGCGACGAGGACAAGCAGGGTATCGTCCGCGTCGAACTCCCGGCGTCCGGCCAGCCAGGCTGGCACTTCGTCGACGTCTACCCCACGATCTCGCACATGCAGGAGGACGAACCGGAGTTCGAGGTCTGGCCGCACCTGTCGTATCTGGACAATCACCCGGTCCGGCCGCTGGCCGCCATGCACATCGCCATCGAGGTCACCGAGGAGTAGGCAGGGACCGGATCGGGGCGTCTCACGGCTCTGTCTCTCCTTCGAACCGGTTGCGGGTCCACCTCGTGGTACCGCTCGATTGGTCCGGTTTCTGTAACCGCGTGCTCGATCCAGGCGTCGTCGGTTCCGGAGTAGCGTTCGACGATGCGTCGAAAGTCCCGGAGTGAGACCGTCCCGTCGTGCTCGTTCATCGCGTGGAAGACGTCGAACAGCGTGTGCTCGCCACCGCTACCGCTTCGAACCGTCGCGTCGATCGCGTGGAGTAGACGCACGCCTCTGGTGTAGTCGACGGGGTCGCCATCCCACGTGGCTGGGGTCGACAACCTGGCGTCGGGGTAGTCCGAGTATGCGTCGAGCCGTGCTCGGACGTCGCTCCGGGTGACCTCCCCGTACTGTTCTTGCATGGCGCGATAGGAGAGGTACTCCGCGCTGGCTTCCCGGAACCACGCCATCTCACGGGAGGGTTCGAACGACTGTCGGGTGTGAACGACCTCGTGGAGCCAGACGCTCCCGACGTCACCGTCCCAGAACGCGTCGACGGTCACGTAACTGGTCCCGTCTGGGTAGGTTAGCCCTCGGTGCGGTAACGCGTCCGGTGCCGCGACCACAGTGACTTTGCGTGGCTCGGGGTCGAGTGCGTATGGCGAGAGAAACTCCGAGACGAAGTGCGCCTTCCGTGCCGGGTCGACGTCTCCGCCCGCCGGGGCGACGACGGTCACCGTCGTTGTGTCGACCTGTCTCGTCGAACTGCTCACGTTGCCGATCAGCACCCGGTCGCCGACCGGGACGATGCTGTCGGTCCGACCGTCGATGCGGCGTTCGAGTGCCGCGGGCAGCGTCGACCGGTCGACGAACGCCCATCCGTCGGCTGAATCGGTTAGTTCGGGATCGACGTCTGCGACGACGAACTCCTCGATCTCCCTGCCGTCGCGATTGTACGTGACCGTGACCGTCGTGTTGCCGGAGACGGTGAGGACGGTCGGATTCGTCGCGCTGTCGTCTTCGGCACTCCCCACGGAAAGCGCACCTGGCCCGAAACCGGTGGCGACGGCCACACCGATCCCGATCGTGATCGCGACGATCGCTAGCCCTGCGAGTACTGCGTTCGTGCTCGCCGGGACGCGACTGGACGCCGTTCGCTCCTCCGCAGCCATCTGTCGGGTTCCACTGCCGGTACCGTTCGACCGATGATAAGCGTATTGACGCTTGACGCGGCTCACCTGCGGTCCATGTCGTAGAACCTGACCCCGAAGTGCCGCATGGCGAGTATCAGTACGAGTGTGAGACCGATGAATATCGTCGAGATGGCCGAGACGAGTTCGATGTTCGGTCGGTACATGTACAGCTGGAACAGCTTCACCGGGATCACGACCGTGCTCGACGTGTAGGTCATTACGGGAATCGAGATGAGCTGGAAGATGTTGACTGCGAGATAGAACCAGATGATGATCGTGGTGTTCCTGAACAGCGGGAGGAACACCTCACGCATCTGGGCGAGCCAGGTCGCACCCGAGAGCCGGGCCGCTTCCTCCAGGCTCGCGTGAATCTGGACGACGTTCCCGATAGCTATCCGCGAGGAGGGCGGGATGAACACCACCACGCATCCGATGATGATGATCGCGAGCGTCCCGTAGAGGTTGACGACCGGATGGAGTTTCCCGATCCACAGGAACGTGAACAGGAGGCTGCTGCCCATGATGATCCCCGGGACGGCCAGCGGCGTCAACGAGAGGAAGTCGACGACGCCACGGAACCGGCCTTCGGTACGCTCGGTGTAGTAGGCCATCCCCACGACCAGTATCGTTCCGAGCGTCGCGCCGCCGACGGCGACGATCACGCTGTTGACGAACGCCTTCCGGAGTTGCGGATCGGTCACCGCCTCGAGGTAGTACGAGAGCGTGAGGTTCGAGAGGTCGATCTCGCCGAGCCAGGTGGCGTGCATCGACGACACGACGAGGGCGAGGATGGGAACGATCCAGGCGACGAACAGGAACGACCATAGCGCGATCGCGATCGGCCAGCGCCACTTGCCGAGGTCCCACAACTGTAGTCGGTTGCTCTGTCCGCTCAAGGTCATGTAGTCCTCCTTCCTGGCCGTAACCCGCCTGTAGTACCAGACGAGTACGATCGTCACGAGCAGGAGGCTGCAGGCGAGTGCTGCCGCCTCGCCGTACGCCGGGGGGAACCGGGAGGTCATCGCTTCCCAGATCTCCGTCGAGTACACGTCGAACCCCTGGCGAGCCCCGAGGATGGCGACGACGGCGAACTCGCCGAGTCCGTAGAGGAAGATCACTACCGTCGCCGAGAGGATCGCGGGCTTGATCAGCGGGAGCGTCACCGACCGGAGCGTTCCGGGGATGCTCGCGCCGTGGATCCGGCTCACCTCCTCCAGCGCCGGATCCATGTCCTGGAGTGCCGGCACGATCAGCAGGTAGAACGTCGAGACGACGTTGATGCCGACGATGAAGGCGATCACCCACGGATTGAACACGGTAACCGGGGGTGTGACTCCGAACGCGTCCGCCAGGAACGTCGAAACGAGCCCCGCGTTCGGGCTGTAGGCGACGACGTACATGATCGCGAAGACGTAGCCGGGGATGGCTTGCCCCGAGAGCAACACCAGCTCCATCTCGGCCTTCGTCGGGAGGTTCGTTCGGACGAACAGCCACGCGAAGGTCAGTCCGAGGACGAGGCCGGTCGTGGTCATCCCGACAGCGATCAGCACCGAGTTGATGAACAGCTCCGGCACGTCGAAGAACCCCTCCAGGTACACCGCGACGGCGTTCGCGAGGGTGAATGTCGCGTCGAACTCCCCCGGGAACCCCGACCAGACGGCCGTCCAGAGCAGGAACAGCAGCGGGAGGACGGTGAGCAGGACGATGACGGCCGCGATCGTTCCGAGAACGGTTCGCTGGGACGCCACCTTCGAGATCACGCCGGTCGCGCTCCTGAACGGTCGGAGCAGACGGTCGCGCGTACTCATCCGTCGGGATACACCTGCAGGTTCCCCGGCTGGAACTGGATGCTGATCTCGTCTCCACGGTCGAACTGGCGGTAGGTTTCCGTGTGGACGACCAGTTCGGCGTCGGCACCGTTGAAGCGGACGCTGACCTCGTAGCGATCACCCAGTAGTCCCTCCGCGATGACCGTGCCGGTGAGTTCGATGCGGCCATCCGTCGATCGAGCGAATTGGCCGATCGTGATGTCGTCGGGCCGCAGGAAGCAGATGACCGTCCCTTCCGGCGTCCCGTTGGAGACGTAGTCGGCGTTCCGTAGCGGGAATTCGACGAGCTCCGACCGGACGACCGGTTCCCCGTCGCCGTTCGTACCGACCGTGCCGCGGAACCGGTTGCGGACGCCGAGGAACCGTCGAGTGAACGCCGACTGCGGTCGCTCGTACAGCTCCTGTGGCGCACCACGTTCGACGATCTCCCCGTCGTTCATCACGAGGACCCGGTCGGCGAGGTAGAACGCCTCCTCCTGGTCGTGCGTGACGTACAGCATACTCACGTCGAGTTCGTGCTGGAGGCGCTGGAGTTCGTAGCGCATGTCCTTGCGCAGTTCCCTGTCGAGGTTCGACAGCGGTTCGTCGAGCAACACCAGCCCCGGATCGTGGACGAGCGACCGCGCCAGGGCGGTGCGTTGCTGCTGGCCGCCGCTGAGGTCGGTTGCGGGCGCGTCCTTCAGGTCCGCGATCTGCATGAGTTCCAGCACGTCGTCGACGCGGGTGTCGTACTCGTCGCGCGGGATGTCGTGGGGGGCGTGTTTCAGCGGGAAGACGACGTTCTCGTAGACGGTCTTGTGCGGCCAGATCGCGTAGCTCTGGTAGACCATGCCGATGTCACGCTTCTCGGGGGGTACCGAGATACCGTCGCCGAAGACGGTCTTGCTGTCGATCGCGATCTCCCCGGTCTGGGGGTTCTCGACGCCGGCGATACATCGAAGCGCTGTCGTCTTCCCACAGCCGCTCGGCCCCAGCAGTGCGACGATCTCGTCGGTCTCCACCGTCAGGTCGACGGCCGAGAGCACGTGCTCGTTCCCGAACCGTTTCCCGAGTCCACTAACGCGCAACTGGGTGTCATCCATTTCGAACATCGTATCCTCTTTCACTGGCGTCCGTGGTCGGACGCCCGTCGGGTCCCGGTTAGACCTCGAACGCGCCGTTGTCTTTCAGCGTCTGTCCGACCTCGGAGTACTTAGCGCCGTCGAAGAAACCGATCTTCACGAGCTCCGTAGTGAGCCGCCGCTCGGTGTACGGATGGGGGTCTTGCTCCGAGTAGTCCAGGTCGAGCCGGACGGGGACCTGGTCGGTGACCTCCTTTATCATCCGTCGCTGGACTGGCTCCTCCAGCATGGCGCTGGTGAAGTATCGTGCGACCCACGGGCGCGGAGCGTCCTTGTTTATCGAGAGTGGGCCGGCCATCGCCCCGCTCTTGACCGGGTTGACGAAGTGACCTCGCAAGCCGTACTGCGAGTCCGTGGCGAACGGGGCGACCACCCACGGCCAATTGAAGAACATCATCGGGGCGTTCCCCTGGGCGACCTCCCGTGCAGCCTCGGTGTAGGAACTCGCGCCGACGAACTCCAGGTGGTCGGAGAGCGTCTCGATCCACTCCAGGTTGTCCATGTCGGTCTGTTCGGCGTGATAGTCGACGATCCAGCCGACCTCCCCCGAGACGACGAAGCCCGGAATCAACGTCTCCAGGCCCTCGTACTGGTCGTCGAAGAGGTCGTTGTACGACTCCGGAAGGTCCAGCCCTTTCTCCTCGAAGATGTCCTCGTTGAGGGGGAGACACGAACCGGCACCGCCGTTGAACGCACCGACCATGAACGGTTGTTGCTCTTCGTCGGGGAGGACGTCGTTGAACCAGAAGTTCTGATCCATATCCCACTCGAAGTACTGCTCGGCGGCTTCCGCGCCGTTTATCTTGATCTCGTCCTGGATGTCGGTCGCGTTCGAGACCAGATCGGCCTGGTCGTTGTCGGCCTGTTTCTCCTGCAGGAACCGCTGTGAGACGTCGCCGCCGTTGCCCGCGAACACGTCACCTTCGAGGCTGGTGCCGAACTCGTCGTTGATCACTTCGATGAGGTCGTACCACTGGTCGCTGTCACCGGTGCCGGCGTAGATGGTTATCGTCGACCCGTCGTCGATGTGGTCGGCAAGTTCCTCGGTGGTCCACGGCGCCTCCGGCCCGTCACCGTCGTTCGATGACCCGATACCGCCGAGACACCCGGCGACGGTGGCCCCCGAGAGCGCCGCGCCGGTCGCGACGAACGTCCGCCGCGAGGGTGTCCGGAATCCCCGGAACTCTCCATCGGGACGTGTCGTGTCGTCCTGGTTCCGCGAGTCCGATCGCTGGCTGCTTTCGTCCATATCCGACCTTCCGCGCTCACCTGTTTCAAGCCTTTGGTGATTCTTACTCGTTCGAGAGTAGTTATTCAGCATAGTAACGTGATACTCTTATACTATGGATAGCTTGATAACGTGAAGCTTTTCGTCAGCGGAGTCGAACGTTCTTCCATGCAGGACCCGAACGAGAAGACGCTCGATCCGATCGTCTCGCCGCTGTTCGTCGGAGCGGTCCACGACGCCCTCCGAGAGTACGACGGGGAGCGGCTCGGGCGTCCCCGTCCGTGTCCCCGGTGCGAGTCGACGGATCGACGACGAAACGGCTACCAGCGCGAGCGAAAGACCGTCGCCCGGCTCGTCACCGAATCCGGATTCGAGGAGATCGGCGTCGAAGTCCAGCAGTACGAGTGCAAAGCCTGCGGGCACTCCTTCCAGGGCGACCTCTCGACGCTATTCTACGACGGCTGCGCGTACGCCAGACCGATCGTGGATCTCTGTCGATTCCACGCGGCCGACAACTCGTATCACGCCACCGAGCGTCTGTTAGAGGAGCTATACGGACTCCAAGTCGACCGCGACACCATCGAACGGTACGACGAGCGCTTCGACGGGACGCCGGACACCGACCGGGCATTCGCGGTCGGCGGTGAACTCGTCTCGCTCCCGTTCCTGTCCTTCCTGTTCGGCGAAGACGACGATTCGCCACTCGTCCTCACCAGCCCCACGGCGCTCTGGTGACTCGCGCCACCAGCGGACCTTGGGTCGCTCGTCGCTCCCACGAGCACTGACGCGAGACGCGCGGGTCGGGCGTCGGCCGCCATCGAAAATCGGCGAGTTGACGAACGCAAAACAGCAACGGACGGTGGTCTCAGTCGCCTTCGACGCGTTCCGTGACGTTCTCGAAGTACGTGTCGATGTCCCGCCTGACGATCGGACGGAGTACCCGCTTGCTGATCCCCGCCGCGCCACCGGAGTAAGTCACTTCGGCCTTGTACGTCAGCGCGACGTCGCCGTCGTCGGTCTCGTTCATCTCCATCGCACCGAGCACCTCGAAGTCGCTGCCCGTCTTCGAGTCGAATATGCTGACGGTGCTGACGACGTACGACGGCGGGTTCATCTCGACGAACTCGGCCTCGCCGGACAGCGACAGCGTGAGTTTGCTCACGCCACGCGTGATCTCGACCGCGTACTTCCGCTCGGAGACGCGCTCGATCGACTCCGCGCCCGGCACGCACCGCGTCAGGACCTCTGGGTCGGAGATGGTCTCCCAGAGTTCGTCCGCGGTCGTCTCCAGGGTGACCGTGTCCGAAAACTCCAGGTACTTGCTGTCCTCGTCCTCGACTTCAGTCTCTTCTTGTTCTTGACTCATTGTGGGTTGTAACGGCGTACGCAAAGAAACCGACGTCCGGACCGACCGGGCGTCCTATTCGGGCAGTTCGATGATCGAGAACGTCGCGGACGCGATCCCGGTGTCGATCCGGCCCGTACTCTCGTCGCTGATCTCGACTTCGTAGCCGTACGTTCCGGGGTCGATGTTCTCGGTCTCGAGGGTGCCGAACCACCGCGGCAGGCCGTTCTCGTCGTCGAGCGCGGCC